>Ga0172382_10000169_pt1 | contig 115561 bp, 115 predicted proteins | sample Leawel138RmetaG_FD_122245 | JGI IMG/M metagenome (GOLD analysis project Ga0172382, IMG submission 122245) | Leachate microbial communities from a municipal landfill in Southern Ontario, Canada - Leachate well 138R metaG | ecosystem: Engineered > Solid waste > Landfill > Unclassified | place... | reverse complement strand
TGATAAAGACAAGATACCGGTCAGGCAGGAAATGGTGAACCCCGAAACGGAGGAGATCGTGCCGAAGGAGGAAATTCTGCGTGGCTACAAAACCGACGAGGGGGATATGGTGATCCTGACCGGGGAAGATCTTGATGCGCTGAAAGCGCCTCCTTCCCGAGACATAGAAATAATTCGTTTTCTCCCGAAGGCGCTGATAGACCACAGATGGTACAACCGCTCCTATTTTCTCGGTCCCGACGGCGACAGCGAATCCTATTTCGCCCTTATCGTCGCCCTTCGGGACAAAGACCTTGAAGGGCTTGCCCGGTGGTCGATGAGAAATATCGAGTATAACGGCGCCTTGCGGATCGAAAGGAATTACCCCGTCCTGATCACGCTGAGGCATACCGAAGAGGTGGTTTCTCTCGCCGGCTTCGAGGCCCCCGAAAGCCGGGATATCGACAAAAAGGAATCGGCCATGGCCGAACAGCTCATCTCCATGCTTGAAGACGATTTCGATCCGACGCTCTACCGGGACGAGTACCGGGACAGGGTGATGGACCTGGTAACGACCAAGGCCCGCGGCGGCGTCGTCGAATTCAGGAAGATAGAACGCAAAAAGCCGGCGAAGGACCTGAAGGAAGCCTTGCAGGCAAGCATCATGAAGGCGAAGGAGCGAAAAAGTGCCTGAAGATGAAGAAGAAACCCTGTCGGGGGCCCGCTCGTTCTGGTCCGGTTCGATCACCTTCGGGCTGGTAAGCGTCCCCGTGAACCTGTATTCCGCCAATCGCCCGAAGGCGGTTTCGCTCAAGATGATCGACAGGAACGGGACTCCCCTGAGCAGGCGCTACATCTGTCCCCGGGAAAACCGGCCCGTCGGACAGGATGAAATAGTGCGGGGCTACGAGATTGAAAAGGAAGAATATGTCGTGGTCACCGATGAGGAGCTGGAGAAGCTGGAACCGAAGAAATCGAGGGAAATCGAATTGAGCCGCTTCGTGGAGCTCTCGGAGATCGACCGCCTTTATTTCGAACGGGCCTATTACCTTGTCCCCGAAGGATCTTCCGGCAGGGCATACCGGCTCCTGGCCCACACCATGGAACGCAAAGGACGGGCCGGCATCGCGACCTTCGTGATGAGGGGCAAGGAACACGTCGTTGCCATCATAGCCGAGAAAGGGATTTTAAGGGCGGAAACCCTCCGGTTTCATGATGAAATCCGTTCCGCCGAAGATGTGGGCCTGCCGGAGATCGAGAAAGCGCCCGACCGGAAAATCGGAATCTTTACGAAAGAAATCGAAAAGCGCACCGGAAAGGAACTGGACCGGGGATTCCTGGCTGACCGGTATGCCGAACGCCTGCTGGCGCTGGTAAGGCGGAAAGTCGAATCGCAAGAGGGCGTAGTGAAGCAAAAAGCGCCCGGGGAAGAATCGGAAGGGGCGGAAATCATCGATCTGATGGAGGTCCTGAAGCGGAGTGTAAAGGAATCGAAAGGGACAGAGCCGCCGAAAAAAAAGAAGAAAGCCGCCGGTCTGAAAGAAAGAGCCCGGCTGTACAAAAAAAGTAAAACCGAGCTCTACGAAAAGGCCCAGGAACTGGAAATCCCCGGCAGGAGCAGGATGTCGAAGGAGGAACTCGCCCAGGCGATTGAAAAATCCTCCTGATCGAATTTCTATTTGGATTTTCACCCTTACTTCATGCCCACCTCTTTTTTCATGGAATTTGTAATGCGCTGCCGGGTATCGAAATAATCTATCCATGGATCCTGCTTCAACGAGGCAAGCCTTCCCGGAATGTTTCTGACAGTAAAGCTGTCGGGTCTGATTTTTTTGCCGTAGAGTTCCTCCCAGGAAACGGGCGCCGATACGGTGGCGCCGGGCCGCGCTCTGCTTGAGTAGGCGGCCACGCTTGTTGCGCCCCTGCCGTTTCGCAGATAATCGATAAAGATCTTTCCCTTTCGCTTTTCTTTGCTCATGACTGAGACGAACCGGTCCGGCCTGAGCCTGACTGCATCCTGGGCGACCGCTTTGGTGAAGGCCTTGGCCTCGTCCCAGCCGGTCCTGCGTTCGATCGGGATCACCAGATGCAGGCCCTTGCCGCCGGAGGTTTTGAGAAAAATCCTCAGACCGAGATCCTGCAGGCGTTCGCGGATGAAACGTGCGCCCTCCACTACATCGCCCCAGGCGAGTCCCGGTCCGGGATCCAGATCGAAGGTCAAAATGTCGGGACTTTCGATATTGACTTCACTGCTCCCCCAGGGATGGATCTCGAGCACCCCCATCTGCGCGAGGGTTATCAGCCCTTTAATATCGTCGATAATTATGTAGTTTCGGACTGTCTTTTTTTCTTCGATGGGTATGCTGCGAATGGCATCAGGGGTAGAGGTCTTGACGTGCTTCTGATAAAAACAGCCGCGCTGCCTCCCTTCGGGGCAGCGCACGACTGTCAGAGGCCTGCGGATTATGTGGGGCAGGATATGACCGGCAATTTTTTCATAGAAGAGGGCCAGTTCCCTTTTTGTGACGCCCTGTTCGGAATAAAGCGTCTTATCCGGATTCGATATTTTCACACCGGCCACAAAAACATCCGAGGGCTTTCTTTTAGAACCGGTCTTCAAGGGTCTTTCATTTTCTGCTGATTCTTTTCGCCCGCCGCTCCTTTCGCGAGGATATTCCCGGACTACCTCTTCGGGGGACTTGTCCTCGCGCAGGCCTTTGAAAGAAGACTGGCGCAGGATCTTATCTTCTGTCCATCCGGAGAATTCAATCTCGCACACAAGCTCAGGCCGCACCCAGTGAACGCCCCGGGTATTGGCGCCGGCCGGCGCGTTGTAAAAGGGCGTTTTCTCCGTTTCAATATCCTTTAATTTCGTTTCGAGAAGGCCGAGTGTTTTTTCGGTGAAACCGGTACCTGTCCGCCCGGCATACACAAGAGTCCCGTTCTCATAATAACCAAGAATAAGTGCACCGAAGCCTTTCCGCGAGCCGGAGGGTTCCGTATATCCGCCGATGACGAATTCCTGCCTCTTCATGCATTTTACTTTGATCCATTTTGGCGATCTCTTTTCGACATACCCGCTTTCCCCGTACTTTGAAACGATTCCCTCCAGCGCCATGCGGCAGGCCTTCCGGTACACCTCGGGACCGGAACCGGCGATATGGTCGCTGAAGCGGATGGCCCCGCCGCCGGAAGTCGTATATTGAAGCAGCGACCGGAGAAGGTCCTTTCGGTCAAGGAGCGGGCTTCCGGTGAGATCGTAGCCGCCGCAGTGGGGAATATCAAAAAGATAATAGACAAGCCTTCCCGTACCGATCCCTTTAAGAACGTTCTGCAGCGCCTGGAAATCCGATGTGCCGTCGTCTCTGAGCACAACAATCTCTCCATCGAGAACCGCTTCCTTACAGGGAAATTTTCTTAGCGATCCGGCTATGGCGGAAAATTTGTCCGTCCAGTTTTTTCCCTTGCGGGAGACGAGCCTGACCTTCCCCCCCTCGATGAACGACATGATCCTGTATCCATCTAATTTTATTTCATGGATCCACTCGTTCCCGGAAGGCGCCTCCTTGGCAAGAATTGCCAGCTGAGGCTTCATTTTTTTCGGCTGTTTTCCTGCTTTGGCGTTTTTTACCCCCGAGGGGTCGGAAATCTCCGCCATGCCACGCCGGGTTTCCTCCTTTTGCCGTAATACCGCTTCATCTTTCTCTTCTTCGAAACCGGCGCTATGCCATATTGCTTCTCCTTCGTCCCCAGCTATCTCATCCATGGAACGCTCCGAGACGATACTGGATTTTTCGCTTTCGACTATTTCCGCTTCATCCCCTGAAAGGGCTTCATCATCCCGGTGCTTTATCAGAAGCCAGTTCTTGCCCTCTTCCCCGGCGCGCCCCTTCATCTGCGCGAGCGTCCAGAGCCCGTGCAGCCTTTTTCCATGCAGATAGAATTTCAGTCTCCCTTTCCGGTAGTCCTTTTCCGGATCTCCTACCGGTTCCCAGGCGCCCCGGTCCCATATCATCACGGGGCCGCCTCCGTATTCACCCCTGGGAATGGTGCCCTCGAATGATCCGTACTCCACCGGGTGATCTTCCACATGAACGGCCAGCCTCTTTTCGGCGGGATCGAGACTGGGCCCTTTGGGAATGGCCCAGCTCTTGAGGACGCCGTTCATTTCAAGCCTGAAATCGAAATGGAGCCTTCTGGCCCTGTGTTTTTGAACGACAAACAAATATCCCGACTCCGTAGAATGAACAGAGCCCTCCGGTTCGGGGGTTTTCGTAAAATTCCGCCTGCGGTATTTCTTTAACCGGGGCGTCGCCCGTGTATGCGTTTCACCTTTCGCCTTTCGTGCTAAATTCCTGCCAAACCTCATGGCCGCTCCATTCATTTGCCATGCCCGTCAGGGCATGAGGTTTTGACGGGCGAATCAGCTGTTTTTCAGGTACCATGCCGCCGATGCGAAGCGCCCGTCCGGCTGTTGTCCGAACGCGAAGCGCGAGTTTTGCCGGACAGCTTCGCAAGGCGCTGCGTGGTCGAAAAACAGGTCTGAGCCGGGCAAAACCTCATGGCCGATTCCGTCTATTTCAGCTTCAGTTCCTTCTCATATTCCCAGAGCCCGTGAATGTTGCAATAGGAGGTGGCATACAAGTGTCCCGGTTTGGTCGTCTTCATGGAAGTCACCACTGAATGATTCGTATGTACCGGTCCCGTATCGGGACCCTCCACGGACTCGCCGTGGGCGGTAAACTCAAAATTGCCGATCTGGTACGGGAATTTGTCCCCGTCAGCTTTGAAAAACAGTTTAATCCACAGAATATGGTGATCCGTCGTATTTGGATGGGCCACTTCCTTCCCCATGGTAATCTTTACGTCGAACATTTCATCCGCCTTGACGGCATCCGGACACTCGATGACCGGAACGTGCTTTTCCGATTTCCAGTCCGCACTTTGGTATAAATCACCTACTTTTGCCATGACACCCTCCTTTTCTTTTATTGTACGATAATGCTACGGCTGTATTAATTTTTAAATACCGTTGATAATGTATTTCTATTCAAGCCGGAAGACATCAAACCGATAGTGTATCTTCTTCCCGGGACCTTCTCTCTTATTCCTTCCGGGACAGATGGATGCCGATGAAAGACGGCTACATACTTTTAGCAATGAATATACCTGCTGACCTGTATTTTCTTTCACAGGGTAAGGTTTTTAAATAAGAAAACAAAGACTACTTACACTCTAAAGGGATAGTCCATGCCTGAAATAAACTTGATTGCAGCAAAGAAGCAAATGATTGAACAGCAGCTGGTTTCTAGAGGAATTCTTGACGAAGGTGTATTGCGTGCAATGAGTTCAGTTCCCAGAGAACGTTTTGTAGATAAAGCGATGGAACGTCACGCCTATGAGGATGGTCCGCTCCCGATCGGTAAAGGACAAACCATTTCCCAGCCCTATGTGGTCGCCCTTATGACTGAAGCTCTTGACCTTACCGGAAATGAAAAAATCCTGGAAGTCGGTACGGGAAGCGGCTATCAGACAGCGATCCTGGCGGAACTTGCACACACCGTATACACAGTAGAAAGACTCGAATCCCTGCTTGAAAGGGCAAAGAAAATTTTGAAAGAGCTCGGGTACACCAATGTGTTGTATAAAATATTCAACGGATCCCTCGGCTGGAATGAAAATGCTCCCTATGACGGAATTATCGTTACCGCCGGTGCACCCGGAATTCCTGAACCTCTCATAGAACAACTCGTTGAAGGCGGAAGATTGATAATCCCGATCGGGAACAGATTCGGTCAGGAATTAATCAAGATTAAAAAAACTGGCGGACGCCTTCGTGAAAGAACTCTGGGCAGTGTGAAATTTGTAAGTCTTATCGGAGAACATGGCTGGTCGGATTAGAGGTCTCGCCTGTCAGGAATTCCAGTGGTCTCGTTAAAATGGCAAATCATGAAGAAAGCCTGAACAGTTCGAAATGGGAGAAACAAGTATGAAGCCGGAATTACTAAAAACAGCCGTTGAACTGGGGAACAGGGTAGGATATGTGTTCATCGCCACGTCTGATCCGGAAGGCCTGCCTCATATCGCTGCTTCCCGAAAAATCACTTTGGAGAAAGACAATGCAATCGGAATACGAGAATGGTTCTGTCCGGGCACTCTGGCAAATATTCAAATGAATCCGTTTGTCTCGCTCGTAGCATGGGATTCCATAAATGACACAGGATATCAAATACTTGGGAAAAGTATACACATGGAAGATCTCTACATGATGAATGGCCTTTCTGCCGAAACGGAGCAGGGACAGCAACTCCCGCAGGTAGAACGGAAAATCACGCTCATGGTTCAGAAGATATTGCAGTTCTGCCATGCACCCCATACTGATATAGAAGAGTAGCATACTGACGCGGATTATAAAAAATGGCTCTCTGAACCGGCAAAAGAGGAGAACCCTCTCCATTACCCCTGAATACAGTCTGAACCTTATTTATTTCCCGTGACATATGGAATAAAATCTTTCCAAATTTTATCGGGAAGGCAGCACAATGAGATCAGTTACTTGTTTTTATTTAATAATAATTATGATAACTTTTGCCATCCTCTTTTCAGGATGCGAAGGGGGATACGGTGTAACCGCCGGTACCGGTTATCCATTCGGGCATTATTACGATCATCTTGGGTATGACAACAGCTATATCCATCCTTTCGATTATATGGACAGAGGATGGCGAGTTCGTCCCCCAGGATATTAGTTCGAAATATCGAAGATTAAATTGATGCCTGGAAAAATGATAGTTGAGATATGATCGTGCACAGCAGGTTTGCCGTGTGGTGATTGAACTTCGGGAAAGCGCGCAAAAAGGAGAATTAGCATGATTATTAAAAAAGCAGCTACTGAAAGGTTCGGGAAATTTTTATTCATTATGCAGTCAGCGGCATTGGTTTTTTTTCTTTTTGCATGTCAGACCGTACCTGTTACGGGCAGAGAACAGTTAAGCCTCATACCCTCCCAACAAATAACCGCGCTGAGCCAGAATCAATATCAGGAGTTTATCGCTTCACACCAGGTGGTACAAAATAAAAGCGAAGCAAAGATGGTGAAAGATGTAGGAATGCGTATCAAAAATGCCGTTGAAACATATCTTTCAGAAAACGGCATGTCCGATCGTATCGAGGGGTATAACTGGGAATTTAATCTCATTGACGAACCTTCCAGAAATGCATGGGCTATGCCGGGAGGTAAAGTAGTTATTTACACGGGAATTCTTCCTGTTACCCGGAATGAAACAGGACTTGCCACAGTTATGGGGCATGAAATAGCCCATGTGGTCGCCGGGCACGGAAACGAACGCATGAGTCAGGCACTGCTTACTCAATTGGGAGGACAGGCACTGCAAGCGGCGCTCTCAACCAAACCGCAGCTTACGCAGCAACTATTCATGGCTGCCTTCGGTCTGGGAGCACAGGTAGGTGTTTTGCTTCCCTACAGCCGACTGCAGGAGAAGGAAGCGGACCATTTGGGACTTATTTTCATGGCTATGGCAGGTTATAATCCGCGGGCCGCCGTCGATTTCTGGCAGCGCATGATGGCGGCAGAATCCGGAGCCTCACCCCCGCAGTTTCTGAGTACGCACCCTGCAGGACCCAACCGGATCGATAACATACAGGAAATTATGCCTGAAGCACTCTCTTACTACAAAAGATGATACGCGGTACCGCGGCATCGCATGAGAAGTGCGTATTTTCCCTTTCCCGCTTTTTGTAAAAATGGAAGTTTTCTTGCAGCCGGAATCCGGGCCAATACACTCATTCCGAGATAGACCGCTATAAACGGGTGAGCCCCAGAATTCCGTAAATGATCAGATATATGGCTACTATATAATTTAGAAGCCTGGGTATTATCAGAATAAGAATACCCGCCACCAACGCAAGTATGGGCTGTAAAATAAGCATGATTCCCCCTTGTCAGACAGAATGAAAGACTCCGGTTCGGCCGTCCCGGCCGGTACCTGGTTCCTCCGCAGCCCCGACGGCTGCGGAGGACTCGAAAGACGTCCGCGCTACTTACTTTTTTTCCTGAACCTTAAGCAGATTGTTCACTTTCGTCACACCGGTTACGGACCGTGCAACCTCTGTCGCGAGCTCCTTCTGTGCGGGGGCATCGACTGCGCCCGTGAGCGTGACCTCACCCTGGAAGACTTCGACATCAATTGCAAAACCGCTCAACTTCTCGTTATCAAATAGCTTTGCCTTTACTTTGGTCCCGATCGTCGTATCATCCACCACCTGACCCGCCGAACGCCCCGCCGGCGTCTGACAGGCCACACTTACCAGAAAGAACGCAATACAAAACGCCATACATAATATCTTTTTCATCTCTCTTCTCCTTGAGGCTTATATTTCCGCCCTATGAACCGCAGCCGACTTTATCCGGCTTTCTACCAGCTGAATCCGACACCGAGCGCATATACGAACCGGCCGTCTTCAAAAGCCTCATCAGCTTCATCTACATCTTCAAAGGTAAAGTTATATTCAATGAGTGCATAAAGAAACGCTCTGTCGGACATGAAATATTTGATTCCGCCTTCAGGTCCCGCGATCCAAGTTTCATTTATGTTATCGCCGTACAGATACCCGAAATTGATTCCCAAAAAAGGCTGAAAGCGTTGCAAATCAAAATGATAATCTAAAAAACCCCGGCTGGATGCATTCCAGACATCGTCGCTGCCCTCGATATCTACGAATCCGATCCCCTGGCGTAAACCCAATTCAACATTATCTGTAAAAAAATACCCGATACTGAATTCCGAAGATAACACACTATTATCTACTGAATCGTCGCTGGTACCACTTCCCTGAACAGTAAACTCCCAGTCTCCCGGATTAAATCCCCAATCCTGAGCATTTGCCGAACTCAATCCGGCGAAAAACACTATCCCCACAACTAAAAACAAAATTTTCCTCACCATTATTCCCTCCTTGCATTTTTGGTTAGAACCTTTGTTTTAACAGGTACATCACTGTGCGTAAAAGTACCTGACCTCAGGTTCGCATCGGTGCATTTAGATTCTAAATTATGAATCTCCTCATAATCTAAATAAATAGGGTGAACCGTGTATTCTTAATTGAACACACACGTATTGGCAGGAAACGGCAATATCCACCGTCCAGTTCATCAGGCAGAAAGACCCTGCAATTTAGACCTGTTAGCTTTATAAACGATAAATACATTGTTTCAGGTATTTACTTTCGGTGTTCGCAAAGGGCACAGTGAAATTAAAACATATTACTTGCGACAAAAACAATAGCAGGAGGCCATGTATGACCGATAAAGATATTGTTCAAGAGAAAAGCAATCATAACAACAGCGGTTTTAGATACTTTCTATTAGGAGGAGTGTTAGCTGCATCGGCAGCTTTGCTGTTAGCTCCGAAATCGGGCAGGGAAACACGAGAGTACTTAACAACGAAAGCCAGAGAGGGTAAAGATTATATATATAAAGAAGCTCATCAGGCAGAAGAAAAATTTCTTTCAGGAAAGGATAAAATTCGATCAGAGGCAAAAGAAATTTTAAGCAGAGCCAGGGAAATCACAAAGAAAGAAAAATTTATTGTTCTTGAAGCAATTGAGGCAGGGAAAGAAGCTTACAGAACTGAACGTGATTCTTATCTTCAACGGGAAAAATCTCAGCCCTCTGCTCAATAAGTTATTCGAAAGCTGTTTGCATCATACGGAATCAACCGCAAAAAAGTTTCTCAACTGATTTGATTGAACAGGGAGGAGAGCGATGGATGATATTCTGATTGCAATACTAATAATACAAACAGTCACCATCATTTTGACAGCGTTCATACTCGTATGGAATTTAACGAAACTGATTCGAATTCTTGAAAAGCTTGGACCGATCGCGGAAGATATGCGCAGCCGCACGAAAGATACACTTGAGAAGATACAAGGCGCGGCTGAAAACTATACCATGGTAGGTGCAAACCTTGTCACAGCAAGCAGTAACATTAAAGAATTATCTTCTTTTGCAAAAGAAACCGCGTATGAATTTAACGGAGTGTTTAAAGACGCAACTTCCAGAGCACACACGCAAATAGAACATGCCGACCGGCTGTGCACGGATGTCCTTGAAAACGGGAAAGAAGCAATAGAACTCATATCACGCACACTTGTACCGCCGCTCATAGAATTATCGGTAGTTTTAAAGAGTATAGGAGTTGCGTTCCGGTACTTTTTGAGAAATGAAAAAGAAATTTAATGCAATTCGGAAACATACGGACATTGACCTGGTTGACTGCATTCAGGTCACTGTGAGCGAAAACAGGAAAAGGGGATAAAGTACAATGAAATATTTTAGAATACTTATAATTTATTTGATGCTCATCGGGTGTACAGGAATTGGCTTAATGGCATGTAATACACTTCAGGGAATAGGACAAGACGTAGAGGAAACAGGACAGGAACTTGAAGAAGAAACAGAAGAGCATACTGACTAGTTGATTCGTATTATCGCAAATCGCAACGGAGGCCGATTTTAATGGAATTTATGGTTTTGAGCGCGATTTTCGGTGTGCATACACTCGTAATCATAATAATCGGCATATTAACGGCATCAGTAGCCGTAAAGGGAAGAAAGACTGTCGAAAAAACGTTATCTTCTATAGAAAATAACTATCAGACAGCCATGGAATTGATGGACCGTGCGGATGAGCTAATTGAAAAAATGAATTTGGTCGGTGATAAAGCGGAGACCATAAGCCGCGCATCGGAGGCCTCCTTAAAAGAACTTTCGGAAAAACTTCCGGATCAATTGGATCAAGATCTTTATCGGATACGTGCACCACTGGGCCATAGCATCGTGAAAACCGATTCATGGATCAATGATAAATTAACAATTGCAGAAAAAGGCAATCGTAAAATGTTTTCACATATTTTCCTGAAGCTCTCCGAAATGGCTGCGGCAGCGAAAGGAATTGAAACAGGTCTTCATTATTTCTTTACAAAAAGCCATTTCGGCGTACACGCCGGTTTAGGCAAAAAAATATCGTCCTCAGAAATTCTCTGAATTCCCATCCCCTCATCTTTTGATCAAAACATTCCATAAAATTAAAATCATTTCTTTTTACGCACAGAAGATCCCGGATCCTGTTGTGTTCTTTGCAGTATCTGTCGATGTGTGTAATAAAACCGTTTAACTATCATAATTAATTGAGTTTATTCCCTTTTTTCTTTCTTCGGGTTGACATGGGCCTCATAGTGTGGTTAATACGTACTGCTTTATAAGTACAACTACCACCATCTCAGGGTAAATACGCGCTCATGCAGGAGGTTACCATGGCTCCCGTTAATCAAATAAAGAAATTTGCACTGCTTCTCTTTGTTATTCTGATCATATCGTTTTTTGGTTTGAATAATCATGCACGCACGAATGAAACGAATAATGAATTTTCATCAGAGGTTTCAGCCGTTTATTCTCAGGCACATCCCCTGATTGAAAAAATTAACCATCTGATCCTCTACACAATAGAGGGGGGGGAGAAACACACACGATATTTTGGCAGGGATGAACTTTCGAGCGGCGGTCCTCTCCACATCAACGGTTATGTGAACGGAGCAGTGCTGCTTTCAAATGATGAAGTCGAAGCAGAACTTGATGGAACGCTGATGAGCAGAATTCTTGAAAATGAGGATGGCACACTGGCATGCAAATATTTCGGCCCGCTTGCCGAAGCGAATTTCCTGTATGTAGAGCATTCCAAGAATAACGGCGGCAATTCGACAAAAGGGAAACCGAACTATCTTTTCGGAGGCTATTCCTATTTTCCCAGAGTGTTGGGTTCGGCGGTATCGGGCAAAAACAATTTTTTCATTTCAATTAAAAAAGATGACGCCGTTCTTAATATACCGATTCAGCATGAAAGATCCCACACGCTTTTTACTTTTACATCCGGTTCGGAAAATAAGGTCGTATTCAATTGTCAGGGCAATTCTCTGAAGGAATCACTGAACGATTTACCCGATCTTGCACAGCGACTGGAGTCCATATCCGATGGTATCAATTCAGTGGAACGCGCGTTCGGCAGCAAACTTGTTACCAGGGTCCATGTTGTCGACTACAACATTCGAAATGCAGTCACGTGCGAGGGAGAATCGGAGATCTGGTTTTACCGGCGGACATTCCGTGAAGAAACTCTTGACGAACTTAAGACTATTGCCGAACACGAGACACTGCATTTACTGGTAGACCGGCATGGATTCGCAAAACAGACCGGAGTGCTTGAACATTATGCGGATTTACGCGGGTTCGATACCCTTTCCTATGAGCGTTTTATTTTGATTACCAGGGGCATTGTTCTCAGAGAAACGGCAGATAATCAGGCTGAAAACAAGATTTTTTTCTCCTTTATCAATGAAAGGAACTTCATAAAAGGGAGAAAAGGCGGACATTCTCATCAGAATCCAGATGAATTCTGCACATCCTTTCTCCATTCGCTGATGTATATCGAAAATCTGGAAGATAATCTGAACGGTCCTTCGACCCTGGAATCACGTACGAAACCCCGATATCTGGCCAAGGAAGAGAAACAGAAGATTCTGTATGACTACATCAAAACCATCGAGGTTCTGAAAGAATCGATATCAGATCACACTGCATCATTCGGAAATCTTGAAAAAATGTCTCTCCTTTTCGAAAATGCGTACAATATTGCAAAAGGCAAGTGGAAAAAGAGTATCAACCTGTTAGCCGGCAATTAAAATCGCACTGCTGCCATCCTCTGTGCTCTCACATACGGATTTACACCCATTGTATTTTTGCTTCTATAAGACTATTCATATAGATGAAGCTGATGCAATTCGGAATAGAATGCAATCCGGGTATTATCTGGAAGGAGCACAGAATGAATATTTCGCTTTTTTATCATTCAATCATATCTGACTGGAATAACGGAAATGCTCACTTTTTAAGAGGTGTAACAACGGAATTGAAAGCACTGGGGCACCGGGTAACAGTATATGAGCCTGCCGCAGGGTGGAGCTTCCTGAATTTAAAAAAAGATTCAGGGAATAACCCTCTGCACGAATTCCATTTGCAGTATCCTATGCTGCATGACGCTTATTTCCGGTACGGCGGGAACTTCGAACCGGAGCCGGTACTCGAAGCCTCCGATCTTGTCATCGTTCATGAATGGAACGCCCCCGCTTTGATTCGCCGGATCGCCCGTCACCATAAGACACATAATTCATACAGGCTTCTTTTCCACGATACGCATCATCGAGCCTTTTCCGAGCCCCGCGCTGTGGCATCGTTGCATCTCGAACATTTTGACGGAATCCTGGCCTACGGAGAGTCGATCCGAAGGATTTATCTCGAAAAAGGTTGGAACCGGCAGGTCTGGACCTGGCATGAAGCAGCCGATACGAAAGTCTTTCGTCCTATTGAAAATGAAATAATGAAAGACGATCTTGTCTGGATAGGCAACTGGGGGGATGAAGAGCGGACCTCTGAATATAAAGAATTTCTCCTCGGACCTGCCGGTGCGTTGAAACTTAAGGCTCGGGCATATGGGGTTCGCTACCCCCGGGAGGGCATTGAACTTCTTGAATCATCAGGGATCCAGTATTGTGGCCGGCTTGCCAATTACAAAGTCCCGCAGATATATGCCCGGTTCAAAACCACCCTTCATATCCCGCGCCGACCATATGCCGAGAGTCTCACGGGGATACCGACTATCCGGCCTTTCGAGGCTCTTGCCTGCGCCATACCGCTGATTTCCTCGCCCTGGGACGACTCGGAAGGGCTCTTTTCTCCCGGCAGAGATTTTCTTGTTGCCGAAAACGGCCGGCAGATGGAAGAGCTGCTCGCTTTTCTTCTCACTGACGAAACATTTCGCCGGCAATTGGGAGAAGAGGGCCGAAGAACTATTCTGAAGCGCCATACCTGCGCCCACCGTGTTCGTGAATTGATGAGCATATGCCATGAACTGGGTCTTCCAAAGAGTGCCTCTGCATCAGAGAGTCTACGCAATAGCGCAGGTTCTGAAACTTCTTTTCCCGAGACTTTCATCCGCCGAGAGTAATATCCTGATTTTCGTACCACCTCAGTGCATCAAAAAACTGCTGCGGCTTGAAATCGGGCCAATACTCATTGATTACATAAAAGTCGGCATAGACGGACTGCAACGGAAGAAATCCGCTCAACCGGCGTCTCCCTCCCCACCGTATTACCAGATCGATTCGCGAAACATCCCTGGAGCCGATGGATTCCATCAAAAATCCGTTTCCCTTTCCGGGTTCGGCAGATTGATATGCCTGATCAAGATCCCAGTTCCAGCTGTAGTTCACGAGGAAATTGACACGAATGGCACATGATCCGAAATCGGTTCTCGTCGTGTAAGGAATAAGCTGCCGCGGGAACATGGCGGATGTATTATTGCCGACTACAAGAAGAGAAGCATCCCTGTTTTTCAGAATTTCCACCGCATCTACTCAGGCCTTTTGAAAGGCTTTCCTCTGGACACTGGGCCGTTTGGTATTGTCCTGGGTAAATCCGTAGAGCGTTAACTCCTGTATGCCGATTGCAAGACACAAGGAATAAAGTTCGAATCCCGGCGAAATCCCGCTTGCATATCCTTCTTCCTTTTGCAATCCATGCTCCACGGCCCACCTGCGGTTCCCATCGGGAATGACGCCGATGTGGGAAGGAACTCGTTTAAATGTGGGAATCTCCATAAAGTGCCTCCACTCCGGCTCCGCAGCCCATTCGCGCATCGGAGGAAAAAAATTATCTGATGCTCAATTATCACACCGGATCATGCCGGCGTTCTGGATGCTCGGGGTCCCAGGAACCACCATATAATCAGACCCACAACAGGTAAAATTATAATCAGCAATATCCAGAGCACCTTGGCCAGTGCGGATGCACCCGGCGCCTGTAAGATCAACACAATAGCCCATATATCGGCAATAAAAATAATTACGCCAAGAATGAATTCCATATATATCTCCTTGGAATGAACTTGCTTCGACTTTACTTAAGTACTTATTGTAACGGCCTCTCGTCAAAAGAATATGGGGGATATCATGTAATCGACGGCAATAACAAACTGAATATATATATTTTTCGAATTTCAGGTAAGTGATTGGCACATTATCTTATCTTTCAGGGTATTGACCGCAAATCATCTGCATTTCGTGTACCATGCCGCAGATGCAGAGCCCATGTTCGGACTTTTTTGAACCGGCGCGCGCGAGTGCAACAGGAGAGCTTCGCGTGACGATGCACAGTCGAAACACAGTCTGAGCCTGGCAAAATTGCATGCCTCTCAAGGGCAGAGAATTATTCGCACACGAGAATTCCGGGCGCGTGACTTGCGTGTAGTTATAATGCCGGACATGGCCTGTAAGAAGCTTCCAGCAGAATCATCCTTTTTAAATATACAGGAACGACCCTATTCAGAAAAAGCAGTAGTTATAAGTATAATAATTAATTAAATTTCCCGTTCCTCAATAAGAACCGGAACAGCCGCCCAATTAGCGAGAAACAAGGAAATAAGAGATGTCGCGCTATACCGGATATATTTGTGTTCTCCTTTTCGCCTTGACTGTATCGTGCACTGTCGGCCCGGAATACCGGAGGCCCGAAAAAGTGGCTGAATCGACCTCTGCCTTTAAAGAATATATCAGCCATGTACAGGATGTCACTGAAGCCGGCGGGATCAGCCGATGGTGGCGGCGGATGCAGGATCCCTGGATGGATCGCCATGTGCGCCTCCTCATTGAAGAAAATCTGCAGCTGAAAGAAGCCGCTGCACGGATAGAGCAGGCACGGGCTCAAATAGGTATAGAAAAAGGCGAACGCCTGCCGGACATATCACTCTCAGCGGCGACTCGAAGGCGGGTGCAATCACTGGAAAGTCTGGCAATTTCCTCCGGTGTCCCGGCTGTGGGCGGAGGAATGGATGAACGTATTTACATCACGCAAGTAGAGGCGGGATTAAGCACGAGCTGGCAGCTCGATCTGTTCGGCAGAATCAAAAAGCGGATTTCAGCCGCGACAGGGAGGTATCAAGCGTTTCGCGCCGATGCCGTAGCGCTTGTTCACTCTCTCATTGCGGAACTGGCCCGCGGCCGGGTCGCTCTGGCAACCTTGAAGAGGCGATTGGAACTAACCGAGGAAACTGTGGAAAGCCGGAAAATCACGCTGAATACGGTAGAACGCCGTTACCGGCTGGGAGCACGCGGGATTTCGGCGGAAGATGTCTACCTCGCCCGCGAAAACCTTTCATCGGCCGCTTCGATCCTGCCCGATCTGAGGCGCCAGATGGCTGAACAGGCATATTCCCTTGACGTACTGATGGGCCGTGTACCTGGCTTTCTCAATTTTTCTGATATTACCCTTTCGCCGCTGCCCCCCCCACAGGATATCGATGTGGGACTTCCGGCCCATTTACTCGACCGCCGACCGGATCTTCAGGCGGCGGAACTGCGATTGATCGCAGAGACAGAGGAAATAGGAGTGGCAATAGCAAACCTTTATCCCGATCTCACGCTGAATGGAAATATCGGAGTTCAAAACGATGATTTTTCCGATCTCATCAGAGGAAACGGTTTCCTGGCCTCACTGGCGGGTAACATCCTGGTGCGCATATTTGAAGGTGGACGGCTCCGCGCGAACATTGATCTTCAGGAGGCGCAGGCCCGGGAGCTTGCGGCTTCTTATGCGCGGCAGGTTTTAAGCGCCATCGCCGAAGTGGAGATTGCTCTGAGCAATTCACGATATCTTTCTGAACGCATTGCCGAACTCGAAATCAGAAAGACAAACATTCGCAAGGCAGACGAGGAAGCCTGGGTTAATTACCGCCGGGGCTTAAGACCTCTTGTAGAAGTTTTGGAATTGCAGCGGCGTCGTTATAATGCGGAGCAGGAATATCTTCTGACCGCCCAGGCTGCCTGGAACAATCGAATTGCGCTTTATCTGGCATTAGGCGGCGACTGGCTTGACGAAAAACCCGTTCTCCGGCCCCTTCCCGTCCCGACCGTGAGCGATCATGAACGACGATAAGGGCAAAGAGAAGAAGCAGGATAAGAAGACCAGGATATTGGGCTTTCTGCAACTTGTCATTGTGGTGGCGATTATCGTCGGCGCCTTTCTTCTATCCTCCTATCTCTCGCGCCTCGAGAAAACACCTGCCCCCGAACGTAGAACCGGCCTTCGGGAGGTTCTTGTCGAAACGGTCCGCATTGAGCCGCGCACCTTTCGATTGCGGTTCACAACCACCGGGACCGTGCAGGTGCGCGCCATGACAGATATCGTCCCCCAGGTAAGCGGGCGTATTGTCGAAATCGACGAAAGGGCCTTTCCGGGCGGTCTTATTACAGAAGCAATGGTGTTGTTTCATATCGAAAAGGACGACTATCTCCTGGAAGTGGAAAGAATGGAAGCCGAAGTCGCCCGCGCGGAAACGCAACTCAAGCTCCAGGAGGCAAGTTCCCAGGCGGCCGTCGCGGAATGGAAGGATCTCAATCCGAATACCTCCGTTCCGCCGCTGGTCGCTGAACGGCCTCAGCTGGAAGAGGCAAAAGCCGCACTCAGGGCGGCCAGGGCCCGCCTGAAAACCGCCCGTCTGAATCTGTCACGCACGGAATTTCGATTGCCCTTCACCGGCAGGGTGACGGAATTCCAACTGGAGATCGGGCAATATGCGGTGGCAGGACAATCCTATGGTCAGGTGTACCGGCTCGATTCTCTGGAAATCAATGTGCCCCTGGAAGAACGGCAGCTCGATTGGCTGCTGGAAGCGGAAGATCCGGAAATCACAATAGAAAGCGGATTTATGGATTACGATCGGTATCACGGCTATGTCAAGAGGGTTGCGGGAAAGCTTGACCCTCAGACACGGTTCTCCAGAGCTATACTCGGGCTGAAAGAAGCCATGCCGAAACTTGTTCCCGACGTGTTTGTCGTTGTCCACGTTATCGGCCCCGCCCGCGAGAATGTGTGGACCCTGCCACTCGACGCACTCCAGGAAAACGGGGGTATCTGGATCGTCACGCCGGAAACGGAGCTTGCCCTGATCCGGCCCGAGATCCTGCAGATCAATGACGAATTTGTTATCGCCAGGAGTAATGGCCGGCCGATACTGGCTGTACGCGGGAATCTCCCCGAGGCCACCGAAGGGACTCCGGTCCGCCTGTCCCGGTCTGCGGAAAGCGGGAACGGCAATGAATAGTGAAAACAGAACTGCTGTGGAGCAAAAGGGCCTGATCGGCTGGTTCGTCGGCAATCATGTAGCCGCCAACCTGCTTCTTATGTTTTTTGTAGCAGGCGGTCTTTTGGCTGTCTGGAACATGCGGACGGAATTGTTCCCGACCATCGACCCCCGCCTTATTACAATCCAGGTTCCCTACCCCGGGTCGACCCCCCACGAGGTCGAAGACGGCATAACGCGCCGCGTCGAAGAAGCGGTCATCGGCGTAGAGGGTGTAAAGGAGGTGACTTCCGTTGCCCAGGAGGGACTGGGGGTGGTCACCATCGAAGTAGAACAATTCGCCGATACCGACGACGTGCTCGACGACGTGGAAACAGCCGTGGACCAGTTGATCGATTTCCCCCCTCAGGAAGCTGAAGAACCTGTCATTGTGAAGATAAAGCCCCAGCCATCGGTGATCACTCTGGTCCTCTACGGCAATATTCCCGAGTTGACGCTGAAGCGGTGGGCCGAACGCCTGGAAGACGAGATGCTGCGCACTGCCGGCATTTCTCTCGTCCAGGTCCAGGGGGCCAGGGAATACGAGATTTCAATCGAGATATCCGAAGAAGACCTGAGGAAATACGATCTATCCATCGAACAGGTCGGGCGGGCAGTGGCTGCCTCTGCGATCGATTTCCCCGCCGGAACCGTGGAAACGGAGGCAGGCGACGTCCTCCTGCGCATTCAGGAAAAAGGGTATGTGGGAAAGGCCTTTGAAGACATCGTCATTCTGAGCCGGCCCGACGGCAGCCTGCTGCGATTGAACGATATCGCCGAAATCGTCGACGGCTTCAGGGACGACAACCTGATCACGCGCTACAAAGGGGAACCGGCCGTTTTCATTGAGGTATTCCGAAGCGAGTCGCAGGATACCCTGAGGGTGGAGCAGGCGGTAAATAAGTACCTCTCCCGTCTGAGGCTGCCCGCAGGCCTGCAGATCGCCATTCTCGAAAATCAGACACAAATCCTGAAACAGCGCATGAACCTCCTGGCCAGAAATGCCATACTGGGCTTCGTTCTGGTATTCCTGGTTCTCTTGCTGTTCCTCGATTTGAAGCTTGCCTTCTGGACCAGTCTCGGCATTCCCATCTCCTTTTTTGGCGGTCTTCTGATCGTGTTTATAGGCGGGCTCAGTTTCAACATGATCACCCTCTTTGCCCTGATAGTGGTGCTGGGCATCGTTGTGGACGACGCCATCGTCACCGGCGAGAGCATCTTTTCCGAACAGGAGGCGGGGAGAAAAGACGCGGATGCGGCATTGAGGGGTGTCAGCGCGATCCGGGCGCCGGTGACCGTCGGCGTTTTGACCACCATGGCGGCCTTCGCCCCCCTGGCGTTCACTACCGGCGTACTGGGTCAAGTTATGCGCCCGATACCCATATTCGTCATAAGCATTCTTCTGGTTTCGCTTATTGAGGCCTTCACGATCCTGCCGGCCCATCTATCTTCCTCCGCACGATGGAGCCGCGGCGCCGTTTCAGGAATAAGCAGAAATTTCAATATGCTTCTGGATCGTTTTGTGGATCGCATTGTAATCCCGGTGCTGCGGAGGGCCGTCCGCTGGCGATACGCCGTTCTGGCGCTCTTCGCGGCGCTGTTGATCCTGCTTATGGGGATGGTGCGGGGCGACATCATTCGTTTCATCTTCTTCCCCCAGATCGAAGGGGACGAAGTCACGGCGAAATTGATCATGCCTGTCGGCACGCCCTTCGAAGTCACCCGTCGAAACGCCCTGCGGATGATGGAGGCGGCGAGGCACATCGGCGAGGAATTGTCCCGGCGCGAGGACAGGAACCTCTTCGAAGGCACCGCAATCATTATAGGTGCGACATTCGCCGAATCGGGGCCGGGGGCAGCGGGAGCGGTGCAGGCAACGACGGGAAATCGCGCCGAGGTGCTCATCAAGCTTATCGATGCCCCTCTCAGGACCGTTTCGGCCCAGGAGGTCGAAAACCGTCTGAAGGCCACAATCGGCGACATTCCCAATGCCGACGAATTGACCTTCGAAAGCAGCATTATAACCGGCGGCGCCGATCTGAACATTCAGCTTTCCCATGATGATACGGCAGTCCTGAACGCCGCCGCCGATTTGATGAAACACCGCATGCAGACCATGGACGGCGTTGAAGAAATCGCCGACAGCCTGAAGGCCGGCAAACTGGAATATGTCTTCGAACTTACCCCCCAGGGACTCGCAGCGGGTCTTTCTCCCGCCGAACTGGGCCGGCAGTTGCGCAATGCCTTCTTCGGCTATGAGGTCCAGCGGATCCAGCGGGCCCGGTCCGAGCTGAAGGTGATGGTCCGGTACCCGAAGGAAAGGCGGGAGCAGATCCGGGATATCTATAATTTCCGGGTAACCCTGCCCGACGGCGAAAAGGCGCCGCTGGAGGTCATGGCGCGGATAAAACAGCAGCGCGCCTATGCCGAAATCAGACGGGTCAACGGGCAGCGGGTCGTCAATATCACCGCCGACGTGGATCAACGCACCACCACACCGGGGGATGCCCTGGCTGTTGTCATGGAAAAGATCGTTCCGGAGATAAAGGAGCGATATCCGGGCGTCGAAGCGGAAGTGACCGGAGAAAGCGAGGACCGCCGCGAGGATCTGGCATCCCTCTTTCAGAACATGAGTATCGCCCTTCTCATTATTTTTGTCATGCTGGGCGCCCAGCTCAGAAGCTACATCCAGCCCTTCATTATCATGGCCATCATCCCCTTCGGAATGATAGGCGCCGTCCTGGGGCATCTCCTGCTCGGATTCGATCTTTCTTTCGTTTCGGTCTTCGGAATGGTGGCATTGACAGGTGTCGTAATCAATGATTCGGTCATTCTCGTCGATTATTTCAACAAGGAGCGCAAGAAAAAAGAAAAAGACGAGGCCGAGGCCGTGTTCGACGCCGTTCGCCGCCGGTTCCGGCCGATACTCCTGACCACTATGACCACAAGTTTCGCGCTGCTTCCCATGCTTCTGGAGACCAGCCTTCAGGCCCGCTTCCTTATCCCCATGGCCATAAGCCTCGCCTTCGGGCTTCTTTTCGCAAGCTTCCTTTTGCCCTTTCTCCTTCCCGTTCTGATCAGCATCTCGGGCGATATCTCCAAAGGGCTCAGGATCAGAAAACATTAGAGAAAGGAGGAAACCTGCATGCCAGAAATTCGAATAGGAATTTCCGGGTGGACATACGATAGATGGAGAGGAGATTTTTATCCGGAAGACCTTCCCAAAAGCAGGGAATTGGAATATGCCAGCCGTAAATTCAATTCCATCGAGGTAAACGGCTCCTTCTATTCCCTCATAAGCCCGAAAAGCTGGAAGAAATATTACGATCAGACACCCGCCGGTTTCCTCTTTGCCGTGAAAGGAAGCCGCTTCATCACCCACAACAAAAAGCTCAAGGACATTCGCGGCCCGCTGGCAAATTTCTTCGCCTCGGGACTTTTGGAATTGAAGGAGAAATTGGGGCCCATCCTGTGGCAGTTCCCTTCCAGGGGCGTCAATCCCGACCGCTTTCCCGAATTTTTCGAACTGCTTCCGGCGAATACCGAGGAGGCCTCGGCACTGGCCCACAGGCACGACCGGCGGGTCAGCGGAAGAACATCCATGTCCGCCGATCGCAAGAGGCGCATCCGATACGCCGTCGAATTGCGTGATCCCGACCTGTTTTCGCCGGAGTTCGTGCGCCTTGCCCGGCAGCACGGCGCCGCCCTTGTCTTCTCCCACTGCGGCGGCAACTGGCCCTACACGGAGGAACCTACCGGCGGGTTCGTCTATATTCGCCTCCACGGCGCTCCTCATACCTATGCAAGCCGCTATTCGGATTCCGATCTCGATCGATGGGCCGAAAAAATCCGCCGCTGGGCAGACGGAAAAGAACCTTCCCTGCCGGCAAGGATAACGGACCGGAAACCGCCGGCAAGAAAATCACGGGACGCTTACATATATTTCGACAACGACTCGGAAGGCCATGCGCCGCATGACGCGCGGCGCCTTATGGAACGGCTCTCCGTTACAGGAGGAATGTAATGGACTGGTTATATCTCTTTATCGGTTCCGATTCGGACACCATAGTCTGGTGGCAGATGAGCATCCGGGCAGCCCTGATATTCTTCTACGGAATCCTGCTTGTCCGATACGGCGGCAAACGGATTTTCGGGAAAAATACGAGCTTCGACATCGTTCAGGGGGTCATTCTCGGATCGATCCTGAGCCGGGCGCTGACCGGAAATGCGAGATTCCTGCCGACGATCGCCGCGGCGACCGTCCTTGTCCTGCTCCACAGGATACTTGCCCTGGCTGCCTTCAAGAGCTCGAAAATCGGGCATCTTATAAAAGGCACGGAAGATATGCTTGTTGAAAACGGAAATATATTGTGGGATCAGATGAAAAAAAACAGTATCACCAAACACGATCTCGAAGTCGCCATGAGACAGACTGGAATAACCGAACTTTCCCGTGTAAAGACCGTTTACCTGGAAAGGAGCGGAAATATAAGCGTGATCGCGAAATAGGGGATCAAGATCTGCCGATACCGCCCGGGTGAAGCGACTGTCAGCATTCCAACCTCCCTTTCCGGCGCCGAGAGATGCAGGTCAGTCGATCTCCCGCGGGCCTTCAATGGTACCGCGCTTCTGCAGGTACTCGGCCGCGAGCCAGCATGCAAGCGCCCACATCAGACCGAAACTCCAGCCGGCAAGGACGTCCGTCGGATAATGGACGCCCAGGTAGATGCGGCTGAGCCCCACCAGGAGCGTCACAAGGAGTGCGGTTCCGATATAGTACAATTTCAGCCGCAGCCGTGTGCTCGTCCTCGCGAGCAGAACGCCCAAAGTCAGATAGACGATTGCCGAAAGCATCGCATGGCCGCTGGGGAAGCTGGCCGTCACTACGTGAGTGGCGGCGGACCCGAACTCCGGGCGGGGACGGCCGAACAGATTTTTCAGCAGAAGCGATATGAATTCGCCTCCGAGGGTGGCAGCCACCAGCAGCACGAACATGCGCCTGCGGTTGCGTATGAGCAGATACCCGGCGCAGACGACGCTTACCAGCACGAGAACGGCGACACTCCCCAGGGCTGTAATATCGCGCCACATATCCTCGAACCACTCGGGGCCGACAGGATCGCTCATATCTCCTGGAACCCGCAGCTTGAAGAGGACCCACTCATCATACTGGAGCGTGCTTCCCTCCAGCACCTCATCGGCCAGTTCGATCACCGCCCAGCCGGTAAACAAAAGCAGCGCCAGGCCAGCCAGCATTATAAGATCGGTATTTTGCCTCATCCACCGGTAGAAGGAGAATGACCGGTTCAGAAAACCCTCTATGGTTTTTCGATTCACAATAGTATTTCTCCCGGAATCTGATATTCACGGCCTATGTAACCGGCATACGATAACAAAACTCAAACCATAGCGGCTCGCCGGCACGCGGCGTTCCTTCGAAACGCGACTGCGAAAAGCGCATATAGATTTAATGGTTTCTGAGGCTGTCGATCAATTCGCTCTTCTTCATTTTTGAACGGCCTTCGATGCCGATTTCCCTGGCTTTGTCGTAAAGGTCCGATTTGCTCCACTCCTCATATTTGGGCGACCTGCCTCCCCGCTTTCCCGCCTGCGATCGCGGTGTGTTCGCTATCCTTGCCGCCTTTTCCTTGCTCATCCCCTTCTTTCGCAGCTTTTCATAGCGCTCATCGTCCTTGATCTGGGGCCCGTGATCTTTTGCCATCGCTCCCATCCTTTCCGGGCTTCGCCCTTTTTTTTAGGGGCTTCGCCCCGTTTCGCAATTCGTGTTTCGCGTTAAATGCCCTTTAACCCAACCGGCCGAAGGCCGCCAGCCAGGAACCGTTTTATTCTTTTTCCGGCAAGGTTTCCGGCCCCGCCGGTCTTCCATCCGGTCCTATCCACTGCACCTGTCTTCTCGTATAGACGGGGATAATGTGTTTTCCGTGTCTCGGGTCACGGAGTTCCTGATTCACCCTGGCGAATAACATGCTTTTCCATTTTCGCCGTTCCCGGGCATTTACGAGGTACCGGATGCTCAAGTCGGTCCAGGATTCGGACATGGAGACAAAAACCTGCGGTTCTTCGGAAACCGAATCTTCCAGACCTTCGCGCCTGAGAATACGGCTGTAGAGGCGGGCCGGCTCGACCATATAGTCTTTCAGCATCTCCCGGGCCACCCCCTCAAACAGCTTCTGCGCATAGGCGAGATCCGATTCGTTGGCGATCTGCACCGCCAGCTCGTCCCATACAAAGGGAAAATCCCGTGTCAGATTGAAAACGGTCCCGGTGAGCACTTCGTTATTGGGAAAGGTCACCAGCCGCCCCGTCGGCTGCTCGGCAAGGACGAAACCGGGACGGTGGGGATCGCCGATCTCCCAGACAGTGGTGGTGAGAAAATCGATGCGATAGACATCGCCGAACACTTCTCCCACCAGAATCCGGTCTCCAACCCGGTAATACCCTTTGAAGGAATTCAGGAGCCATCCGGTAAAACTCTCTATGGGCGTCTGCAGGGCCCAGGAAAGAGCGAGGCCGACCAGGCCCAGGGAACCGACCAGGGCCCTGATGTCGCCGGCAAGAACGCTCAGGGCGACGCCGATTGCCACAAGCCAGATCGAAACCCCGACAATAGCCGAAACGGCATTGAACCGTTCCCAGCGCTTGAGAAGTCTTCGAAGAAGCGGCCGGATCAGCAGCATCAGAAGCCAGGCAATGCATAGTACGCCGAAGGCGATTAAAAATTTCGGAAGATTATTGAAAAAATCAAGCCACAGCCGCTGAACGGTGCCGATTGCCTCTTCAGCGGCCTCCTGTCCGGTCGGCGCGACCTGTTCGCCCGTCTGTGCCGGACCGTTTGCTTTGTTCTGTGCCGCAAGTTCCATATCGCCTGGCAAAAAAAGGATCATCAACATGCCGGTGAGGGCGACGGCCAGTATGGTGGCCTGGCGAAACCACCGAAGCCTGGACCTGGCCCCCCTCATGGACTCGGCCAGCCGGCGCCGCCGGTCCAACTTTCTAAGACGCCGGACCGGACGCGCCTTTGCCGTGGGAGGGCGGCTTCCGATCCGCCTCTGAAAAGATCTATTTCTCATTGCGGCCGGCATAATGATTCATTGCTCATCAGAGTCTATATGCTTCAGATTCGTTACTGCAGGCGCATGCAGTATTTTTCCCCCTGCATCGAATCTCGACCCGTGACAGGGGCAGTCCCAACTGCGCTCCGCATTGTTCCACTCAAGTTTGCAATACATATGGGTGCACCGGTCCGAAAGGGTGTGAATTTTTCCCGTTTCATCCCTGAAGGCAGCTGCCTTTTTTCCTTTTATTTTGATTATACCGGCATCACCCGGAACGAGTTCGTCGGCGGATTTCCCGTCCGCCGAAAAAATATTTTTAATGAAAGTATTGGCTACGTGGAGGTTTCTTGAGTAAAAACGTCCAGTCCGGTAGGGATTCGTCCGCATCGGGTCGAAGGCGGAACTCCAGGGATTTTCTTTTCCCGTGATCATATCGGACAGGATAATTCCGGCTGCCGTCCCGTTTGTCATCCCCCAACCGCCGAATCCGGCGGCCGTAAAGATACGCTTGGAAAAGCGGGAATGGAGACCGATGAACGGAACCTTGTCCATTGAATCATTGTCCTGTGTCGACCAGCGATAATCGATCGATCGGACCTGGAAGTGAGCTTTTACGAACAACTCCAGCCGCCGGAACCTTTCGCGGGTGTCCGTCACATATCCGGTGACATGATCTTCTCCGCCCGCCAGTACGAAGGTCTGCCCGTCGTCCGTTTCGTGGTTTCTGAAAGTATGGAAGGGGGGCGCAGCGCTGTAATACATCCCGTTTATCGCCTCTCCTTTCACCGTGAAGGCGATGACATATGACCGCCTGGGGATCATTTTCGCGAAAAACAATCCGCGGTTTAAAATCGGAAAGTTGGTGGCGATAACAACTTTATCCGCCTTGATCTTCACCCGATCCGTATCAATCTCGCAGGGGCCGCCCTCACGTACATGCATAACGCGGCTGCGTTCGTAGATGCGGCTGCCCGTCCCGGGAATCTCTTGTGCCAGCGCTCGAAGATATTTCCGGGGATGAAAAAACGCCTGATTTTCGTAACAGATTCCCTTCTTGAAAGGAAACGGAACATCCGCCGATTCGCGGAAACTGACAGAAAGACCCAGCGCCGCCGCCGTTTCGACTTCCATCTCGATTTCCCTTTGATCCTTCGCCTCCGGCGTATAGGTGCAGGCAAAGGTGCGCCGGAAATCGCAGGACAGGGCGTTTTCTTTTATATACCCGGCAATGAAGTCGATCGCCCCCTGATTCGCCTCAGCATAGAGGCGGGCCTTTTCCTCTCCGAATTTTTTTACCAGATGCCGGTAGACGAGGCCGTGGGCGGCGGTAATTTTTGCGGTCGTATGGCCGCTGACCCCTTGTGCAATCTCATCGGCCTCCAGAAGGACAACCTTCGCCCCTGAGCGCTTCAGGAGCATGGCCGCCGCCAGACCGACAATGCCGCCCCCGACGACGGCGACGTCGAAGTGTGCATCGATCGAATCTTGCGCCGGCGGCGGGTAATCCGCTGCCGGCGCGGTAGCGATCCAGAGGCTCTTTTTTTCTCTTTCGATGATTTCTCTTCCTCTATCCATTTCAGGCATTCTCATCTTTATCGGTTCCCTTTATTTTCTATGCAAAAACCGAGGATCTTCAGTCCAAAGGCTTTTCAGGTGCTACCGGATGCTCCTCGTCTTCGAGCAGCTCCCAGGTCCATCTTTCATTCCGGACCAGTGCGGCCAGGAGCCTCCTGCGCTCCGATAATTCGGGAAAATGACTCTCGAATTCAGCCTTCGAAACCGCCGGCAGACCACACAGGCGAAGTGGGTCCAGCGAGGGGATCGGAGGGTCTTTATCGACCGGCTCAATAAAAGCCGCCTCTTTCATCATATACAGAAATTGCGTTACCGCCCGGCGTGCCGGTATGTAGATTCCCGGCGGAACTCCGCACTCCTCCTTCAGTCCGAAGCGCATGACGGTGAGGGCTTCATCCATTGCCGCTATTCCGAGTCCCAGAGATTCGGAGCGCCTCCGTACATGGAAATAGTGGAGCCACGGATAGGTCAGGTGCTGCTGCGCCAGCTGCGAAAGGTTCGGCAACAGCGAGAGCAGATGTTCCGACAGAATCCTGAAATCCTTTCCATTCCATGTAGTGAGCAAAATGCCCCGGCCGGTTGTACCGATACTCGCAATCGCAAATGCCATCCGGCGTTTCATGGTTGCGGCCTGTACCACCGGGACAAGATAGGTGACACCGAAGGTAATCATGAAAAGACCCATCAACGATGCGAAGGCTGTAAGAAATTGGTAAAGAGCTCCACGGGGACTGAAATCGCCGACGCCAAGCGTAAAAATGGTAGATCCGGTAAAATAGACGCGGTCCCAAAATCCTGCCTCGCTGAGTGATTGTGATTGCACTATCGCCCGTTCCCCTGCCAGAAAAATCAGAGACCATCCAAGCCACAGCATACCCACCCATACGGCGAAAACCGATACCAGAATGATTATCGCGATCCATGACAAAAACAGACGCGATTTGCGTTTTCTTCCAATCCTAAGCAATATTCTGTACAATCGGTTGGAAAAGCGCTTGGTCAGCAGCCCGCCCCCCAATCCCATAGTCGACCACATGACATCAAGCACAAGCGCGATTAAAACTAAAATTCCCGCTGTATCGAGGACATAGGGCATCGCTATCGTCTCCGCATAAACTTTCAACCCGGCACTATTCAGTCCCTGCATATATTATCCTTTATTTCCCGACGCGGGGAATGGGGTGAATCAATTATATTTATGTGGAATATCGGGTACTCTCGGGATCTTGACGTGCAAATTTCAGCTTTTTTCCCATGATCCGATCGTGATATTCTATAGACACATTTCCGATTTACAGAAGGGGATTCCCGTTGAAAGAAAATAAAAATGGATCGGCAGTCTATGCCGATGGCAAGGAAGCCGCACATCGTGCCGAGCTTATCTATGTGGATGAGATGACGCCGGGAATCCGCAGGAGGCGTCAGGGGCGGGGGTTCATCTATTTCGATCCGTCAGGTACTCCTGTAACAGATAGTCAACTGATTTCCCGCATTCGATCGCTTGTCATACCGCCCGCATGGAGTAAGGTGTGGATTGCCTGCGCAGCTGACGGCCACATCCAGGCGACAGGCCGGGACACCCGGGGCAGAAAACAATACATTTACCATATGAAATGGCATGAGACCAGGAACCGGACAAAATTCGAAAGGCTGTTGACTTTCGGCCGGGCTCTCCCGCTAATACGAATGCAGGTTGAAGCCGATCTTTCGGCAAAGAATATGACAAAAAGAAAAGCTGCGGCGTTCGTAACAAAACTTCTCGATATTACCGGGATGAGGATCGGCAATCGTGAATATGCGCGGATGAACCAGTCCCGCGGACTTACGACCCTTCTCGACGAACATCTGGAAGTAAGGGGAGCGCGAATTCACTTTAATTATCCGGGGAAAGGAGGGAAACGCAGGATATTCGATTTTTATGATACACGACTGGCCGGCCTGGCAAAAAAGTTTCAGGACCTTCCCGGCCAGGAGCTGATCCGGTATGTGAATGATAAAGGAGAATATCAGACAGTGGAATCGGGCGATGTAAATGAATATCTGGAAGAAATCACCGGCATCGACTTCACGGCCAAAGATTTCCGAACCTGGAACGGCACGGTGAATGCCGCGGCAGAACTTTACAAAAAAGGCCCCGCAGAAACAAAAAAGGCACAGTCCGGGAATATTTCTCAGGCGATCAAAAAAGCAGCGAAAGAACTTGGGAATACTCCCTCGATCTGCAGAAAATACTATGTCCATCCCACTGTGATCGAAAGTTATTTGAAAGGGGATTTCTTTGATCATTGGGAAAATGCCGGGAACAGGATTTCAGAAAATGACTCTGATTTGAAACGGGAAGAGCAGGCGGTTCTCAGAATGCTGGAGTTGGGCTCCTAATTGGGGACGGGTTCACATTTCTCTCCACACATTTCCGCAATTGCGATTTTAATAAGAGAGAAATGTGAACCCGTCCCCAATTAAGACAATAATTGGTTTGTTATACGTATATCAGCGGATATCATTCCTTCTCCCTTCCTTTATACTTATGAATCGAATTAATTGCATGAAAATGAAATCAAAAAGCGGTCCTGTACCGCAAAGGAGGAGAGGATGAATCCATTGAAGGAAAAAGGAATACCGATCGAGAAGCAGACGAAGAGCTGGTCGGAGGCAAATGTTACGCCTTACAATAAAAAAGAGGTGCATCCCTATACGAGAACCCGGGTGATATTCATGAACGGCATCGAAGTGGAAGGGGCGATCTTCAGCCACCAGTGTGCCCGTCACACCGACGATATGGAACTGAAGAAAATGCTGGCCCTGACGAGAAGAATCGAGCAGCAGCAGCAAAAAATGATCAATTGGCTGATTCCTGGGGACGAGCATGTCCTCGCGGTGACCATTGGATACGAACAGGTGGCCGTCGATCTGACCGCCTTTCTGGCCCGCACGGAACCGGATACATACGTAAAGGCCGCCCTCGATTTCGCCCTGCTCGAGGATTTCGATCACCTGTACCGTTATGCCAATCTGATGAATATCGTCATGGAAAAAGAGGCAGCCGAAATTACGGGTCAATTCACGGAAATTACCATCGGCAGGCCCACCAGCGCCGAGCACAGGTATCCCTTCGATGATGTGCGCAGGCATTATGATGCACAATCGGCCGACTTTCTGACGAAACTCCATGTCCTTACGATCGTTGCAGCGGAGCAGCAGACAATGAACTTCTACATGAACGTGGGAAACCGCCCGGAGGCGATGCTGGGACGGGGATTGTACCTGGAAATCGGACAGGTAGAAGAACAGCACGTCACTCATTACGAATCGCTGGCCGATCCGCGGGCGTCCTGGTTCGAGCGCCTGGTGCTGCACGAGTATAACGAATGCTGGCTCTACCATTCAATGGCCCGGCAGGAGCCGGATCCGCATATCAAAAAAATATGGGAAGAGCACCTCGAAATGGAAATCGAGCATCTGAAAATCGCCTGCGAGATCATGAAAGACAAAGGCAGGAAAGATCCTGAAGAAATGCTCCCGAAACAACTGCCCGACCCGCTGATATTCGAATCGAACATAGAGTATGTCCGGGATATCATGGCCAAACAGACCGACTACAACGCCGATGGAACGGAATTCCTCCCCGGCGAAAAGATGTCGAAAGATTCACGTTACCGCGAGCATCAGGAGAAAGTCAACAAGGGCGGCGCGCCCAGCGATCGGGTGATCGACGAACATAAGAAGGAGAAGGGAAAGGACTACCGCCAGGAACTCAAAGGACCCCATCCGATAGAGCGATTCCGGAAATAACAGGTACGGAAAGGAGAGAATCATGAGTAAAGTAGCAGTAATAATAACCGATTTTTTTGAAGACGTTGAATACACCGGCCCGGCCAAGGAATTCCGCGATGCCGGGCACGAGCTGATCCATGTAGGGCTGGAGAAGGGGACGACGGTAAGGGGAAAGAAAAAGGAGACTCCCGTCAAGATAGACGTGGCGGTAAGCGAAGCAAAGGTCGAAGATTTCGATGCCCTCATGATTCCGGGGGGATATTCTCCCGATCAACTGAGGGTGAATGAAAACGCCGTAGACTTCGCTCGCTCTTTCGTAAAGAGCGGAAAACCGGTTTTTTCGATCTGCCACGGTCCGCAGATCCTGATCACCGCCGATGTCATCAGGGGAAGGAAAATCACCGGCTATAAATCGATCATACAGGACATTAAAAATGCAGGCGCCGAATTCATCGATCGGGAGGTAGTGGAAGATGGAAACCTGATCTCAAGCCGGAATCCCGACGATATTCCGGCCTTCACCAAGGCTTCGCTTGCAAAGCTGAAATGACGGACCCCCTGCAATTCCCCCCTTTCGAAGAGAGAAGTTGTTATTCTACATAAGGGGGGAATTATTTTTTAGCAACGAGAAGGTATAGCATCATCCCGATTTTCCACTCAGCAATTGTCTGCCTCAGGTGCGGTCCGACCCTCCAACTTTGACAATTTTGTTGTAGATACCGAAAAGAAGAAGCGGCGCCACCCATTGGCCCACGAAACGGCTTTTCTCTTCATTGCCGGCGACTTCGAAATAAAGCGAAACGCCGATTGAACCGAGCGCTGCCCAAAGCCACATATCGGAGGGCAGCTTTGCCGTTTGCTTCTCAATAATTTTCGCAATACTTCCTTCCGCATGCTTTTCGGCCTCTTCCCGGGCCTTCGTTTTAAGTAACAAACCCATCATTACTCTCCTCCTTTTTTTAAATTACCTGATACTCGTACCCCGGCTTCCGTTTCGAATACACGAATATACCCTGCCCAATGCCGATTCAGGAAATCGTTTAAATACAGACGCTTTTTATCGTATCGCAGAACCCCTTGAAAAGCTCTACTGGAAAATTCGTATTTTGACGTATCGATATTCGCATTCTTGCGATTTTATACGGCGCCGGTGCGCTTCGCTCTAAAGGCGCCTTCCGTTTTTTACGACCTTCCAAAGGGAGTCGACAAAAAAATGTTCCGAATCAAAACCCTGATACACGATTTCAAATCCGAAGGTTTCAGCAAGTATTCCGATTTCAGATTCCGAATACTTATGGGACGATTCGGTATGGATTGCTTCCCAGGGTTCGAAAGCAAAGGAATGGCCGAGATCCCTGATGTAAATATTTTGCGATTTCCTGCTTATAAGAAAACTCTCAACCGCTCCCGAGGCGGCATTATAGGTGCTGAAATAATCGAACGCGGCGGGATCGAATTCCCCTCCCAGCTCCCTGTTTATGCGGTAAAGGAGGTTGCGGTTGAAATCGGACGTGACTCCCTGTGAATCGTTGTAGGCCCGGATCATCGTCCCGGCATCCTTTTTCAGGTCGAAACCGATCAGGACATAATCTCCATCATTCAGCAGATTCCAGAGATTGCACACAAATGACTCCGCTTCGGCTGATTTGAAGTTGCCGATAGTTGATCCCAGAAACAATAACAGATTTTTAATTCTTACATCCTGCAACTGCCGGGAAAGATAATGAAGGCCGTCGAAATATTCGGCAATCAGACCTTCGATTTCGAGATTCCGGCATCCGTGGTCCATGCTGTCGATTAATTCCCTCATGGCCCTTTCGCTGATGTCGATCGGAATATAGCGGAAATCGAGACCCTGCCTGCAAAAGGCATCGAGCAGTATACCGGTCTTTTCTCCATCGCCGGCGCCGAGTTCGACAAGATTGAACCGGAAGGGACCGAAGGTGTTGCAGAAATCATCTTTACAGCGCTCCAGGATCTCAAGTTCGCAATTGGTCAGGTAGTATTCCTGAAGCCCGGTAATCTTCTGATACAATTCAAAGCCCCGGCTGTCGTAGATGTATTTGCAGGGAAGCGCCTTCGGACGCCGGGAAAGACCGAGGCCGACATCGAGAGCAAACTGCCGGCGCTGCCTTTCTTTATGCAAATCTGCACTGGTCAGGATTTTACACCCTGGCCGCCGTTTTTTCTTCAACAAAACTGATGATTCCATTTCCATCATATTTATGCCTCATCGGCCCCTTTTATTCTTACCTCGCAGGAGCACCTGTGTTTCCTTCTTCCGCAGATTGGAAGCGCGGCAAACACTGCCTATCTGCAGGACACGAAACGAATCTGCGGCCTCTGCGTGACCACAGCCTCCTCTACTGCCTCGAGCACCGCCTCCACTTCCTCAGCCGTATTTCCCATCCCCAGGGAAAAGCGCACCGTGCAGTGCGCCTCTTCTACGCTGAGGCCCATCGCCAGCAGTGCATGAGACGGATCGGGAGAACCGGCATGGCATGCCGAACCGGAAGAAAGGGCGATGCCTTTGCGGTTCAGTGCCATTACCAGCGATTCTCCCCGGATTCCGGGCAGGGTGATTGACGCGGTATTCGGCAGACGTCCGGTCCCATTGCCGTTTCTGAAGGACCCGGAGATCAGGGCCAGCACACCCTCTTCAAGCATATCCCTGAGCATCTGCACCTGTTCCATCCACCCGAAATTCCCTGACGCCTTTTCGGCAGCCTTTCCCAGGCCGACCAGGGCCGGCACGTTTTCCGTTCCGGCCCTGAGCCCCCTCTCCTGTCCTCCGCCTGCGATAAGAGGCTCCAGAAAGACTCCTTCGCGCACATACAGCGCTCCTGTCCCCTTGGGTCCGTTAAATTTATGGCCCGAAATCGTAAGCAGGTCGACCCCGAGCGATTTTACGTCAACGGGAATCTTGCCTGTCGCCTGCACCGCATCGCTATGAAAGATCACTCCTCTTTCAGAAGCGATACCGGCAAATTCAGCGATGGGCTGGATGACCCCCGTTTCGTTGTTTGCCATCATTATACTGGCCATGCAGGTACGGCAGTCGAGTGCGGCCTTGAAATCGGATACCGGTATTACACCGGATCTGTTGGGCTTCAGATAGACAACGTCAAAGCCCAGACGCTCCAGCTGTTTCATTGCATTTATTACAGAAGGGTGCTCGATTGCCGATGTAACGATGCGCTTCGGACAATGATTCACGGCAAAGGCCGCGCCTTTGATGGCCAAATTATTGGCTTCGGAGCCGCCGCTGGTAAAGGTAATCCTCCGGGGGGTGCAGTTGATGAGCAAAGCGAGGCTTCTGCGGGCTCCTTCCAGTGCCTTTTTGCTTTCCACGCCAAGATCATAGAGGCTTGAAGGATTGCCGTGGCATCGGAAAAAGCCCGTCATTGCATCGATCACCTGCGGATCCAGCGGCGACGTCGCATTATGGTCCATATAAATGAGGCGTGCCCTGCTGCTTGTTTCAACCCGATGATCGGGCCGGTATTCTTTGGCCCTTTTCAGGTGTTTTCGGCTCCTCCCTTCTCCCTTCTCGATTTCGCAAAGAAGCGCCTTATAAACCGGAAATCCCGAAATAGGATCGAAGCGGGCCAGATCGGTCAGTTCGTTGATATTGGCGTTCTGCCAGGCCCTGTTCCCCAGGGGACTGCCCCCCATGCCGCTGGCCTCTACTGCGCCCTCGACAATATCCTCCGTTACGGCAGCATACATGGAAATCCGGCCTCTTTGTGTTTTTATGTTGATGCGGTCACCGTTCGTTATATTCCTTTTTTCGGCATCACGGGCATTGATGAGAACCGTCGGAAGGGGATTTTCCTTTAGCAGCTCCGGCGCGCTCTGGTTCAGTCCATGGAGATCGATGGTCGTTCTCGCCCCCGAATTGAAGACCAGTGGGAACTTTTCGGCCAGATCCGGGCGGGAACGCGGACTTTCCCCCGGTTCAGTATAGACCGGAAGCGGGTCATAACCGTGTTCTTCGAGAACGGAAGAGGCGATTTCGAATTTTCCCGACGGCGTTTCGAATCCCGGACGGCCGTCGTTGCGGAGAAGCCCCTTTTCCCACTTCCTGTATTCCATCATGACTTCGGGAATGCGGACACTGCCTCCTGATCTTCTAACATCTTCGAGAGTAAAACCCGAACCCTCAAGTGCCCTCGTCAAAAGTTCCTCCTCGTTCTGCGGGTATAGATGCCCGTAGCCGAGACGTCGGGCCAGTTCTGCCATGATGAAAAAGTCGTTCCGGGCATCACCCACCGGATCGATGACCCGCTCCCTGATCCGGAACACCGAGCCGTATACCATGTAGGATTCTATCTCGTAATAGGTGGCGGCTGGCAGGAGGATATCGGCATACGCCGCATCGGCCGTCAGCTGCCGGTCGATACAGACCAGAAAATCGAGCGCTGCAAGGGTCTTCCTCCAGATATCCGACTGGGGCCACGAATTTATGATCGAAGCGCCAAGGCTTATGAGAAGGCGTATCGGATAGGGCCTCCCCTCCAGAACCGCCCGGGGAAGAATACCGGCATGAAACTCTCCGCGGTATTTCGTATACACCGGAAAATCATTTGCGCCTGCCGCCTTTCGCGGATCGGGATTTGCGACAAGTCCTTTCTTGTTGATCGGAAATCGATTCTGCCGCATTTGAAAGCAGTATCCTCCCGGACGATCGAGCTGCCCTGCAAGGGCCCAGGCGGTGAAGACCGCCCGTATGGCCTGCACGGCACCGTCACTGTATTCAAGACCGCTGTACATGACCGGTGCCGCCCCTTTCGCCCCGGCTATGGACCGGGCCAGATCGACAATATCGGTTGCGGGAATTCCCGTTATTCTTTCTGTCACTTCAGGCCTGTAATGCTGCACGTGGCGGACAAAATCGTCATAACCGGCAGTCCAGTTGCGGGCGAAGCCTTCGTCTGTCATTTCTTCTTCGATCATGACCTGGCACAGCGAAAGGGCAAGGGCGCCGTCCGTCCCGGGCCGAATGGGTATCCATTGTGCGTTCGGATATTTTGCAAAAAGCGTCCGGCGCGGATCTATGACGATTATCCGGGAGCCTCTCTTATGGGCCTTCTCGATCCTGGCGAAATCCACCGGGGGGCAGTGGGAGGCCGGATTCTTTCCCCAGATGACAATGAGTTCGGCATTCTCGATATCGGAGAACATATCGATCAGCATCCCTCCCATGGTGACATGGGGGGCGATCATGGCAAAAGACACGTAACAGAGGGCGCCCACGCCGAGCGTATTCGGACACCCGAAGGGAAAAAGGACGCTCGAGGCCGAAGAGACCGCCACACCGGCAGGTTGAAAAAAATCGCAGAGCGCAAGCTCGAAACTGCCGCTTCCGGTATAGACCGCGAGTGACTCGGGGCCCGATTCCGCTTTGACCTCGTACAGCCGCTTCACAATCATCTCGTATGCCTCGTCCCAGGAAATGCGCTCGAACTTGAAGGTACCCTTCTCTCCTATGCGCCGCATCGGATACTGCAGGCGGTTTTTTGAATAGACAATCTTGTCCGACATTTCGCCGATCCGGCAGAGCATGCCATACGGAGAATCACTGTCGGGCGAGACGGAGGCAATCTTTCCGTGATCGTCAAGATCAACCTCAATCCAGCAGCCAGCCGAACAAAGACCGCAAAGCGCCCTCTTTTTTAACGGCATTGACAACTAAATCCTCCTCATTCAGAACTTACATCTCCTATTCATTTTGCTTTTCATCGGGGAGAAAGGGCTGAACCACTTTCACGGGCAGCTTGAGCGTTCTTTCAAGGACGCCCAGCAGGCCCCTGCCGACGGCGGTGGGCGACATCGGCGTAACCGCAGGATTGGATAAATCGCCGCTGACCCGGACAGGGATGGCCATAAAATTCTTGCCGGCTATATGGCCGATGATGGGGATCATCTCGATAATGGTATCGACCGTCTTCAAGGGCGTCACCAGTACTGTGAGGTCGATCTTCTTTTCGGGAATGTTCAGGTTTCCCGTGAATGCCAGGTCAATCGATTTTCCGTCGATAAAGGTCTCTTCCAGTGTAACGACCCCGTTTTCGATCACTCCCGATGCCTGGGCGGTTGTATAGCCGAATCCTGCCCCGGTCAGATCGGGCGCCTGCCCTTTGAGAATTTCCGTGATGTTCACCACGGCAAGGATTTTTGCCAGAAGCCCGAATCTGAAAATGCGCCCGTCCTCGGCGGTCAATTTGAATCGCCCCTGCAAATTTTCGAAGAAGTTTTGCGAAATGCCCTTAGCCGTGATCCGGCCGGTCAGATCCATGTCACCGGTCATGAGCCTGTTTTCAAGAAAGCAGTTCAAAACGGACGCGAGCTCTTGCTCTTTTGCTTTCGCTTCGGCTTCCAGGCGCATCGGATCGGGAGCGACCCTGGCTGCGGCATCCATTTGAATGCCGCAGAGGGATCCTTCGTCAAGATCGATCCTCAGGCGATTGCCCTCCAGATTTGCCACCGCATGAAAGGGCCTCCAGGTAAGATCGTCGTATTTGAAGTAATCCGCCATGAGCGCCACCTTGCCTTCGATGTTCAATTTATCAAGGATTCCCGTCGCCCCTTCGGCGCCCTTCCCGGACTTTTCTCCCGCTTCTCCTTCTTCGCGTGCTATTTTTCTGACCTTTTCCCAATCGAACCCCCCTGTCGCCGCCACAAGATCGAGAACGATTTTCTCGGGGGAAAAGCCGATTCTTCCCTTCAGATCGATGTCGGTTTGCCTCCAGGTGAAACCGGCCGAATCGATCCGGATCGAGGAGGATCCATCTCCTGTAATGGATAATTCCCGCACCTGCACAGGGGCCTTCAGATCTTCGCCATAGGCAAAACCTCCTACCTGGATCGTACCCGTTACGCGGGATTCGGAAGGCTTTTGCCTGGATACATGCAGTTTAAAATCCCCTTTCGTCCAGCCGATCAAATCCTCTCTCCCCTGTATCAGTTTCCGCAGGGTTCCTTGTGTGAGGTGACCTTTGTACTCGGTTTCGTAGACGTCTTCTCTCAATACTGCCGTCATTCTGACGCTCGATTCGGGATCATCGATGGTCAACGTGCGGACAATTATTTTCTGCGGCGCCATTTCAATATCGAAGGCGATCCTCAGATCTTCCTTTTTGGTAAGAACGGCTTCAACCCTTTTGGTTCCGGCGCCCCACAGCAGTCGTCCGCCCGATAGGGCAATGGGGGCATCGATTCTGGCCCAGGGAGACAGATAATCCTCGGCCTTCAGCCAGGCGGCCGTTTTCTCGCTTAGCAGGCCGTTGAAGACGAATTCGAGCAGGGGGGTCCCATCCGAATAACCCTTTGCGCTGCCCGAAAGGGTCATCGAAGAGCCTTGAGCGGCAACCCTGACGCCCTTCACTGTGAGAACGGCCGGCGTCACGGCAAATTCGCCGCTTTCGACGGTAACGGCATCAGGAAAGCGCGTCGTTTCCACAATGACAGAATCAAAGGCGCCTTTTCCGCTGTAGGCGAGTTCCTTCGGTTTCGCCACCGGCCCCTTCACATTCAGTTCCGCAATTCTGAAGGCGCCTCGCAGCGAAGTAATCTGTTCGGGCAGGTCAAACCTTTTCGTTAACCACTGAACCGCTCCGGGACCGATGTCGCCGGCGGCCGAAAGATCGATCAGGGCTGTCTCGGCGCCGGGATCTTCGATATGGCCGGAAAGGGAAAAATTCGATTCCATAAGGGCCGCATTTTTAATTTCGAAGGATATCCGCCCGCGCGTCCCTTCGAAAGCGCCTGCTGCAATCCGCACAGGTGCCGGCAGTTCCTTTATGCTGAAAACGATGTTTTCCAGGCTGACCTTTCCCGATATGTCCCACTCGGAGGGCGCCGCCAGCGGACCGGAAATGTCCACCGACGATAAAAGAACTCTCCCTTTCATATCCTTATACTCGGCTGCGAATTTCTCGATCCCTTCGACTGGTGAGAGCATCGGCACCGCCCATGCAAGGAGCGTGTCCATAGAGAGATCGGCCGAGGTCGATTCGACTTTCAGCGTCTTTTCCCCCGTAAGGCCGATGCGGGCCGATGAAACCGCAAGCGACGATTCTCCGGTATTCAATTTAAAATCGCCGATCGTCAATTGTTGAGGGTCATAGAAAAAGCGGGCCTTTGAGACTTCCACAGGATAGGGTATTTTTTCATGGCGGGCGCGGCCTTCCAGGGCACCCTGCACCGATTTGAAATCCGGGGTCTCCAGATCGGACTTGAAGGTCAGGAGCGCCGACGGGAATGTGTTCGCTGCGGCGGGAGCGAAGTAGCGTGCCAGGGATTGCAGCTGTAGTTCCGCTATTTCGATGGTTCCTGTGGCTTTCGACCCGTCCGCTTCGACGGCCCCTTTTACGGTCATCGATTTCCAGATATTTGCCCGCGAAGAAATATCGACCGCCAGCCTTCCGGGGGGCGTTTCAATGCGGGCCGCTACGTGTTGAAACCGGTACAGCGGTTCCTCTTCTTCCGTCAATACTATGGTCCCGTTTCTTATCCGTATCGTCGCATCGGGCATCCGCTCTTCGATCCGGCCGAGCAGCTCCTTCACTTTTTTCTGAATTCCCCCGTTTTCCCCTTTCCGGGGCGCTTCGCCCGTCTCCATCGTTATTGCGGGAAGCGCGATCGTGAGATCGGGTTCTCTTATGAAAATCTCTCCTATTCTCACCTTTCCCGTAAAGAGAGGCAATATTTTCAGGTCCGCCCTTACTGATTCGACGGCGCCGTCTATGACAGACAGCCTCAGGCGCAGGTTCGAAATCTCGCCTTTCGGCGGAAAGAAGGAAGTACGGATAGCCCCGAATTCTACTTCGCCCCCCAGCTCTTGCGAAAGCCTGCTCGCTATTTTATTCTTTATATCCTGCCGGTCGATCACAAGCGGCATGGCAATCATGGCGATTACGAAAAGGACAAGCACAATGCCGATGACGCCTCCGATCCAGAGACCGATCTTTTTCCCCTTTCTCATTTTTTATCTCTCACAGATCTCCCTCAAGAAATTGCGGGAAGATCAGATTATCAGGAAAATTTTGTTTTTACCCGCTTGCCCCGCCCGCATTCACAGCAAATACTTACCTTCGGGAAGGTCGATCACTAACGTGTGGGCTTCATATTACCTTCCCTCTTCTTCCGGTGGAATCAGGTATTCACCGTATCCAGGGGCGAAAAATACTGTAGCCGCCTTCTCCACCAAAACCCCATGACCGCAAATGGCAAGACAAGCCGGTACCAGGTTTTTTCCTGATCTCTGCATCCCTGCCCTGCTCAGACCCGGAGTACGGATTTTTACCGGGTCATCAGGTACACTTTCCCGATCTTTCCTGTCTTCGGAATTCCGACGAGACTCTCATGGTCGAACTGCCCTTTGACGCGAAATCCAGACTTGATGAACTGCACCCTTAATGTCGTACCCACCTTGACCGGACATCACCGTTTGAAGATCATTTCTTCCGATGCGGTGAAGGGACCACATTTACCGGCAGACATTTTTCCGTCCCGGAAATTTGGAAATTTACGGGACGGAAAAAGAGAAGTTTTAAAATAAATTATTTCAGAACGGACATTCTTTGAATCTGATCCTTGCGAATATTATATTCTTCCTGGCTCATCGCCCCCCTCTCCCGAGCCTCCTCAATGCGATTGAGCTCCTGATTTATTTTCCACTCGTAACCTCCTGCACCGGCCGCTGCGCCGCCAAGAGCGCCTAGACCCGCTGAGCCCGCTCTGCTTTCGCAGCCTGCAAGCGCAAGCGAAATGAAAAGCAATAAAATTATGCACCCTCGTTTCATATTTCCCTCCTTTCAATTTGCCGAACTTCGAAAAGGCTTAGAATTTCTCTTGAATAACGCAAGACTGCGATAAAACCAATGGGGTCGAATATGGATTTTTATAAAAAAAGACATGTAGATTATAAATGGACTGTCGGATCAGGCTATCGAGCTGACTCGACCCGCACTGCATGCGGTTCAGGCGTTATTCGCCTTCCATAGAGCCGCGCATAAGACTGGGTAAATTCGGCGCCTAAAAAGCTGATAAGGGCTGAATAGTAGATCCATATCAGCAAAATCACGAAAGAACCGGCAGCGCCGTAGGTGCTGCCGAAGGCCGTTTGCGCCAGATACAGTCCAATCAGGTATTTGCCGATCGAAAAAAGAACAGCCGTGATAGTTGCGCCTGTCAGGACATCGCTCCACCTGATCTTCACATCAGGAAGATACTTGAATATCATCGCATAAAGAAGAATGGTCACTACAAACGAAACAGCCGTGCTTGAAAATTTCCATATCCAGGAAAGAGATGCCATTCTTTGTGCTGCCATTTCCTGTATGCCGCTAAGTAACGCACTAAATGCCATCGACACCAGAAGCAGGAATCCGACAGCCAGTACTATACCGAAGGATCGCATCCGGTCTCTGATTAATCCCTTTATCAGGCTGCCCCTCGGGTCCGATTTGACCTTCCAGATATGATTCAGAGCCGACTGCAAATTCACAAACACAGCGGTAGAGCCGATCAACACGGTCACTATCCCGATGACAACGGCCCTGATGTTTTCCCCTATTTCACTGAGATTTTCCATAACCTGCCGTGCGACGATCGCGCCTTCGCTCCCGGTCATTATTTCAATCTGCCGGATTACCTGTCTTTTAGCCTCTTCTTCGCTGAACACGATGCTGGCCACCCCCACAGATATAAGCAAGATAGGCGCCATTGAAAAAATAGTGTAAAAGGCGAGCGAGGATGCCAGCCGGAAGGGATCGTCGTTCCACCATTGCGTGAATGTAACGGCGATCAGTTCCCCGGCTTTTTCGGCAAGGAACCGGATCCTGGAAAATAAGGCATTCATGGTATTTTTCTTTATTTCTGCACGCGCTGTTTGAAACGGGTTAATACGCTTCGAATTCACTTCAATTTTATATTTCTCCTCCTTACATTGAAATACATGCGGGACCTGATTTTGCTCATGCGGCCCTACTCTTTTCACTGGCAGATATTACATGCTTGCGCGTATTTTCATTTTTCGCCGTTTGTTTTAATTCTGTTTTCAAGTCCAGTCTGTTTTCTGCACTTAATAATAATTCAGGTCAGGAATATAAATCAGCCAATGGTGCAGGAACTAAACGAGGCAACACAAGGAGAATGAAAATGGATGAAAAAGAAAGTGCCGAAAAATTGAATTCATTGATTCAACTGGATATAGACGCGGTCCATGCCTATGACCAGGCGATAGAAAATATCGATGTAACGGCAATTCGGAATCAATTGACAGAATATCGTGACGATCACAACGACCACATAAAACAGCTTTCGATGGAAGTACGGGCCCTTGGCAAAGAACCTCCCGAATATTCACCTGATTTTAAAGGGTATTTAATAAAAGGCTTTACTTCCCTGCGCAGCATGACCGGTACCGAAGGCTCATTGAAGGCAATGCAGACAAATGAACACCTGACAAATAAAAATTACAGTGAAGCGGTCAACTGGCAATTGCCCGAGTCGGCCAGGCAAATTGTTGAAAAGAACTACAGCGACGAGCGTATCCACCTGGAATATATTGAAAATATTTTAAAAAGCAGAATATGGGAGAAGTGAAATCCATTTCGATATCAGTGCAATGTAAAGCATGAAATTGTCAATACTGCGGACATTTTCAAGGAACTTCAAATATATAAAATAACAAGGCCGGCCGATAGTACCGCTGATCGCAGGAAGATGTGAGGGGAAAAAAGCAGCGTGAAAGCGGCATTCATAAAGATCCGGTATGGAAGAATTCGAATGGAGAAAACTTCACGGTTAAGGCACAGGTTTTGCTAAACTATTCAGTACACGGGAAAAAGTACAATGCAAGAAGCAGCCAATCTTCAGGGAGGCAGATATGCTTGGACTTCTGCACGACGGAATTAACCGGAACCGGAGAACAAGATTAAAAAGCGAGATATCAAGACTGGCTCCGTGGTTTCATAACTTGCATATGCCTGACGGGACCCAGACAGCCCCCGATCATGCACTCGGGGACTTCCCCAGTTATAAATGGCGTGAAATTGCAGCCTTTTTACCTGAGGACCTGACCGGATGGTCCGTATTAGATATCGGATGCAATGCAGGTTTCTATTCTTTTCAACTGGCATCCAGAGGCGCGAATGTCGAAGGAATAGATTCCAATCTTCATTATCTCTCGCAAGCCAAATGGGCATCGAAACATTTTGATGTGAAAAACCGTGTTCATTTTGAAAAAAAAACAGGTGTACGAATTGGCCCGAAGCAGAAAGACTTATGATTTGGTGCTCTTTTTAGGGGTTTTTTATCATCTGAGATATCCGCTTCTTGCACTCGATATAATTTCGAGGAAAGTACGAAGGCTTCTTGTCTTTCAAGCTCTTACGCTTCCCGGGGAAGATGTTTTTCATATGGAACCTGATTACGATCTTGACGACCGCAGCATGCTTACCGAACCCGGCTGGCCTAAAATGTCATTTGTTGAAAAATGTTTTGCCCGTGATCCCACAAACTGGTGGGTACCGAACCATTCGTGCATAGAAGCACTTATGCGTGCAAGCGGTTTTACAATTTTGAGCCGTCCAGGCAAAGAAATATATATATGCCGTCCTGCAGCATCACCAAGGCCTTACGAAGCTTTATGGATCGAAGAATACCTTTCGGCAATCGGAATGAAAAACCGCAATTTCTCACGTCTCGTAAAAGAAAATGTCTGATCTTCTGCTTTTTCCGGCACCAGGCCTCTTCTGGCAGTTTCAACTGTTGCATCGTCACCGCTGAAGACCTGGTCGATTGAAAATTTCGGCATTCTTACTCACCGATTAATTCAGCGAGGATTCAACATACTTGCGTTCTGCGGTCTTTCCGGGCCGCCCCCTTTCTTTTTCTTTCCTTTTTTGCGCAGGCTTATGTCTTTGAGATTTCCATAGACTTTGTTCGTTAGGATCGATCGGGCTTCTCCGCTTCCTATGTTCAAAACACCTGTCACGGCTTCCGGCGCCTCCAGTGCAAACCGGAAAGAGCGTGCGATATCGTAAATACTCAAGAAATCAAGCATCTGGGCGCCGTCTTCGAAGATTAGGGGCGGTTTGTCATTCAAGTAGCGCGCGGCAAAAATTGCCATAACACCTGTGTAGGGATTGGAAAGGGCCTGCCTTGAACCATACACGTTAAAAAGCCGCAGTGCGATGGTAGGAATGCCGTAGGCCTTTCCGATCATCGTCGACATCCATTCCTGATCGAATTTGGAAAGAGCATAAACGGATGCAAGGACAGGGATTTTGGTTTAAGAGGTCGGAATCGGGGCAAGCCTGTTTCCGTCACCGTCATAATGTTCCCATATTCCGGCCTTGAGCTGTTCCGCCGTTCTCTCGCATCCGTCTATTATCAAATCGATTCCATCGGTGCTCCGGTAGAGGCCTTCTCCATATATGCTCATGCTTGAGGCAACGACCAGACGCTTTACGGGATTTTGCAGCAGAAGTTTCAGAAGCACCGCAGTGCCTAAATTATTGGTGCCGGTATAGTAATCCGGTTCGTACATACTCTGACCGACACCGACGGCGGCGGCCAGATGCAGCACAGCATCGACCCCTTTCAGCGACCGTTCCAGTAATGCCTCATCCAGAATATTCCCGTAAATAAACTCGACATCGGGACTCAGGTAATCGGGCGGGCCTGCGCTTTTGCCGTGGACTTGGTCGGCAAGGCAATCGATGACTCTGACAGAGTACCCATGGGATAAAAGTTCATCGGCGACATGGGATCCGATAAATCCGCCCCCCCGGTGATCAAGACGGTATCTTTCATGAATGCCCCCACCTCCGGTTCAAATTAGTCACGCGCGTATCTCGGGCGATCCTGATACGCGGAAAAAACTATCACATCATTTTCGGGAGCTGAATACCTGCGAGATAGTATATTACGAGGAATCTCAATGAGCGCCCCCGCCGGGGATCACTTAGGCACCGACAGGAAAACGCCTTTTTGCTGCCGGACTTTTTAAATTTTTTTTTGCATTGATTCTTTCGATGTCCTAAGCGTATCAGATACTTAAAACCGTAACGTGTGCAACCGCAGCACGCAACAGTACTCGCTCAATCTTCCGAGGACCGACAGCCAGTAATCTTTCTCACTGCACTTTCAAAGAGGGCTGAACAGAGGAGATGAATGCATGCACAGAAATATTTAATCAAGAATCCCCGGAGGGACATCCACGGCTATCCACGGAACGGCCTCCCCTCCTCTGAATGTTTGAAGATATACCGGCATCAACATCTGGCGCTTTATATCGAATAATTTTGTTCCTCCCCAGCTTCTGGTTCCCAACGGGCCCTCCCATGTCAAATCTTCAAGGGTATCTGCTATTACCATTGGATCAAAACTCTGGCATTTATTGATTCCCTGCGTCAGGCAATCGAAGAGTTCACTATGGTAATAATAGCCGGCATGCCATTCACTTGCCGGATATTTTTTTAAAAACCTTTCATACAGTTTCTTTGCATTTTCGGTCAACGGCTCCGCAGGCGCGACGCCCAGATATGAACCTTCGGCGAAATCACCCGCAATCTTTTTAACCTGAACCGGATCGGGTCCCCATACCAAAAAAACTTTTCCCTTATACCCGAGTTCTCTTGCCTGTTTCAAAATAAGCGCCTGACTTGTCGGATCAGACATGCCTGTTTCTATCATATCGGGGTTCTTTGCGATTATCCGTGTCAGTACGGGAACGAAATCTTTTACTCCACGTTCATAGAATTCACCCGCCACCACATCAATTTTGACTATTTCTGCTATATATCTGGTAGCTTCAAGATTCGCCCTTCCGGTTTCATCATCAGGATTGATGCTGCCGATTGTCTTTATGCCGACATTTCTTAAAAAATAAGGAAAGGAAGCCGCATAATGAGCTTCCACGGCAGGATTATGTCTGAATACGAGAGGGTTATCAGGGTTGGTAACCGCTTTGCCTCCTGCGGCATTATTCAGGGATAATATTTTGTTCTGCTTCAAAAGGGGGATGCAGGCAAGTGTGGGGCTCCCCCCCTGAATGGCAGCAAATGCAATGTTATCGGAAAAGATAGCTTTGTTAAGGGCCTTGACCGCTTCCGCCGGCACATATTTGTGGTCGTACATTATAATCTTCCACTTGTACGTCTCACCATCAACCTTGAAGCCCCCCCGGTCATTTATTTTGTCCGCACTCAATTCCATTGATCTTGCATTTGGTATCCCCCAAACGGCGGCCGGAGTACTCAGCGCACATATAATTCCGAAATTGATTTCTTTTTGCGCATGCACATAACCCGTTCCGGCGGACATGCTTATAAACCAGCAAAAAAGAATTACCATCAAACCGTTACATGTTTTTTTCACTTTCCACCTCCTTGTTCTGAATGTATCAGTATATTCGGGTACCATGCTGTCAATGCAAAACGCTCTGTTGCGGCACTGAGGGTGCAACAGAGCTTTGCACAACGCATAACGAAGCACAGACCTGAGCATATTTTTTATAGCATGACAGAAGGCCGGCACCCATACATACAACACAGTATATTGGCTGATTAACGTAAGTATTATAAGGTATTTATTGAATGCAATCGAACATTGCCGTTATCGAAATCAATACAGGATTGACTTGATTGAAAATTACCTGCCCAATCCCCTTGTGGCAAGGCAGGTTTTGACGTAAAGATCCCGGAACTTATCTTCCGGGTCGGTCATATTCTTAATTTTTCTGTAATTATCCCGGTTCCACGTCCTCCAGAATTCTTCTTCGGTATAATAATTGCCGGAGATCAGAGTCTTTATCCCCCCTATCTTCATGAGTTCTTCCTCAATGATTCGATAATAGTTCTTGTCCCCTTTATCCTTCATTCCGTACACGGCAAGATCTATGAACAGCTCTTCAGTGTTACTTCCGGTGAACTCTTCTGATAGCCATTCGTAATTCCGGACTTTTTTATAAGGGACGCACCATAGCGGATAATGATGTACCTCCCGGGTATAAAAATCCAGAAATGTCCCTACCCTGGAGAATGGAATGAATACATCGACTGTAACAGGTATGATCCGGGACGGTAGATACCTTTTGAATGTATTTGCCAACCTCAATGAAAAGTCGGAGCCGAAGAATTTTCTGAGACACAGTCTGCCTATAAAAGACACAGGGCACGTATGCGTCACGCCCCTGTCGTATCTGAAGAAATAATCAATAGTTTTGAGATAATCCCCCTCCCTCCTCCTGGTGCTGGTGTGAAAGACCCGCACCCAATCGTATGTATGTGTGTAAGGGGCCTCATCGACAAGTCTCGCAGCATTCAATACATAGAAATCAGGGGAATGGATAATCCCGTCCATAAAATCGATATCGCATTCTTTATAATGCTTCCATATCGCCCCTTTGTATTCCTCGAGATTATTGTAGCGTTCAAAGCAAACCCTGACAAAAGGCTTGGCTGGAAGCAATTTGAACTTGAGTCTGGAGATTATTCCGAGGGTCCCGAATGTACCATGTACCATCTGGAAAAGAAGTGAATTCTCATTATCGGGAGTGCATATGAGCACTTCACCATTTGCGGTAATTATTTCATATTCCAGACAGGTGTCATGGAAGCCGCCATACTTGAATGACATCGATTCTATAGAACATCCGGCAACCGCCCCTCCGACCGTGATCGTTTTCAGTTCCGGAACAATCAGCGGGATAAGTCCATGTCTCATTGTTTCTTTGGCGAGATCGGCAAAGGTTACCCCCGGCTCGGCAATGCACGTTTTATCTTGAGTGTTGATCGAAAGGATTTCGTTAAGGGCACTTATATCTACCTTCCTGTCCATGTCTCTCTTGTCCCGAGGTTTGGGAACCTCATGTGAAACTGCCTTCTTTTTGAGCGACAGGGGCGCTCTCTCGTTATACTCTTTCAAAAACCTGCATATCCTGCGAACCTTTTCCTCATGGGAAGCCATATCGCACCTGTGTATCATTTTTGATCTGAAAATAAGTTACCGAAATTCATCTATTTAAGTTATCGCAAACAGCCCTGCTTGAAAAGCATTATATTTTCAGATCCATCACGTGAATTGATGTATCAAGCGGCACTGCACCTTTCACTTTGGGAGTTATCGAAAGCTCATCTAAGGGCTGAAAAAAATAGTTTCTACGTTCTGTTTCACGGTGAAGTACTTTTCACACCCTATTGCAGGATGGCACATAATTAATTATTTTCGTGTCATTACTGATAATCAAGGAGGATAGTATGCTGCCGACAACAACAAAACGTGTGACCGGACATACGACGGATCGCATAAATGAAGAGATCCGGTCTCGTACAGCCCATGATATTTTTTGCCTTTCCAATGCAGATAAAAACGCAATTGACGAGCGTCTGAAGGAACTTGATTGTGAGTGGAATATCGAAAGGGCACTGGAGGCAAATGCCGGAGCCTTTGCCCTGCTCGGCATCGGCTTGGGGACTTTTGTGAGCAAAAAATGGTTTATTCTGCCAGGCGTAGTTGCAGGGTTTCTTTTACAGCATGCCCTTCAGGGGTGGTGCCCGCCTGTTCCCGTTTTCCGGAGACTCGGGTTTCGCACACCGCGCGAAATAGAAATAGAAAGAATATCCCTGAAAATCTTGAGAGGCGATTTAAAAGATGTTTCGAACATGGTAAGCGAAGGCCAAAAGGACGCCGGCCGAATCATGGAAAGTGCCGAAGCTTGACCGGAAGAAGTGGTGAGCGTATGGCCAGAAATGAAAAAAAGACCCGATATCCGGAACAGCAGGACGAGCAGCCCGGCAGGCGATGGAAAATGGAAGAGAAGCCGGTTACGGAAGACGACGCATACCGGGGCTCCGGAAAATTATCGGGCAAGATCGCCATCGTAACCGGAGGCGACAGCGGCATCGGAAGGGCTGTCAGTATTCTCTTCGCAAAGGAGGGAGCCCATATAGCAATTGCGTACCTTGATGAGCATGAAGACGCCGCTGAAACAAAAGAAAGAGTTGAAATGCAGGGAAAAAGGTGCATCACTATATCAGGTGATGTGGGCGATCCCTCATTCTGCAAAGAGGCGGTCGCAAAGACTATGGATGCTTTCGGCCGTCTGGACGTCTTGATCAACAATGCAGGAGAGCAGCATGCTTATGACAGCATTCTCGATGTGACACCTGAAGATCTCGACCGTACTTTCCGCACCAATATTTTTTCCATGTTTTATTTTATTCAAGCCGCGCTCCCGCATCTGAAAGAGAACAGTACAATTGTCAATTCCACATCGATAACGGCGTATCAGGGTCATCCGACGCTCATCCCCTACTCCTGCACGAAAGGGGCCATTACCGTACTTACCCGGTCCCTGGCAATCAGCCTGGCAGATAAAGGCATCCGTGTCAATGCAGTCGCACCGGGCCCGGTCTGGACGCCCCTGATTCCTGCCAGTTTCGGCCCAAAAAAAGTGGAATCCTTCGGCGGGAGCACTCTTATCGGACGCAAAGGCCAGCCGGTGGAGATAGCTCCGAGTTACTTGTTTCTAGCCTCTTCCGATTCGTCCTATATGACTGGGCAGGTACTCCATCCGAACGGCGGAAGGATCGTGAATAGTTGATAACTGGATCTTCTCATTAACCGTCTCAAGTCCATGGACCGGGAGAGTATCAGGCAAATTAAATTGACTTCTCAAGCAACATGAGTTTCGTTAAAAAAAGAAATAGTACATGACAAGTCCGAAAGCGGCGGCCGTAAAAACGAAGGCGATGACGGCTAAAAGACCATCATGAGCAATCAGTGAAAGTCCGAATGCTGTCAACGCCGCACCGGCTATATTGGCGCTGAATGGTATCAGCTCCATCAGCGGCATCACGGCGGCAATGAATATGCAGGCGAGAGCTACCGCATACACCCCCATATGTCGCGTCAGAACGGTGAGGCGCTGCCGTAGCAGCCGGTCGAAGAAGCGTCCCGCGGGGCGAAGCCATTTGAGTGATGCTGTAACTTTACCGCGGGAAATTGATCGATCAAGCAACCATGAGGGGAGCCAGAAGTGGTTGCGCTTCAAGAACAGCTGCCCCGCAGTCAGCAGAACGAATAAGCCCATTATAGTAGGCATCCCGGGGATATCGCCTATTACGGGAGCCAGAGTAATCAGACCGGCCAGGAGCAGCAGCGGACCGAACGAACGGCTCCCGACGGATTCCATAATCGTTCTCAAGGAAATGTGTTCCTTATCTTCGGAAGCGCCGCCAATGCGATCGAGCAGCTGTTCGAGATTTGCAGGTTCATCGGGCATATTTAAAATCTCCACTGAATCTTCAATTCATGGAACGTGCTGGAATATTTAAGAATAGAGACGGCTTCGCTGAAGGCTCCGGCGCGAAGGCGCTCGCATCCCGGACAAATGAGAGAATATCAAGTGACAAAGGATTTAATGCCACAACGCATAAGGACTTCCAGGTAAGCGAATCATTTTGGGATATTGCCCCGGCATAAAGACCTTTTTACAGGTCCGTAAGAATTTTAACCTTTTACACTATTTTTAGATACCAGTCCATTTTCAAGAGCGAAGGATTTCAGATCTGCCGTCCTGTGCAGATCCAGTTTTTTCATTATATTATAGCGGTGCCGTTCGGCGGTTCTTCTGCTGATGTAAAGATACTCAGCTATTTCGCGGATCGAATGTCCCTCACCTATGAGTTTCAGTATGTCCTTTTCTCGAAAACTCAGCTTTTGCAAAGGCCCCCAGAAGTTTTCTTTTTTCGTTTTGAGAAAAACATGAAGGAAGTTGCCAAGAATGCTTGCACTGACATAGGGCTTCCCGCTCAGTACATTCCTGATCGCTACAACCAGTTCTTCCCCGGTCACATCTTTAAGACAATACCCGTTTCCGCCCAGCCGAAAAACCTCCGTAACATAATTTTCATTATCATCATCGGTCAGGACAAGGATTCTCGCTTCGTGAACCTGTTTTTTAATACTCCTTAAAGCTGCAATTCCGCTCATTTTGGGCAGATTGAGATCTATCAGAATAAGATCAGGTTTTATCTTCTCAACAGACCGGATTGCAGTCATTCCATCAGAGGCTTCACCAACCACTTCAAAATCTGGATGAGAAACCAGTATGGCTCTCAGGCTTTCCCGCACCAATGTTTGATCCTCTGCAATAAAAATCCGAAATTTCCGCCCATCCATACCTCAACCTCGATTTAATCCCATTTTGAAGACGATTCATCAATGCCATATGCTCTTGTATCTCCCGCACGCGAACCTTTCAATACGCTTCAGCATGTATATTTGACCGCTTCGTAAAAAGCTCCTCATGTCAGCCGACGAATCCAAGTTTCCGGACTTTTAGAAGTCCTTCATATTTCAGCTGAAAATTATCGTATTTCTTGCAGGTGGCGCTGAAGTAAATTTTTCTGCGAAGCTGTACCGGTAATCACTACGCGCTTTTCAATCAGAATAGGTATTTTTATTCCCCGATGTACAGCGCGTTAAGTATTTACTTTAGTATGATTCAGAGAAATGATGAGCGTATCCTGTTTAGTAACGTGTTATGAAAAATTTCAAAAATTCCGCAAAGGAGGAATGATATGAACGAAAAAGACGAATCAAACGAAAGATTTAAATATTTCATCATCGGAGGATTGATCGCCGCTTCCGCCGCACTGCTTTTTGCACCCAAATCAGGAAGAGAAACCAGGGGATACCTTGCAGATAAGGCAAAAGAAGGTAAGGATTTCATATACAAGGAAGCTCAGGAAGCAGGCGTTAAAATCATTGACGGCAGGGAAAAAATCCGGTTGGAGGCAATGGAAATACTAAAACGCGCTAAAGATATATCTCAAAAAGAAAAAGATACCATTCTTGATGCACTGCGATCTCGATGAATTTTCGTTATGCAGCAGTTTAATTCATCCTTGTGGATGAATCCTGTTTTCCTCAATTAGACGTTTCTAAAAAGCCAAAACGCTCCCCTCTTACTTGAGAAGAAAATGTCGGGGTGAGGGTTATAATCCTTCATCCCTCCCGCCAGGGGAGGAGAAAAACGACTTTGTGCGGGTCCGTCAATCTTGTCGAAAAAAAATACGCCTCTGAGAATACGTCAGTACGAAAATGACCCCATTGTCGACCACTGGAAAAGGTGTTGTACTTTAGGTGCTGAAAGATGGTCGTCAAGAGTGGCCAAAAAAACAGAAAACAAAAATAAGGAGAGTATTACATGAGGAAATTAATGTTATTAGCCGTAGTTGCACTTTTGTGTGCGTTCGTCGGGTCGACGGCTTTCGCAGCCGGAGAAAAGGCGACCAGTGCAGCTGCGGGGCAGATGGCAATGGGTGCAGGTCAGTCTGTTATGGCCAGCAATATCATCGACTATTCGGTCAAAAGCGATACTGGAGAAGAGCTTGGTAATGTTGAAGACATACTGCTCAGTCAGGATGGAAGGGCACAGTACATCATGGTATCCACAGGCATGGGCGATACATTGATTCCTGTTCCTTTCAGGGCGGCAAAAATGGATGTCTCTGACAAAGCAATTATTCTTCAAAAAATTGATAAGAGCAAACTTGAGAATGCACCTACCCTTACAAAGGAAGACTGGCAGCAGAGAGTTGGGGATGTCGAATTTGAAAGAGAAGTTCACAGCTATTACGGGCAGGAAGTCCCTGTCGAGTTACAGAAAAAGCCTTCTCAATATCCTTCTTCAGGGAACCCGCAGGGTCCGGCACAATTCAGAGGCGGAGCAGGAGTAAAGGTACCCGGCGAAGACTAGGAAAAATATTCGGCACACAAAGTACACTATTCAAAAGATATTAAAGTTAATAAAAACAGTGAAAAAGGAGAAATGATTATGAAAAAATTGATTACACTTTTTGCAGTCATGATGATGGTGTGTATGTTCATCGGCACCCAGGCATATGCGGCAGATGAAAAGGCGAAAGGTGCAGCTGCGGGAGAGCAGATGAAGCAAGAGACCACCGCAACGGGCCAAAAAATGCAGGGTCAGGCCGCAGGCGGGCAGATGATGACGGGTCCAGGCCAGACCTATCGCGCAAGTAACATAATTGATTTTAATGTCAAAAGCGAACAGGGTGAAGAGCTTGGTGAAGTGGAAGACGTCCTCATCAGTGCGGACGGCCGAGTACAGTATGTAATGATATCGCGCGGCGGTGTCCTGGGAATCGGCGAAAATCTGATACCGGTTCCTTTCAAGGTCGCCCGAATCAACATGGCAGATGATACCCTTGTTCTGCAGGGTATAGATAAAAGCAAGCTTGAGCAGGCTCCGTCTTTTGCAAAAGATGAATGGCAGCAAAGAATCGGGGATGCCGAATTCGAGAAAGAGGTTTACAGTTACTACGGACAGGAAATGCCGGAAAAGGGTTCAATGCAGATAGAGAGAACTCCATCAGCAGTCCAGCCGAAAGAGCAGCAGACTCAAAGAAGTCCATCAACAACAACTCATCCGCAGAACAGATAGAAATTACAGACTACCGGCGCCTGTCACAGTGCAGGCGCCGGTTTTTCCTTACACTTCCGGAGCGGACCGGTGATCGTACAATGTACCTGCCGGTTCCCATCAAAAAGACTTGTGTGCAGAGAAATAAAATAGAACACTGCTGCCCGCTTTCATCGCACAGCCAAGCCATGAACTATTTGCCAGGGAGGGGTTCATATCCATGAATTACGATGATTTCGTCATACGGGTCCAGGATCGCCTGGATGTTTCACAAGAACAAGCCCTCAAAATAATCGAGGCTTGCCTTGAAACTCTGGGTGAACGGCTTTACAGAACGGAAAGAGAAAAATTCGCGGCGCAGCTTCCTGCTCAATTAAAAAAATTTATTCTGAAGAGAATTGATAATGACCGCTATAATCTTGAAGAATTTTACAAAAGAGTCGGGGCACGGGCAGGTATGCGCCAGGGACGGGGCGCCGAAACCGCGCAGGCCGTCATGGCAGTTGTAAGAGAAGCGATTACACCGGGAGAACTTGAATATCTGGGTTCCCATCTTCCTGACGAATATGAGGAATTATGGATGGAAAAGTGAAAAAAGATTAAGAGGAGGAATTTTATGTATTTTATCCATTTCTTTTTCGCCCTCTTTGTCGCCCTGGTATTCACCGCCCTGTTCATTGCCGTATTTCGCCTGAGGAGCCCCTGGGGAATTGTCGAATTGTTTGCAATTCTCCTGCTCGCCTCGTGGGCCGGCGGCATCTGGCTTGTGCCTGCGGGTCCCGCCCTCTGGGGAACCGCCTGGCTGCCCTTCGTTCTAGTGGGACTCATAGCGATACTCATTATCGCGGCGGCCACTGTGCCGGAGCCGGAAGAATCGACAGTCGAATTGATCGACGCCGATAAAAGGGCCATCAAAAGGAAATCGGCGAAAAGAGCGCTGGGGGCGTTTTTCTGGGTACTCCTCGCAATCCTTGTGGCTGCCATTATCCTGCGCTATATCGGATGGATGAGCGGAACGTAAGAGTGACATGGAAGGCGCCGGAACGTTCAAAATGCGCCGGTTTTATCGATGATCTGAACAGTGCTTGCCTGGGGGCCCCGATCCCCCTCTTCTTCAACAAAGCGAACCCCTGTACCCACTTCAAGACGATCGAAATCGTTATTCACTACACTGTTCCGGTGAAAATAGATGTCCCGTCCGTCCAGCGATTTTATAAACCCGTAATTCTCATCTCTGAACATCCTGGAAACCATGGCATTCGCTTCCTGGGCCGGATGCTTCTTGGTTTTGCCTCTTTGCTGCTCCGCCAATTTTTTAAGCTGCCGCTCGAGAGCGCTGAAAGCGTCTTTCAGCACGATCGGAAGCGTATTGTGGATATTTCCTTCCGTCGAATTCTTATCGGCGACCAGTTCGTGTCCCGGCGGGATGGAAAGCTCGATTCTGACACGAAATGGCTGACCCGTCTGCTGATGCCGGTGCAATCTTTCAACGGCCACCCGGCAGCTTATTATGTGATCGCTGAAGCGTTCCAGCTTCGAACTTTTTTCCCGAATCATGTTTTCAATATAATCAGTTTTTTCGACATTCCTGTACGATATTTCCAGCGGAACTCTCATTGCAAACCCCCGTTCTTTCTATCTGCCGGAGAAAGCTGCTGCCCTCTTGAATCACACTGCAATGATCCGGCAGTTTTCCTTTAATTCTATTTGGCTCTTTTCTTTAAAAACGGAACAAAGCGGCCACCTCCGAGTCGGCGGGGATATTTTCACGCTCTTCCACATATACCTTTCCGCCTTTGGTAAATGCCAGAAGAGCGGCCAAATCCAGCAGGTCGTCATCTCCCGGTCTTTGGGTCCCGTGGATTTCCAGATTGACGCCGGTCGGGTCGAAGCTGCCCCACTGCTGAACGCCTTTTGCCACAAATAAAGTGTCGACCCGGCCATAGGCCGCTGCCGGGACTATATCCTTCAAATCTTCCGAAGTCCTCCCGGTTCCGGCGAGATCCCGGTATCTTGCTGAGGCATTGTCACGATCTTTTTTCAGGTGCGGTTCAAGTAACTTCCAGGCCTTCCGATGGAGCTCTCTTTCCTCCAGCTCATCGGGATTGCCTATTATCCCTCCTTCTATCAGATGCGGATAGGAATTGCTTTCCCTGTAAATGGGAAGAAGGTAATCGACTCCGGCAATTACAAGGGGGCGCCTGCTGTCGTGCATATTGGCATATACTCTGATCCACCGGTCAAGTTCCTGAAAAAATCTCGAAATCCGATCCTTGGAATCATCAATGCCGACCCCGTGACCGTGAAACATCGCAGTCCTTTTTCCTCCCCAGGCCTGTGTCTCGGTATGGAATTGAAGCTGCCTTTCCGGATCGTCGTATTTCAACGCTTCCTGAAGACTTTGCGGCATTCCCTTCTGTTCAGCCTTTTCTATGGACTGGATAGTGCAGTCAAAGAGTTGAACCTTTCCCTGGCTCAATGCCAGGAGGTAAAATGGCGAATCGCTCGTTACGAACTGGATCAGGGGTTTAATATGAAACCGGTCCGAAACGACCGCCAACGTTTCAAAGGAAACGGGAAGCCGGTAAGTGAAGAGCTCGCCCTCTTCTAAAAAAAGCGCAAGCCCGTCACTCTGATGCTGCCAGAAGACACGGTCATCCAACAACTTTCCGGCAGGTGCCATCTGTTCCTGCACATCTATACCGTCACGCAGCTCGGTCATCATATTTTCTGTCTGTCTGAACAGGTTTTTATATCGTATACGATTTTCATCCGGATCGATGCGGCTGGCGGGCATAAATATTGAAATGCAGGGTCCGTTCCTTGTTTCAGCAAGTCTCTTGAGATCGTCGGTTGTAATGCGGTCCATTGTTCACTTTCTCCTGAAAAGTCGTTATTTTTTATGCTATCAGAAGAATGATGCGAGTAAATGGGGTGTGGAATGTATTTACGGTAATGGGTGATAAACGATGGGGTATGGGGTATGAGTTATTACCTGTGGCCTATTACCTGTTACCCATTACCCGTAACCTGTCTTTTAAACACCAGCGCCGATCGGGCGGGCAGGTAGATCTTGAGCATGTGCAGGGGCGCCGTATACATCTCCGGGAAGGCATGGTATGTGATGGCGGAATTTACCAGTTCCCAGCCGCCGAATTTGCCGGAGTCCGTATTCAGGACTATATGGTAATCGCCCGGTTCAACGGCGAACCCGTAATCGGAAAATGACCGAAGAGGATTGAAATTGAAGGCGAAGACGAGTGTCCCCCGTCTGAAGGTAAGGACCTGGTCTCCACGGTTCGCTGCGATCAGGTAGGGCAACGGTTCCCTGAGAAATCTCTCGTTTGCGGCCAGATCTATCATCGCACGATCGAAGGCACGCAGAAATCTGTACCTGAGGTCGGGATGATCGGCCAGATGCCACTGCCTGCGTGCATAATGATAGGACCAGCTGTTGCCCTGCCGCGGGAAATCAATCCATTCAGGGTGGCCGAATTCATTCCCCATGAAGTTGAGGTACCCGTCGCCGGCTGTTGCGATAGTGACCAGCCTGATCATCTTGTGCAGCGCGATTCCCCTGTCAATGATCGGATTGTCGCTTTCCGAATTCATGTGAAAGTACATCTCCTTGTCCATAAGACGGAAGCTTATGGCCTTGTCCCCAACCAGAGCCTGATCATGCGATTCGGCATAACTTATCGTTTTCTCGTCGTTCCTCTTTCTGGTGAGTTCGTAAAAAAGCTCCGATACGTCCCAGGTTTCATCGGACCGCTCCTTTATTATTTTTATCCAGTAGTCCGGAACTCCCATGGCAAGCCGGTAGTCGAATCCCACGCCTCCGTCTTCAAAGGGCGCCGCAAGTCCAGGCATACCGCTCATTTCCTCGGCAACCGTCATGGCGCCGGGATCGACTTGCTTGACCACTCTGTTGGCCAGAGCCAGATAGGTGATTGCATCTTCATCCTGATAGCCGTCGAAGTACATGTCATAGCTGGTGAAATCGCGTGAGAGGCCGTGATCGAGGTAGAGCATGCTGGTGACGCCGTCAAAGCGGAACCCGTCGAACTTGAATTCCTCGAGCCAGTATCTGACATTCGAGAGCAGGAAGTGGATCACCTCGTTTTTTGCATAATTGAAGCACAGGGAATCCCAGGCGATATGCTCCCGGCGGAATCCCATGTGAAAGTACTGATAGGGAGTGCCGTCGAATCTGCCAAGTCCCTCAACCTCGTTTTTGACAGAATGGGAGTGGACCAGATCCATGATGACGGCGATATTGCGGCGGTGAGCTTCGTCTACAAGTTCCTTGAGTTCCTCCGGTGTGCCGAAGCGGGAAGAGGGGGCGAAAAAGCTGGAAACGTGGTAGCCGAATGATCCGTAATATGGGTGCTCCTGAACAGCCATCAGCTGTATGGTGTTATATCCCCCTTCCTCGATTCGCGGAAGGACGTTCTGCCTGAATTCGCTGTATGTGGCGACCCTTCCTTCTTCTGAGGCCATTCCCACGTGGGCTTCATAGACCAGCGGGCAGCGCTTTTTTGTCTCTATTCTCCCGTACCTCCAGGCATATGGCTCATCGGGCGCCCATATCTGGGCATTCATGATCAGCGTCTCAGAATCCTGCACGACACGGTTGGCCCATGCCGGTATCCTGTCCCCCCTGCCCCCCGGCCAGTGAACCGACAGGCGGTAGAGGTCGCCATGATTCAGAATATTGGAAGGTAAACGGATTTCCCAGATGCCGTACTCGCGCTTCGTGAGGAGAAATTCCTCTTTTTCCCGCCATCCGGTGAACTCCCCTATCAGAAAGATCTTCTCTGCATTGGGGGCCCATTCCCGGAAAATCCAAGAATCCGGCTGCCTGTGCATGCCGAAAAAAAGATGACCCGACGCAAATTCCTTGAGGTTGGCATACCCGGCGATCAGCTCTTTTTCTTTTCGCAGGGCCCGTTCATGCCGAAAGGAAATTACTCTGGAATAGGGTTCGAGCCATGGGTCGTTTCGTACAATGTTGAATTTCATTTATCCGACGGTCCTTTAATTTTCTGATCAGAGGGAGCTCCAACCTTTTGATATTGTATTTGATAAAAGAAAAGATTGACAGTCTTATATTCAACGTCCCGATGCATAATGTACAAATACAGGATCTCTCCCATTTTCGGAAGAGCCGTTTTTATGAGTATGATTCGTGCAAGTTCTAAAGTATGATGGTGTTGTAAACTATATAGACTCCCTCTCTCTTGAGGGAGAAGGGTGATGGTGATTATCATGCCACTACGGTCAGTTGCTTCCTTCCCCTTCATCAGCCTTTCACCAGGGAGGGTAAACAATGACTTTTTACGGCGCCATAAAAGTATGAGTATGAAAAATTAGAACATTAAAAGAGGACATTACTATGGCCGGTCAGGAAACTATCGATATCCGCAGGATAGATGAATTCAGGTGGCGGATTGCGCGGCAGGGAAAAATGCGGGTTGACGGGCTCGTATATGCCGATGCGGAAATGGTGACAGATATCCGTCGCGACCAGAGCCTGCTGCAGGTTGCCAATGTGGCGACGCTTCCGGGGATCGTGGGCAAATCTATCGCGATGCCTGATATTCACTGGGGCTACGGGTTTCCGATAGGAGGCGTGGCCGCCTTTGATACTGAAAGCGGCGTCGTTTCTCCCGGGGGGGTCGGTTACGATATTAATTGAGGCGTCCGTCTGCTGCGCTCAGGACTGAGCCGCAAGGATGTCACAAAAAAGGCCGAATCCCTGGCGAATACACTCTTCGCCAATATCCCCTCCGGGGTGGGATCGCGGCGAACGGATTTCAAGCTCGACCGGAAGGAACTCGTCCGTGTTATGGAAAAAGGCGTCGACTGGGCCCTGGAAAGGGGTTTCGGCTCCGCCGAAGACAGATTGCACATCGAAGAGGAAGGCCGCATACCCGGCGCCGATTCGTCGAAGGTAAGCGAAAAGGCCATGAAACGGGGGGAAGCTCAGCTGGGAACGGTGGGTTCGGGCAACCACTTCGTGGAAGTGGGCTATGTGGCGGAGATCTTCGATAGGCAGGCGGCTTCATCCATGGGTCTTGCGCAGGATCAGGTGACGGTGCTGGTCCATACGGGATCGCGCGGCCTGGGACACCAGGTCTGCGACGACTATTTATCGGTGATGCTCGCCGCCTCCCGCCGGCACGGAATAGAACTTCCGGACAAGCAGCTCTGCTGCGCGCCGGTGAACTCGAAGGAAGGCAAGGACTATCTTGCCGCCATGGCCGCCGCCGCCAATTTCGCCTTTGTAAACCGGCAGATGATAATGCACTGGACGAAGGAAAGCTTCGAGGAGGTCTTCCGTGTGAGCGGCCGCGCGCTCGGGCTTGCGCTGGTATACGACGTCTGCCATAATATCGCCAAAGTGGAAAGCCACGAATGGAACGGAAAGAAGATGCGCCTCTGCGTCCACCGGAAAGGCGCCACACGGGCCTTTCCGCCCGGCCACCGGGATATCCCGGAAGATTACCGCGCGATCGGTCAGCCGGTCCTGGTCCCGGGCGATATGGGCCGCTGTTCTTACGTGCTGACAGGAACTCGGCAGGCATATGAAGAAACCTTCGGCTCCGCCTGCCACGGCGCGGGCCGGGTCATGAGCCGCCATCAGGCAAAAAAGGCGGCTAAAGGCAGGGCGATCGAACGGGAAATGGAGGACAGGGGAATTTTTGTCAAGGGCGCCAGCAGGCGAACCCTGGTGGAGGAAATATCCGAGGCCTACAAGGACGTGGACAACGTCGTGAATGTTCTGCACAACGCGGGAATCGGCAAAAAGGTCGCAAAGCTCGTGCCGATAGCGGTAATAAAGGGCTGACGCGGCCGGAAGGTACTCTATATGGGAAATAAATTCCGTTTTATCGATCACACGGGCGATGAGGGGGTGGAAGTATACGGAAAAGACCTCAAGGCCCTCTTCGTCCATGCGGCGGAGGCCTTTACCGCGATCGTCACCGATTCAGAAACGATCGACCCGAAGACCTCCCAACGGATCTCCCTTCAGGCCGGCTGCATGGAGGAGCTCCTCATCGGATGGCTGAACGAACTGAACTTTCTTTTCGATACGGAGAGACTGCTTTTCCGTAAATTCACGATTGAATCGCTCGAAGGCAGCCGCCTTGAGGCGACGGCGGAGGGCGAGACCTACGATGCAGGCCACCACCCCATCAATACGACCGTCAAAGGGGCAACCTACCATCAGCTCGACATCCGTAAGGACAAAACGGGATGGACGGCTCGCATCATCTTCGACCTCTAATCGGGGACGTCCTTAATCGGGGACGGGTTCACATTTCACCCGTCTCATTTCAAAAGACCATTCGTGAAATGTGAACCCGTCCCCGATTAGCACCCTGAAGAATGCGGAGAGCTGATTGAATTTTTGATCTATTTCTCCTAACGGCTGCCGGTCATCAATTCATCATGGCGGAAACAACCGACGACGTGATCGTTGACCATGCCGACTGACTGCATGAAAGCATAGCAGATAGTGGATCCTGCAAAACTGAAGCCGCGCTTCTTCAGTTCCCTGCTCATCGTATCGGACCGATGATCCTTAGAAGGAATTTCAGTCATCGAAGTCCAGCTGTTGTGCCGCGTATTGGTGCCGGCAAGGTTCCATATGAAGGAGTTGAACGATCCCTCTTCATCGATGACAGTCAGCAGAGCCTGTGCATTTCTTACGGCAGACTCTATCTTCCGCCGGTTCCGGATGATGCCCGGATCATTCATCAGACGATCGATATCGGTCTTTGTAAAGGCGGCTATCTTTTCCGGGTCGAAACCTTGAAAGGCACGCCGGTAATTCTTCCGCCTCTTAAGAATCATACGCCAGTTAAGCCCCGCCTGCGCCCCCTCCAGTACCAGCATCTCGAAAAGCCTGCGATCGTCATGAACCGGCACGCCCCACTCATTATCATGGTAATCCAGAAAGAGCGGGTCATGGATCGCCCATTCGCATCTCGATTTCATTCGGGCCTCCCGGATGGGACCTTCCTGCAGTTATCGTAAAGCATCCGCCATTTTCCCTGTGTATCTCTCATTTGCACGGAGGCGAAATTTCCTTTTGTCCACCAGACGAGCACTCTTTCATCCGTATAGCGAACCCCGGACCCAGACACCACCTGAGGGAGCGTGTATTGTCTGCCATCGGGCATCGTCACCTTAACAAAATCGAGGCTTTTATCGGAAAGGGAATAATATCTCGCAACGATCCTGCCTCCCTTTTCACACCGGTAGATTACAGGATCGCCCCCGGATACCTCCAATCCTCTCTTTCGCGGGCAGGTACAATCCGTCACGCTCAGGATCATCAGAATGACCGCAGACTTCGCAAGTATTGTTCTTATGTTCATTCCATGCCATCCACGTGGTACTCAGCGCCTCGGCCATAACGCCTCTTTGGGCAGGTTCGTATTTCAGTACAAAGACATATGAACACGGTTTTCTGAGAGTAGCACACATGAAATGTGAACCCGTCCCCAATTATCTCCAATTATCTTCCTTGTTTCTCGGTTACACTCACTTGAGCTCTTTCACTGATATATTCGGCAAGTATTTTTACATGCCGGTCCGGTAACTCAGCGGTATTTTCACTTTTCCATATCTCTTTGTCCTTGAAATGTATCTCCAGGAAAAGATCTTTTTTATAAAAACCTTTTTCTTTTCTTACCAGCTCTATTGACGCAACATCCGAATATTCATACCTGCGTTCCGAAAAATCGGTTAATGAGTTGTAACGCATGTCTTGCTCCGATATCACCATATACGTATTGAAGGGCAGTGCAATCCCTAAAAATGTCAGCGCAAGGCAGGCGATAAAAATGAGACGGAGAAATCTGCGTATATCTATTCCAAATTTCAGGCTTCCGTACATTTCCAGTTCACTGAACCTTGATTTCAGCATTAGTCGCAATATCAACCGTGCACCCGCGATTCCGGCGGCAATTGCCGCCGGTACTGCAGGAAGAAGACAGATCCCTTTTTGGGGGATTAATATATGATCGCCTATAAAATTTCCCGCACGCCATGCACATGCCAGGCGGCACATCAACCAACTCAGATACCCGCCCGCCAGACCGGAAATTATGCCCGCGACACTTCCGAAATAATCCCAGCGCTTGTATTCTCTTTCGCGCTTACTGATTGAATCCGCATATTTTTCGTGCGCTGGTGAAACCGGAAATATTTTTTTCAAGGAGAGGATAAAAATCAACGTAAGAAGAAACAACAAGAGCAAGATTAACACTTCAACCATACAAACCCTCTTTATCGCTCATTTTCCTGCATTTTCATTTCAGCGGAACAGCCAGGCACACGTTTATTTTTCTCCTTTTATCATGCCCATTGATCCAAGTATAAAAGGTATCTTTAATAAACGCGGAATAAAGGGCGCATTTCGCGTGTGAATAAATTCGGCTCTTTTTATGCCTTTCGTTTTGATGGAAGCAATTAATTCGTCCGGTTCCCCGTAAAGCTTTTTTATCAGGAATTCATCCTGAAAAACGAATGTACCGCCTTTCTTCAAAACTCTCAGTGCTTCATAAATCAACTCGCGCTTATCCCGGACACTGCTCACTTCATGAAAGACAAAATTGCTGACGACTGCGTCGAAATACTCATTGTCGAACGGCAATGATTCTGCACGGGCTTTTTGAAAAATCACCCGGTCGCCAACTCCTTCGATGTCAGCGTTGCGTTTGCATGTTTCCAGGGAATACTCCCATCTCTTTCCCCAGTAATCGATTCCGTAAATTTCTGCACTTTTTAATTTCTTTGCAAGTGTAACAGTGACCGCACCATTGCCGCACCCGATATCCAGAATCTTTCCCTTTCCACTCCAGTCCAGAGTATCTGTCACCATTTTCCAAATGGATTCCTGCACATTATTATCCGATCCCGCAAGTGCGAAACGCACATAATAAAGGTACAGAGAAATCAAAAGGAAAATGATTGCAGGTATTGCCATAACAGCCGACCAGAAGCTTAATCCGATGAAAAATATACCTGCAGCAAGGGGAATAATGATTATCCTTTTTGGAACCCAATTTCCGTAGTCAGGCTTCTCGCGTCCGTTCATCTTGACTCCTTCGGCATCAACTACAATCTAACTCTTCTCGTTATCTTCAGCACATCTCAGGACCGGCGGCAGGTCGATTTTATTCCCGGTCCTGCAAAGCATGCACGAGATTCACAATGGCTGCAAACCGGTCAAGAGACTAACAGTATACCCACGGCGCCAGCGTATCGTTCATTCTCGTTCAAATCTTTCCAATTTAAGCGTAACCAGGTTATAACTGTCCGGACATTGCAGTTCTATTGTATCCCCTTCCCACCAGGGAAGATTTCCCCCGAATTGAAAAGTGGAGAGGCCGGGGAAAATATCATGGTAAAAAAACCCGCACAATCCGCCAGGGTTGTGGCAACTGATCTCGAAGGTTTCTCCCTTTTGATGACCGGCACTGCAATCACCCTTCACATTTGTTACTGTTGCGATTACTTTCTTCCCTATTCCCGGATCTTTTGCCATGCCATTTTCTCCTTTCTCCCATGAATGCATTCAGGATTTAACTTTGATGGTTTCGCAAAAAGCCCATATGTGCGTTACGGTTCATCCGCCACCATTGCGGCCTACACCTACGTACGCCTCATTTCACAGGATTTTGCGCTCTGCCCCTGGAAATCTTTCTTTCTTCAACTTTATTTACGGAACCACACTGATTACTCTATTGCAAATTTGTTTTCAGCTTGCAATACAATTGTTTCAGATCTTGACCCGTGCAGGCATCCCTGTTATCTATTCTTCTTAATCAACCGATGTGAGTAAGGCACTGTCGTTTGCAACTGCACGCACGAACCGTGTTCGCAAATAAATGCCAAAAAGAAACATCCGTTCAGGAGGTTAAATGGAATTTCACTATGATGTAGCTGTGATCGGTTCCGGACCGGGGGGCTACGTAGCAGCGATAAGAGCAAGCCAGCTCGGGCTCAAGACTGCAGTAATTGAAAAAAGCGAAGTCGGAGGCGTATGCGCCAACTGGGGATGCATTCCCTCAAAAGCTATTATTAATCAGGCAAAAATATATGCCACTATCCCCGTCCTGGAACACATGGGAATAACTGCAGATAAAACTCACTTTGATTACGAAGCCGTATATCGGCAGTCAAGAGCAGCCGCAGAAAGACTATCAAAAGGGATTCTGTTCCTGCTGAAAAAAAACAAAATCGATCTACTGCCGCAAATTGCAAAAATCACAGGAACTCATGAAATACAACTTAATGATACTACTGACGTGGTTACGGCAAAACATATTATTATCGCGACGGGGTCACACCCGAAGGAGATACCGGGATTTACAATCGATGAAGAAAATATACTGTCTTCCACAGGTATGCTTAAACTGAAGAAGCTTCCCAAAAGCGTTATCATTCTCGGTGCCGGTGCAATAGGTCTTGAGTTTGCCTATATCTTGCACTCTTTCGGCGCCAAGGTGATTATAGTGGAAATGCTCGAAAGTCTTTTCCCGGCAGGCGATGAGGAAACTTGCAAAGGGCTGCAGAGAGTTTTTAAAAAGAAAAAAATTGAAATATTTTTACGGTGCATGGCAGTGGAGCAGAAACGTAAGGAGAGCCTCATTGAAGTTACAGTGGAAAAGGAAGGGAAACTTTTTAAAATTGCTGCTGAAAAGATTCTGGTATCTGCAGGCCGTTCACCCAACAGCAAAGGAATAGGAATCGAAAACCTTGGCCTTAAAACAGAAAAGGGATTCATTGTAACGGATGAAAATTGCAAGACGACCATTGAAAATATTTTTGCAATCGGCGATGTAATTAATACTCCTCAACTCGCCCATGTCGCGTCCAGGGAAGGAGAAATAGCTGCTGAATATATCGCCGGCCATAAAGCCGAGTCAAGAACCAATAATGATGAAATACCGTATGGGATTTATTGTGAACCGCAGTTGGGAGGTTTTGGAATGACCGAAAAAGAGGCTGCAAAAAGGGACATTCCCTTTGAAAAGGCAGTATTCCCCTACAGAGCATCGGGAAAGGCGGTGGCAGTAAATGATATCGAAGGAATGGTTAAAATAATATTCGATAAAGGCACTGAAAAGATATTGGGAGCTCACATTCTCGGAGCCGAAGCAACGGAACTGATACATGAAGCGTTGTTGGCAAAAAAAAGCGGATTGCGCGTCAAAGATCTGGCATCAATGATACATGCTCATCCTACTTTGTCCGAAAATATTATGGAGGCCGCACGGGCGGGAGAAGGACGGGCAGTTCATATTTGAATCCGGAAATTTAATGTGAACCCGTCCCCGATTCGGATTCAGCCTTTCGAACCTTCTCATCCGCTTCCATGCCATCGGATCTTTCCTCTTCCGGCTCTTCCTGAATATCCTGCGCTCTTGTCTCGCAGGTCAGGCTCACATACATCGGGAAATGATCCGAACCGTAATGAGGTTTACGCTTGAATTGGGACAGTTTGAAATGATTGGAATGAAAAACATGATCCAGAGGAAATCTCATGAAGGGATATGTGGTGTGAAAGGAGTTATACATTCCCCGGCCAATGCGGGGATCGAGCAGATCACTGATACGCTGGAATAACCGTGTGGTATGTGACCAGGCGACATCATTAAGATCACCCATCACGATTACAGGAAATTCGGATCCCTTGACCTCTTTGGCCACCAGCAGCAACTCCGCATCCCTTTTTTTGGTATCTTTGCTCTGATCGGGACGAGGTGGTTTCGGGTGGAGACAATACATGCCGATCAGTAATTCGGGATTAAGCTCCATCATAACACTTATGGATGGCACGTCGGACTCCAAAAGAAATCGCACCTTTCCATCGTTCAGTTTTCGCTTCGAATACAGAAGCATGCCGTAAGTGTTGTCAAGGGGATATTTGATCGAGTAAGGATAGGTCGATTCGATTCCGGATAATTGCTCTTCCCACCACTTGTCCGGTTCGGACAGAAGCAGTATGTCGGGATCTGATTCTTTCAGTATATTCAGGAGCCCGCTTACGTTCCGGTTTGTCATACGCACGTTTGAAATAAGCATAGAAACTGTCATCTCCGGATTTTTTTTATCAGCATCGAGAACCTGTTTACTGGCAAAAGGACTATACGGCCGGATCCTGATAACCTGGATAATCGAGGAAAACAAAACGAGCATGATCATTAGCCAGTCCGACCCTTGAAAAGGCCGCTTGAATAGTGCAAAGGCGGCAATAATGATAATTCCAATCACCAGGATCTGAATTCGGGGAAAATCGAATATCCGGATCCACCAATCCTCCACCCGGATAATGGGAAGAATCGTAGCGGTAACTGTAATGATGCCTAAAGTAAATAAAATAAGATCACTTATCATTGTTCTTACGGCGCATATTCATAACACTTGAATTCATTCCCTCACTTTTCAGTTGCTTCGCTTGCAGAATGCAATGCGGTCGCGCTGATCGGAGAGCCGACTTGATATCGCGAGAGAACCCGGTGGGCGATCATATCACGGCATAGATTGCGGCAAAATAAACGTGTCACGACGCTACATAACCGGACAGAAAAGAAGCGACTGAACGGATTCTCAAACTTATTCTTTGATATTAATGATACAACTCTGTTCAAGGGAAGCAAGATTTAAATTAAGCCAATAAAATACCCATTTTGGTTAAATATTTACATATTCACCTGTCACGCGCTCTGCCAGCCCGACGGTGCGACGGCAGGCCAGCCTTATGCTGCGGGTTTCATCGATTTCGTTGCCTCCGAGGAGGGACAAAACATCATTTGAAAGTATGGAACGAACCTTTACGGCGAAGCCATGTATAATGACGCAAAATACGCCGCGCCGTACGAATAGTTATACATTTGACCCGGATCAACTCGAAAAATCGTAAAGTCGGATCGTGCAGAAAATCGCTTGTACGGTCTGACTTTTTTGAAATCCGCAGAAAAAATATCAGCATTCCACCCCATTGACAACGTCTTCCAAATGGATAAAAAAGAAGTTTACCATCAATAAACGGAGCATTCTATTCCACTAGATCGTTGGTTGTATTCATACTTACCATTCTAAGGAGGCGCTTATGCCTGAATACATCAAGCCTGTTGCCGAGATTTTGGCCGGGACAGTGGAATCTCTCGGAATTTTAATTGTAAGCGTGTCAGCCATATTTTCAATATTTTACGGGCTCTACCTTTATAAGAAAGGCAAGCCGGAGGATATATTCCGGACCGTCCGCCAGCGATTGGGGCGAGGGGTTCTACTGGGACTGGAATTTCTTGTGGCTGCCGACATAATACACACTGTCGCAGTGGAATTGACCTTGCGAACCCTGGCGGTGCTTGCGATAATCGTGCTTATCAGAACATTCCTGAGTTTTACTCTCGAGGTGGAATTGACGGGAAACTGGCCCTGGCAGCAGAACCGGGATCAATCGTCAATCGGGCTTTGAACTTCCTTCCATTCCTTTGACGGCCGTCGTGACAGCCGGCGCTAAATCAAACCGGTCATCCGATGTTCACTGGCATATCCGTAACTCCAGACCTTTCCTTCGGATTCCGTTATATCCCACCTTAAAAAATGATTTTCTCATTACTCGCTTTTTTTTCGGTGGGGATAAAAACAGGGACAGCGCCCTTTTTTGAATCTTGACGTTATGGCTGGTCATCACGACCAGATGCAAACTAAAATAAATTATATCCATCGGATTAAAAAAGGCGCTGTCCCTGTTTAAGGGTGTCGCTCATGAATTCAATCCGCAATTCAAAACTGGAGGATTCAGCAACTGCGTGTCAAGTTTGCTGACCGAGCCGTTGGGCCGAAACGCGTTCAGATCTCGTTTATATTAAGCTTTTTTCTTAAAATATCCACCAGCGGCCATCCTTGCGCCACGCGTGGCAGGTATCGATAAGAAAATGCAAAATCATTTTCGAGTGCTCAGGATCGTAACTTGCCTGCCTCTTTGACTGATACGCCGCATATCCCTGTACGGCCGCAGGCGCCATGGCCAACAAAAGCTCTACCACATGGGCACAGCCTTTGTTGCCTCCAACAAGCTCTTTTACCTTTGCCGTAAAACCTCTGGAAATCGCCAATCCTTTTACAGGAGTAAGGCAATCCTTAGTTTCCCGGCAGAATCCCCGCGGCACTGACAGAAGCTCACACTCTATATCTTCTATCACCAGATTGGAGCAGTTAATCAGAAGCCGAACGGCCATATGGTGAATGACGCCACGGGAAAAAGTTTCGCCGGTAATCACCCGGGCTTCATGGAAACGATCATCTTTGAGAAAACCTTCCACGATGATTCTTTGACCGTCATATTCGTACGTGGTGACTTTTATATTTCTCGCTTGAAGTTTTTCACCTTTGGATTTCCAAAAAGATTGCATTTTATTCTACCTCTCCTTCCGTGAGATGGCGATCATGTCGTTCAGTTTTATTTCCGGGTGGTGATATCGTTCAAATCGATACGTTCTCTTGCCGAATTGGATCGCTTCCTTCGGACACCACTGGATACAGGCAAGACATTGCTCACAATGGCGCAGCCACACGGGTCTCCCTTCCTTAAGACTGATATTTCCGCAAGGGCAGATCATTTCGCAGATGCCGCATGAATCGCATTTTTCATCGGAATAGAAACTCTTGTCCATTGCCGGCACACGGCGGAATGAAAGCTTGTAGAATTGGGAAAATAGGATGTTCTGCCACAGCGGGCCTCTCTCAACGGGCATTATCTTCCTGTTTGACACTACATCGGCGATCTTTGAAATCTTCTCCCGTGCCGCATTGAATCTTCGTGCGCGTTCATCCGGCGACCCAGGTCCTCCCCAGGGAATATAGTTGGAAGGCATGACGATATCGAATCCTGATGCAAGGGTAAGTCCGCGGGCATGCATCAGCTTTTGCAGCTGAAGCAAGGTGGCCGCGACCTGACCGGCATTGACGGCGACGGCAAATACGTACGCCGATGGATCGGGCACAAGCGATTGCGTAAATGAGATTATCCTTCTCGGCAAACCCCAAATATGGACAGGGAATATAATACCGACAGCATCAGCCCTGCTCTCAATCACCTTGTTTTCCATACCTGAGACAGGATATATGCCGTCACATTCAATGTGCCGTGCCAGCGCTCGGGCTGTCCAGAGCGAATTGCCCGTTCCCGTGTAGAAAAATAGATCGGTTTTCATATATGCTCCCACTTCTGCTGCGAACAGAGGTATGACCTTCCAGTCACGGATATTCCTCTATTTGGCACTCTGCTTGAATTCCGGAATTCCCTCTTACCATGACTCGGAGGCCGGAGAGCAGACCACAAATTCTTCGCCATACCAGGAATCCTTATAGTCTATGACAGTTTGGTCGAACAACTTGTTTCGGTGTGTATTATACACGAATTCGATACTCTGTAACTGCACAATTTCATCTTTTTCTCTTGGCTTATCCGGAACCATTGCCAACCTGGGGCCGGTTCAATCAAAGCCTTGCTGAATCAACCTGACGGATTTGGCATAAAAATGCTCAAGCACCTTAAAACCTTCATTTTTTGCTGCTTTGCGCCAGAAAGCCTGCCGCGTAAGCGCCGCCACGCTTCGCGCCATGTGCTGCATACAATTGTTAACTGCTGTTTTTTATTCTTTCTATTTCTTTTTTTACTGGCTGCCAACTCATTATTGGGTCTGCGTCCCATTGATAGCCTCCTTCATCCATTTTCTTGAAAATCTGATTTATGGAAGTGACTGCCTGTGGGCCTTCTTCTTCCGCTTTTTTCATTATCTCATCTTTCAATTTTGATAAAGGCCAATCACTAAAATCAGATTTTGTCTTCCAAATATTTGAGGCAATTTGTTCGAGGTAATGCCTGTAAGCAGATCTTGCAGGTTCGGGGGCCGTCCAATTTACAGGTAGCCTTCTTACGACGACGGGAATTGAGGTAATCTTTTCGTAACATTTTGAAATATCATCAAGGATCCAGGGGTTACATGGCTCTAATGGGATGAGAATAACCTCAAGCCCCTTGTCTTTCGCATTGAGAACCGAGGAGGAAGAGATTGCCGGAACATCTTTGTTTAAAATCTTAGCAGCAGCGTATAGAAGGTTTTCTTCCTCTGCATCTCTTTCAACTATCCTGGCGCTTTGGATAGCCTCATCTTTGTTAGTTGTTATAGAGGCATATTCTATTTGTGCATCATAGTTTGAGGGACTGGTTTATAACAAATGTTTATATACATCTTTTGCCCTTGGATCATTCTTGCCTGCAAGCAATTTGGCAAATTCATGAACGGGACCTCCCCACCGGCCCATAACAATATTTCCATATTTTAAGGCTACATCGTATTGATGTTTCCGCGCCACTAGTGTGAGGCCAGCTATGTAATTTTCATAATCCGTCTCATAAGTTTTGGGAACTTTGTATTTCCAAAAATAAGCTCCTTCTGGAGTGCCATATAGCAGGTTTACCGAATGATTCCATTGAGTGTCATTGATGAGAATGACGGCGAAAAATTCGTTTAAGGTAACTATATTTCCACCGAATTGTTTTATACTTTTATCTATCTCTTCTCCCATCCCTTGAAATACTGCCTGAATAGTAGTAGGCGTTGCGTCACGATATTGTAGTGTGATTTCATGTTTAGATAGATTTTCTCATTGAAGCAGGAAATAATTTTCTCCCTCTATATTTTTCTGCAATTTCCATTCGTTTATTCCGTTGGGAAAAAATATCTCATATTACATTTTTAAAAAATTTAGGAAGATCTTTAGCATTAGAAATAGAAGGTAAAATTAAAAAAGATAGAAAAATTTTTGTTTGTATCAGTTTTAGCATTTTGGATTCCTTTGTTGGATTTGAGGCATTTAACGCCAAGCCTGAGCAGGCGGCACCAGTGCAGGTCAAATTACCCGAGGCCTTCCCGACAAATCGCAATTTTCTCGGCGTCTGCTCCAGGTTTTTGTTGGGTTATTTGGAGTTGCCCCCATTAAACCGGGCTGTTGAAGCATGGAGAGAGCGGTATCTTTCAACAGAGCCCATTAAATATCTGTATATTGTACATTGGAGATCTAAACCCATGGCAAAGTGCCTGAGAATCTGCCTTTCGCTGAAAAAATTGGCAGATATAAATTTCACACAAAATAATTGACAGTACCCTTTAAAATAAGCGGGCAAATCTTCAAGGGCTTTCTCCTCAAACCATCTGATGCTCACTGCCATATTCTTAACTCCAGACCCTTCCTTCGGGGTCCGTGCAGCCCACCTTTATAGAAATTAATCTGAACTCGTCCCCGATTACATCCCCGATTACATCCCTGCCTGAGCTGTACCCGTTAGCGATGCCGGCCAACCTCCCAAAAAACCTTTTGATGGATCGTGTCCGACATTAACGAAGGTGCCGCCACCACCACCGATCCCAAGCCCTCCTGATGTCGTGATCCCCAGACTGAGAGTCCACAATCCAAAGGGGTCAGTAAGATTAACAGGATTATTCCCCGTATAGGCATACAGGTTCACATCCCCTCCTTCAAAGCCGATCGGGTCTTCGGAGATGAATCTGCCTGTGGCCGGGTCATAGTACCGTGCTCTCATGTAGTACAGTCCGTTGGGTTCGTGCATGACCCCGTGTCGGCCGATGTATTTGAAGGGCTGCGGGATGGTTTCCTGTTCTTCGATGATTTCTCCGAAGGGTGTGTAGGAGTATCGGTTCACGGTATTCTGATTGTCGTCTGTTACGGCGATGGTGCTGCCGGTCGCATTGAAATGGTAACAGTACAGTTCCCCCGCAGGGGTCGCCATCGCAAGAAGGCCGAGACCATGGATGTAGTAGCGGGTAATGGTGTTGTTCCCGTCCGCTTCGGCAAGAAGGTTCCCCGATGCGTCATAGATATACCGCGTCGCTTCTGTGCTCCGGATTGCTTCAAGTCTTCGCCCCGTGCCGTCGTATGAATACCGGAAGGCGCCTCCGTCTGTGTCCGTCAGGCGGTGTTCGTAATCGAAATTGTACGCCGTACCCCCTTTGCTGATCATTTGCCCTTCATCATCATAGCCGAATGGCGTCGTCCCGGCTGAAAGCAACCGGGTCTTCTTTTCATTGTAGGTATATTGCTCGGAGTTTGCCTGCAGGGATGGCGTCTGCGGCTCCGTGTGTTCTATGTGTGTACGGTTGCCGCTGCCGTCCAAGGTGTAATGATAGGTCGATACGGCGCTTAAATCTCCCTTCCGGTTCTGAAGATCGGTCATCCTTCCGGCATTGTCGTAGCCGTAGCTCGTCCAGGTCCCGTTAAAGTGGTCCAGCCCGGAGAGCAGGCCGGCCTCGTTGTAGGTGTAGCAGGCCGTCTTGTTCAGCCAGCAAATGTGCACCGCCGTTAACCGGTTCAGCGCATCATGGGTGTACTCTACTTTCCTGCCCCCCGGATAGGTGATCCCGGTTATGTTGCCGGCTTCGTCATAGTCGATACCGATGGCGAATCCGCGGGGGTCGGTTATCGAAGTCAGACGGTTGGCATTGTCGTATCCGTAGTGTGTGGTCCAGATGTGATCGCTCATCCCGGTGAGGTTGCCCAGGATGTCATAGCTGAAGCTCACGGCCGAGGCGTCGGGATAGGTGATTGTGTCAAGTTTCCCGCCGGGGGTGTATGTGAAGGCAATGGTATTGTTGTTGCGGTCTGTTTTCGTACACAGGTCCCCGTTATCGTACCAGGTGCAGCTTCTGTTTTTCATCAGCGGATCTGTGTGAAGCGTCATAAGGCCCCGGCGGTCAAAGCTGAATGTGCTTACGGCGTTTTCCTGGTCGGCAAGGCGTGTCATCCTGCCGATTTGATCGTAGCTGCAGCAGACTGCCGGTTCGGATCCCGTCTGCGTGGTTTCGGGATTGCCGCAGGTGTCGTAGGTCATGGATGTTACTACTCCACGGCCGTCGGTTATCGTGTGGGGCAGGCCGTTCGGATACGGCATGGTGTCTATGCAAATTTCCTTGCCGGATTCGGGGTAGGTGGTCGTCCGGATGAGGTGGTGTTCCGCGTCATAGTCATAGTGAGAATGCTTTCTTATCCTTACCGAATCGAGCGAGTAGTACGTATCCGTTTTTCTAAATTGTCCGTCATAGTCATGCTCCAGGTCGTATTCTGTGCCTGACAGTGCCGTTTTGATCTTTATCAGGTTCTGATGCTCGCCGTCATATTCGTAACTCCAGATCTTCCCTTCAGGGTCCGTACAACCAAACTTCATAAATTAATCTGAACCCGTCCCCGATTAGACACGCATCAATAATGGAATAATCAAAGAGTGCAACTATTAGCAATACTGTTCAATTTTACAAATTCATCCAAATTACTTTTGACATCGATCAAGATCCGCTGGAGGTTCTGCTGTCACGATGTCCGCAGGAACAACAAAAGGTTTCCCGGGTGCGGCAGCATTGTCATAGAACCTGTTGGGGAATTCATATTCCGCTACATAGAGGTCGCGCACTATCTGATGGTCGCACGCACGCATATGAACGACCCCATTGAGTGACTTATACGTATCTCCTTCCCATGTCGCTATGATCTTTTCTGGATCGGTGGTACCGGCGCGCTCAACCACGTCCCACATCCAGTATCCCATAATCATTGTTTTTGCACCTCCGCCTGTAGGCCATGCCCACATTATGGTATTATAAGGAGATTTCCATTTTTTCCATGCGCTATGCCATATTTCAATAAATTTTTCCATCTCTTGAGTGCCTATTGTCATATGATGGTCTTGAATATTGATCATGCCTCTTCCACCTTCAATACCAACTGCAGCTATTTGTGCAGGCGAATCCACATATATGTTTGCAATGGGAAGCATGCATTCCATTTGACGGGATTGAACAAGGAGGTTCTGCCCGTCAGGAGGCCAATCTCCGCTGAAAATTACTTCGGCACCGGACGCTTGGATTTTTGTAATGTAAGGTGCAAAATCTTTAATGAACAGGGGATGGTGATCTTCTCCCACAATCTGTGCCTCAGGTTTGTATTTTTGCAACGCTGTTTTAAAAGATTCAGACATATTATGCCCATATGAATAATCCTGATTGAGAATATAAAATTTATTCTCAGGTCTTTTAGAATAAAAATATGCCAAGCCTCTACCGACTGATTTTGTAGTAATTGTTGTCCTGAAAACATAACGGCTAAAGTTTTTTGCATCCATTAATGGTTCGCTGAGGGACAGCGGATTCATCAATACCGTTTTGTATTTATCTGCTACTTGCTGAACAATAAGTGTAAGGTGGCTACCCGCCGTACCAAAAAGGAGATCGACTTTGTCTTCAAGACAGAGTTTTTCAGTCATTTTTTTACAAATCGCAGGTTTTGCCTGGCTGTCACCTTTAATCACTGCAATCTTCTTCCTCTTTCCGTCAACCAGGATTCCGCCTCTTTTATTAAAATCAAAGGCAATCCAGCTGTTTACCATCCAGAAGATTTGCCCGTTATGAGCGCCTGGACCGGAAAATGCATCAACAACTCCAATTTTTACTACTTCGCCGGATGGATTTTCAAATGTCATCGGATCAAAGTCCGTCATATCGGACATTTTATTGATATCAAAGGCCGGCATGTCAGCATCTGCTCTCGAATACATAACAACACCGATGAAACAAAACAAACAGAAAAAAAATACTGATAATCTAAAACTTCTAATCAATAACTCCAACATTCTCTACTCCTTTCTGTGTGGTTTTTAGTACTCGACCCACCCAACCAAAAAGGTGTTAATTGTTTTGATCATTTCTTTCGAAGGGATAGCACCTTCGAGTCGGATGATCTGTCAAATTTTTGCCTTAATGGCCTTGCGAGCGCTTTTCTTTGGGATCAGTAAAAAGTAATGCCGGTTCCATCCACAGTTCAAGATAAAGTTGTGGGCACTGCTGAGATGATGATTCTTAAGACTCCGCGCGGCATACCTCCGGCTCTTTGCATAACTCCTTGAATCGTAACTATTCGGACTTTATGCGTGTCCACCAACCTGATGAATTCGTAAAAAGTCATTCCCCCCCCCCGTATAGGAGGGATGGAGGGAGCGGGGAGTAATCACCCTCACCCCGCCCCCTCCCCTCAAGGGAGAGGGTGCTTCTAAGTGTAAAAGATGCTTCAGTCGCACCTTAGACTCTTTACGAGAGCATCAATCTTATTTGTTGTTGATTTTATGATGTCGTCGAGGTGTGTGAGGTTCGGACACCACCTATACTTTGAAAACTGTCCCTCTTTTCCGGCGAGGGTCCGAACAGGTATGGAAGGTATATTGTGGAGCTATGCCACATTTATCTTTTGATTGCAATATTTTTTTCTATGGATTGATAATGGCGTATTTACAGAATTCCGCAAAGCAATTTGCATATCCCACACGAAGAAGGAAACCTGGAGAATACATGTGAAAAAGATAACACTTCTCTTTCCTTTCTGACGCAATTAATCGAGGACAAAGATTTTCGCTTTACTTTATGTAAGATTAGACGGAAACCCTGAATCCCTGGTTTTCAGATATCCTTCAATATATGTTCTCACTTGTTTTTTTGATCGAAAGATCCCGAAATGCCCTTCGCAGAGTATGTCGGCTTCGAGAGCCAGAAGTTTTGCCATTGATGATTTCCAATCGCCGATGTCGGAACGGAAGGCTTTCAGAAAGGGGCCGTGGATATCCTGGCCGAAGAGTACACGCTTCTCGTTCCGTTCGATTACGACAGAAAGCGACCCCGGTGTGTGTCCCGGCGTGTGCAGCACACGAAAAACCTGAGTTCCGAAAGTAAATGTTTCTTCTTCTCCTTTTATGCGATGGTCGACCGGCGTGGGCGGGAACACGGTGCCGTACATCCGGGCGGCCGTTTCGACGGGATCGCCCGATTCAATGGCGGCGGCATCCAGATCATGGGCGACGAGGCGGCATCCGAAGCGTTCCGCAAAATAAGGGGCGCCGCCGATATGATCGATATGGCAGTGCGTGAGGATCAAAGCAGAGATATTTTCCGGATTAAATCCCAGGGTCAGAATGGTTTTTTCCAGGCGGCCCGCCGTCCGGCCGGCTCCGGAATCGATCATTACGAGTTCGCTGCCGCAATCCACGAGAAAAATGGCGGCATCCTCCGAATGCGAGATATTCGGACCCCCGATAAGGTAGACGCCGCTGATAATTTCTTCCGGAAAGCCCATGGATTTTTCCTATATTCTCAAGGTGCCGATTATGTCATTTACATCATTGATGCCCCGTTGTGCAAGATATGACACGATACCATCGATAATTTCCACAGTTATCCCCGGATTGACAAAATTTGCCGTTCCCACTTGTACGGCACGGGCGCCGGCAATCAAGAATTCCAGTGCATCGGCAGCACTTGCAATTCCACCGATACCGATCACGGGAATACTCACCTCCTGCACTGTCTCCCATACAAGGCGCAAGGCCACCGGCTTGATTGCCGGTCCTGAAAGGCCGCCCGTTACATTTCCCAGATTCGGCCTTCGCGTTGCAATATCGATCGACATCCCCATAAGCGTATTTATAAGAGAAACGGCATCGGCTCCGGCAATCTCGACTCGCCTCGCAATGGCCCGTATATCGGTAACATTCGGAGTAAGCTTTACGATAAGAGGAATACTTGTTTTTTCTCTCACGGCACTTGTGACTTCGTGAGCAAGTCCTGGATCCGTTCCGAAGCTTACGCCTCCCGCCTTAATATTGGGACATGATATATTGACTTCTATGGCGGCAATATGTTCCTTGCCATCGATAATTTCAGCGATCCTGGCATACTGCTCGGGAGTTTCGCCCAGAATATTGGCGACCACGGCAGTATTCAGCGTGCTCAAAAAAGGCATTTTTTTCTCAAGAAACGCACAAATGCCGACATTTTCCAAGCCGATCGCATTGAGCATGCCCGCTGCCGTTTCAATGATTCTGGGAGGCGGATTCCCTGCCTTCGGTTCAAGAGAAAGTCCCTTTGTAATTATCGCTCCCAGCCGGTTCAGGTCGAGGTATCCGGCAAATTCCTCACCGTAACCGAATGTGCCCGAGGCCGTCATCACCGGATTTTTCAACGTAAGTCCGCCTAAATTGACGGCTGTGTTCGGGAATATTGAGGTATCAGCCATTCCAGTCTATTTCCCGTATATCGAAGACGGGGCCTTCCGTACAGGCCCTCAAATATCTCGGAGAGTCATCTTTCGATCGTCCTTTTACGGCGCACCCCAGACATGCGCCGAGACCGCAGGCCATCCGTTCTTCCATTGAAACCTGGCACTGCCGGAGTCCGTTCCTGAGAATACCCGCCATAACAGATAACATGGGATAAGGACCGCAGGCATAGACAGGGGCATCTTCTCCTGCAAAGGAAAGAGCATCGTCTCTGAAAAGATCGGTGATCATCCCGTGAAAGCCCCTGCTTCCGTCTTCCGTGGCGATTCTCAAATTTGTGCAAAGTTCGCCCATCTCCTCCATCCCCAACAGGCAGGATTTCTCCCTTGCTCCAAGGTATCCTGTGATCTCGCATGCATCTTTCATTCTTTCTTTCAGAAATTCTGCCAGATACACAAGGGGGGCTATTCCTGCGCCTCCCGCAACCAGTATCGCTTTCGAAACACCCGGCGTTATCGTAAATCCGCGACCCAAAGGCCCCAGTACTTTAATCTCATTTCCCGCGGCAAGGCGCGACATCAGCTGCGTACCTTTTCCGGCTATTCGATAGAGAATCTTCAGTTTCGCTTCCGTTTCGGAAAAGCGCAGACCGTGAATGCTGAAAGGTCTTGCCAGAAACAGGGTATCTTTGCACTGCGGCTGCACCATTACAAATTGGCCGGGCAATGCCTTTCCAAAAGAAGCGGGAAGATCTATTTCCATGACGTAGTGGCCGGGAGCGGCCGTACGATTTTCAGTGATGAATCCTTTTTCGTATTTACGAAATATTTCCATGGTATCGCCGGTCAGTTTTCCGTTTCGCTCAAAAATGGTTGTAATTCAACCGTCATGATAAGCGCATCTTCATCGGTATCTGAATAATAGCGAGGCCGCAGCCCTGCGATCCGAAATCCTGTTTTTTCATAAAGACGCTGCGCCGGAATACCGGACTTCCTGACTTCCAAAGTGGCCATGCACGCACCTCTTTTAATTGAAATGCAGATCATGTCTTTCAGCAGGCATTCCGCGACTCCTTTTCTCCTCCAATTCCTGTGAACGGCAATATTTCTAAGGTGCGATTCATCGAATACAATTGCAAAGCAGCTGTATCCCACTATACTGTCCCCCGCCACCGCCACCCGGTTTACACATATCGGAATGCTGAGTTCTTCACGGAACATCGTTTTTGTCCAGGGTGTGATAAAGGATGTTTTCTCGATTGCCAGAATTCCTTCCAGATCATTTTCCTTCATATCCCTTATACCATCAATGCAGGGTTTTACCCCGCCGTCATTGCATTTAAAGTCCTCTGGCAAGGATATCCACTCCGATACTATATAATTTGCCTGATTGCCAAAAAGATCAAGAAAAGGGCCGCAAAGAGAGGCAAGGCTCCTCTGATCTTTATTGTGGTCAGTGCAACTGCGACCCCCACTACGGGAATGAAGCAGTATGTTACCATCAGCATGCGATTCATCCGCGCGGTAAGAAGCGGAAAAACAAGTTGAAGCGCTATCGTCCCGACCAGTAAAAATAAAAATATAAGAGCCGCCGAACAGGTAAAGGACTTTGCCATTCCGTACCACTGTTTTCTGGCAATTGCTTTCGTATCCCCTCTTTCTGCATCCTGAAGAACCTCTTTTGAAAGCGCTTCGTTCGATTCGATCACCAGCATATCGATTTTCCGGGCAGCAAAGGCAAGCGGTGTTAAAAGCAGCACAGCAAGCGCAATAAGCTCGGGCGTCGTTCCTCCCATTGTATTGCCGGCCAGTATTACACTTGCAGTTATTGTTATCGCTGCAATCGTATCGTTCGGCGGCACGTACTTCCCGATGGGAACCCTATCCATCCAAAGCAGTTCCAGAAAAGTTCCCGTTATAAGCCCTGTTGACGGCTCTCCGAGAAAGGTCCCTACAACAGGCCCGCACACGAGCGGCCGCGATATCATGATTTGAAGCACAATTCTGTCAAGACAAATAATTCCGCCTAACAGTGCAACCTCAATTATAGAAGTCCACATTGACGTCTCTTTACCGCGACCGGCATTCTCTAACCGGAACGGGCTCTTTCCTGCATTTTTTTTACCGCATCCGAAAACTGCAGGGGTTTATCGGGAGGTACGCCTCTGATTTCGATCTCGACACCATTATTGGCAAGCGCCATCAAATCATTGATCTCATTGCTGCTCATAAAAATATGAGAGATGACGCAACGTTTATCCGATCCTCCATTTACATTACCTATATTCAAAGATTCGAATCGGAACCCCCATTGATATGCATTGATAACATCTTCAACATCGGCAAATAATATAATCGTATTTCTGCCGATCGATCTGGAACCGGCATAACTCTTTGCAAATTCTTCTACAGGATATACAAATAATTCGATATCATGCGGCACGGCCATTTTGATGACTGATTCCATAAAAAGGTCTGAGGCTACCTGATCGTTTACTACAATAATTTTAGCCGTTTTTAGAAAGGGAACCCATGATTCCAGGATTTGACCATGCACCAGCCTGTTGTCGATTCTAACCATGGCCTCTCCCGCCCATTGGCATTTTCTGAATTATTGCGTCAATCACTGACTTTGCGATTTAATATGGCACTGGCAAGATATATATTTTTTTTACCATATTCTTTAATGAATTCGGCAAACTCATTGAGTTCATAGTTTTCTCTTACTTCGGAGACTTTCATGAGCATCGGAAGATTAACGCCTGTCACTACTTCAACTTTATTTTTCTTGAGAAATGACAATGAAATATTCGACGGCGTTCCCCCGAAAAGATCGGTAAGGATAAGCACTCCTTTACCGAAATCGGCTTTTTTTATGGCTGATACTATTTCTTTTTTGAGTTCTTCGACTCCTTTTGTCGCATCTACCGCTATGGGAATAACCCCCTTCAGTTCGCCCTTGATCAATTCGGCTGCCCGTATCAGCTCTCTTCCCAGATTTCCGTGAGTCATCACAACGACGCCAATCATATCTCCCCCGTTTGCCCATGTTGATCGCCTAGGCTAATGAATTCGCATCCAATTGTCAAGTAATTCCCATATTCATTTGACAGTGCAAAGGCAATCACACTATAGTACGAGATACTATTAAAATTTTTATATGCTGCATTTTACTGCTTAGAATACATCTTTTATTGATTGGGAATAGAAGCATGACCTTACTTGAAAAGAAAACCTGCCCCGCCTGCGGCAATGAAATTACCTTTTACCGCAATCCGACGCCGACAGTCGATATTATCATAGAGATCAATCATGAGATCGTGCTGATAATGAGAAAAAATGATCCCGTAGGATGGGCGATTCCGGGAGGTTTTGTGGATTATGGTGAATCTCTCGAAGAAGCCGCCGTCCGGGAAGCAAGGGAAGAAACATCATTGAATATCCAACTTTTAAGGCAACTGCACACCTATTCCCGCCCTGATCGCGATCCTCGTCAGCACACCATATCGACCGTTTTTGTCGCCAAGGCTTACGGTAGTCCCCGTGCAGCCGATGATGCCGCCGGAATCGGCCTCTTCACCCGCGACACTCTCCCGGAACCGATCATGTTCGACCACCGGGAAATCCTGATGGATTATTTTGAAGGAAAATACCGGTAAACGTTCTATCTTCTACGTTCCATGTTCTATATTGAGAATGTTTCAATATCCCGTTTTGGATAATAAGGATCCGGCCGAAAAGGAAAGATTCTTGGCGGACAGATGGGAATATTAAGCGTTGACTAGAGCATTGAACGTGGGACTTCATTTTTATCCCTTGACTTCCCTTTTTCAAATATTGTATCAGGGCAGGCATGGCTATGCCATAAATGACAGAATAAGGTCCCGCCTGCCTTGCAACATGAGACCGGACCGGCTGAAGGATTACATACTATGATTCAAAGAAACAAAGAAGAAATTTCAAAACTGAATCTGCAGATAGAAGATGCGATCGAAAATTATCCCAATACTCAAAATATTCTTCGCGCTTTTCAAAATGTCCTGCTGGCAAAAAAACGCCTCGTCGAAGGTGAAATTTCTGTAGATGTGGATGTATCGAACGTCAGTACGAACCGCCTGGAGGAATGCGTCCCCGTATGCCGCCAGATACAGCTTTTTAGTAGTGACGAGCCCTGGGAGAAGGTCTCTTTTTCGCTAATTCCGCCCATTATGACAGGATTCCCCGCTCTTGCGAAGGAGATGAAAAAAATAGAAGAAGCAATCAAAAATGAAGTTTTTGAATTCACAGAGTATTTTACCAGCTTCCCTGAGCTCAAAAATGATATTGTGCTGAAATGGGCCTCAATGACGGGTATCAGACCAGAGGTATTTCAGTTCTTCCTGATCAACATTCTTAAACCTGTCCTGGGAGCAAAAGCAAAAAAAGCGATTCCAATTCTTGGTGAATTTACGTGGGATAAAGGCTTCTGTCCTTTCTGCGGAGGGTTTCCCGAAATTGCAGTCATCAAAGATAAAATTACCGAACGGTGGCTGCATTGCTCCTGTTGCGGGCATCAATGGCGCTACAATCGCATCGTGTGCCCTTACTGCGGGTATGAGGCGAAAGAAGAGGGATCAACCTATTTCTTTGTGGAAGGAAAAGATCAGGAATGTGCATTCGTGTGCGATCAATGTAACAGATATTTAATTACTTTGAGGCGAATCAGAGATACTCACGAGCTGAATCCGGATATTGTCTCAATGAAACTTTGCCACCTTGACGCACTTATGCAGGAAAAAGGATTCTCTCCGGTGGCAATAACAGAATGGAACGTATTCGAACCTGAAGTGCAATAAAGATACACATATGCACTGAAAGATATGTAATTACCGAGATAATCCAAAGCGCAGAATATAAGAACCTCCCGTCATATCAAGAGGGCCTCTCCGGAAAAACGGCAGATTTTTGAGGAATACGGATCAGATTACAATATTGAAAACCTTCAACCGTTCTGCCGCTCCGCCTTCCCTCACACACTTATGTTTTTAATAACAGGTTGACAATTCATGAAAGTTTTCATATGCCACAAATGACATAATAAGTATGACATAGGCAAAGGAGGCATTTATGGATGTTACACGAAGAGGATTTTTAAGAATTTCCGGCGCGGTAGGATCGGGGGTCGCCCTGTCCTCCCTGGGAATTAATCTGAAACCGACAAAGGCCTATGCACACGAACTCGATAAGATGAACCGTGTAAAAGCAGCCAAACAGATTACCACCATCTGCTGTTATTGTGCTGTGGGTTGCGGTCTTATTTGCAGCGTTGACAAGGTGACCGGCAAGATTTTCAACATAGAAGGAGATCCTGATCACCCCATCAACGAGGGTTCGCTCTGCGCAAAGGGAGCCGGATTTTTCGATCTTACCGAAGCTAACAAATACCGTCTGCAGAAGGTGCTCTATCGCGCGCCGATGAGCGACCGGTGGGAAGAGAAAGACTGGAATTGGGCAATTGCCCGCATCGCCCGTTTGATCAAAGACACGCGGGACAAAGATTTTATTACGAAAAACAGTAAAGGTCAGATTGTAAACCGGACCGAATCGATCGGCCATCTGGGAAGCTCCAACGTCGACAGCGAGGAATGCTGGCTGATGAGCGTGATTTCCAGAACGATGGGACTCGTCTATGTCGATCACCAGGCCAGGGTCTGACACAGCCCGACTGTAGCGGCTCTGGCAGAGTCGTTCGGACGCGGTTCCATGACGAACCACTGGATCGATCTTCAGCACAGTGATTGCATATTGATCATGGGCAGCAATGCGGCGGAACATCACCCCATTGCCTTCAAGTGGATGCTCCGTGGAAAGGAAAAGAACGGAACGAAACTTATCCATGTCGATCCCCGGTTTACCAGGACATCGGCGCGCTGCGATTATCATGTTCCCCTGCGCTCCGGAACAGACATCGCCTTTCTGGGAGGCATGATCAATTACATTCTCAATTCAGACAAATATTTCAAGGATTATGTTGTCAATTATACTAATGCGCCCTTCATCGTGGTAAAGGATTTCGACTTCAATGACGGGCTCTTTACCGGCTATGACAAGGCAGAGAAGAAATACAGCAAGGAAACCTGGGTTTTTGAAAAGGATGCGGCAGGCATTCCAAAGAAAGATCCCTCTCTGACCGATCCGAACTGCGTGTTTCAGCTCATGAAAAAACACTATTCCCGCTACACGCTGGAAAAGGTTTCCAGTATCACCGGCGTATCCAGGGAAGATCTGATGAAGGTCTATACGGATTACGCAAGTACCGGCGCGGGCGACCGGGCGGGAACGATCTGCTACGCACTGGGCTGGACACATCATTCCACGGGAACGCAGAATATCCGCACCATGGCTATGATTCAGCTTCTGCTTGGTAATATAGGAATCTGCGGCGGCGGTGTAAACGCCCTCCGCGGAGAGCCGAACGTTCAAGGTTCCACCGACCACTGTATCTTGTACGGCAATCTGCCGGGCTATCTGAAAATGCCGGTGGCGTCCCTCGATACCCTTGAAAAGTACCTCAAGAAATACACTCCTGTCACGAATGATCCGCAGTCGCCAAACTATTACAGGAACTATCCTAAATTTTATATCAGTTTCCTCAAGTCGCTATTTGACGACAAAGCCACGCCGGAAAACGAATTCGGGTATTCCTGGATGCCGAAACTGGACGATGGCACCCCCTATTCCCTTATGCACCTTTTTGATGCAATGTACAAAGGCACAGTGAAAGGCCTGTTCTCCGTAGGGACCGATCCCGCCGTCAGTTCGCCCAATGCAAACAAAGTAAGAAAGGCGCTGGAAAAACTGGACTGGCTCGTAAGTGCCAACATTTTCGATAACGAAACATGTTCCTTCTGGAAGGGTCCCGGCGTCGATCCCGGAAAGGTCAAAACGGAATGTTTCCTTCTTCCAGCATCCGCCACAATGGAAAAGGAAGGCAGCCAGACAAACAGCGGCAGATGGGTTCAATGGAAATACAAGGCCGCCAGGGCTCCGGGCGATGCGATCCCCGTGGGCGAAATGTTCATTAAAATCATCGATGCCGTCAAAGCGCTCTATGCCGGGGAAGGCGGTATAAACCCGGAACCTATCCTCAATTTCAAATCTGATTATATAAACAGAAACGGTGCGTTCTCTGCATTAAAAGCGGCAAGGCAGATCAACGGCTTTTTCCTCAAGGACACGATCATTGATGGCAAAACCTTCAGAAAGGGACAGCAGGTTCCCACCTTCGGCATGCTTCAGGATGACGGATCGACATGCAGCGGAAACTGGCTCATGGCGGGAAGTTTCACCACCGACGGTGAAAACAGGATGACCGCACGAGGGAAAGACGACCCCACCGGACTCGGCCTGTATCCCAACTGGGCCTGGGCATGGCCCGTCAACAGGCGTATTTTGTATAACCGCGCCTCCTGCGACATCAACGGACGGCCTTACAATCCGAAGAGAAAGCTCCTTGAATGGACGGGGCACAAGTGGGTCGGTGATGTCCCTGACGGCGGCTGGGCGCCAATGGCAGACCGGGAAAACGGCAAATACCCCTTCATCATGAAGGCCGATGGAGTGGGATCGCTTTTCGGTCCAGGTATGGCTGAAGGACCTTTCTCGGAACACTACGAACCATTCGAAAGTCCGTTGAGCAAAAATCCCCTTTCCAGCCAATTGAACAATCCGGCACTTCATGTCTTCGAAACCGACATGGACAAAACTGCCAGTGCAAGCGATACATTCCCCTATGTCTGCACTACATATTCCTGTACGGAACACTGGTGTTCCGGTGCGCTGACACGATGGCAGGCATGGCTTCTGGAGATGCAGCCGGAAGCGTACGTTGAAATTGGCGAGAAACTCGCGCATGAAAAAGGAATCAAAAACGGCGAGCGAGTGAAAGTATCCTCTGCCAGAGGTTTCGTTAAATGCGTGGCCATGGTTACCAAGCGATTCCGTCCCTTCCTGGTGGAAGGCAAAACGGTGCATCAAGTCGGCATGCCCTTTAACTATGGCTGGTTGTTCCCGGAAGACGGCGGGGACAGCTGCAATATTCTGACGCCCTCTGTCGGTGACGCGAATACCCACTGTCCCGAGTATAAGGCGTTCATGGTCAACGTGTCGAAGATTCAGGAGGCTGGATGATGAATAAAAACGAACTGGTAAAACTTATTGATACGACAAAATGTACGGCCTGCAGGGGCTGTCAGGTTGCCTGCAAGCAGTGGAACGAAATGCCAGGGTTGAAAACCAGAAACTGGGGCAGCTATCAGAACCCTCCGGAATTAGGCTGGAACACCTGGACACTGGTCCGTTTTCAGGAATATGTCGATTCGAAGGGAATATTGAAGTGGCTGTTCAGAAAAGAGGGTTGCATGCACTGCACCGATGCAGCATGCGTGAAGGTCTGCCCGAGTAATGCTCTGTACCGCACCGAGTTCGGAACGATCGGTTTACATGCCTCACTTTGTATCGGTTGCAAGGAATGTATTACAGCGTGCCCTTTTGACGTACCGAAGTACAATCCGCACACGGATACAATTCTTAAATGCGATCTCTGCTATGATCGTCTGAAAGGCGGGGAGCTTCCCGCATGTGTGAAATCCTGTCCCACAGGCGCGCTTTCGATCGGCAAAAAAGAGGTCATGATCGAAAATGCGTATACACGGGCAAAGGAATTAGGAGGCGACGCGAATGTCTACGGAGACACGTTTGTCGGCGGAACCCATGTCCTTTATGTGCTGGGTGAGAAACCTGAAGTCTACGAAAATCTTCCGGCTCGTCCTGCAGTTCCTCTTACGATCGTTGCCTGGAAAGACTGGTTTAAACCTCTTAGTTTGATTGCCGCCGGCGGCGTGCTGATCGGGTCGTTCTTCCACTATATTACTCACGGACCGAAGGATACGGGCGGCAACAGCGATCAGACATGCAAGGGTGGAGGTGAATAACATGATACCGAAAAAAGGAATGATTAAAGTATCTGATACATTCGAGAGAATTGTCCATTGGTGCCTGGCGATTTCCTGTATTGTTTTAATGCTCTCAGGGTTGGGAATGATGTTCCATTCTTTCAATTTTCTGGCAATTCCCGTAGGCGGATTAAAAAATTTAAAGCTGGTGCATAATTTCACCGGCCTGATTTTTATCCCCTCCCTGTTCTTCGCAATCCTGGTATGGTGGAAAGAAGCGGCAATCTTCGATGTTCCTGACGATATCGAGTGGATCAAATGTGCAGGGGGTTACCTCTGGCATGTAGAAAATCCGCCTGAAACAGGGAAATACAACCCCGGACAAAAGGCTTTTTTTATCGCCGTAGCGGTCTTCGGAATCATCATGATCATAAGCGGATTGATTATGTGGTTCCCTCTTGAATTCAGCGCGTCAACGGTTCGCGTTATGTTCTTTCTGCATGCTTTGGGATTTTTCGTGATTTTCCCGTTCTTTTTCATTCATCTCTATCTGGGAACCATCGGCGTGCCCGGATCATTCCCCGCCATCATGACCGGATATGTGACGAGGGCATGGTGTGAAAAACAATGTCCTAAATGGTTGAGAGAAATGGAAGAGAACGGCACACTCGAAGTCTTCGGCGAAGAAAAGCCTGCAGCGGAACACCACTGAACATTCCAGGCCAATATGGTAACGGACCCGTACCCTCGATAGAGGTGCGGGTCCGTTGCAACTCCGGCAGCAACCGGTCTTCGGTTCCCTCTTCGAAACGGACTAGCCAAGCTCGAGCACGATCTTCTCCAGCTCCCGGATCAGTCATTGTTTCTTTTCCCGTCAAAGCGTTTCTTTTGCAAAATTTTCTTTATGAGAAACTATTTTACAGCACAAAGAAAGACCTTGGTAAAATCATGAATTCTCATCCGATCCATGATCCCGATTTCATTTCTTTTCATTTAACGAAAAGTATGTCATATCAAATGCACAGCACACGCTTCGGAAGGAAATCATTCATCTCAAGAAATTATAGAAAGAAGTTAAATTACAAAAAATATTTGCATAGCTTTTTATGAGTATTCAGATAATCGTTATCCTGTGTATTTCGCTTTTGGCAATTATTGTAATCGGGACAAGAATCGCCGACGGTCGTTATGGAAGATTACAGGCAAGCGAAACAGTGCTCGAATCATATACCTCTTTCCGCGTCGATCCTGATAAAAATTATTATACCAGTGGATCCGATGCCTACCCTAATGCGCTGATGGGTATATATAAGGACTGGTCTCTGGAATCCGATCTGTGGAAAAAGAGGAATCTGATCGATTCCGGCATGCAGGAACTCGTTTTGAACATGCAGCAGAAGGCTGCGGAAAAAATGCTTTTTCTTCATGGTTTCGATGTGCTAGACAATCGAGGAGGAAAGATCGGCGATTGGTATTCTGTTTCGGGCTTACACATTATAATAAAAGTATCGGGGGAAAAACGGGTCTCCATCACGACACCACCCCTTGATACCTACCGTGAGAGCGCATAAAGTTACTTTCGCTGGTTTATTTTTTGATTTCGTTATCAATTGCCAGCTGCACATGCCTGTAGAATTCAGAGCGCTTTTTGCCCTGATCGCCCCCCTGGCGGTCAGAGGCCTTCGGCCAGTTGCTGTTCGATGCGATGACCAGTTTCCGCTCGGGGTCGATAAAGATGCCCTGACCGAAAATTCCTCTTGCTGCATAGCTGCCGTCATCCACGGTCCACCATTGATAGCCGTAGCCATACCCGGCCTGGCCGATATCGGCCTGCTTTTTTGTTGCCTCGGCGATCCAGCCGTCTGGCAGCACCGGCCTTCCTCCTGCAATGCCGCCCCCAAGCATGAAAAGACCGAACCGGGCGAAGTCGCGCGTTGACGCCTGCATACAGCAGCCGCTGATTTCATGGCCTGTGGAGCCCAGCAGCCAGCTTGCATCATTTTCCATCCCAAAGGGCCGCCAGATTTTCTCCGATAGATACTCGGACAAGTTCTTCCCCGTCGCTGAACTGACAAGCACACCGATCAGATTTGTTTCACCGGTCTTGTAAACCCATGTCGTACCGGGAGGCGCTTCGCGTTTCAACTTGCGCATATAGCTCACCGTCACGTCGATGCCGGGCTCGGCCTTATGAGCATTAAACAGTGCGACATCGGATTTCGGATCGGCATAATCCTCATTCCACATTACGCCCGAGGTCATGGTGAGCAGCTGCCTGATCGTGACAGTATCATAGACCGACCCCCTTAGATCACTAATGTATTCCGATACCTTGTCATCGATGCTCTTGATGCGGCCGTCCTTGACTGCCGCACCGACCAGTGTCGAAGTAAATGATTTTGCGACCGAAAAGCTTGTCCAGCGCTTACCGGGGCCGAAATCGAGCCCGTATTTTTCAAGACGGACCTTGCCGCCGTGAATGACTATCAATCCGGCAGTTCGCTGATCGTTCATGTAGGCATCGACATCCATGCCGATATCGAGCGGCGCCCCCGCGGACAGAGGATAAATGTTTCGACCTGCTGCAATTATCCGGGATTTGGAAAGGACAGGAATCCGGTCCATTGCCCGAAACGTCGCATCTCGCTGCGAAACGGACCAGAAAAGGACATCCTTGTCAGTCGGCATATGCCGGATCAGCCTGCGCATGTCACTATCAGCCGCCGCCCAGAAAATACCGAGTGCGGCAGCAAGGATTACAAGTATTCCGATGAACCATTTTTTCACTGGGGACGCAGGTAAAATTGTAAATTTCTTCATGGAGATGACCTTTCTTCCGGTACAGCGGAAACCCGCTTGGCTCTGGGCCGAGGCACGGCAGCATGTGAAAATGGAATGTTTCCTATGAGAATTCTTACACCGTCAATCTTGATGGCAAAAATGGCCCCCAAGGCCGAAAAAAGGCGGTTTTTAGAACAATATCTTTTAAATACTATGACTTAGCTATGCCCGACCCCGATTCCTTTTTTGCGAGGGCCAGTTTCAGCACATCCAGCATCTCGTCCACGAGGTGGAATTCTATATCGCTCCTTACATTTTCCGGGATGTCTTCCATGTCTTTGGCGTTCCATTTGGGAAGGATGATGGTCTTTATACCGGCCCGGTGGGCGGCAAGAACCTTTTCCTTTATGCCCCCCACGGGAAGCACTACGCCGCGAAGGGTGATTTCGCCGGTCATGGCCAGGTCCTTTTTGATGTGCCTGTTTGTCAGAAGCGACGCCAGGGCCGTCAGTATGGTGACACCCGCCGAGGGGCCGTCTTTTTGGATGGCACCGGCGGGAATATGGATATGGATGTCCGTCTTGTCATAAAAGTCTTTCGGAATTCCAAGCTTATCGGCATTCGTTCTAATGAAGCTCAGTGCCGCCGCTGCCGATTCCTTCATAATCTCGCCGAGCTGACCTGTCAGCATCAGCCCCTTGTTTCCTTTCATGGCGGTGGCTTCGATATAGAGAATCTCCCCTCCCACCGGCGTCCAGGCGAGCCCCACGGCCACGCCCGGTTTGGACATGCGGGCCTTTCCTTCGGAGGTGATTCGTACGGGCCCGATATATTTATGAAGGTCCTTTACTTTGATGGAAGCGGATTTGATCTCTTCTTTTGCTATCTCGCTGGCCACGCCGCGGCAGACATTCGCTATCTCCCTCTCCAGATTTCTCACGCCCGCCTCCCTCGTATAGCCGGAGATTATCTGTTTTTTTGCGGCATCGGTAAAGTTGATCTGTTTGGGAGTCAGCCCGTTCGCTTCTATCTGGCGCGGTATGAGATATTTTTCCGCGATCTTCATCTTCTCGTCCAGGGTATAGCCGAGCAGTTCGATCACCTCGAGCCTGTCCCTCAGTGCCGGCGGTATGGTCTCGAGAATATTGGCCGTTGTAATGAACATGACATGCGAAAGGTCGAAGGCCACATCGAGATAGTGATCGGAAAAGGAAAAATTCTGCTCCGGATCGAGCACCTCCAGAAGCGCCGATGAGGGATCTCCCCTGAAATCCATCCCCAGCTTGTCTATCTCATCGAGCATAAAAACCGGATTGTTAGTTTCCGAGCGCCTGATGCCCTGAATGATCCGCCCGGGCAGGGCGCCCACGTAAGTCCGCCGGTGTCCGCGAATCTCCGCTTCATCGCGGACGCCGCCCAATGACATCCTCACGAATTTTCTTCCGAGAGCACGTGCGATTGAGGTACCCAAAGATGTCTTTCCCGTTCCCGGAGGCCCGGCAAAACAAAGAATAGGCCCTTTTGTATCTGGCTTCAGTTTCCGAACCGCAAGATATTCGATGACTCTCCGTTTCGCTTTTTCCAGTCCGTAATGATCTTCGTCGAGGATTTTACGGGCTTTCTTGATGTCAAGGTTATCGACAGTGCTTTCCTGCCAGGGAAGTGAAGTAATCCAGTCCAGGTATGTCAATGCAACAGTGTATTCAGCTGATGAAGGATGCATTCTTTCCAGCCTGGAAAGCTCCCGATCCGCCTCACGTTTCGCCTCTTCAGAAAGGCCCTTCTCCTCAACTTTTTTTCGGTACTCCTGTATCTCGACCTTGGAATCGTCTTCCGTCTCGCCCAGTTCTTCTCTAATGGCCTTGAGCTGCTGCCGGAGATAATACTCGCGCTGGGTCTTATCCATATCAGTTTTGACCTGTGATTGAATTTTATTCCCCAATTCGAGAATTTCCAGCTGGTGATTGACAATTTTAGTCACTACCTCAAGGCGATTCTTAACGTCCCGGGTTTCAAGTACCTTTTGCTTCTCTTCAGCTTCTGCATTGATAACTGAAGCGATCATATCGGCCAGTACTCCTGGATCATTGATTGATTTTGCCAGAATACCGAATTCCTGAGGAAGAAAAGGAGACAGTTTTACAATACGATCGAAAAGCCCTGTAAGATTGGACATCAATGCTTCAATTTCAATACCCTGGGCTTTTGTGTCTTCCAGCGCTTCAACAGTTGCCTGAAGATAGGTCTTCCCCTCAATGAATTCCTTTATGGCAAACCGGCCTATACCCTGCATAAGGAGCTGCGCCTTATTATCTCCTGTTTTTGCCATCTTCAGAATCGCTATCATGGTACCGACATGATACAAATCATCGGGCTTCGGAAGCTCATCGGTAAAGGCCTTTTTTGACATGACGAGCCCGATGAGACGGTCTCCACCCATTGCCTCATCGACAAGGCTGATTGCCCTTTCTCCGACTACTTCCATGGGAAACGTCATATGCGGAAAAACCACAGCATTGTAAAGCGATAATATAGGCAGCACATCGGGTATTTTTATGTTCTTGAGATCTCCGGGAAGCTGTTGTTCGTTCATACTACCCTCCGCAGAAATTCTGATTTTATCGGCTTCGCAAAAAGTCCATATGTCCCATTGCGATTCATCCTTCGTTACCGCGGCGTACGCCTCTGTACACCTCATTTTTCAGGATTCGCGCGTCTTGCCACTGGAGCTTTTTACAAAACAGTCTCATAAGTGAGTTCATTGCACCTTTTTGCGAAAACATCGTTTTACACTATGCTATAGACTCTGAATCGAGATCTTTCGCGTCCGTTTTTCGGGAGGAATTTTGGGGATGCGGATTTCGAGCCACCCGTCGGTAAAATGAGCTGTAACCCCTTCAATATCAATTGGTGCATTGAGCCTGAGCACACGCTCAAAATAACCGTAAGGAATTTCAGCAAGGTGATATCGGGATTTTTCACTCTGCGTTCGTTCCTGTCTCTTCCCTGATATTTTCAAAATATGCCTGCTGATTTGGATGGCGAGATCCTCTTCCTTTATTCCGGCAAGCTCGGCAGTCACGACAATTTCATCTTGACTTTCGCAGATGTCTACCAAAGGATGCCATACTCGTTTAAGGGTTATCGCCGGATTAAAAAGGCGCAACGCACCCCCGAGCATTCCCTGTAATTCCGGGTCGACCATTTCCAGGTCTTCTCCAACTCTGATTTTAATGAAGTCCATCTTCGGCTCCTGCAGCTCAATACTTTAAATTAATTCCATACAGTCATTTGAGTTCGTATAAATGTAACATTGCAATACCGTTCATTGCAAATAATTTTCGGTTCCCTTTTGACTTGCGAAAAGAATACGCCACAGGTACAGTACATGCTTTCATGAAAGACTGGCGCAGTTCATGCATTCCAGGGGATTTTTTCACCTGCATATAAAATGAAAGCCCGCAAGGGTCAAATGCAGCGACTGGGGAAAATGGAAAAAGAACACCTTTTCATCACGGCAACGGAACGACTGTCTCGCAATCTCCACCGGCTCTTTAGACTTCGCTCAATTGAATCGATGGCACGCGGCTGGGAACAGCCTCATATCGCAAGTCTCAATTCATGGATCGATCTGCAGTGGGGCGAATCATTTCCGGAACGGTTTCCGGCTGCGGAGATTCCCAGAATGAAGATATGGAAACACCTTGTAGAACACTTGCCCCCTCCTGAACCTGTAAGAGCGCAGTTTCCTCTTTTGAGTCTTCTCGACAGGACGTATGATATACTGACAAGGCACAAAATCGATCCCACAGAGGGGCGACCTTCGACGGATCTCGTTCAGTGGCGAAGAGAAGTGTGCCGGGCATTCAGGGATGCTTTAGCCGGGGAGGGACTGTTTCATCCGGGAGAACTGCCCGTTTTGCTCTGCACGACACTGAAGGAATCGTCCTCTTTTCTTCCATCGGGAATCTCCATCTGCGGTTTCGAATTTCCCGCACCCGTCGAAAAAGATCTTTTTTGCGTCCTTTCTCAAATCGCCAAAGTAGAATATGCCCCCTTTCCTTTCAAAGAAGCAGCCCGTGTTTCTGCCTTTGCATTACCCACTCCGGAAGAGGAAATTGCCTTCCTGGGCCGGAATCTTGTAGAAGATGCCGGGCGAATTCCTCTTCACCGCATTGGAGTAATTGTTCCCGATCTTCACAAATATACAGGAAAACTTGAAACCATGCTTGAAGACCTGCTGGGTGAAACGCCGGCAGGCGATTCACACTGGTTCAATATCACCCTGGGCAGTTCGTTATCAGAACTTCCTCTGTTTCTGTTTTCTCTACTCCCTTTCCGCTTCGCTCTGGAGGGAGAGACGCGGGAGGCTCTCGTCGCAATGATTTTGTCACCCTATTACGGACGCTGGAAAGGCAGGAGGCATGTGCTTGCCAGAGCCGACCGGATCTGGCGGTCCCGCGGGATTCGTCGAGGTCTTGAATACTTAAAAAAGACGCTTGCCGAAACCGATCGCGATCTTCATGATTTTATATTCGGCGATCCTGCTTTCCTGCTCAACGGAAAGTACAATAACAGAAAAGAAGCGGGTGGTTTTTGGATAGACACACTTCTGGAAATCTGGAAGGCACTCGATTTTCCCGTCATTTCCGATGAGGGGGACCGGCTTGCCTGGCGGCATCTGCAGGAGACTATAAAGGATATTTCTTCATACCTCTCGGAGTCACGACTCACGGCGCGGGATTTTTTGGAATGGGTCATTCATGCTGCATCCGGGAAAACAACCGGAAGAGAAGCCGCAGAAGATGCCGGAATTCAGATAATGGGACTTATTGAATCGCGAGGGCTCGACTTTGAAAAACTCTACATCCTGGATATGAATGACCGCTCCTTTCCCAGACCGGTAAGGCCACTCCCTCTACTTGAAAGTGAAGAACGGTTCCGGGTACAGGGGGGCACATCTGAGAGCCAGTATGATTTCGCGAAAGTGGCGTTCGATCGTATTGTACATTCAACAGGAAACGCAGTTCTTCTGAGAGCTGAGTGGGAAGAATCGAAGCTTCTGACACCGTCCCCCTTCTGGCCTGAGTGTGCAACAAAGGCTTCGTTCAATATATGGACTGATCCCGATCCCGCATGGCTGAGAGCACCCTGGCTGGCCTCCGCTTTTCATGGGCTCGCATCGCAGGAAAGCACCGATGAAGTTATCGCTCAAGGCGGCGAAGAACCAGTAATTTTACCCGCCCCGCCGAAATACCTCTCCCCGTCCGGGCTCAAGACCGCACTCATGTGCCCCTTCCAGTTTCTTGTTCAAGGAATACTGAAGATTGAACCGCTGGAAGAAATCTCTCTACCGCCGGCTCCTCTGGAGCGGGGGAATCTGCTTCACCGCATTTTTGCCGAATTTACGGAAAAAATGAGACGCTACGATTCGGAAGAGGAAAAATGGCGGGATGAAGCGGGCCCGGTTCTTGAAAAATGCGTAGACCAGGCGCTGGCTCCTCTTTCCGCCAGTCCCCATTGGAAAATCGAACGGGACCGTCTCCTTGGTTCGCCGCATTGTGCGCCACCGGGACTGCTGAGGGCGTGGCTTGAGAACGAGATGGAGCACCGCAGCGAAGGATGGCGCTGCATCGCCGAAGAGACGGATTTTAGCGGGATTACAATTGACGGCTGTTCGCTCCCCCTCTCCGGAAGGATAGATCGCATAGACTATCATGAAGAAGAGGGGCTACTCTGCCTGGATTACAAAACGGGGAAAATTCCGCCAAAAGCGGATATCCTGTCTAATTTTACAGAACCTCAGCTTCCCGTCTATCTGCTTGTCCTTGGCATGTTGAGGCTTCCTGGAGTAAAAGAGGCTCACGGGCGCAACGAAAAAAAGACAGCCGCCTGTTACCTGCAGATCAAATCCGCAAAAGAACTCCGGTATAACAGAATTGACAGAATAGAGGAATCTCTTGAAAGATGGCGTGAAATAATTTCGGCAGTGGCATCCCGCCTCCTTCTTGGAGATTTTACTCCTTCACCCTATCCGCTTTCGCCCGTCAGGGAAAAAGAGAGGATCTGTGCACATTGTGCTTTCAGAACACTGTGCGTCCGGGGAATTCGCGAAAAATATGCCGAAGAAGAAAGTGGAGAGGGTGAAAATGGTGAATGACCTCCCCGACAGCTCCGCGCGAAGCGCCGCACTTGATACGAGCCGTTCACACCATGTAGAATCGCCTGCCGGAGCGGGAAAAACACTGCTTCTGACCACGCGCTTCGTCAAACTTCTTACCCTGGTGAAGCACCCCTCAGATATTCTTGCGCTGACGTTCACCGAAAAGGCAGCTCAGGAGATGAAGGGGCGCGTTATCGACTCCATGAAACGGGCTCGAAAAGGGGAACAGCCAAAAAATCCAGCCGACGGGATTATGCTCGGCTATGCAAAGGAGGCTCTGGAGCGCCAAAAGGAATATTCAGATACACTGCTTTCGTCCAGTGGCCTGAATATCATGACGTTTCATGGATTTTGCCGGCATCTCTCCTCAAGGGCCCCCCTTGAGGCCGGTATAAACCCGGAATTTGAAATTATCGACGAAACGGACACCCCCCTCTTCATCCGGGAATCAGTCGAAAAAACAATAGAACGGCTTCTGAAAGAACCAAATACCGACATGCGGCGTTTTGCCCTTGAACAGCGGGCCCTCTACCATGACAATAACTGGGAAAGCTTCACGCAGGAATTGGTTGAACTTGTCGAAAACAGGAACCGTTTTGCCGATCTCATCGACGCTGTGCATAGTGCTGCGGGAACTGATGCTTCACAATTTACAAAGATTCTCGAAAAAAGGTTTCGGCTGTTCGTAGAAAGAACACTTGCGACGCTAAAGAGAAATCACGAGAGCAGTTCCCTTGGAAAAAACTGGAGCGAATTCGTGCTGCACCTGCGGGAAATGGGTGCCGAAGCCGCGGCAGTGCTGCCTTCTTCAATCCCCTGTTCACAGTGGGAAAACCTTCCCGAATGGCAGAGGATTGGCAACTGCCTTCTTACAAATGAAGGAAATCTGCGAAAACAGATGGGCCCCAAAACAGGCTTTTATTCGGGTTTTCTTAAATCATCCTGGGCGGAACTATTAAAAACCATGCCGGTGGAAACCATACACCTGCTTCATGAAATACGCGACTTCCCCCTCACGACTGAACCGATTGCAGATATGAATGTCCTTTTTGAGCTGATTATAGTGGCCTCGGAGATAATCGCAGATTATGAACGGGCCTGCAGAAACGCCAATGTACTCGATTTCAACGGTCTCGAACAGTGTGCCCTTCGAGTGCTCGATACGGCAGATCCCAGTGATCTTCAGCTATTTCTTGACCGGAAGATTGAGCATATTCTGATTGACGAATTTCAGGACACAAACAGGATTCAATGGGAACTGCTCCGCCGTCTGGTCAGCGGGTGGGAGTCGAAAGAAGGAAAAACGGTTTTTATCGTCGGCGATCCCAAACAATCAATTTACGCTTTTCGAAATGCAGAAGTCAGCCTCTTTTTCGAAGCGAAGAGAGGGATACCACGTGACGGCAGCATCTCTTTTCCGTTGCTGTCACACAGACTGGAAACTAATTTCCGTTCCTGCGCCTCCCTCATATATTGGATAAACGGGCTTTTCGACAGGACGGTCATGAGTAATCCAGACTCAAATGCCGATGAAGTACCATACAGCCCTTCATGGGCATTCGACAAGGAAACAACCTCCGGTTCGGTTACACTCAATCTCTTTGCCTGTGAGGACAGGAAAAAAGCCGAAGATGCCGAGGCCCTTTGGCTTGCCGGGATTATAAAGGAAAAGCTGAAGGAAACAGAGGGGCGCCTTTCAATAGCCATTCTTCTTTTTACTCGAAGCAGGATCACAAAATATCTCAAGGCCTTCAATGAAATGTCGCTTTCCGTTGCCGTGCAGGAAGGGCTTCGCCTTCTCGACCGACCGGAAGCTAATTATCTGTTTCAGGCTGCAAAACTGCTTACCAATCCTCACGACGATCTTGCCTGGGCTTCTCTCATTCGTAGCCCCTGGTCGTGGTATGGTCTGCCCGTACTCTGCGAAGCTGCGCTTCTTGAACCTTCTTCATGGAATGACAAACTTCGCATCATGTCGCACCGTCACGGCGGAATAAAAACATTACTGGAAAAGATAGATTACGGATTCGCCCGCACCGGCAGGGATCCTTTGGGCACTGTGGTAAAAAGGCTCTGGGAGGCACTGGAGGGGCCGCGAGTGACTGCATCCCTCTACGGCATGAGAGGAGTTGCCAACTGCCTGCGGCTTTGCCGGATTCTCGATGAAATGGACAGCGGCATTCCTCAGGAAACCCTTAAACAGCTCGAATCTGTCGCAGAAAAAATCTATGAGCCCGCCGATCCTTCAGCATATCGATCCCCCGTCTCAATGATGACAGTGCATCATGCCAAAGGACTTGAGTTCGACATCGTGTATATTCCTTTCATGGACTGGAAACCCCTTTTTAATCATGCACGAACGAGTCCTCCGTATCTCCTGGAACGAATCCCCGGGACCGGCGGTGAACATTTGATCGCCACTGGAAAGGACAGACGTGAAGAAACCGCCTTACCCTTATTTCGGCTGCTCGCAAAGCTGGAAAAAGAAAAAAAATGGGGCGAGGCAAAACGGTGGTTTTATGTGGCAGCCACAAGGGCGAAAAAAGAACTTCATTTGAGCGGTATTGCCGTTGTAAAAGATGAAAAAGTCTTCGCACCGCCGCGCTCACCACTTTCGTGGGTTATGAAACACGAAAATCTTGAGGGAACCCCGGCTTCAAAGGCGGCCGGCTATGGCAGCAACGGGCCTGCCGTGTTCATCAATCCCGAACCGCCACTTCCGGAAGGAATGCCTGCCGGCCCGCAGACACTCCCCGAGCCTTTTGAAATTTACCCTGAAAAACCGCCCTATTCCGTTTTGACGCCTTCTTCTTCGCAGAGCCAGGTTCCCTGCTGCGATATCCCGCCAAAAGGAGCGCAGACCGGTGAGGGAGGGGCTGAGCGGATACGTGGAATCATCATTCACCGGCTACTGAAATTCTCTCTTGAAAGAAAGGCTCTTCCTTCCACTGTTTCCATCACACGATCCCTTGTCCGGGAAGGACTTGATGCTGAAACAGCGGCGGAACTGTCGGCTGACATTAAAAATGAAGTCGCGGCGACACTTTCACACCCCTTTTTGAGGGATCTCACAGGTGCTCATAACTCCATCATCAAGTGTGAATGGGGTCTGGAAGACAGGATCACATCCGGAAGAATTCGATCAGGCAGGATCGATCTTGCATGCTTCGACGGAAATGCCTGGTGGCTCATAGATTTCAAAACGTCGCGCCCCGGCTCCGGGATTGAAAGAGCCAATTTCATTCATGAACAGAGGCAGCGCTATCGATCCCAGATCGAGCACTACAAGTCGATGGCATCGAAGCTGGAATTACTTGCGAAAAATGAAATTCATGCCGGCATATTCTTTACCGCACCGGGAGTTTGGATTGAGATTTGAAATTGAGTTTTCAATTGACAATTGCTTTTTCGCCATTATATTACGTTAAAGTTTTGAAAGAAAAATCTTCGTTTCGGAGCGTATCTCAAAGGGTGCCGCCAACGGAGGAAAGGAAATAATGTGACAAGCTTATACCGATGCAAGAAAACATCTCTTTTTATTACCAAGCCCTGTGAGGATAAAACATGCGAATGGTGGCTGAAAAGTGATACATTCTGCAACTGTACCTGGGTTGCCTGCAATTATGGCCCATTTACACTTGAGGAAGTCGGTGAGATGATGGGAGTAACGAGGGAGCGTATTCGCCAGATAGAAGCCAAGGCTTTAAAAAAATTACAGCATAAAAAAAGAAAAGATCAGCTTCTGGATTTTGCAAACCACTATTATGAAGAAAAGTAAATCAACTGCGGCTTTTTTCTTTTCTCAATCGCAGTTCTTCAAGAAATTTTTCCATAAAATCCCTTCTCTCGCTTCGTGAGAAAAGGAGTGCCGTAATTTCAAATTCATATTCGAGAGCAGTATTTTTATCGAGCCGGGGAACTATATCGGAAAGCCTTTTAACCGCCTCAATCGCTTTCGCCGGCCTGGATGCCAATTCCCTGGCTACGGATTTCGCCCCTTCCATAAAAGATTCGGGAGGCAGAACCTTGTTGACAAGTCCTATACGAAGCGCTTCCTTCGCCCCGATAGGTTCTCCGAGCATCGTAAGTTCTTTTGCTTTCGCCGTACCTACAATGCGCCGTAAGGAATCGAAAAGCGGATTTAATCCGAACTTCAGTTCCGGATGGCCGAATATGGCCGTTTCGGAAGCAATGATCAAATCGCACACTGTCGCAAGATTGAATCCGCCTCCGAGGGCAATACCGCTTACCGCCGCGACAACCGGTTTTCTGAATGCGTAAATCTTCTGCAGATACTTGATCATTGACTTGATATAATCGTCCAGCGTGCTTCCGGAAAGATCGGACAACTCTTTCAGATCAATTCCCGCTGAAAATACATATTCGCCGCCAGTCAGCACAACCGCCCTGATTGATTCATCCTGCTCCATGAGATCGAAACAATCGATCAATTCCACCTGCATTTGCTGGCAAAGAGCATTCATTTCCTTCGGGCGATCAAGAGTAACCACACAGAAGTTGTCCTCCTTCTCCAAATGTATCATCGAATAACTGATCTGCATTGTTATTTTTCGACCATCCTCTTTAACTCTTTTCCGATTTTGAAACCGGCGGCGCGCCTGGCGGGCACGGCAACACTCATACCTGTTTTCGGATTTCTTCCTTTACGGGGTTTTCGCTCTTTTACTGTAAATACTCCGAACCCTCTCAATTCAATCCTTTCTCCTCGAGCCATGCTTTGCTTCATTGTCTCGAATACGATATCGACCGCGGAAGCCATATCGTTTTTGGAAAAATCATTCATCCGCTTTTTCATTTCCTCAACCAATTCACTTTTTGTCATAATCCCATCCTGTCCTCACCGCCGGTGTAGAGATATTGTATTCCTGTTCCGTTTTCAGACATAAATTCAGATATTTCCGAAAAGGTTTCGCTTAAAATATATCGCAGCAGACTTGTTTTCTTTTTAGGATAAATAACTTCCGGTTCTCCCTTTATGCCGGCAAGATCTGCCGCCAGTTTAATCGCATGATCGAGGCTGCCCAGCTCATCGACAAGACCGTACTCCAGTGCCTGACGTCCCGTAAAAATTCTTGCATCTGCAAATGATTCGACTTTTTCAACGGGCATATTGCGACCGTTTGCAATTGCATCAATAAACTGCCTGTGAATGTCATCTGTTACCGATTGAATAAGGGCTGCCTCCTCGGGATTCATTTCACGTAAAGGAGAACCGACGTCTTTATACTTCCCGCTCTTGATTATACGGGCTTTCAGTCCTATCTTGTCCATAAGTTCCTGAAACTGAGAAAACTGAATGATGACGCCGATGCTCCCGGTTATTGTACCTGGATTTGCAACAATTTTATCGGCCGCCGCCGCCAAATAGTATCCTCCTGATGCCGCGACTGCACCCATCGAAACGATAACCTTCTTTTTCTTTCTCACACTCAGTATTTTGTCATAAATCTCCTGGGAAGGTACTACTCCGCCTCCCGGAGAATTTACCCGGATAATAATTGCCTTGACATCTCGCGCGTCTTCATGGGATTCGAGATCTTCAATTACTTTTCTTGCATCGGCGATAACTCCTTCAACGGAGACAATCGCGATCTTGTCGCCGGCTGAGAGTGTTTTTTCCCCTCCCATAAAAAAAACAAAGCCGTACGCCGTCAGGAAGATCAGACAGCCCGCCGCAATCAGCAGCAGCAGGCCATAGAGTATTGGATGTTTTCTCATTCCCTGATGTTATGACCTGTATTAAATAAAGTAATGGATTGCAGTTTAAAGTTTGATGCCGGCCAATATATCTCCGAGATTTGATACTACCTTTTCATTATTATTCACATACTGGTTTTGTGAGGACTGGTCCGTCGATATCTCGTAATCTTTTATGCTGAGCCCCACTTTCTGGTTTTCAACATCTATGTTCTTTATAACTGCATTTACTGTATCGCCGACCTTGTACACGTCTTTTGTTGATTTCACCCTGTTTCTGCTTAATTCCGAAATATGCACCAAACCTTCAATACCTTCTTCAATTTCGACAAATATACCGAAATCCGTCACATTTGTAACTTTTCCTGAAACGACTGCACCCGTGCCTAGTTTTGTTTTAAGCTCCTCCCAGGGATTCATTTCGAGCTGTTTCACACCGAGAGAGAATTTTCCGTTTTCCGCATCGATACTCAAAACTACCGCATCTATTTCCTGCCCTTTTTTGTAGAGTTCCGATGGATGTTTTATGCGTTTTTTCCATGACAGATCGGATACATGCACCAGCCCGTCAATATCATCATCAATCCCGACGAATATGCCGAAATCAGCGATATTCTTTATTTTGCCCTTGACTACCTGACCGACCGGATACTTCTCTCTGAGCACCTCCCAGGGATTTGGCATAGTTTGCTTGAGTCCGAGAGAAATACGCTTATTGTCCGGATCTACTTCCAGTACTTGCACGCTGACCTTATCGCCGACAGAGACAACTTTCGAAGGATGCTTTATTTTCTTTGTCCAGAACATTTCCGAGACGTGTACCAAACCTTCGACACCCGATTCGATTTCAACAAAAGCACCGTAATCCATTATGCTGACAACTTCACCTTCGACAACCATGCCGACAGGATAAGATTCCGTGATAGTATCCCAGGGATTTTCTGTAAGCTGTTTGAGTCCAAGGGAAACCCGCCCTTTTTCGCTGTCAAAGTTGAGAACTTTTACTTGTATGGAATCGCCTTTAGAGAAACTTTCAGAAGGATGGCGAATTCTGCCCCACGACATATCGGTTATGTGCAAAAGACCGTCTATTCCCCCGAGGTCTACAAACAGACCGTAATCTGTAATGTTTTTGACCGTACCATCGATAACCATCCCCTCTTCCATGTTTTCGAGGACCTTCTGTCTCTGCTCTTCCATCTCTTTTTCGAGTATTGCTTTCCTCGATAATACGACGTTATTGCGCTTTCTATCATATTTAAGGATTTCAAACTCCATCGTCTGCCCGATAAATTTATCCAGATCCCTGATAGGCCGGACATCAACCTGTGACCCCGGAAGAAAGGCATAACAACCGATATCGACAGTAAGGCCCCCTTTTACCTTTTTGATGATTGTTCCTGTAACAAGCTCATTGGCCTCGTGCGCTTCGACGATATCATCCCACACTCTTGTTCTCACAGCCTTATCTCTTGACAAGATCAGGTCTTCTTCCGTTTTTCTGTCTACGACAACTTCTATTTCATCACCGACGGAGCATGTTATCTCTCCGGTGTCATCTTTAAATTCAACTGCGTTTATTCTTCCTTCTGTTTTATATCCGACATCGACCATGACAAAGTCGTCATTGACTTCAACCACCCTTCCCGTTACCATTTTGCCGGTCGATATTTCCTGCAGGCTCTGTTCAAAAAGTTCATCGAAGGTTAATGATTCGCCATGATCGATTTCAGTGGCGCCCTCCCCCCCTTTATTTTCCTTTTCGTTAATTTGCGTTTCATTCATTATGTTGTTTTCGTTAACCATTTAACTAGTTACCCCCTGACGTTAATATAAGAGACACTTTAAAGTGTGCGGATTAACACAACGGAAACAAAATATCAAGCAAATTTGAGATTTTATTCCGGACGATCATTACGGTGCTGTCTGCATTTCATACGGTTTGCAATATTCTGAATTGTTTGCACAACATCATCGATTCCAAGCCGAGTTGTATCAATGACAATCGCATCATCAGACGGTTTCAGGGGAGCAGCAGCTCTTGATCTATCCTGCATGTCCCTGATTTCAAGATCTTCCATCACTTTCGAATAGTCCACCCTCTCTCCCCTGCTCTCCAGCTCACAGTACCGCCGCCTCGCTCTTTCGGCGGGGTCGGCATCCAGATATATCTTAATGTCCGCATCCGGAAAAACGACGGTCCCCATATCTCTCCCTTCGGCAATAATGCCGCCTTCCTTTGCGGCTTCTCTTTGTATGAAAAGAAGATGCTGCCTTACCCGGGGAATTGCCGAGATTTTCGACGCAATCATTCCCACACCTTCTTCCCGAATAGAATCGGTGACATCCTTACCGTTTAAAAAAACCGTCATTCGGTCGGGATTTTTTTTAATCCCGATTTTCGTTCCGGCAAGAAGGGCATCAATTCCTGCACTATCATCGTAAGATATTTCAGTTTCGATGAATCTCAGGGCAACAGTTCTGTAAAGGGCTCCGGTATCGAGATACGTAAGTCCTTCCTTTTTTGCAAAAAGCTTGCATACGGTGCTTTTTCCCGTACCGGCAGGCCCGTCAACAGCTACAGTCAATAATTTTTTTTCATTTGCGCGTTCTATCACATTGAAAAGCTACTGATGCCTTTCGAGAGTGGTTTACTGTGCTATATTCCTGCATTCAAAAACGGTCAGCATTGAGGACCGGCCGCCTTCCTTTAACGGCTCTATACGAAAAAACCCCCAGAACGATTCCCAGGCTGTCGAACAGAGCATCTGCAATTGTCGCCGTTCTTCCGGGAACAAAGGATTGATGCCACTCATCAGTAATACCGTACAGTATGCCTGCTGTAACCGAAATCAGGAAATATTTTTTATTTAACCCCCGCCAGGGAGAATTCGCGCACATTCTTGCAAGCAGAAACCCAAATATAAAATAGACCGTCAAATGAAGAACCTTGTCAAAGCCCCAGAACGATGGAACCGACTCAGGATAACGGGAAATGGAAGAGAGAATAAAGATGAGTATTCCATAACACACGGAGGGTACAAGGTAGAAATAATTCCATTTTAAAAAATAATTGTTCATAGAGGTGAGTAGTTCATGATCATTAGTTGACTCTGTCTATCATAAAAGTCCCCTGGCTGTCAAAACGCATTACGAGAGAGTTTTTCACAATCCCTTGATCCTGACATAAAAAGAGGTTAGAATCTTTTCCGTATTACAGTTTGAAAGAGATAACCTATGAAAATAGTATCGTATATGAAGATAAAAACTATCGCCCTTTTCGTGGTAATCTTCATTAATCTGTTTTTTTTACACAGTGCCTGCGCTTCCTTTACACTGGAAGATGAAAAGCGGTTGGGGAAAGAATTTTATGATGAACTTCAAAAGAAAGGAATGCTTGTCGATAATCCTGAACTTGCCTCGTATATCGATAAAATAGGGTACCTGATTGCCGGGCAGGGAGAGCAGTATCCCCTTGATTTCACGTTCTCGATGATCAGGAATTCAGGAATAAACGCCTTCGCGACTCCCGGCGGGTATGTGTATGTATATACGGGTCTCATAGAACTTGCCCAAAGCGAGGATCAACTTGCTGGCGTACTGGCCCATGAAATAGCTCATATCAAAGCGAGACATATCGCCAGGGCTATTGAAAAATCCAAAAAAATAAATATCGCGAGCCTGGCCGCAGTTCTGGCGGGTGTTTTCCTCGGCGGAGGAGAAGGAGCCGCCGCTATCTCAAGTTTTGCTATGGCTACCGCAGCAACTATGAACCTCAAGTACAGCAGGGATCATGAAGAGGAAGCTGACCGGCTGGGAATGTCATACCTCGTAAGCGCAAATTACGACGGCAAAGGGATGCTTGAATTTCTGAAATGCATGAGACAATACGAATATTATTCCAATTCTGTCCCCTCATATTTTCTGACGCACCCGGGTACCGGGGACCGCATAAGCTACCTGACTGTGCTTCTTCAGAGCCGCTATGATACTACCGGTAAAAAAGAACTGATAGGAGGCTTTCCGAGAATCAAGACAAGACTCGCTCTTGCAAAGGAAAATTTCAGAGCAAATGAAATTTTTTTCAGCCAACAATTGGAAAGTAATCCCGGTGATGTCGAAGCGCTCTATGGGCTCGCCGTTTCAGAAGCCAAGTTAGGTAAAGTTGCTGAATCGAAAAACCATTTCAGAAAGGCGCTTGAGATTGCACCTCATGATTACGAGATACTCAGAGATTTCGGCATCAGCTATTTTGAGGCCGGTGATATAAAAAATGCTGTCGATTTTCTGAGAAAATCATACACCGTAAAAAGTGACGACAATACAACACTTCTTTATCTTGGCCGGTCATATGAAGCAGCAGGAAATTTGAGAACCGCCCTTGAACTCTTTCGAAATTTTGAAGAGAATAATCCGTCCGATACGGATATTTTCTATAATCTTGCCATGACTTACGGAAAACTCGATATTCTTGATGAATCTCACTACTACTTCGGAAAGTACTTCAAAGCCCAGAATAAAAAATCCAGTGCGCTTTTCCATTTTAAAACAGCACTTGATTTTCTTGCACCCGGAAGCACAAGGGCGGAAGAAATCAAAAAGGATATCGAAAGTCTTGAAGAGGGAAAATCGTGAGGAAAATCGTGACGCTCTCACAAGAAGCGCCAGTACACGATGCGGCGGCGTTAAGTACGCGACATAAATTTACCAACCCTTTGATTTCCTGTAAATTTATGATATGTGAACCCTGCCTCCGCATATATGCTTCATGCCTGACGAAGAAATCTTATTTATTTTCCTGTCAGGGGCACGAACCTATGACTGCCAATAAGATTATTTCGGGTATCATGTGACGTTACTGCGAAGCGCCGGAGAGGCAATACATTCAATCGGAAGAGGAAATAATGAAGATACTTGTTCGAAAGCAAAATGCCCGTACTTCGGAAACTGAAGCATTTATTGCTTTTTGTTTTGAAAATACGGATGCTTTTACCGGCACCGTTAAAGAACTTGATGAAGGGTGCAATGGTGTGCTTTCCCGGATTAAAGGAGCAGGGGATTTTAAAGCCAGGATGAACGAAACGATTGTCCTTTATACAAAAGATTCGATTGCTCCGAAAAGAATCGTCCTTGTCGGCCTCGGGAAAAAAGAAGAGTTTACATTGGACCGGTACAGAGGAGCTTTTTCCGCGGGAGCGCGTAAAATTCGAGACCTTGCAATAAAAGAATTCACCGCATCACCCATTTTGGAAGATATTGATTTTTCTGTTTCGGAAATGTCTGAAGCAGCTGTTGAAGGAGTTATTCTCGGACTTTACCGGTTCACTCCCTACAAAACAAAAAATGACCGGATTGAGTCACTCGAACGTCTGACTCTCATTGCAGATAATAAAAATATACCTTCTATAAAAAACGCGGTTCATCAGGCGGAAATCGCGTGTGAAGCCACCTGCTTCGTCCGTGATCTCGTCTCAACCCCGGCAAATGAGATGACCCCGTCCACCCTTGCCGCAAGAGCTTTAAAACATTGCGCAAGCACAGGTGTCAAAATCAAAATCATTGAAAAGGCCGCAATGAAGAAAATGGGAATGAATGCATTGCTCGGAGTCGCCCGTGGAAGTTGCGAACCGCCAAAGCTCATTGTAATGACATACAATGGGGGCGCAAAGACTGCGAATCCGATTGTGCTTGTGGGCAAGGGTATTACATTTGACAGCGGCGGCATCAGTCTTAAACCTTCAGAAAAAATGGATGAGATGAAGGACGATATGGCAGGGGGTGCCGTTGTAATCGCCGTTTTATGCGCTGCAGCAAAACTGAAACTTCCATTGAATATAATAGGGCTTGTACCTGCGGCGGAGAACCTCCCGGGAGGCTGCGCCCTGAAACCGGGCGATGTCCTGCGCTCTCTCTCCGGTCAGACAATCGAGATAAAAAATACAGATGCCGAAGGCAGGCTGATTCTTGCAGACGCACTCGAATATGCTCAACGCTTCACGCCGGCTGCTGTAATTGATATCGCCACTCTGACCGGCGCCTGCGTTGTCGCACTGGGGGAATATCTTGCTGGAATGCTTGGAACAGATGACCAGTTGAAAAACGAGCTTCGACATGCGGCATCTCTTACGGGGGAGGCATTATGGGAACTGCCTCTCTGGCAGGAATATGAAGATCTTCTGAAAAGCGATATCGCTGATATGAAAAATGTGGGAACCAGAATGGGAGGCACGATTACTGCAGCGCTTTTCCTTAAAAAATTTGCAGGAGCAGCACCCTGGGCTCACCTTGATATTGCAGGACCCGCTTTCATCTCACAAGATAAACCGTATATACCGAAAGGGGCATCCGGGATCGGAGCACGGCTTTTGATCCGATTCCTCAAAAATAGAATAGAAAGACAGAATGAATAAAGTTCTTGAAATAGAAAACCTGAAAACTCTTTTTCATACAAGAAACGGCACGGTGAAGGCCGTTGACGGTGTCGATTTAACGCTTAACCGCGGTGATACGCTGGGCATAGTGGGAGAGTCCGGCTCCGGCAAAACAGTGCTTGCCTTGTCCATAATGCGGCTGATACAGCAGCCCCCCGGTGAAATTGCCGGCGGACGGATCCTCTTTGAGGGAACGGATCTGCTGAAAGCCAGCGAAGAAGAGATGAGAAGCCGCAGAGGTAAAGACATTTCCATGATCTTTCAGGAGCCGATGAATTCGCTCAATCCGGTGATCAAAATCGGGGATCAGATCGCAGAAGCTATACGATTGCACCAGCACCTCTCAAAAAAGGATGCTATGGAAAAGGCCGCCGACATGCTCAGGCGCGTGGGAATGCCATCACCGGAAGACCGTCTCAAGAATTATCCCCATCAGATGAGCGGCGGCATGCGCCAGCGAGTGATGATAGCCATGGCACTGTCATGCAATCCCCGATTAATGCTTGCCGACGAGCCGACCACGGCCCTTGACGTCACAATACAGGCGCAAATACTTGCGCTTATTAACAGACTCAAGGCTGATTTCGGTTCATCGGTTATAATGATTACTCATGATCTCGGAGTAATCGCCGAGGCTACCCAGCATTGTGCAGTGATGTATGCGGGTAAAATAGTTGAATATTGCAGTGTAGAAGATTTGTTCTCCAGCCCCTTTCATCCTTACACTGAAGGGCTGATGGCTTCGAGTCCCCGATTGGATGCCGTCGAACAACCTCAGGCATACCTTAAGGTAATTCCCGGTTCTGTTCCCAATCTGTACGACCTTCCTCCCGGATGCAGCTTTCAAGACCGCTGTCCCCGCGCAAAACGCATTTGCAAAGAAAAAGAGCCTTCATTGACAATGGCCAAACCGGGCCACTGCGTGAGATGCTGGAAATCAGAATAAAAGGCATAAAAAAATGACACAGCTTAAAAGAGATTCCAACAATTCAGTACTGGTGGATATAAAAAATCTCAAAAAATATTTTACTATATCAGGCGGATTTCTCTCGGGAAAACACAGAATACTTAAAGCGGTGGATGATATAAATCTCACGGTTCATAAAGGAGAGACACTGGGTCTTGTCGGCGAGAGCGGATGCGGAAAAACTACTCTGGGACGTATGATTGCACGTCTTGAAACTCCCACTGAGGGCATCATTACCATTAACGGTGAAGATATTACAGAATACCGCGGCCGCACCCTGAAAGCATTTAGAAAAAAAGTCCAATTGATCTTCCAGGACCCCTACTCTTCTTTAAATCCGAGGATGAGCGCAGGCGCCATAATCGGAGAACCCTTCGGAATTCACGGGCTGGCAAAGGGAAGAGACAAAACCGAATCTGTTGCCCATCTGATGGAGCGAGTGGGACTGACAAGGGAACAGATGGGCCGTTACCCTCACGAATTCAGCGGAGGCCAGCGACAGAGAATCGGTATCGCCAGAGCGCTTTCGGTCAGTCCGGACCTGATAATCGCAGATGAACCGGTTTCGGCTCTGGACGTGTCCATACAGGCCCAGATACTGAATCTGCTGAAGGATCTTCAAGGAGAATTCGGATTGACATACCTTTTTATCAGCCACGATCTCAGCGTTGTAGGGCATATGAGCGACAGAATCGCTGTCATGTACCTGGGCAAGATAGTAGAACTCGGCGACAAGAAAAAAATACTTACGCACCCGCAGCACCCTTATACCCGATCTCTGCTTGCGGCTGTCCCCATACCGAATCCTTTTCTCACCCGGAAGGATCAACCGCTGTCGGATGACATTCCGAGTCCGGTCAACCCCCCTTCAGGATGTCCTTTTCATCCTCGATGCCCATATAAAATGGCGATATGTGAAGAAAGGGAGCCCGGCCTTGAATTACGGGATGAACAACAATTGGTCTCATGCCATCGCAAATCATAGAAAAGGCCGGCAAATGCAAAAAAAGACTTGACGAAGGAGATTCAAAAGACTAAATAGGGAAACCGATTTTCGAGAGAATTGCCTTACAATATATGTTATTGCCACTATGGGAGCAGAAGGCAGGTTCTTGAAAAAAAGATATGCGCCCGTAGCTCAGCTGGATAGAGTCGCAGACTTCGAATCTGTTGGTCGTAGGTTCGAATCCTACCGGGCGTACCAAATATACGGAAGTTTAAAATTTCGGGCTGCTAGCTCAGCTGGTAGAGCAACTGACTCTTAATCAGTAGGTTCGGGGTTCGAGCCCCCGGCAGCCCACCAGAAATATCAGGGGGTTAACGATGATTCGTCAGCCCCTTTTTTCGTTTTTTCCAACAGAATTACCCAACAATTCCAATTTTACGAATTCGACCTGCAGGATTTTCAGTGCCTCTTTCCTGCGCATCTCTTAGACCATATGGGCATAGACCTTGACGATCATCGTCGCGTCGACGTGACCATTTAAGAGCGAAAAGCTCGGAACGCCCGGGACGAACCCCCGTATAATAAGCTACCTCCAGGGCCCAGGCAAGGTGATCGGAAGAATTGGCCAGAATCTGCTTAAACTCTTCGACAGCAAAAAGTTCGATTGATCTCTTCTTCTGATGAAGGACTTCCCTGCTCTTCCAGGGATTATCCTTCAGCATGCCTTGGGTAACAGCCCATCGTAGGATTTTAGAGATTCCACTAGGACCATGGGAATCTGGCGGGCCGCCATCGACACAGGCGGCGGAAGAAACGAAGAACAGGAAATCAGCCGCACCGAGGAAGTCTACCAGTACTTGAAGCGGTTTTATCTCAACACCGATACCGCAAACGACTATGTCAAGCAGATACTCGCTGAACAAAAAAAATGGGATTCCAGAATGACTGAGAAAAATAAAGACATTTCGGAATTGTTAACACTTTTCAACGGCTTTGTCGATAATAGCAGGATATTGTCCAGTATTTGAATTCTTGATGAAATCATGTTAGGTCTTGTTTTCAGACGGCAGCTTTCCAGCGTGTCTGTTATTTTTATGAAAGTCCGTACTTTATATGAATCCATGCAAACATCACAACCTTGTCTTAATCCCGGAAAAGAAAAATGTGCTGCGTTGCCGCCACTGTCATCTGACCATCAACGCTGACGAATTACATGGAGGCTGCTGTCCCGAGTGCTTTGATGTTCATGGGCAAAGGCACTATGATTTTGATTCAATTGAATCGCCGGACAAAGGGAAAATCCGTTACCGATGCGAGCAGTGCGGGCTTATAATAGAAATAGATTGAAAAACGTCACGATCTGATATTCTCCAATCTCTCCTCTTGCTTCAATAATCATTAAAACCCAAATCTGGCCGTCTCCAAAGGCCTGTCCTATACCGTCGACGGCCTGAGCCTCACGCGGGAAAACTGGGTTATTTAAGGTGCATTTGGTAAGAAGTCTGTTTTGTTGCCCACTGGATAGAAGTGGGACAGCAATGCCGCTATTCAGAATATTGAATCCTTCTGATAATAGCCTTGTTTCAAGCAAACGGCAATATGCTAGCCTTTACCAGAAGCATCCTCAGATACAGCCATTTAACTTCTTCATTCTAAAGAACCAATTTCTGCGGATCGCAAATGTTTCGTAGAATTTTCAATTCGCCATTTGTTGGCGGAGATATTTCTCTGGCTCTTGAAATATCCACTTCAAATTCCATATTTTCAAGTATTCTACCGGTTGTAATTTCAGGAAAATACCCTGCTAAATACATTTCCTTTGTAAATTCGTCGAATTTAAACATGGCCATATTTGTGATAACTGAAGTTGGTCCTCCTTGGCGCAACCCGCTAACCTTACGGCTTTCACCACCGGTTAAATGCCCAGGGCTAGTCATATAATCCAGATTCTTCACAAATTTTTTCTTTTCCTGTTGCATGAAAATGATACTTCGGGGAACAAATGATGCTACATCGCATGCTCCTCCGCTGCCCGCAAAGCGTACATCTGGCTTGTCATAATCGCCAATTACGGTGGAATTCAGGTTACCATATTTATCAATCTGTGCTGCTCCCACAATTCCAACAACATGGTCGCCCGTAATTTTATTTTGCATAGTATTAAAAGCGTCAATAAGTCCGCCGGTCACGCATGAATTATACATCGTTCTTGAATCCGCAACTGCAAGAGGAAGTTCCTTCAGCACCGGATCAATAGGCCCCGTTTCAAAAAATATGATGCTGCGAGGCGCGCTTATATGTTTTGCTGCCATCGCGGCAAGCATTGACATTCCCGTCCCACAAAATACGATATCATCGTCCTTAATTTCCCTGGCTGCAACGATTGTCATCATTTCTCGTGAAGTATAGTTTTCCATTATATCCCTTAATTCCTTTTTAGCCCCAGTCTGTATCCCGCTGCCGCGTCTGCCTTAATGGCTTCCAGTCTTTTTTTTCCGCCATTCAATTCAATAAACTCGCTGTGTGATTTAATATTATAAATGTACTTATCAAGATACTCTCTATAGCGTGCATCATTTTGAGCGTATGTCGCATAGTTTTTCAAGAACACTGGATCATAATCATAATATCCATAACAGGCGGTAGGATACGCACCATGAGGTACAAGGACAACGGCATCAACACAGAAGAACGGTATCTGATTGTGATCCGGACATTTTCTAAGTTCTTCTTCATTCACTAATTCTTCACATGTCACTATTACATGCCGTGCGGATTTAGCTTGTTCTATGCAGCCGAAATTTGCCCCCCGGATTCTCACTGTCCCATGACTATCCGCCTGCTGAACGTGAATAATAGTAACATCAGTTTGAATGGCAGGGACTAAAACAACCTTTGATGCTTCCATCCAATTGTCAAATGGATTCTCGGTAACGATCAGCTTCTTATTAGGAATTTTGGGATCATGCTCTCTCACATCTTTTGGAAAGCCCCACTTCTCGATGATATCTGTCCCAAACGAAGAAAGTGTGGGCAGAAAAGGGACTCCCATAGCACCCGCTAAAAATCTCAGCATCATTTGGTAGTTCGAATAATCCTCACATTTCAGAGTTCCATCCTGAATCGCCTTTCTGAATCTTATTCCGGTCGATGCAAACTTGCCATTACCCCCGTATGCAATTTCGATTTTGGATACGCAGCCCGCCCCGATAAGTTCATCAACACCTTGACCATTCGAATGAACATACAGGTGAAGTTGCTTTATTCTTTGTCGCATAATCTCATGCACTGCAGCCATGGGCACTCGGTTGATTGTAAAACCACCCATGGAAATGTGGCTACCGTCCTTTACATATTGCCCGATTGCTTCTTCCATGCTCATCGTTTTTGTCTTTTCTAAATTCATATCACATTGAATTTCAATTATAATCAGCTCAAAGCTAGCCATTCTCCCGGTATAAAGAAAGTTTTTTTGCCCACAGAAAACTCAATATAGGCCATTTTTAGGGGCGCAGTAGGGCCCTCCCTTCGGATGGCCCCCCCGCACAGATCCCCAGTAAGCGGGATAGAATCATGGTAATTAAAAGGGGACATCCTATACTCTCCTTGTCAAGAGAAAATATGAAAAAATAATTTCTTGTTAAACAAGCAGTTAAGAATACCTGCTGATTTTGGGCATACCTCTCGCACAAGTTCTATCTTCCAAAACGTTGATTCCAAAAAACTTATAGATAATCTTTAAAATTATTCAGCCTATCCGATTCGGCTAAACGATTCACGGCCGAAGTGGTGATTCCAAGAAAGCGCGCGATCTCAGCACCGGAATACCCCATCTTTTTAACCGCAAGCTGACAAAATATCTTTCTTGATCGAACCACATCTTTCTTCCTTATCCCGGAACATAAGTCTGATATATCTACACTCTCTCCTTTACATATCCTTCCAGCCAAGGAAACCAAATCGGAAATCCTTTGATTTAACCGAAGGGTTTCTTTCTCCTTTTTCTCCGCATCCTTAATGGCTTTTTTTACAAAATCACTACCACCCAATATACGTTCATCCGAATATATCTTGCTCCCGGTCCTTTTTAAAGAGAGAACCTGAGACCACCCTCCAAGACTCCGGATAAGACCACCTCCGACCAGCTCAAGACGATTACCGGCTTTAATTCCATCTTCAACATATTTCTCGTATTTTTCTGTTGCCGCCTTACGCCTCTTACCGAAATAGGCTAAAATCGTTTCACTATCCTGCCATGGCCGATAAATCTTTCCGAGAATGACGGAATGACCACACCGATCATACCGCCTCAATTCGTTCATATCCCTGACAATTCCGGCCCTTAGAGGATTGAGATGGATATAGCGGGTTAACTCCAAAAGGAAGGGATCATCTTCACAAAGTATCGATTTATACCGGTTCTGAAATAGATGCCCATACCTTTTATGCCGGCGATTATAATTGACAACATAGCCGGTTAAGAGCTTACGCATGCTATCGGACAAAGAGGATTTTCCGGTTCTGACCAGCAGATGAAAATGGTTATCCATAAGTGCCCAAGCATAAACACTCAGGGCTTTCTTTTCACTAAGGGCTTTCAAACGGCTAAGAAAGTCTTCACAATCATTTTTATTGCGGAATATCTTTATTCCATCTATCCCCCGGCCCATTACATGATGTAAAGCACCGGGTGTATCAAGTCTTGGTTGTCTGGGCATGTGGCCAAGCTATCTCTTTCAAAATCGTTTGTCAAGTTGCTTTGGAACCAACGTCCCCTTTCATATGCGCACGAATGTCAGGTCGTTCAGATAAATATAAACGCACAGGTTTTGTTCTGCAAGGTGCGTCGTAATCCCTTCGAATGTCAGGTCTTTTCCGATACCATCAAAACAAACATTCACAGTTACCACCTTAATATCTCAGGTCGCAATCCCTTCGAATGTCAGGTCTTTTCCGATCTTGATTCCGATCTTCTAAAGTTCTACGGTGTCAAGCGTCGCAATCCCTTCGAATGTCAGGTCTTTTCCGATATTAACCCGCAGGCGGTACTTATGGAGGGCGTGAAGGTCGCAATCCCTTCGAATGTCAGGTCTTTTCCGATTTAGGATGAAATTAACGGGATATAAACGCGTGAGAGTAGTCGCAATCCCTTCGAATGTCAGGTCTTTTCCGATCTGAAGGCCATCGAGGAATTGATGGCATAAGGAATGAATGGTCGCAATCCCTTCGAATGTCAGGTCTTTTCCGATACCGAAAACTGGACAAGAGGATGGAGGGGCTGGACTAATCGTCGCAATCCCTTCGAATGTCAGGTCTTTTCCGATAGGACAGACTGTCCTTGTATCGTATCCTGACACCTTGTCGCAATCCCTTCGAATGTCAGGTCTTTTCCGATGGCATGTATAGAGACATCGAAAACGCGAAGTCTTACGCCGTCGCAATCCCTTCGAATGTCAGGTCTTTTCCGATTAGGGTTTGACGGCACTGGCTATGATGGCCGGGGCCGGAGTCGCAATCCCTTCGAATGTCAGGTCTTTTCCGATCCGTACCCGCCGAAAAATGTTACATCCCTGAGTGTCGCAATCCCTTCGAATGTCAGGTCTTTTCCGATTTCAACAATACAAGGAGGTGCAAAGGAGGTAGAATGAGTCGCAATCCCTTCGAATGTCAGGTCTTTTCCGATGGAAGGGAACACCGAAGAACGGCTGCAATGGTTTTGGTCGCGTCGCAATCCCTTCGAATGTCAGGTCTTTTCCGATGGTAAGCGATGGCGTGGAGATTATCGACCACGCCACGTCGCAATCCCTTCGAATGTCAGGTCTTTTCCGATTAAACATAGATTCTCGGTATCTGCCGATGTGGGAGATGTCGCAATCCCTTCGAATGTCAGGTCTTTTCCGATGGCACGGCGCCCGCGGCCGGAATTAGCGGGATGGGCGGCGGTCGCAATCCCTTCGAATGTCAGGTCTTTTCCGATGATCACCGCCGCAGAAACGACAGAGCCGGTTGCAGTCGCAATCCCTTCGAATGTCAGGTCTTTTCCGATATTTATGTATAATCAACATTGATTATATGTAAGTCATATTTCGTCGCAATCCCTTCGAATGTCAGGTCTTTTCCGATGTTAAAAGGGTGCTGAGGGCGATTCTCAAAAAGTAGAGGGAGTCGCAATCCCTTCGAATGTCAGGTCTTTTCCGATCCCGTCCTCAAAACCAGAACTGTTTTTCGAAGCGCCTTCGAATGATGTCGCAATCCCTTCGAATGTCAGGTCTTTTCCGATGTAAAAGACATGTACGGAGACACAGACTACACGCCCGTCGCAATCCCTTCGAATGTCAGGTCTTTTCCGATCGAAGGTGCG
>Ga0172382_10000168_pt1 | contig 115562 bp, 112 predicted proteins | sample Leawel138RmetaG_FD_122245 | JGI IMG/M metagenome (GOLD analysis project Ga0172382, IMG submission 122245) | Leachate microbial communities from a municipal landfill in Southern Ontario, Canada - Leachate well 138R metaG | ecosystem: Engineered > Solid waste > Landfill > Unclassified | place... | reverse complement strand
ACCGGCGCCACCGAGAATCTGGACACCACCAGCCTCGCTTCTCTGACGGCGGGAAACATCGCCGCCACCGGCGGCCTGGCCAAGCTCATCGGGGAAAAAGAGTTCTCGATTCTGTTTCACGAGGGGGAAAAGGACAACCTGCACATCTCCATTGTCGCCGGTCGGGTCATTCTGGTGGTAATTTTCGATGCCCGCAGTTCTCTCGGTCTGGTCCGCCTCAGGGTTAAGAAGAGCAGCGATGAGCTGGGAACCATTTTCCACGATCTGGCCAAAAAAGCCGAAGAGATGGAGAAGGGGGGAACATCGCAGAGCCCCTTTGCTGAAATCACTGACGATGATATCGATAATCTCTTCAGCTGAAACGGGGTAAGGACGCATGTCTTTCATCAATTACGCCTCGCGCGAGATCAATTGCAAAATCGTTTATTACGGGCCGGGGTTGTGTGGCAAAACCACCAATCTTCAGCTTGTCTACCAGAAAACCGCTCCAGACGCGAAAGGGAAGATGATCTCCCTCGCCACCGAAACCGAACGGACTCTGTTCTTTGATTTTCTCCCCCTCGCCCTCGGCGAAATTCGTGGGTTCAAGACCAGATTTCACCTCTATACCGTTCCCGGACAGGTTTTCTACGACGCCTCCCGCAAACTGATCCTCAAGGGGGTCGACGGCGTGGTATTTGTCGCCGATTCGCAGGAGGATCGCCTCGATGCCAATATCGAGAGCATGGAAAATCTCAAGACGAACCTCGAGGAGCAGGGATATCAGTTGGAAAACCTGCCCTTTGTTGTCCAATACAACAAACGCGACCTGCCCAACCTCACCCCCCTCGACGAATTGCGCAAGCTGCTCAACCCCGATAACGTCCCCGATTTCGAAGCTTGCGCCACCACCGGCGAGGGGGTGTTCGAAACCCTGAAAGCAGTCGCCAAGCTGATCCTGGTCGACCTGAAAAAGGGCGGCAGGTAGCAAGAAATGTCAGCAGGAGAATCGGCCCGCGGTACTTACCGGCGGGCCTTTTCATTCGAATACACCATGGCAAGGAAAGGAGATCGGGATGGGCAGGATCATACTGCTGCCAGGCTTGGGCGCCAACGAGCGCATGTTCGAGAACATCGACCGCTCCGATCTGCCTCTCCTCACCCCTCGGCACCTGATCCCCAAGAGGGGGGAAGATTTGCCGGCATTTGCCCGCCGCACCGCGGAAACCCTCAACGTCGGCAGCGACGACGTGGTCGGCGGATCTTCTTTCGGCAGTGTGGTCGCCGCCGCCATCTCCCGCCGTCAGCCGGTTTCGGCTCTGGTGCTGCTGGGAGGCGCCCTCGATGCCGCCGGCCTGCGACCGATTCCAGGGCAGAAATGGGTGGAGAAGCTTCCGCCATTTCTCCTCCTTCCATTTCTGCAATCGGAGCGGGCAATGCAGTACATCTTCGCCCCGGAAGGTCCGGAGGTCTGCCGTCTGGCCCACGAGATGCTGATAGAAATTCCGAAAGATCAAATTCTGCGCGGTGGCCGCATGCTGCTCTCCTACCGGTGCGGCGATCCGGTCCGTTCCCCGGTTTTCGCGCTGCACGGCGCGCTCGATCCGATCATGCTGCCGCCACCGGTGGCCAACTGCCAGGTATTGCCGGAAGCCGGTCACGCCCTGGCCTGGACGCACGGCGCCGAGGTCACCGCGCTTCTTCGCCGGGTGTGGGCGCAAGTCGCCGCCCAAGCCTAAAGTACGCCCGTCCTTCCAGCCCCTCCTCTGCATCCGGCAGGCATCCCTTCTCCCGCAAAATAGCGCCCCGGCATCGGATATGGCCGGGCGCTCGCCAATGCTTCCTCTACGGTTGCCTGCGCGCCAGCTTCGGCGGCCGATGAAAAGGCCCGGCCCGAAAACCTAATTCTGCATTTTTTGCAATGATTTTTAATAACTTCGCGGGCGCAGCACTGTTGATATACGGGGGAAAAATGGTGTACATTTGCCCAGGCCGTGCCCTTTGCCCCGCGCCCATCCGCCGCACCGCCGGAAGCCGTGCTGGCCGCTTCGGCGCCTCTTTCGTCGTCAGGGCAAAAGGAAGCGTGCCTGAAGCAATCTGGGCTTGAACTCGCAACAGCAGGTTTTTCTATGAGCAATAAAATCGCATTGGTCACCGGCGCCAGTCGCGGCATCGGCGCGGCCATCGCCCTCACCCTGGCCGGCGACGGTTACGACATCTGGCTCAATTACCGCAGCGACCGGGACGCCGCGCTGCAGGTGCAGGCGGGCATCGAAGCCCTCGGCCGCCAGTGCCGCCTCCTTCCCTTCGACGTCGCCGATGCGCAGGCGGTGAAAACGGCATTGGAGCCGTTGCTCGAAGAATCCGTCCCGTATGTTCTGGTCAACAACGCCGGCTTCGCCCGCGACGCCCTGATGATCTGGATGCGCCAGGAAGAATGGCAGGATGTTCTCGATGTCAATCTCGGCGGCTTTTTCCAGGTGACCAAAACGGTGCTGCAGCCGATGCTGAAAAAGCGTCAGGGGCGGATCATCAATATCGTCTCGACGTCGGGACAGAGCGGCATGCCGGGCCAGGTCAACTATTCGGCCGCCAAAGCCGGCGTCATCGGCGCCACCCGCGCCCTGGCTGCCGAAGTCGCCAAACGCAATGTGCTGGTGAACGCCGTATCGCCCGGATTCATCGAAACGGAAATGCTCAAGGATCTCCCCCGGGAACGCATTTTGCCGATGATTCCCCTCGGGCGCGTCGGCCGCCCGGAAGAGGTGTCCGGAGTGGTCGGTTTCCTCTGTTCGGAAAAAGCATCGTACATCACAGGTCAGATCATTGCCGTCAATGGCGGCACCTACATGTAGCAATTCGATGTATGCCTGATTGCGACATTTGGCATGAATGAATCTCGGAAGGATCGCATGTTCAAGGTAGCCATCACCGGCGTTGGCATCGTCTCCTGCCTCGGCAATGATCGGGAATCGGTGCGGGAGGCGCTGCGCCAGGGAAAATCGGGAATTTTCATCGACCCGCAACGACAAGCCTTAGGATTTCGCAGCCCCCTCACCGGCGCTATCCGCGATTTCGATCCCGCCCGCCACCTGTCGAAAAAACAGCGCAAAACCATGCCGGATTTCGCCGTCTGGACGCATGCCGCCGCCCTTGATGCCCTGGCCCAGGCCGGCTTATCGGCGGAGGAAATCCGCAACGAAGAGACCGGTCTGGTGTTCGGCTGCGATTCGAGCTGCATTGCCGCCGTGGAACAGGTGCAGGCGCTGCAGCGGAGCGGAGAGACCAAGGGCATCGGCAGCGGCCAGGTATTTCGCTCGATGACCTCGACCATCACCATGAACCTCAATACGCTGCTCAACACCCGGGGCGCCTGCTGGACGATCAGCTCCGCCTGTTCGAGCGGCGGCCATGCCATCGGCCAAGCCGCCGATCTGATCGCCCTGGGACGCCAGGAGCGGGTCATCTGCGGCGGCGCCCAGGAAATCAACTGGGAGTCGATGTGCAGTTTCGACGGTCTCAACGCCTTTTCCGTCCGGGTGGACGCTCCGTCCGCCGCCTGCCGACCTTTCGATGCGGACCGGGACGGTCTGGTGCCGAGCGGCGGCGCGGCGGCATTGGTGCTGGAGCGCTACGATCTGGCCCAGGCGCGCGGGGCGGCCATTCTCGGGGAGGTTATCGGTTACGGCTTTTCTTCCGACGGTGAAAGCATCTCCGTTCCGAGCGGCGACGGTCTGCAACGCGCCATGCGCAAAAGTATCGCCGCCGGCCAGCTTTGCCCCGCGGATATCGATTACCTGTGCGCCCACGCCACCTCGACACCGGCCGGCGACGCCGCCGAGGCGGAAAACATCCGGGCCGTTTTCGGTCCCCGGACGCCGCCCGTCTCCTCCCTGAAATCGATGACCGGGCACGAGCTGTGGATGTCCGGCGCCTCACAGGTGGTGTATTCAGTCATCATGGCCCGCGCCGGGTTCATCGCGCCCAACGTCAATTTTCGGCAACCGGACGAGAGGACGGCCGGGTTGAACATCATTACCGAGGCGATCCCCCGGGCGCCGGAGCACGTGTTGTGCAATTCCGCCGGATTCGGCGGCACCAATTCCTGCCTGCTGCTGCGCTTTGCCGAATGAAATACGACTACGCGGTCATCGGCGGCGGTGTTGCCGGCGCTAGCACCGCACTGATTCTGGCCCGCCACGGATACAGCGTGGCGATCATCGAAAAAGGGGAGCGGATTGCCGGCCTCGTCCGCGGCTTCCAGCGCCACGGCTTGCAGTTCGATACCGGCTTTCATTATGCCGGCGGCCTGGGAGAAGGGGAATGTTTCGATCTTCTCTGCCGCTATCTCGGCATTGCCGACCGACTGGAGAAAGAGCCTCTCGACGCGGAGGCCTTCGATACGATCCGCTGCCGGCGGCCGGATTTCGAATTCCGCTTCGCCTGCGGTCCCGGCCGTTTGCAGGAAAGATTGACCGATGCATTTCCGCAAAACCGAACGGCCATCGCCGGTTATCTGCAAGAGATCGACCGCTCATGCGCCTCCTTCCCCTTCCTCAATGTCGATGCCGGTTTTAGCGCCACGCTCGATCGAGGGGAAACGTTGCAGGAGGTTCTCGATCGACTGACCGACAACCGCTTGCTGCAGGGCGTATTGACCGCGCACACCCTGTTGCACGGCGTGCCTCCACGGCAGGCTCCGTTTGCGTTGCACGCCTTGGTTGTCGGCCCATACTATCAGTCCGCCCACAAGCTGAAGGGGGGCGGAAAAAACCTGGCCGAGGCATACGCCGCAGAACTTTCCCGGTACGGGATCGACCTTTACCTGGGCCAAGGGGCGGCCGCCATTGAACTGGCCCCCGGCGGCCTGCCGGAAAGCGTCCGCATGGCCGGAGGGCGCCGCATTGCCTGCGGGGGTTGCGTGTTCACCGCGCATCCGCGCCTGCTTGCCGATCTGCTGCCGGAAGGCGTTTTTCGTCCGGCCTACCGCAAACGCCTGCGCGGGATGGCCGAGACCCCTTCGGCCGGTCTGCTTTTCGGTGGCGCCGACACCCTGCCGGAACCGCTCGCCGGCGGCAACCTCTTTCTTCTTGAAGAACCGGAAAGCGCCGGCAGCTTTGAGAACGAGGAACCGACGGGGGGACCGCTCTATCTGACCGCTGCCAGTCCGGCGGCGGGCGAGGGAAAAGGGTTTCTCGCACTGGCGCCATTTTCTCCCGACTTCCCGGAAGCCTGGGCGCAGACAACGACCGGTAAGCGGCCCGGGGACTATGTCGAAGCAAAGGCGCGAATGGTGCAGAAAATGATCTGTCGCATTACCGATTTTTATCCCGATTTCCCGGCGCGGACCCGGTGGTCCGAGGGGGCTACCGCATTGACTTTGCGCGATTACGGTCATACGCCCACCGGCAGCCTGTACGGCGTCAGCCATCGGGCGGGACAACTCGGCCTGCATTCGCCAACGCGGGTGCCCGGCCTTTATCTTGCCGGTCAGGCCTTAGCGGCGCCGGGGGTGATGGGCGCCATGACCTCGGCTTTTCTCGCTTGCGCCCATATTGTCGGCCATGAGCGCATTCAGAAGGATCTCAGAGCATGCCGTTGAGAAGAGTAGTGATAACGGGCACCGGGTCGGTCTCTCCCTTCGGCCGCGGAGTGGACTCCCTGTTGTCGGCCCTTTTGCGGGGAGAAAGCGGCATTCGCAACGTGCCGGAGATGGCGGCGCTCGGCACCTTGCGCACGCGGGTGGCGGCGACGGTGCCGGAGGTGGATGCGAAAGAAATTCCGCGCAAATTCCGCCGCTCCATGTCGAACATGTCGGTTTTTGCCACCCTCGCCTGTCAGGAAGCCCTCCTGCAGGCCGGTCTCGGTCCGGTGGAATGCGCCGACGGCCTGACCGGCGTGGCCATCGGTTCGACGGTGGCCAGCACCCGGGCGACGGAGGATTTCTTCGTCGATTATCTAACCGACCGCAGTCTGGAGCGGATGAAGTCCACCCTCTTTTTCCAGATCATGAATCATTCGTGCGCCGCCAATGTCGCCCAGGCCCTCGGCCTCACCGGCCGCCTCCTGGCCCCGGCGGCGGCCTGCGCCACCGGCTGTCAGACCATCGGTTACGGCTATGAGATGATCGCCTTCGGCCGGCAGGAGCGGATGCTCTGCGGCGGCGCCGACGAGTTTCATCCGCTGACGGCTGGCACTTTCGACATCATGAACGCCGCCTCCTGCAGGTGGAATGAGCAGCCCCGGCAGACCCCCCGTCCCTTCGACCGCGGCCGCGACGGCGTCGTCTGCGGCGAGGGTTGCGGCATTCTGCTCCTCGAATCCCTCGCTTCGGCGCAAGCGCGCAAAGCGACGATACTCGGCGAGGTCGCCGGTTTTGCCACCCTGACCGATCCGGCCAGCATCGCCAATCCGAACTCCGCCGCCATCGAGCAGTGCATGCGCCTGGCCCTCGCCGACAGCCGGATGAACAAGGAAGAAATCGATTACGTAAACGCGCACGCCACCGCCACCGAGCAGGGAGATATCGCCGAAGGGGGCGCTATTTTCCGCCTCTTCGGTGGCGAGGTGCCGGTCAGCAGCCTCAAGGGGCACCTGGGCCACGCCATGGCCGCCAGCGGCTCCCTTGAACTGGTGGCGGCAGTGGAAATGCTCCGGCGCGGCTGTCTCATCCCCACGCTCAATCTGGATAATCCGGATCCCGCCTGCGCTCCCCTGCGCCATATCCGCAAGGTGGAATCGGCGGCGCCGCGCGCCATCATCAAAAACAATTTTGCCCTGGGGGGGGTCAATTCATCGATCGTTTTAAGGAGTCTTGCATGACGGAACAACAAATCATCGAGCGGATCAATACCGCCCTGGCCGAGGAATTCGAATTGCAGCCACTGGCGATGACCGCCGACGCGACACTCTTTGACGATCTTGGTCTGGACAGTCTGGATATCGTCGATCTGGTCATCGTTCTCGAAGGCGCCTTCGGCTTCAAGATTCGCGAAGAAGAGGCGATTCGCCAGATCCGCACCCTCGGCGACATCCACCGATTCGTCATCGGCAAACAGTCAACTCTGGCCAAAACTGCCTAAGTGGGCATCCGGCAGATGGCAGTCAACGAAACAAACCCGGTGATTCTGGAGCGCCCCGGCCCAGCGGCGCTGCTGATGACGCTGGCGGTCTACCCGCTGCTGGTGTTGTGGACCGTGGTCGGGATCGCCCTCTCGCCCCTTTATCTGCTGCTGGCAAAGGTTGGCGCCGGCTGGCCGGCGGGGCGCATCGTCCGGAGTCTGATCTGGATTTACGGCCGGGGCTGGATGCTGATCGTCTCCCCCTTCGTTCGATTTCGGCGGGAGAATTTGTCTGCCGAACAGTTTCACACGCCGGGCATTTTCGTCATTAATCACCTGTCGTTTTTCGACACCTATTGCATGGCGCTGCTGCCGGTCTTCGACATCACCTTTGCCGTGCGTTCCTGGCCTTTTCGCATACCCGGCTATGCCGCCTTCATGCGCATGGCCGAGTACCTCGATGTCGAGCGGATGAATGTGGACGAAACCCTGGCGGCCGGCCGGCGCATCATCACCCAGGGCGGACATCTCCTTTTTTTTCCCGAAGGGCACCGCAGCCGGGACGGCCAGATGCAGCGCTTCTATTCGGGGGCCTTCTGCCTGGCACGCCAACTCGGCTGCCCCGTCTACCCCCTCTGTATCACCGGCACCGATCGGCTCCTGCCGCCCGGCCGGCGCTGGCTGCGGCCGACCCAGGTGCGGTTACGGGCGCTGCCGCCGGTGGATTCGACTTCCTTCGAAAGCCATGGCGATCTGCGGCGAAAGGTTAAGGCGGACATGATGGAGAATTTGCAGAAAATGCGCGCGGATCGAGGCGAATAATGTTTTCCGCCGTCGACAATCCCGAATTCGAAATGGCGCCGCTTGCCACGCTGCAGGCGCATCAGGATGCTCTGCTGCTCGATCATCTGCGCTATCTGGCCGATCATTCCCCTTTTTATCGGCGGCGCTTTGCCGAAAACGGCATTGACCTGCGGCAGATTGCCGGCTGCAGCGACCTGCACCGCCTCCCCTTCACCGACAAAGGGGATCTGGGGGCGGCCCATCGCGAGTTCCTCTGTGTCGAGCCGGCGGCGATTGTCGATGTCTGCCTGACCTCGGGGACGACCGACGCGCCGGTTCCGCTTTTGCAGACCCGGCGCGATCTGGACCGCCTCACCGCCAATGAAGCGTCATCTTTTCGCCGCATGGGCATTGGCCCCGACGACCGGGTGCTGATCGCCGTCGCCCTCGACCGCTGCTTCATGGCCGGCCTTGCCTATTTTCTGGGTCTGGCGCACCTCGGCGCCACCGCCATCCGCGCCGGCGCCAGCAATCTCGCCCTGCTGGCGGAGCTGGTGCGCCAGCAAAAACCGACGGCCATCATCGGCGTCCCGACGCTGCTGCTCGCCCTGGCCGAGCGGCTGCAGGCCGAAGGGATCGATCCGGCGGCGACCGGAGTGCGCCGTCTGGTCGGTATCGGCGAACCGGTTCGCAGCCGCGAGCTGAATCTTTCGCCATTGGGGCAGCGGCTGGTGGAGCGCTGGCGGGCCCCCCTGTTCGGCACCTACGCCAGCACCGAAATGGCCACCGCTTTTTCCGATTGCGAAAGCGGCCGGGGAGGGCATCTGCATCCGGCTCTGGCGGCGGTCGAGATCGTCGACGAGGCGGGATCGCCGCTGCCGCCCGGAGCGCCGGGCGAGGTGGTGGTCACCCCGCTGCAGGTGACCGGCATGCCGCTTCTGCGCTTTCGCACCGGCGACATCGCCGTCCTCCATGCCGAGCCCTGCCCCTGTGGACTTCTTTGGCCGCGCCTCGGACCGGTCCTCGGCCGCAAGGCGCAGATGCTCAAGATTCGCGGCACCACCGTTTACCCGCCGGCCGTCTTCGCCGTGCTGCAGGAATTCGAGTCGATTTGTGGCTACTACCTGGAGGTTTTCGACGAATATCATCTTTCCGACCGCCTGCGGGTGACCGTTGCCTGCCGCGACAATTCCCTGAGCGCCGAGGCGATCGGCGAACGACTGACCGCACGGCTGCGGGTGACTCCCGAAGTCGTGATGGCCGCCGCCGAAACGGTAACCGCGCGCACCATGCCGGAAGGCAAACGCAAAGCGGTGGTTTTTTTCGATCACCGCAAAACCCGACCATAGGCTGGCCCGAAACAATATGGATTTCCCGAGATGGACACAGGCAACGCCGTGTTTCTCCAGGTCTTCTTATCCGACAGGCTGATTTTCCGCTTCGTTTCACTCTGAAAGGTCCTCATTATGGCTGATAAAGCTACTGTCATTCTCAACGGCAACGATCTGACCATCGAGGAGATCGTCGCCATCGGCGTCGGCGACCGGCAGGTGGCGCTCGACCCGGCCGCCCTGGAGCGCTGTCGCGCCAGTCGCCGGTTTCTTGAGGAGGAAGTTGCCGCCCGCCGCATCATCTACGGCGTCAATACCTCCTTCGGCCCGATGTGCAATAAAATTATCGGCGACAACGAAACCGAAACCTTGCAGATCAACCTGATTCGCAGCCACGCTGCCGGTCTCGGCGACCCGCTCAAGCCGTACATCGCCCTGGCCGTTTTGGTGGTGCGTCTGAACACGCTGGTCAAAGGCTACAGCGGTGTGCGCACCGAGTTGTTGGAATTCATGCGGGAGATGATCAACCGGGGCATTGCCCCTTTCATTCCCGAATGCGGCAGCGTCGGCGCCTCCGGCGATCTGATCCATCTCGCCCACATGTCGCTGGCGATCATCGGCGAGGGGCAGGTGTATTATCGCGAACAGCTGCGGCCCACCGCCGACGTTTTCGCCGAAATGGGCATCACCCCGATGCGCCTCTCCTACAAGGAGGGTATCGCACTGATGAACGGCACCAGCGCCATGACCGCCCTGGCCGCCTTCGCCCTCTTCGGCGCCCGTAAGCTGCTGCGCCTGTCCTGCGTCAGCGGCGCCTTTTCCCTGGAGATTTTCGGCGGCATCGACGATGCCTTCGACGAGGACCTGCACCGGGTGAAGCCGCACGCCGGGCAAATCGAGATTGCCGATACGATTCGCCGGCTCTATGAGGGGTCGCGCAACATCACCCGCCGCGCCGACATGCACGAGTTGATCCGCAAGCAGCAGCAGGACGGCCCGGTCTACGAGACGAGCATCAACGTGCAGGACGTCTACTCGGTGCGCTGCACGCCGCAGGTGCTGGCGCCGGTGGCCGAGGCGATCGCCATGGCGGTGCGTACGGTGGAAACCGAAGCGAACAGCACCAACGACAATCCGATCATTATTCCGGAGCAAAAAAAGATCATCCATGGCGGCAATTTTCACGGCCAGAGCATCAGCTTCAGCATGGACGCCCTGTGCATCGCCGTCGCCACTCTCTGCAACATTTCCGAGCGGCGGCTGAACAAATACCTTGACCGGAAGTTGAACGAGGGCCTCCCCGAGTTTCTCATCCCCGGCACCCCCGGGCTGACCATGGGCTTTATGGGTGCGCAGTATCTGGCCACCTCGACCACGGCGGAAAACCGGCAGTTGGCCGGCCCGGTGAGCACGAATTCCATTTCCTGCAACGCCTCCAACCAGGATGTGGTCAGCATGGGAACAGTCGCCGCGCGCAAGGCGTTCAAGTCGGTCAGCAACGCCAAACATGTCGTCACCATGGAAATCCTGGCCGATCTGCAGGCCCTGTCCTTCCGCAACGCGGCCGGCCTCGGCCGCGGAACGGGACGCATTTACGAAATTCTCAGCCGGGAATTTACCGTGTACAACAACGACCGGGTCTTCCATGACGACCTGGTGAAATTGCGCCGGATCCTTTTTTCCAGCCAGATTTTCGATGACCTGTCGATTTATTGGCGATGAGGAAAGCTGCGCCGCGATGATTGATCTCCCCCTTCCCCGGCCGGCCGAAGAACTGATCCCGCACCGTCTGCCGATGCGGCTCGTCGATGAGCTGTGCGCCTGCGCCGGGGGCGGCGCCACCGTCGCCGCGACGGTGCGCGGCGACGGCCCGTTGACCGACGCCGAAGGTCGCCTGGAGGCGGCCGGACTCATCGAGATGCTGGCGCAGTCCTTTGCCGCCTTGCAGGGCTATGAAGACCAGCGCCGGGGGCGGCCGGTCAGAAAAGGTTTTCTGGTCGGCGTCAGTTCCTTCGCTTTCACCGGGACGGCGCATGTGGGCGATCGGCTGCGGATCGAATTGCGCACGGTGGCAAATCTGGGCGGATTCGCCATGGCCGAGGGGGAGATCTGGCGCAAAGAGCGATCGATTGCCAGGGGCGCCCTCAAGCTCTGGATTGCCGATGAAAGCGAGGCGACCGACTGATGCGCCGAATCGTTGTCGTACTGTTTTTGCTGCTCACCACCGGCACGGTTGCCGCCGCGGCGGCCGAACCGAACCCGGAAGCGGTCCTTGAGCGCCTGCGCCGGCAGACAGCCGACGTCGCCACTCTGGCCAGCGACTTCGTACAGGAGAAACACCTGGCCGTTTTCCAGGAGGTTCTCACCTCGAAGGGACGTTTTTATTTCCAAAGGCCGAATCGTCTGCGCTGGGAATTGACCGAACCGGTGGCCACCGGCTTCGTCCTCGATGGTGACCAGGGTCGGCGCTGGCATGCCCGCACCGGCCAGAGCGAGGATTTCAATCTGGACCGCGAACCGGTGATGAAGCTGGTGGCCGAGCAGCTTCTCGCCTGGGCCGGCGGCGACTTCAGCCGACTGCGGCAGCAATTTCGCATCGCGATTGTCAGCGAACAGCCGGCGGTGCTGCGCCTGGAGCCGCTGGCCGCCGCCGGCGGCTTTCTCGATCATCTGCGCGTCGCCTTCGCCGGCGACGGACGGCATGTGCAATCGGTGGAAGTTCACGAGATCGACGGCGATTTCACCCGCATCCGGTTTTCCGCGGCGCGCGTCAACGCTCCCCTGCCGGCCGACGCGTTCTGAACAAGTGAGTTGATTTGCAGCTTTTTGCCCATATTCACCGATTTTTGGCCCCGCGCCGCCGGAGCCTTTTCGTCCTGACAGCAGCGGTGGTTCTCCTGAGCGTTCTCGCCTTTCGCGAAATACGCCTGGAGGAGAACATCGCCGCGATGTTGCCGGACGGTCCCGTGCGCAGCGATTTCGCCCTGCTGGAGCAGGCGCCCTTCGCCCGCAAGGTTCTGCTCTCCCTTGCGCTGGCGCCGGACGCCGATGCCGCGTTGCTGGCCACGGCGGTCGACCGGCTGCGGGGCGCCCTCGGCCCCCCCTGGTTCGACCGGGTGGTCGCCGGGCCGGCCGATATGGCGCAGGGAAATATCATCGCCTGGCTGACCGCCGCCCTGCCCAACCTGGTCGACGCAGCGGAACTGGAGTCTTTGGCCGCCGGCCTGGACGCGGCGGAAATCGAGAATCGCCTGCACCAGGTGCGCGACCGGTTGCTGTCGCCGGAGGGCTGGGTGCTCAAGGACGCCCTGCGGCGCGATCCGCTGGGCCTGAACCGTCTCGGCATGGCCAAGCTGCAGCATCTGAATCTGGTGCCGCAGGCGCAACTCGACAGCGGCCGGTTCGTCAGCGCCGACGGCCGGCACGCCCTGCTCATCGCCGACACCCCGGTCGCCATCACCGACTCGGGAGGGGCCGAGCAGATGTTGCGCGCCCTTGATGCGGCCCTGGCGCAACTGCCGCCGGAGGTGCGCGCCACGGTGGTCAGCGGCCATCGCTACACCGTCGCCAATGCCGGCGCCATCCAGCGGGACCTGGGCTTCACCCTGACCGCCTCGATGCTCGCCTTGCTCCTTCTCTTTCTGGTGTTTCTGCGCCACGGGCGGGCGCTGTTTCCCTTTCTGGTGCCGATTTCGGTCCTTTGCCTGGCCGCGCTGGCCGTCGCCGTCGGTTACGGAACGGTGTCGGCGGTCACCCTCGGTTTCGGCGCGGTTCTGCTCGGCATTTCCGTCGATTACGCCGTCCACGTCTATTTCGCCCTGCGCCACGGCGGACGAATGCCGGCCGAGATTATCGCCGAGGTGGCCCGCCCGGTGCTTTTCGGCGGCTTCACCACCATCGCCGCCTTTGCCGTCCTGCTCGCCTCCGAGCTGCCCGGCCAGCGACAACTGGCGATCTTCGCCATTTCCGGCCTGGGCGCCGCCCTGTTGTTGTCGCTGGTCGTGCTGCCGCAGTTGATTCCCCCGGCGGCGGCCGGCAACGTGCGTTCGCCGGCCGCATGGCTGCGCATCGGCGAACGCTTGCCGCGCAAATGGATCATCGGCGCCTGGGCGGCGATTCTCCTGCTTAGTTTATGGCCGGCCAGTCACCTGCGGATCGATGGCGACCTGCGCAGCCTGAGCCTGGTTCCGGCCGAAATCCGGGCGGCGGAACAGGAGGTGCAGGCGGTCTGGGGAGAGATGCGGGGCATGGCAATGGCCTTTGCCGAGGGGCCGGATCTGGAAAGCGCCTTGAGCGCCAACGCTCGGCTGTTCGATGCGCTTGGCGAAAAACCAGCCATGGCGGCGGTCAGCCTGGCGCCGCTGCTGCCCCCCGCCGGCGTGCAGGAACGCCACCGGCGCGCCTGGCGGGCGTTCTGGCAAGGGGAGCAGGGGCTGCGCATCCAGGACGAGTTGCGCAGCGCCGCCGGCCGCCTCGGTTTTGCCGCCGGCGCCTTCGATCCTTTCTTCCATGGCCTCGCGGCGCCCGTCGAAAAGATTACGCCCGCAGGACTGCGGCAGGCCGGCCTGGGCGAAATGGTGGAGGCGATGGTCCTGCCCACGCAGGAGGGCTACCGCGTCCTCACCCTGGTGCCGGACGGAGCGGCGACCATTGCTTTTTTCGACGACCGGCAGCAGGATTTGCCGACGGTCCGGCTGATCTCACAGGGGCGCTTCGGACGGCAGCTGAGCCAAGCGATCAGCGCCGATTTTTCCCGTTTTCTGACCCTGGCCATCCTGGTGGTGGCGCTTTTCGTCGGCTTTTTGTTCCGCCGGCCGAAGCCGGTTCTCCTCGCCCTGCTGCCGGTGGCGACGGGACTGGCGGTCATGTTCGGAATCATGGGCCTGACCGGTTTGAATTTCACCTTGCTCAACATCGTGGCCACCGCGCTGATCATCGGCCTGGGAGTCGATTACGGAATTTTCATGGTGTGCAAATTCGGCGAAGCATACGACCACGGCACCGACCAGGCGGTGCTGGTTTCCGGCTTGTCGACCATCGCCGGCTTCGGCGCCCTGATTCTGGCCCGCCATCCGGCGCTGCATTCAATCGGCGTCACGGTGCTGCTCGGCATCGGCGCCGCCATACCCGCCGCGTTGTTGGTCATTCCGGCTTTCTATCGCGGGGAGCGTCGATGAAGAAGATCGGCTGCCTGCTTTGGCTTACTTTGCTGCTGGCCGGCGGCTGCGCGTCCCCGCCCTTCGCGCCGATGCCGGCCACGCCGACCCGACCGCTGAGCGCGGCGGAGCTGCTGGAGAATCTGTGGACCGGCGGCGAGCGGGTCTGGCGCATCCGGCAAACGGTGCTCTTCGAAATTCGCGGGGCGAAGGTGCCGATGAGCGGTTTTCTCCGGTTCGACACCGGCCGCCGCGAGGCGCGCCTGATCGGCCTGAACGATCTCGGGGTGAAATTATTCGATATCGCCGTAACCCCCCAGACGCACGTGGAACATTTTCTCTTCCCCGAACTGGCCCGCACCCCCGGGGTGAGCGGGGCCATTGCCGCTGCGGTGCGCCACGTGTTTCTCGATCCGCAGCCCTTGGTCACGGATCGACTCGCTATCGGCGCAACGGAGTACCGACTTACCCGCCGGGAGAAAGAACGGGTGCTTCTTTTCGTCTTCGGCGGTCCCGATGCCCAGCTGCTTGAAAAGCAGGCGCAGGGGGACGAGGAGGAGTGGCGGGTGCGCTACTTCGATTATCAACCGGCGGCCGAGACACCGGCGCCCGGCGGCATCCTTCTTGAGGACGCCCGCGGCGGCTACCGGCTTACCCTGTGGCTGGAGGAAGCAAGAGTTACCGATGAGTAAAATCACCAAAGCTATTCGAGCGGTCGCCATCGACCACCTGCGCCGGATCGCGCCGGGCGCAGTGCAGCAGCGCTTCTGTTTTCCGGCCGATTTTCCCGGCTTCGCCGGCCATTTCCCCGGCTATCCGATTTTGCCGGCGGTGGTGCAACTGCAGGCCGGCCTCTGCGTCGCCGAGGATGCCCTGGGCCAGCCACTGCGCCTGGTGGGGGTGGAAAACGCCAAGTTCCTGCAACAATTGCGGCCGCAGCAGGAAATCCGCATCGAGAGCCGGGAGCAGCACCGCGACGACCGACTCTTTTGCGCGACGCGGCTGTGGCGCGACGAGGACCTGGCGGCCTCATTCATCCTCGTTCTGACACCGGCGGAGGCGAGCCGATGCTGAAACCGTACTTCCCCCCCCGTGCCGGCGATCCGACACCGCTGCGGGCGGTTGTCGCGCGGCGGGTGCGCTTCGAGGAAGTCGATCCGCTGGGGATCGTCTGGCACGGCCGCTATCCCGGCTATTTCGAGGACGCCCGAGTGGCCTTGGGGGATCGCTACGGCCTCGGCTATATGGAGATGTACCGGCAGGGGGTGGTCGCTCCCCTGCGCAAGCTGCATTGCGATTACCACCGTCCCCTGCATTTTCAGGACGACTTCACCATCGAAGGGGTGCTGCACTGGTCGGACGCGGTGCGCCTCAACCATGAATTCATCATCCGCAATGCCGCCGGCCAGGTGACGACCACCGGCTATTCGGTGCAAATGCTTCTTGATCACGAGGAGAACGTCCTGCTGGTGCCGCCGCCCTTCATGGCGGCTTTTCGCGAGCGCTGGCAACGGGGGGAGCTGTCATGAGGCCGGTGTGGATTGTCGCCGCCGAGACGGTCACCGCCCTCGGCGACACTCTGGAGGCCAGCTGGCGTCGGCTGCTGGCGGGCGAATCGGGCATCCGCCCGGTGCGCCGGTTCGCCACGGACGGTTACATTTGCCGGCATGCGGCGGAGATCGACGGCCTGGCGGCGCAGGACGAAGCCTCCGGCGTGCGTCCCCTGCTCGACCGGCTTTTGCATGATTTCGGCCCGGTTCCCGCCGATGCCGCCGCCCTGACCGCCACCACAAAATGGGGAATCGACGCCCTGGAGCGCCAGCGGCGGGGGGCGACAGCCCACGAGGAGGATTTGCTCGCCGGCGGACTGCCCCAAGCCATCGGCCGCCGGTTCGGCCTGAGCACGCCGGGGCTGAACATCAATGCCGCCTGCGCCTCCTCGACCATTGCCCTGGCGCGGGGGGCGGCGATGATCGCCCACGGCCAGAGTGAAACGGTGCTGGTCTGCTGCGTCGATCTGGTTTCCGAATTCGTTTTCTCCGGTTTCTCCGCCCTCAAGGGACTCTCGGCCGAGCCCTGCCGCCCCTTCGACCGGCGCCGCAGCGGCCTGACCCTGGGCGAGGGCGCCGCCGCCCTGCTGCTGATGGCTCCGGAGCGGGCACGGCGCGAAGGGCGGGCGCCCCTCGGCGCGATTCTCGGCTGGGGGGTGGCCGGCGACGCCCACCACATCACCGCGCCGGCCCGGGACGGTTGCGGTCTCATCCAGGCGGTGCGGGGGGCGCTGCGGCAGGCGGATCTGCCGCCGGCCGCCGTGGCGGCGATCAACGCCCACGGCACCGGCACCATCTACAACGATGCTATGGAACTGACCGCTTTCCAACAGATTTTCGGACGCACCCTGCCGATTCATTCGGTAAAGGGCGCTCTTGGCCACACCTTGGGCGCGGCCGGCGGCATCGAGACGGCGCTGGCGCTGAAGAGCCTCCAGGAAACGATTCTGCCGCCCACCACCGGCTTCGCCGAAGCTGAGGAGAACGCGGCAGGCTGGGTCAGCGCCGAAGCCGTGCCCCTGCCAGGGGAATTTCTGCTCACCACCAACTCCGGCTTCGGCGGCATCAATGCCGCCCTGCTGCTGACCATGGCGGGAGGTGAGGGATGATCGGCGTTATTCTCGGCATCGGTTGGGTGACGACGGCCGGTTTCGGCCGGGGGCGGCAGGAGACGGCCTTCGCTCTGGAGTGCGGCGAGCTGCCGGCGGTGACCCGCAAGGACGTTTTCGCCGAGGTCGACCCGCGCTTTGGCCGCCTCGATCCCTTCTCCCGCATCGGCCTCGCCGGCATCGCGCTCGCGCTGCAGGATGCCGGCCTCGATGCCTGGCAGCAGAAGCGCCCGGTGGCTCTGATCGCCGGCAGCCGCTACGGCTGCCTGGCCACCGACAACGACTACTTCGATTCCGTTCTGCCGCAGCAGGGACGCCTGGCCAGTCCCAACCTCTTCGCCTACACCCTGCCGAACTGCTTTCTTGGCGAGGCGGCGATCCGCTTCGGCCTCACCGGCCCGGCCTATGTCGTCAGCGCCGCGGAAGAGAACGGTCTGACCCCCCTGCGCCTGGCCCTGGAGACGCTCGCCTGGGACGAGGCGGACCTGGCGGTGGCGGGCATCTGCGACTTGGCGCGGCCGGCTTCTCTGGCGCCGGCGGGAGAGGCGCCGCCCGGCGCGGTTTTCCTCGTTCTCGCCCGGCCGGGCGGCAAGCATGGTCAGGCGCTGGGGCAAATCGCCCTGCAAACGGGGAAAATACGGATGGCCGGCAAGGAGATACGCTCGTTGGCGGAGTTGGTCCCCCTTTTGCGCAGGCCTCTTTCAGAATAATGGCAGCTAACTTTTTAATGTTCTGCGCCCTCCGCGCCCTGGTCGAGCGGCGGGAGATACGCTTCTTTCGGTGAAGAAAGGAAAATCGACATGCGCATGCACCTGATCTATCCCCGCTGGCCGAAGCTCGACCGGCAGACCGAGTTCCACCTGCCGCCGCACGGGCCCGTCGTCTTTGCCGCCACCGTGCCTCCCGAGGTGGAACTGAGCTTCACCGATGAAAACGTGCAGCCCCTCGACTTTGCCGCCCCGGCCGATCTGATTGCTCTTTCGGTGATGCTCACCTGTCAACTGCCGCGCGCCTTCGAAATCGCCGATCACTACCGGCGGCAAGGCGTGCCGGTGATCTTCGGCGGCATTGCCGTCATGCTGCACGCCGAAGAGGTCGCCGACCACGCCGACGCCGTTTTCCTCGGCGAAGCGGAGGGACGCTTCGCGGCGGTGGTGGAGGATTTTCGCAACGGCCGGCTGCGCAAGACCTACGATTACATGAACAATCCGCCGGATATCATGCTGGTCGGCACCGCCCGCCGCGAGATCCTCAACCGCGACCTCTACAACTACCGCGGCGTGCAGATGCTCGATCTGGTGCATGCGTCCCGGGGCTGCAAATTCGATTGCTTTCCCTGCTGCACCGGCTTTCTCGGCGGCACCCGGTTTCGCCCGCGGCCGATCGAGCAGGTGATCGCCGAAATGGAGGCGATCCAGAACAATCGGCTGTTCATCGTCGACAATTCCCTCGCCCAGGATCGCCAGTGGTTGAAAGAGCTGTTCACGGCCATGATCCCGCTGAAGAAGAAGTGGGTCTCCCACCCGATCCTCGACGATCCGGAAATTCTCAAGCTGGCCGCCGATGCCGGCGCCTGGTATGTCTATCAGGCGGTTTTCGATACCTCCGATGTTATCCGCAACCGCATCCGCCGCCTCAAGGATCACGGCATCGGCGTCGAGGGAACGATCCTGCTCGGCACCGACGACCAGGACGCGGATGACATCAAGCGGCTGGTCGATTTCCTCATCGAGGTGGAACTCGATGTCGCCGAGTTCACCATCCTCACCCCCTTCCCGCATTCGCCGGTGCGCACCCAGATGCAGAACGAGGGGCGGATTCTGAACAGCAACTGGCACGACTACAGCGCCGACAAGGTGGTCTTCCAGCCGAAGAAGATGACCCCGGAGAAGTTGCAGGAGATGTACCATTACGCCTGGGACACCTTCTACGCCGATGGCGGCTATCAGCTCAAAATGGGGGAGCTGTTCAAACGGGTCATCGGCCGCGAGATCGCCGACGGCACCTACCGGCGCTACGATCCGCGCACCCGGCGCAGTTTTCGTGGCGAGGCGGCTAGATGAGTCGCGTCTTTCTCGTCTCCAGCAACGTCACCTGCGAGCCGTTCCCGGTCTACCCGCTCGGCATGGCCATGGTCGCCGCCGCTTGCGCCGGTCGCGGCCATCAGGTGCGGCAATTCGATTTTCTTGCCGCCGGCCGCTCGGAGACGGCGCTGGAAGAGGCGGTGCGCGTCTTCGCCCCCGAGGTGGTCGGCCTGTCGCTGCGCAACATCGACAACGTCGACTCCTTCAGCGGCGAGAACGCCTGGTACCTCGCCCAGGCGCGGCAGCTGGTCTCCCGGGTGCGGCGGGCAACCGACGCCCCGGTTGTTCTCGGCGGCCCCGCCTTCTCCATCCTGCCGGAAGAAATTCTCGCCTACGTCGGCGCCGATTACGGCATCGTCGGCGAAGGGGAGCGGCGGTTTCCCGACCTGGTGGAGCGCCTCGGCCGAGGCGAGAAGCCGGCGACGCCGGTGCAGGCGAACGGCTCGCCCCTGGCCGGCAACGGCATCGGGGCGCCGCTGCTGGAACCGGAACTGGTGCGCTTCTATCTCGAACAAACCGGCATGCTCAATCTGCAGACCAAACGCGGCTGTCCCTTCGCCTGCACCTACTGCAGCTATCCGCAGCTGGAGGGATGCGGTTTCCGCGCCCGCCCGGCGGAGGCGGTGGTGGAGGAGCTGCGGCGCATCCGCGCCGAATTCGGGGCGGACACTTTTTTCTTCACCGACTCGGTCTTCAACGACCCCGCCGGCCACCATCTGGAGATCGCCGAGGAGTTGCTGCGGCAAGACGCCGGCATTCGCTGGTGCGCCTTCTTCCGGCCGCAAGGCATGGGTCGCGCCGACCTGGCCCTGATGAAGCGCTCCGGCCTCTACGCCCTGGAGCTCGGAACCGATGCGGCCAGCGACGCCACCCTGGCCGCCATCGGCAAGGGCTTCAGCTTCGCCGAGGTCGAGGCTGTCAGCCGGGCCTGCGTCGAGGAGCGGCTGCCCTGCGCCCATTACGTCATGTTCGGCGTGCCCGGCGAAACGCCGGCCACGGTAACCGAGGGGCTGGCGAACCTGGCCCGTCTCGAGCAGTGCGTCGTCTTCGCCTTCTCCGGCATCCGCATTCTCCCCGGCACCGACCTGCACGCCCAGGCGGTGCGCGAGGGGGTGCTCGCCGCCGAAATGTCCCTGCTGAAGCCGAGCTACTACTTCTCTCCGGCCGTGGATGCCGAATGGATGAACGCCGCCATTCTCGCCTCCTTCCGCCGCCGGCGCGACCGCATCTTCCCGCCATCCGAGGGACAGGCGCGCCTGACGGTGATGCATCGTTTCGGCTTCCGAGGGATTCTCTGGGACAGCCTGGTCCCCTTCGGCCCGCCGGGAGTCACCCTGAAATGAGCGCTCTCGACCCAGGCAAGATTCTGCTGCTGCATCCCCTCGGCTACCCGGCCGAGGCGGCCGGCCGGGACATTTCCCGCCTGGCCAATCTGATGCCCCCCCTCGGGCTGGCGAGCATCGCGGCGTGGCTGGAGAAAGAAGGGCTGCAGGCGGATATCCTCGACTGCTTCGCCCACCCGGATGCCGAAGCCAGCCTGCGCGAGCGCCTGCTCGCCGAGCGACCGGCCTGGCTCGGCATCTCCTGCACCACCTCCAGCTTTCTCGACGGGGTGCGTCTGGCGGAGCTGGCCAAAAGCCTGCTGCCCGGCATCCGCGCCGTTTTCGGCGGCCCGCACGCCTCGGCCCTGAAAGAACACGTGCTGCAGGGGTATCCGGCGGTCGACTTCGTCATCGCCGGCGAGGGGGAGCAGAGCCTCACCGAACTGATGCAGGGCGGCTGGGAGGAGCCGGAAAAGGTGCCGGGCATCGTCTGGCGCGACGGCGCGGAGGTGCGCTTCAGCGGCTATCGCGGCCGGGGCATCGATCTGGACCGCCTGCCTTTTCCCGCCTACGAAAAACTCGCCGGTTTTCCGCACGTCTACAAGCTGCCGATCTTCAACTACCCGAAGGCGCCCAACACCAGCTGCATCTCCAGCCGCGGCTGCCCCTACGCCTGCAGCTATTGCGACCGCTCGGTGTTCGGCCGCACGTTCCGTTTCAACTCGGCGGAGTACCTGTACGAACATCTGCGCTACCTGCGCGAGCGCTTCGGCATCCGCCACGTCAACTTCTACGACGACCAGTTCACCTTTCATCGCGATCGGGTGGAGGAGTTCTGCCGCCGGATGATCGACCGCCCCCTCGGCGTGACCTTCAACTGCGCGGTGCGCGCCGAGCATGTCGATGGCGAGCTGCTGCGGCTGATGAAGGCGGCGGGCTGCTGGATGGCAAGCCTCGGCATCGAGACCGGCGATCCGCAGCTGCTGGCGCAGCACCGGCAGAACGCCGACCTGGACATGCTGGCAACGAAGATCCGCCTGATCAAACAGGCCGGCATCCGGGTCAAGGGATTGCTGATGATGGGGTTGCCGGGAGAGAGCGAGGAGAGCATCCGCCGCAGCATGGAATATGTGTTTTCGCTGCCCATCGACGATTTCAATCTGGCGAAATTTACCCCTTTTCCCGGCTCGCCCCTTTATGAGAAGATCAGGGATTTGGGGAGCTTCGACGAGGACTGGCCGCGCATGGACTGCATGCATTTCCTCTTCGTGCCGCAGGGGATGACCCGGGAGCGCCTGGACCTGCTGTTCAACACCTTTTACCAGCGGCACTACAGCCGACCGAAGGTGCTCCTCGGCTATGCGGCGATGCTCTGGCGCTCCCCCGACAGCTGGCGGCGCTTTGCCGGCAATTTCGGCTCTTTCCTGCGCTTCACCCGTAGCAGCGAACGGATGGAAAGCTAGGGCCGTTATTAGCACGAATACCGACGAATTTATGACTGTTTGTGTTCATTTGTCTGTATTCGTGGCGAAAAATGGAATTTTCAGGCATTTATGAACGTTCTCATCGTCATTCCCCTGTATAACCACGCGGCCAGCGTGCGCGCCGTGGCCGAAGCCTGTCTGGCCGTCCACCCCGATGTTCTGGTCGTCGACGACGGCAGCAGCGACGGCGGCGCCGATCACGTCGCCGACCTGCCGGTGCGGATCGTCCGTCACCCTGGCAACCGCGGCAAAGGGGCGGCGATCATGACCGCCGCCGCCGAGGCGCGTCGCCTGGGGATGAGCCATATCGTCACCATCGATGCCGACGGTCAGCACGATGCCGCCGACTTCCCGGCCTTCCGGGTGGCCATCGAAGAACATCCGCAGGCGATCGTCGTCGGTTGCCGGGATTTCGCCACCGCCAACGTCCCCGGATCTTCCCGCTTCGGCCGCAGGTTTTCCAATTTCTGGCTGCGCCTGCAAACGGGAAAGAGCCTGGGCGATACGCAAAGCGGCTTTCGCGCCTATCCGCTGCGGGTGCTGGAGCGCCTGCCTCTCGGGCAACAGCATTACTCCTTCGAGGTGGAGGTCCTGGTCAAGGCCGCCTGGGCCGGCGTCGAACTGCGCGATGTGCCGATTTCCGTCTATTATCCGCCGGCGGACGAGCGGGTATCGCACTTTGGCGCCTTTCGCGACAATCTGCGCCTGACGCTGCTCAATACGCATCTGACCATGCGTTCCATTCTGCCCTGGCCGCATCGCAAGATCGTGGCCGATGGCGACGGCGGCGCCAAGGTGAGCGTGCTGCACCCGCTGCGCTCCATTCGCGTGCTGCTGACCGAAAACAGCTCGCCGGCCCAACTGGCCGCCGCCGGGGCGCTCGGCGTTTTTCTCGGCGCCTTGCCGCTGCTGGCGCTGCACACCATCGCCATCCTGTTCGCCGCCGGCTTTCTGCGCCTGAACAAGGTGGCGGCGGTCAGCGCCAGCCAACTGTGCATGCCGCCCCTGGTGCCGGCGCTCTGCATCGAAACCGGCTACTTCATGCGCAAGGGCGAGTTTCTCACTGAATTCAACCTGCAGACCCTCGGCCATCAGGGGCTGGAGCGGTTGTGGGAATGGCTCCTCGGCTCGCTTCTGCTCGCACCGTTGCTGGCGCTGCTGGTCGGCGCCCTGGTCTACGGCTCCGCCCGCGGCGTACGGGAGGCGATCCGTGCCGGCCGCTGAACGGGGGAGCGCCGGCTGGAGCAGCCGCAGCGTCGGCTCCCGGCTGCAGCACCGGATTTTTTATCTTCTGATCGGGCTCGGCGGCCGGCGGCCGGCTTACGCCCTTCTCTATTTGGTTGTTTTGTATTATGTTCTGTTCCGGCCGTCGCTGCGCCGCCGCTCGTATCCGTATCTGCGCCGGCGTTTTCCCCGGCAGCCGCCGCGGCTGGTCGACAGCTTCCGGATGAGTCTGGCCCTCGGCCAGGTGCTGGTCGACCGGGCGACGGTCGGCATCCTCGGCCCGGCGGCGCTGCGAGTCGGCCTTGAGGGGCGAAAAGAGCTCATCGATCTGGTCGCCGAGGGGCGCGGCCTGATCCTGATGACCGCCCACGTCGGCTGCTGGCAGGTGGCGATGTCCGCCTTCGACTTTCTCCAGGCGCCGGTCAACCTGCTGCTGCAGCGCGAGGACGGAGACATCGACCGGCATTATTTCGAGCACGCCGGCATCGAATCGCCCTACCGGATCATCGATCCGCGCGGCTTTCTCGGCGGCACCCTGGAGATGATCGCGGCCCTGAAGCGGGGCGAGGTATTGTCGGTAATGGGAGATCGGATGCTGGGCAACGATCGCAACGGCATCGAAGCCGATTTCCTCGGCGCTCCGGTGCGTTTCCCTTACAGCGCCTACAAGCTGGCATCGGCCACCGGCGCCCCGGTGGCGATCCTTCTCTCGGCCAAGACCGGGCCGGACGTCTACGCCCTGCGCCTGTGCAGCGTCCTTCGGGTCCCCGCCGGCCTGGGACGCAAGGCGGCCGATTTTGCCCCCTTCGCCGCGCGCTTCGCCGAAATTCTCGAGCAGTACTGCGGGGAGCACCCGTATCAGTTCTTTAATTTTTTCGACCTGTGGGAGCCCTCGCCGGCCTCCCCTGCCAACGCAAGGAGCAGAAAATGAGTGTCAAAGAGAATTTGAAGAAAATCCTGATCGAGGGCTTGAACCTGGAGGACATCACCGTGGACGACATCCAGGACGACATGCCGCTGTTCGGCGAGGGCCTCGGTCTCGATTCTCTCGACGTGGTCGAGCTGATCGTGCTGGTGCAGAAACACTTCGGGGTCGAGATCAAGGATATGGAAGAGGGCCGGCCGGCGCTGCAGACGGTGAACACCCTGGCCGACTTCATCGAAAAAAGGCGGGCGGCATGAGGTCTCCCCGTCCGGTCGCCGTGACCGGCCTCGGCTGCATCTGCGCCGCCGGGACAAACCTTGCGGCCTGCCTCGACACCCTTTATCGCGGCGAACGCGCGCCGCAGCCGCCGGCGCGCTTTCATAGCGACCACCCGGTGCGCTACCCGGTCTTCGCCGCAGCGGCCGAGCTGCCCGGCGGCGAGCGTCTCGGTCGCACCGCCCGGCTGGCCATCGTCGCCGCCCGCGAGGCGGTGGCCGATGCCGGCTGGTCGCCGGCGGCCCTCGCCGGCCGACGGGTCGGAGTCATCGTCGGCACCACGGTCGGCAGCGCCATGAACAACGAAGATTTTTACGCCGACTACCTGCGGGGCGGAGAACCGCCGTTGGCCCAGATCGAGCGTTTTCTCGGCAGCAATCCGGCGACGGCCGTCGCCCGCGATCTCGGCCTGACCGGTCCCTGCCAGACGGTGGTGAACGCCTGCTCCTCCGGCACCGACGCCGTCGGCATCGGCGCCGCCTGGATTCGCGCCGGCGAGTGCGATCTGGTGCTGGCCGGCGGCGCCGACGAACTCTGCCGGATCACCTACAACGGCTTCATCTCCCTGATGATCACCGACGACGCGCCGGTGCGCCCCTTCGACCGGCGGCGCAAGGGGCTCAATCTCGGCGAGGGCGCCGGCTTCCTGCTGCTGGAGGCGGATGGCCTGCGGGCGGACCGACCGCCCCGCGCCTTCGTCGCCGGCTACGGTTCGGCCTGCGACGCCCACCATCTGACGGCGCCGCACCCCGAAGGGGCGGGATTGAAGCGGGCGCTGGCCGAGGCCCTCGACCAATGCGGCGCGGCGGCGGCCGACCTCGCTTTCGTCAACGCCCATGGCACCGGCACCCCCGACAACGACCGGATCGAGAGCCGCACCCTGGCGGTGACCTTGCCCGGCGTCCCCTTCCTGTCGACCAAGGGGTACACCGGCCACACCCTGGGCGCCTCCGGCGCCATCGAGGCCGCCTTCACCGTCGCCGCCCTCGAACGGGGGGAAGTGCCGGCCAACGCCGGCTTCGGCGAGGCCGATCCGCAGTGTCCGGCGACGCCAGTGACCGCCAACACGCCGGTGCGGGGGGAGTTCGCGCTTTCCCAGTCCCTCGCCTTCGGCGGCAACAATGCGGTCGTCGTTTTCCGCAAAGGAGGCGCCCGATGAGCCGGCTGGCGATACAGGGACTCGGAGTGGTGGGCGGCTTCGGCTGCGGCGTCGACGCGCTGCGGCAAGCTCTCGCCGGCGCTCCGCCGACGCCGCAACCGGCGCCGGCCGGCGCGGGGGGGCCGCTGCCGGTTCTGCTCGCCGCAGACGACGCGCTGGAGGACTTCGTCCCCCGCCGCGCCCTGCGGCGCGTCGATCACTTTTCCCGGCTCGCCCTGCTCGGCGCCTCGCTGGCCCTGCGGGACGCCGACCGACTGGAGACCGACCGCAGCCGTCTCGGGGTGGTGATCGCCACCGGCTGGGGCGCGATGGCGACCACCTTCGCCTTTCTTCAGTCATTTATCCAGGGGGGCGATGTCTGCTCGTCGCCGACCCACTTCTCCAGCTCGCTGCACAATGCCGCCGCCGCCAATATTTCGATCCTGCTGCAGGTAACGGGGCCGAGCCTCACCGTCAGCCAGTTTGAAATGAGCTTTCCCTCGGCCCTGCTCACCGCCCGCCGCTGGCTCGCCGAAGAGCGGGTCGATGCCGTGCTGGTCGGCGGCGTCGACGAATACTGCCCCGAATTGGGCTACTGCTGGCGGCGCTTTTTCGGCGTTGCCGATGGGCCGCTGCAGCCCCTCGCCTTTGACCGGCAGAGCGCTCTTCCCGGCGAAGGCGCCGCCTTTGTGCTTCTGGAAAGGGGCGACCGGTCAGGGCGCTACGGCTACCTCACCGCCATCGGGCAGGGAAATCTGGCCGGCTCCCCGCCGGCGCTGCCGCAACGCCTGCTTCTCGGCGCCGATGGGCAAAAGGAATGCGGGGCCGGCTATCCCCGCCTGCTGCCCACCGGGGCGCGGGTGGCCGCCTACGCGCCCGCCTGGGGCAGCCTGCCCGTGGGCCAGGCCTTCGATCTGGCGGCGGCGGCGTTGGCGGCCGGCGACAATCGGCTCTACCCCGCCGCGCCCGCCCCGGCCGGCGGCCTCGAACTGCTCGGCGGGGAATCCTTCGGCGACGAACCGGTGGGCTGCCTGAAGCTGGGACGCTGCGGCGACTACGGCCTGCTGACGGTGGCGCGCCGATGAAGCGCCTTCTTTTCTTCCTGCTGCTGCTTTTTGCCGCTTTGCCGGCGGCCGCGCGGGGGGAGGAGAAGGTGGCCACGCGCTTCGGCGGGGCGGCGGCCTTCGGCCACGCCTACGACCCGGAAAATATCGACTTCCTTCTGGTCTCCGGCGTGGCGCTGTTCGATTACGACCGCGTCTGGCCGCACCGCGCGCCGCCGCCGCTGCGCTTCAAAGTGGAGGCGACTCTGGGCTTGACCACGGCGCCACGGTCCCGGGCCATGGCCTCGGGCAACATGATCGCTCTTTATTATCTCGATTCGCTGCGCACCGAAGCTCTGCGCCCCTACGCCGAAGCGGGGATCGGCCTGATTTACACCGATTATCGGGTGGCCGGGCAGGGGCTGCGCATCAACTTCAATCCACAGGCGGGGATCGGCACGGAGATCGGCGGCGACTGGTATGCCGCCTTTCGCATCCACCACCTGTCGAACGCCAATCTGCATCGCGACAACCGGGGGAGCAATTCGCTGCTGCTGCAGATCGGGCGCTATTTTTGACCGCCGGGCCAGCGAGGCCCGGAGACGCCGAGATTTTTCGGCTCGCTGCTTTTCCCGCTGCGTCCAGCACGGTATTACTGATTTCGAGGCTTTATGCGCAAAACCGAAGTGCCCCAAGACAGCTGTCTGCTCGACGGACAACAGGAAATCTGCTACGCCCTTGACGAAAACGGCCACTATGTCCTGGCGCCCACCGCCGGTTGGGAACCGAAGAATATCGTCAATCTTCAGGCCTGGGGGCTGATCCGCGAACAGGTCGAGCGCGCCTTCGCCGAGGTGCGGGCGGGGCGGCGCAGCCCCCTGGCCTATCATATGGCCCGCCACCAGATGGACGTGGGAATGCTCGCCGCCTATACCGGCCTCTCCCGCTGGCGGGTGCGCCGACACCTGCGCCCGGCGATCTTCGCCCGTCTGAAGCCGGCGCTCCTGGAACGCTACGCCTCGCTGCTGAAGATGAGCGTGGCCGAACTGGGCGCCCTTCCCGATCGCCCGCAGCTGACCACCCCGCATCTGGGTGAGCAAAAACTTTAACCTTCGCCGCCGAGGCGCGGAAAAACAGCGGAAGTTCTTCTGCACCCCCGCTTTTTTCGGTGGCAAAAGCTCTCATAAAGGATGTTGCGTGAAAATCGATTTTCCCCACAACCAATCCGCCCATTGCGAAAGCGGCGTAACCGCCAATCTGCTGACCCACGCGGGGGTCGGAATGTCCGAGGCAATGGCTTTCGGTATCGGCTCGGGGCTGTTCTTCGGCTATGTCCCCTTCATCAAGATGAACTACCTGCCGCTGATCACCTATCGCGGCGCGCCCGGCTGCATTTTCCGCAAGGCGACCAAGCGCCTGGGCATCGACATCGAGCAGAGTAAATTCCGCCGTCCCGCTGCCGCCCGGCAGGCCCTCGACCGCCTGCTGGCCGCCGGCACGCCGGTCGGCGCGCAAACCGGCGCCTACTGGCTCCCCTATTTTCCGCCGGCGCTGCGCTTTCATTTCAACGGCCACAATCTGGTGATCTGCGGCCGCGAAGGGGACGACTATCTGATCAGCGATCCGGTCTTTCCCGGCCTCGTCCGCTGTCCGGCCGAAGACCTCGAGCGCGCCCGTTTCTCCAAGGGCGCGCTGGCGCCGAAAGGCCGCCTGTACCATATCCGCCGGGCGCCGCAGCAGGTGGACCTGCCGGGCGCGATCAGCAAGGCGATCGCCGACGTCTGCCGGGTGATGCTCAAGACCCCGGTGCCCTACGCCGGCATTCGCGGCATGCACCTGCTTGCCCGCCATCTGGAAAAATGGCCGGCCAAACTCGGGGAGGAGAAAGCGGCGGTGCATCTGGGACACATGATCCGCATGCAGGAGGAGATCGGCACCGGCGGCGGCGGCTTTCGTTTTATTTACGCCGCCTTTTTGCAGGAAGCGACCGAAGTCCTCGGCCGCCCGTCCCTGCAGCCCCTGTCGGAGCGGATGACCGGCGCCGGCGACGCCTGGCGCGAATTCGCCGTCATCGGCGCCCGCATCTGCAAGACCCGTGGGTTGCCGAGCGACACCTACGGCGCCCTCGCCAACCGGCTGCGCGATATTGCCGCGCGCGAGCGGCGCATCTATCTCGATCTGGCGGCGGCGATCCCATGAAGCTCGATCTTCGCAACGACACCATGCCCGAAGAGAGCGACCTGTCCGAGCGGTCGCCGCTGGAAGTTGCGGCAAGCGACGAGATCCTGCTCGAAGCCGGGAATCTGGTCAAAATCTACCCCGGCGCCTCCCGCCCGGCGGTGGACGGGCTCAATCTCCAGATCCGGCAAGGGGAGGCCTTCGGCCTGCTCGGGCCCAACGGCGCCGGCAAGACCACGGCGATTTCCATCCTCTGCACTCTGCTGCGGCCCACTGGCGGCAGCGTCCGCTTCGCCGGCCGCGACACCCAGTGCCACGCCAAACAGGTGCGCCGGCAGATCGGCCTGGTGCCGCAGGAGATCGCCCTCTACCCGCGGCTGACCGGCCGGGAGAACCTGCGCTACTTCGCCCGCCTCTACGGCCTGAAGGGGTTGACGCTGGAGGAGCGGGTCGCCGAGGCTCTCGCCCTGGTGCAGCTTGCCGACCACGCCGACCGGCCGGTGGAGGTCTACTCCGGCGGCATGAAGCGGCGCGCCAATCTCGCCGCCGGCCTGCTGCACCGACCGCGGCTGCTGTTTCTCGACGAGCCGACGGTGGGCATCGACGCCCAGTCGCGCAACCTGATCCTGGAGAATCTGGCCCGGCTGAAGGATGAGGGATTGACCCTGGTCTACACCACCCACTACATGGAAGAGGCGGAGCAGCTCTGCGATCGCATCGGCATCATGGACCACGGCCGGATCATCGCCGAAGGACAGCCGGCGGCACTGATCGCCGACCGGCCCGAATGCGCCTCCCTCGAAGACCTGTTTCTGCACTTGACCGGCCGCCAACTGCGCGACCACTGACCGAAAGCGCCGATGTCGAAACTTCTCGCCACCCTCTACAAAGAACTGCTGCTCGTCTGGCGCGACCGGGCCGGCCTGCTCCTGCTCTTCGCCATGCCCGCCGCCCTGGTGCTGGTGGTTTCCCTGGTGCAGAACAACATCCTGGAGACCAGCTCCGCCAGCCTGCCGGTGCTGCTGGTCGATGAAGACGGCGGCGAGGTGGCCCGCCGGGTGGAAGAGCGCCTGCGGGAGCTCGGCGCCCTCTCCCTGGTGCGGGAGATTCCCGATCAGACCCTCGATGCGGCGGCCGCCCGCCAGGCGGTCAGCGGCGGCGATTTTCAATTTGCCATCGTCATTCCGGCCGGAACAACCGAAGGGGTTCGCGCCCACGCCCGCCGGCTGGCGGAGCAATCCCTTTCGGGGGCGGAGGATGCCGCGCCGGCGACCGAAGAGGCCGCCGAACTGGCGGTCTACTTCGATCCGACCGTTCAGGGCGCTTTCCGCACGGCGGTGGTCAGCTCCCTGCGGCTGGTGATCCTCGGCGTGGAAACGGAAGAAAAGCTGCATTTCATCGCCGAATTGCTGCCGGGAGAGATGGAGCGGCAACTCGCCAGCCAGTTCCCCTTCGGCATGCCCGAGACGGCCAAACCGCAGCTTCGCCTGACCTGGAGCGATGCGCCGGTTCTCGCCATCCGCGAACAGGTCGCCCTGATCGGCGAACTGCCCAGCCTGCCGACGGCGGTGCAGCAGAATGTGCCGGCCTGGGCTCTGTTCGGCATGTTCTTCATCGTCGTCCCCCTCTCCGGCACCCTGCTGCGCGAGCGGCAGGAAGGAACCTTGCTGCGCCTGCGCACCATCGCCGTTTCGCCGCTGCTGCTGCTCGCCGGCAAGGTGGCGGCCTATGTCCTGGTTTGCCTCGGCCAGTTTCTTTTCATGCTGCTGGTGGGCGCCGCCATTCTCCCCCTGTTCGGCACGCCGGTGCTCGACATCGGCAATCAGCCGGCGGCCGTTTTCTTCCTCGCCCTGTGCGCCGCCCTGGCGGCGACGGGCTTCGGCATCCTGGTCGGCACCCTGGTCGGCTCCTACGAGCAGGCCTCCATGGTCGGGCCAGTGGCGGTGGTCCTCGCCGCCGCCCTGGGCGGGGTCATGGTTCCGGTCTACGTCATGCCGAAAGCGATGGCGGCGATCAGCGTGTTTTCCCCCCTCGCCTGGGGGCTCAACGGTTTTATCGAACTGTTCGTGCGCGGCGGCGATTTTTCCGCCGTGCTGCCGAACGCCCTCGGACTGCTCGCCTTTTTCGCCGCCACCCTGGGGATCGCCTGGCTGGCTTTCCTCCGGCGAAGCCGTAGCGGCGTCTGAGGCACGGAATATAAAAGGAGAAGTTTATGGAAAAGACGAACACCCTTGACCTTGAGGCGCAGCTGCAGAAGATGATCGTCCAGTCCTGCAACGTGCTCAATCCGCCCACGGAAACTCTCGCCGACGCCCCGCTCATCGGCCCGGACTCCCCCTTCGGCCTCGATTCCCTTGACGCGGTGGAAGTGGTGGTGCTGGTGCAGAAAAATTTCCAGGTCCGCATCGCCTCGCAGGAGACCAGCCGCGAGGTGCTGCAGTCGCTCAGAACGCTGGCGGACTATATCCGGAAGGAGCAGGGGGAGTAATATCCTTCGGCAAAAACCCGTCTTCGACAACGCAAAAAGGCCCCGGCACTGTTAAGTGCCGGGGCCTTTGCTTTTAGTGGCGCGCCTCGAGAGATTCGAACTCCCGGCCTTCTGATCCGTAGTCAGACGCTCTATCCAGCTGAGCTAGAGGCGCGTGGGGTGAAGAGATGAATTTATCTCTTATTTTGATCTTTTTGTCAAATGATTTTATGCGGGATTCGGGATCGGGGTTTTGAAGTTTTAAAAACTGGCGGAGAGGGAGGGATTCGAACCCTCGGTACGGGTTGACCCCGTACACTCGCTTAGCAGGCGAGCGCCTTCAGCCGACTCGGCCACCTCTCCGTGCTTTTTGCCTTTTCGAATGGGGCAAAGATTACACTTGAGCTGCCCCGAATGTCAATTTTAATTTGGCGGAGGAGGTAGGATTCGAACCCACGGAACTTTCGTTCAACGGTTTTCAAGACCGCCGCCTTAAGCCACTCGGCCACTCCTCCGCATGCAATCAGTCTATTTTTTCCATCCCGCCCATGTAGGGGCGCAGCACTTCGGGGATGATGACCGACCCGTCGGCCTGCTGATAGTTTTCCAGTATGGCCACCAGCGTCCGGCCGACCGCCAGGCCGGAGCCGTTGAGGGTGTGGACGAATTCGGGTCGCGCGCCCTCTTCGCGGCGGAAGCGAATCGCGGCGCGCCGCGCCTGAAAGTCGCGGAAATTGGAGCAAGAGGAGATTTCGCGATAGGTTTCCTGCGCCGGCAGCCAGACCTCGATATCGAAGGTGCGGGCGGCGGAAAAACCGATATCGCCGGTGCACAGATCGACCACCCGGTAGGGCAGCCGCAGCCGCCGCAGCACCTCTTCGGCGTTGTCGAGCAGCGCGGCCAGTTCGCTGTCGCTCTCTTCAGGGCGGACGAACTTGACCAGCTCGACCTTGTTGAACTGGTGCTGACGAATCAGCCCGCGGGTGTCCTTGCCGTAGGAGCCGGCCTCGCGGCGGAAACAGGGCGTATAGGCCGTGTAGCCGAGGGGCAGGTCGGCGGCGGCGAGGATTTCGTCGCGATGGATATTGGTCACCGGCACTTCGGCGGTGGGGATGAGGAAGTAATCGGGTCCCTCGGTATGAAAAAGATCGTCTTCGAACTTGGGCAGTTGGCCGGTGCCGGTCATCGACTCGCGGTTGACCAGGAAGGGGGGCAGCACTTCGACATAGCCGTGCTCGCCGGTGTGCAGGTCGAGCATGAAACTGATCAGCGCCCGCTCCAGCCGCGCGCCGGCCCCTTTAAGCAGGGAAAAACGGGCGCCGGTGATCTTGCCGGCCCGTTCGAAATCGAGAATGCCGAGCTGTTCGCCAATTTCCCAGTGTGGCCTGGCGGCGAAAGCAAAGACGGTCGGCTCGCCCCAGCGCCGCACTTCGCGGTTTTCTTCCTCGGAAGCGCCGACGGGCGCCGCCTCGTGCGGCAGATTGGGGACGGTGAGCAGGATTCCCTGGAGTTCTTCCTCGACCTGCTTCAGCTCGTCTTCGAGCCCCTTGATGCGGCCGGAAACCTCCTTCATGCGGGCGATTTCGTCCCGCACCTGGCTCTTGTCGCGGGTCTGGCCGATGAGCAGCGACACCCGGTTCTTTTCGGCCTTGAGATTCTCCGATTCCCCGAGCAGCTCGCGCCGGCGCCGGTCGAGGTCGCGGAAGCCGGACAGGTTGACCGCACCGCCGCGGGTGGCCAGGCGCTGCTCGGCCGCATCGAGGTTTTCGCGCAGATATTTGGCATCAAGCATGACAGGCCGTCCGTTGGCAGCGGCGGCGGGGAGGTGCCCCGACGCCTGGAGAAGAAGATAGTTTATTTAGCATTAACGCCCCGGCGCGTCAAGGCTCCGCCGGTCCTGCGAGGTCCAGTTTCCCCTTGACCCACCATTCGCTGTCGTCGTCGAACCACCAACGCGTCGAGTCGGTGTTCCAGATGGTCGCCGCCAGCTGCTGGGCGGCCTCGGTCCGCAGGCGGCGCACGGCGAAGGGATACCATTCGTCGGCGTAGCGGTTGCCCAGGTCCTTGTACTCCTTCAGCGCGAGAATCATCTCCAGCTGGTCGGCGTCGTGGGCGATGAGCGACTCGCGGCTGGCGCCGGCGACAAACTCCTCGATCGATCCCTGGTAATCGTCGCCGAAGGGCAGGGTGCGCGCCAAATCGGCCACGGCTCGCTTCTCGTCGGTCTTGACGTATTTTTTATTGACGTAGTTGAGATCGCCGGTGCGCGCCTCCGGGATGTCGTGAAACAGACAGAGCTGCAGCACCCGGCCGACGTCGGCCGCCCCGTCCAGCCGGGCCAGGGTGTAGCCGATCACCGCCGTGCGAAAGCTGTGCTCGGCCACCGATTCCGCCCCCGAACCGAGAAACTGGAAGCCGGTGCGCGGGGTGCGCTTGAGCATCCCGACTTCGAAAAAGAAATTGGCCAGATTTTTCATTTCCATCCTTGTTTGTGTTGGATTATCCCAAACGGATCATAAACACCCCGGCGAGAATGAGCAAGACGGCGGTGCAACGAATGCGGCCGCAGGTCTCGCCGAGGAACACGATGCCGATCATGACCCCGACCAGAAGGCTGACCTGGCGCACCGGAACGGCGTAGCTCATCGGCGCCAGCTTCAGCCCGTAGCGAAAGGTGAGAAAGGAGCCCATCATCACCGGCCCGGAGCACAGAATAAGCGTGCGGCTCCGCCGCCATTCCTCGCAAATCCGGCCGCGATAGCGGCGACGCAACAGGTTGGCGGTCATGAACAGCAGCATGAACATGACCAGCAGGTAGGTGAAGTAAAAGGGGGGATAAATACCGACCCCGACCTTGTCCACCACCGCGCCCACCGAGTAGATGAAGCCGGCGGCGAGCGCCGCCCGCACCGCCGGCTCGCCAAGACCGCGAAAGGGGCGCAGCACCTCGGAGAAGGAAAACCGCCGCAGCTGGACACTGTAGGCGCCGGCCACCACCAGGGCGATGCCGGCCATGCCGGAGGCGGAAAGAACCTCTCCCAGAAGGAGCATCCCCCACAGCGGAACGTACAGCATGGAGGTCTGGGCGAGGGGATAGCTGAGGGAGAGATCGCCGCTGCGGTAGGCGCGGCCGTTAAGCAGGTGATACAGGACGAAGCAGGCGCCGCCGGCCGCGCCGAGCAGCAGAACCTTCGCCGAAACGGGCGGAAACGCTTCGGCCTGCAACGGCAGCAGGAGATTGAGCAGGGCGCCCGACATCACGAACATCCACCAGATGAACACCGTCTTGTCCCGGCTGCGCTTGACCAGCAGATTCCAGAAGGCGTGCATGACGGCGGAAATCAGGATAAGCATGAAGGCGAGACTGCTCATGGGGGTGGATTCTACTCCGGCGACCAGGGGAAGGAAAGGAAAACCCGGTGGCCGCCCCGGAGGCATTGACAAGGGGGCCGGGGGTGAGCAGAATACTGGCGCACCTTAAGTCTTTTCAACGAGAACCCTGCCCTGCAAATCCGCAAGAAAAGGAGAACCGTCATGGCGAATACCCGCGTTGAACGCGATTCGATGGGAGAGATGCATGTGCCCGCGGATGCCCTGTACGGCGCCCAGACGGCGCGGGCGCTGGCCAACTTTCCCATTTCCGGCTGGCGCTTTTCGCGTCCCTTTCTGCGCGCCCTGGGGATGATCAAGGAGCGGGCGGCCCGGGTCAACCTCGAACTGGGGATGCTCGACCGGCATGTCGCGCTGGCCATCATGGAGGCCGCCGAAGAGGTGATCGAGGGCAAGCTCGATGCGCACTTTCCCCTCGATATTTTTCAGACCGGATCGGGGACGAGCACCAACATGAACGCCAACGAGGTGATCGCCAACCGCGCCATGCAACTGGCCGGCGAGGCGGCGGGGCGCATACACCCCAACGACCATGTCAACCTCGGCCAATCGAGCAACGACGTCATCCCCACCGCCCTGCACCTGGCCACCGCCGTGGAGATTCGGCAGACCCTGATGCCGGCGCTGCACGCGCTGCAGGAGGCCTTCGGCGAAAAATCGGAAGCCTTTGACGATATCGTCAAAATCGGCCGCACCCATCTGCAGGACGCGGTGCCGGTGCGCCTCGGACAGGTGTTCTCCGGCTACGCCCGGCAGATCGCCCTCGGCAAGCGACGCCTGGAGGCGGCCGTCGAGGGGCTGCTGGAGCTGCCCCTGGGCGGCACCGCCATCGGCACCGGACTGAACACCCATCCGGAATTCGCCGGCCGCACCATCGCCGGTCTGGCCGAGGTCAGCGGCCTGGCGTTTCACGAGGCGGTCAATCACTTCGAGGCGCAGGCGGGCAAGGATGCGGCGGTGGCGGCCAGCGGCGCCTTGCGCGGGGTGGCGGTGGCGCTGTTCAAAATCGCCAACGACATCCGCTTTCTCGGCAGCGGGCCGCGTTGCGGACTGGGGGAATTGGTGTTGCCGGCGGTGCAGCCGGGCAGCTCGATCATGCCCGGCAAGGTCAATCCGGTCATGGCCGAGAGCCTGCTGCAGGTCTGCGCCCAGGTCGTCGGCAACGACGCCGCAGTGGCGTTGGGGGGGCTTTCGGGAAATTTCGAACTCAACGTGATGATGCCGCTGATCGCGCACAACCTGCTGCAATCGACGGCCCTGCTCGCGGCGGCGGTCACCCAGTTCACCGAACGCTGTGTGCGGGGGCTGGAGGCGGACCGGCGGCGCTGCGAGGCGTTGGTGGAGCAAAGCCTGGCCATGGTCACCGCCCTGGCTCCGGCCCTCGGCTACGACCGGGCGGCGCAATTGGCGAAGAAGGCTTTCGAGACGGAGAAGACGGTGCGCCAGGTTGTCCTGGAAGAAGCGGTTCTGCCGGCGGCCGAACTCGACCGGCTGCTCGATCCGCGGCCGATGACCGAGCCGGGGATACCCGGCAAAACACGCTAGTCCGGCCCCCTGGTTGTTCGTTGCGCGCCCGGGGAGGAACCGGGATCAGGGACGGTCGGCGGCCGGGCGGTTTGCCGCCGGTGCGAGCGGGTTTTCCCGCGGCTCGGCGCTTTCGGCGGGCGGCGTCGGCCGGCTCGCCCGCTTGCGCCGCCGGGCGATATCTCTGTTGCCGATTTCCAGACGATTCTCCTTTTCCATTGGCTCCTCGGAGGAAAAGCCGCCCGCCCGGCGCGGCAAAACCGGAACCGGGAGGCTGGTCTTTCCCCCTGCTCTAGCAGAACTCGTACCAAGTTTATAATTATCTGTTTTTAAGACGTTTTCCACCCACCGACTGCCTGCCAAATGAGGTCTGTAAGTTTTTCCGATAGCCGCAGCGCTTCGGCGGTTGCCTTTCGCCCCTGGCCATCTATTCTTGTATGGCGCACCGGTGGCCAGTCGCCGCCCACAACGAAAGGGAGGCCATAAATGGCATTGATCGATTGCCCGGAATGCCAAAAACAGATTTCCGAGCAGGCGGTGGCCTGCCCCCACTGCGGATTTCCCCAAAGGGATGCCAAACGCGCGGAAAAATGGACCATGCCGCTGCTCGATCCCCTGGCCGAAGTCGCCGGCTTCATCGAAGAAATGGCCGGGGCGCTGCGCCGCTCCCTGCGCACCGAAGGCGAAAAGGAGCCGCCGGCCAAGCCTCCCCCGCCCGATGCTGCGGGCGGGGAAAAAGAGAACGCCGGGTGATCCGACGGCGCGTCGGCCGCTTAACCAAAGGAGCGAATCGGAATGTATGGCGAGGAGCGAATCTACAAGAAGGTGGAAGTGATCGGAGTTTCCCGCACCGGCATCGAAGACGCCATCCAGAGAGCGGTGAGCAAGGCGCGGGAATCGCTGGACGGGCTTTCCTGGTTCGAGGTCGGCGATATTCGCGGGCACATCGACGACAAGGGCAAGGTCAACGAATATCAGGTCGTCCTGAAGCTGGCTTTCATCGTCCAGTAATCACTGCAGAAGCAGCTTAAGGGCCAGAATCAGCACGGTCAAGGACACGACTTTCTTGATCCAGTCGTGTCCTTTTTGCACCGCCAGCCGCGAAGCCACCAGTCCCCCCATCGAGTTGCCGGCCGCCAGGGCGAACCCGAGCGCCCAATCGACCTGCCCATGCGCGATGAAAACCCACAGGGCGGGGATGGTGAAAAGCAGAATGACGAGAATTTTCACCGCGTTGGTCCGCACCAGATCGATGCCGTGCACCATCAGCGCCGGAATGATAAGAAATCCGACTCCCGCCTGCACGAACCCCCCGTAAATGCCGATGAAGAAAAAAGAGACCAGGAGCACCGCCAGGCGCAGGGTGGAGAAGGCGGCCGGTTCGATACGCAGGCGTTTGGCCGGATCGACGAGAATCACCACCAGCACGCCGATCATCACGCCGGCGAGAAGACGCTGAAAGAGCTGCTCGTCGATATCCACCGCCAACCGCGCGCCGATATAGCTGCCGGCCAGGGAAGGGGCGGTGCACATCAGGGCCAGCCGCAAGGGCAGGACCCCCTGGCGACGAAAGGAGGCGACGGCAAAAATGTTTTGCCAGAGCACCCCCACCCGGTTGGTGCCGTTGGCCACCGTCGCCGGCAAACCGAGGAAAATCAGCAGGGGAAGGGTCAGCAGCGAGCCGCCGCCGGCCAGAATGTTGAGAAAGCCGGAGACGAAGCCGACCAGCAACAGCGCCGGGAGGTGAAGATATTCGGGCATCAGCGCTCCTGCCCGAGAAGGGCGCGCACCACCTCGCCGGCCATGGTCAGACCGAATAACGGCGGGATATAGGACGAGCTGCCGAGAATGACCCGTCGATCGGTGCACCGCCAGGTGGCATCTTCCTGGTTTGGGCAGATGCAGTTTTCGGCGCAGCCGGCGCTGGCATTCGTCAGCGGGCGAAATTCCTCGGTCGAATAGACCACTTTGATACCGGTGCCAATTCCCCGCCGCCGCAGTTCCTTGCGGATGATGCGCGCCAGGCGGCATTTCTGGGTGTGGAACAGATCGGCGACGGCGATCTTGGTCGGATCGAGCTTGTTCGCCGCGCCCATGGAAGAGATCACCGGCAGCCCCCGCTCTTTGCAGGATTGCAGCAGGTGCAGCTTGCCGGTGATGTGGTCGATGCAGTCGAGCACGTAATCGTAACCCCGGCCAAGCAGCTCCGGCGCATTTTCGGCGGAGTAAAAGGCCTTGACCGGCTCGATCCGCAGGTCGGGATTGATCGCCCGGCAGCGTTCGGCCATGACCTGCACCTTGGCCCGGCCGATGCTGCCATCGAGGGCATGCAACTGCCGGTTGACGTTGGTCAGGCAGATATCGTCGAAATCGATCAGGGTCAGGCGCCCCACCCCGGCCCGCGCCAGCGCTTCGGCGGCGAAGCTGCCGACGCCGCCGACCCCGAAAACCGCTACGGAGGCGGCGTTCAGCCGCTCCAGGCCGCCGGCGCCGACCAGCAATTCAAACCGGGAAAATCGATGTTGCCTGCTCATACCTCGCGCCGTTTCCTGAAAGTGAGATTGATTTAGGGCTGGGGAGCGCCGTTTATATGCCGATTTTCAATACCCGCCGCGCGTTTTCCGCGGTAATCCGCGCCGTCTCCTCCAGACTCCAGCCGCGAATCGCCGCCACCCGGCCGGCAATCAAGGGCAGCCAGGCCGGACGGTTTTCCGAGGTGCGATGCGGCTGCGGCGCCATGTCCGGCGCATCGGTCTCGAGAACGATCGCTTCGGCCGGCAACGCCCGCAAGACATCCGGCGCCCGCCGGGCATTGGTCCAGGTCAGGGCGCCGCCGAAACCGATGGCGAAGCCGAGATCGAGGGCGCTCCGCGCGGTTTCCCGGCTGCCGGAGAAGGCGTGGAAGACCCCGCCGACCCGGTCGGCCCGTTCTTCGCGCAAAATCTTCAGCAGACGCGCCGTAGCCCGCCGGCAATGGATCAGAATCGGTCGGCCGGCGGCAACCGCCAGTTGCACCTGGCCGCGAAAGGCCGCCTCCTGGGTCGCCGCCGCCGGGAAATCAAGCAACCGGTCGAGGCCGATCTCCCCCAGCGCCACGCAATTCTCCGCGGCGAGAAGCTGCCGCAGCTCCGTCGCCGCTTCGTTGTTCCACTGGTCGGCCGCCTGCGGATGCAGCCCCGGCGCAAACAGAACACCCGGAATCTCCCGCGCCAGGGCGGGCAAACCGGCCCATCCTTCGCGGCGCACCCCGGGCACGATCCACTGCCCCACCCCCGCCGACCGCGCCTGGCGCACCGCCGCCGGCGCATCCGGTAGATAATCAAGATGGACGTGGGTGTCAATGAAAAGAGGTGGGTTCGGCATGTCATTCATGTTAGCACACGCGCCGGTCGGGAGGAAATCGCCCATCCACTGCGGCAATTGCCCGCCGGTTGCAATCGCGCGCCGCATCTGCTAAAGAAAAAGACGCAATTCTCGCCAGTTCGGCATGGAGATCGCCTTTTCCAGCCGCAGCCTTTACCTGCGCGGTCAGGAGCAGGACATGGTCCCTGCCCGACCGACGTCGGGCTGGCCGCGGCGGCGGCGTTCGTTGCGGGAAAGGGCGGCGCAACCAACGGCCCATCAGCTTCTTAAGCTTTGCCTGGGGGAAAAATCCAGATAGAATTCAAGCTTCATTCATTTCAAGGCCACAGGTATGGACGATCAAAAAGATCCCGCTCGGCAGGAATCGGAACGTGAGGTCCAGATCTGGCGACGGCTCCGGGATGCGGAAAAGGAGCGGGACGAGGCGAGGAAGGCCGCCGAGATCCTGCGTGCCGTTTTCGACAGCAGCCAGGATTCGATCGTCATCCATTCCCTGGACGGCCAGATCCTGGAGGTCAACAAAGCCTTCGAGCGCCTGCACGGGATCAGTCGGGAGGAGGCCGTGCGCCTGACCATTGCCGACATCTCGGTTTCCTCGATGTCGATGGATGAGGCCAAAGCCATCTGGGCGAAGGCGATAGCGGGCGAGGAGCAGCATTTCGAATGGAAGGGGCGGCGCTACCGGACGGGGGTGGCGTTCGATGCCGAGATCTCCCTGTGCGGCGTCCGGCTGAACGGAAAGGATGTCATTCTTGGCCATGTGCGCGACGTCACCGAACGCAAACAGGCCAAGGCCGAGATCCGGGACAGCCGGGAACGCCTGCGGCAGGCGCATGAACTGCTGGAGGGGGTCACCGAGGGGACCAAGGACCAGATCGCCGATCTGGATCTCGATTTCCGCTACACCCTCTTCAATCGCGCCTACCGCAAGGAATTCCAGCGGCTCTTCGGGACGGACATTCAACTGGGCGACAGCATGCTCACGGCGCTGGCCCATCTGCCCGCCGAACGAACCGAGCCTCTGATACGGCTCTGGCGGCGGGCTTTGCAAGGCGAGACGTTCACCGCGATCGAGGAACTGGACGGCGCCGGCCACGGGGAAAAATTCTTCGAAATGCGCTTCAACCCGTTGCACGACGCCGATGGCCATCTGATCGGCGCCGCCCAAATCGTCCGCGACGTGACCGCCAACGTGCAGGCCCTGCGCAAGCTGTGCAAGAGCGAGGAGCAGTTCCGGGCCTTCTTCCAGAATGCGTCGGTCGGCGCGGGGCAGATGGATCTCAACGGCCGGTTTCTGCGGGTCAACGATCGGCTTTGCCAGATCCTCGGCTACACGCCGGACAAGTTGGCGGGCAAATCGATTTTCGAGATCACCCATCCGGAGGACCTGCAGCGGACCCGGGACGCTCTTCGTGAACTCGTTTCCGGCGAAGCCTCCGCCTGCCGGCTTGAAAAGCGATATTTCCGCAGGGACGGCAAGACGATCTGGGTGTATGTGTCGGTCGGGGTGGTGCGTGATGCTGAAGGAGCGCCTTCGCACCTCGTCACCGTCGTCCAGGACATGACCGAGCGCAAGCAGATGGAGCAGGAACTGCTTGCGGCCAAGATGGCGGCCGAGGATGCGAATCAGGCCAAGAGCCAGTTTCTGGCCAACATGAGCCATGAGCTGCGCACGCCGATGACCGTGATCATGGGCGCCCTGGAATATCTGGAGAAATCCTGGGACGCCCCGGAGCGCGAGCAGCTCCTGGCGATGATCGATACCTCCGCGCAGCGACTCCTGGGGATCATCGAGGACCTGCTCGATATCGGCAAGATCGAATCCGGGCAATTGAAGATCGAGGAGGCGTCTTTCGACCTGCGCGAGTGCGTCCGCCAGGCGATGGAGATGTGTGCGACGCCGGCGCGGGAGAAGGGGCTGCATCTTGCCTGGAGTGTCGATCCGCAGCTGCCGCAACAGGTGTGCGGCGACGCCTCCCGTCTTGGGCGGGTGTTGGTCAACCTGGTCGGCAACGCCGTGAAATTCACCAAAACCGGCGATGTGACCGTAAGGGCGGTGGAGATGAACAGGAAGCTGACGTTTATCATCCACGATACCGGCATCGGCATTCCGCCGGATAAAATCGACCTCCTCTTCCAGCCTTTTACGCAGGTGGACAGTTCGCTGACGCGCCGCTACGGCGGCAGCGGCCTGGGGTTGGCGATCAGCAAAGAACTTGTGGAGATGATGGGCGGCGACCTCGCGGTGGAAAGCGCGGTCGGCGCAGGGAGCACTTTCACCTTCCACCTTCCCTTGCGGCCGGGAAAAGCGCCCGCCCCGCCGCCACCGGCGGCAGCGGCGGGAAAATGCGCCTTGCCAATGCACGTTCTGCTGGCCGAGGATGATCCGGCGGTGCGGGAGTTGGTGACGATGGTCCTCCGGAAGCGGCAACTTGCCGTGTCTGTCGCGGAAAACGGGCGCGAAACGGTGGCCCAGTGGCGGGCCGGCGGGATCGATCTTATCCTGATGGACCTGCAGATGCCGGAGATGGACGGGCTGGAAGCCACCCGGCAGATCCGCCGGCTGGAAGGTGGCGACGGAAAAAGGACCTGCATCTTTGCCCTCACCGCCCACGCCCGGGCGGAAGACCGGGAGGAGTGCCTGGCGGCGGGCATGGACGGTTTCCTGGCCAAACCCCTCGATATGGACGCCTTGACCAGAGCTATCGAAAGTTGCCCTTGCGGCGCGAGAGCGCGGATGCCCGGAAACTGATCTGGCGCGGCCGCGCAGGGGTTGTCGGCATGCCCCTTGCAACCGAACCAGACAACCGCAGCGAGAGAGAGTGGATGGATTCTGTCATTCAAGTGGAAGCGCTCATCAACGACTTCTGGGCAGCCGCCTCAAGTAACCGCCTGCACCTCGAAACCGGCGAGAAGGCTTGGGCAAAGCCGCACGTTGCCATCGCGCGGGGAGATGATCGCCTGTTTCTTCGCAACAAAGAGCTGATCGGCCCCTTTCACTGGACACCGGAAGAGGCTTACGCCCTTGCATTTCCCGCGTCCCCGGCCCCTGCCTGCGAGTTGCGGGTCATCAGCTATGTTTTGCCGCAGACTCCGGAAACCCGTGCGGACCAGCGCCGGGAACAGACCGTGCCCGCCGAACGCTGGGCGCGTTCGCGGTTCCATGGCGAAAAGTTCAACTGCGACCTGCGGCTGCACCTGGCGGAGACTCTCACCAGGGCAGGATATCCTTCGGTGGCGCCGGAGTGTTTGCCCGATTTTAGCTATCAGCAGTCGGAGCGCTTCGGCCTGGCCTCCAACTGGTCGGAGCGCCACGCGGCCTTCGTCGCCGGTCACGGGACATTCAGCCTCTCCGATGCGATGATCACCCGCTGGGGGAAGGCGGTGCGCTTCGGCTCGGTGGTGTCGCGCATCGATCTGCCGGTTACGCAGCGAATCTACGGCGATGACCATCACGCCTGGTGCCTCTGGTATGCCAAGGGAACCTGCGGCGCCTGCGCCAAACGCTGCCCGGCCAACGCCATCACCACCAGCGAGGGGCACGACAAGCAGGCCTGTTACGCCTACATTCGGACGACCACCGCCCCCTACGCCACCAAAACCTACGGCACCGGCGCCACGCCCTGCGGCCTGTGCCAGGTCAAAATCCCTTGTGAGGCCCAAGTGCCGCCGGCTTTGCTGGAAAAAGGTTGAGCTCTTATCTCGAACCTCAAGCGGATCTTTCCCGAATACGGCGCGGAGGACGCAATGCCGCTGGGCGCCTACGCGGTGCTGCTCGGCATCCACCTGAGCGCTTTCGCCGTCCTCAAGGACCGCTTCCCCGAACGCTTCGCGCCGCAGGATCTGCTCGTCACCGGGCTGGCGACACACAAGATTTCGCGCAGCGCCACCCTGGGGAAGGTCACCAGCCCCCTGCGGGCGCCGCCCCCCGCCTCACCCGCATGATCGCCACCACCTTCGCCGCCGCCGCGCCCTCCGATTTCCTCAACCAGGCGTACATTGTCATGAAACGCAAGGCGAAGGGGTGAGGAAGCCGGGCTCGGCGATCGGGCAGGAAGGGCGCCCGGCGTGAACGACGGGCTGGGATTACCGATTGTTCTGCATTACAATTATCGCCATGGACGAAGAAATCCCCGAAGAAATCATCCTGCCCATCGACGGCGTCCTCGACCTGCATCATTTTCGCCCGCGCGACCTGAAGACGCTTGTTCCCGATTATCTGGACGAATGCCGCCGGCGGGGGATCCTGCAGGTGCGCATCATTCACGGCAAGGGAACCGGGACGCTGCTGCGCAGCGTGCATTCCCTGCTGGCGCGCCTTCCCGAGGTCGCATCCTTTCGCCAGGCCGGGGAGGACGCCGGCGGCTGGGGCGCAACGCTGGTGTGGCTGCGGCCGCCGGATCCGGTTCGAAATCGTTGAACGCGCCACTTTAATTTTGACATTTTCGTCGTCGATGAGGTATTTTCAGGCACTTACATTCCTTTAAACCGTTGTTTTACTTTTTCCGGAGAAGAGAAGAATCCCAACGGATTCTCCGCGGAAGCGCCATGAAAAGAAAGATCACCATCTCCCTGGCTTTTCTTTTTCTCTTCTTCGGCTGCGGCGGACTTGTCGCTGCTTTCCAGTTTGCCACCACCACCGCGCTCTTCCAGAACCTGATCAAACTGCACCAGATCGAAGACCTCCGGCACACCCTGGTGCAAAACACCCTGAAAGCTCTAACCGCTCTGCATACGGTGCGCACGCCGCTGGACCTGGGCCTCGACGCCATCGTGGAGAATGTCGGCAGCCTGGAGGCGACCGCCAGCGCCTGCTTCGCCTGTCACCACCAGCCGGAGATTGCCGGGCAACTGGGGGAAATGCGGACGCTCATCCGCGACTTCGAGGACCGGCTGAGTTTCTATATCACCACCGCCGCCAACCGGGAGCTCATCGACAGCCTGAAAATGGAGGCGAGCCTGGCCGGCAACCGCCTTCTGTCCCACGCGGAAAAAATGTCTTTCACCGCGGCGAACAATGTCAACAGCCGCACCGACCTTGCCCTTTCCCGGGTTGCGCAGGCCAAAACCCTCCTCGCCCTGACGCTTGTTCTTTCTTTTCTGTTCAGCGTCGCCATCGCGGTTCATCTGAGCAAATCGATTACCCGTCCCGTTTCCACCCTGGTGGACGCCACCCGAAAAATCGCCCAAGGACGGCTTGGCTATGCGGTGCAGGATCGATTTCACGCCGAATTCGGCGAGCTGGCGCAAAATTTCAACGACATGAGCCGGTCCCTTAAGGACAGCTACGCCGCCCTGCAGCGTGAAATCGGCGAGCGAAGGGAGACCGAGGCGGCTTTGCGGCACAGCGAAGAGCGCTACGCCCTGGCCGCCCGCGGCGCCAACGACGGGTTGTGGGACTGGGATTTGAAGAGCAACGCCATCTACTTCTCCCCGCGCTGGTTGGCCATGCTCGGACTGGCGGCGATGGAAAGCGGGCGCGGCCCGGAGAACTGGCTGCGCCTGGTGCATGCCGACGACCGGCAGCGGCTGGCGGCCAAAATCAGCGGCCATATCGAGGGCTTCTCCGACTGCCTGGAGGACGAGCACCGCGTCGTGCTCAAGGACGGTTCGTGCCGCTGGATGCTGGTGCGCGGCATTGCCGAGCGCGATGCCGGCGGCGTCGCATGCCGGATGGCCGGTTCGCAGACCGACATTACCGAGCGCAAGCGCGCCGAAGAACGACTGCTCCACGACGCGTTCCACGATGCGCTGACCGGGTTGCCGAACCGGGCCCTGTTCCTGGACCGCCTGGACCAGGCGCTGAAGACGGCGCAGCGCCATGCCAGCTATCGCTTCGCCGTGCTGTTTTTCAATCTCGATCGCTTCAAAAACATCAACGATAGCCTCGGCCATCGATTAGGCGATCGCTTGCTGGCCACCGTGGCGACGCGCCTTTCCGGCTATCTGCGGCCCAACGACACGGTGGCGCGCATGGGCGGCGATGAATTCGCCATCCTGCTCGAAGATATCCATGGCGAAGAGGACGCCAGGGGGATTGCGCAAAGAATTCAAGGGGAGCTGCCGCAGCCGATGCGGATCGAAGGACAAGAGGTGACGGTTACCGGCAGCATCGGCATCACCTTGAATACACCCGACTATCAGCGTCCGGATGAATTGCTGCGCGATGCCAGCCTGGCGATGTATCGGGCCAAGGGCAACGGCAAGGCCCGCTGCGAACTCTTCGAGCCCTCCATGTACGCCGGCGCCATGCGCCGGTTGCAGCTGGAGACCGATCTGCGCACGGCGGTTGAGCGCAACGAGTTCCACCTGGTTTACCAGCCGATCGTCTCGCTGCGTACGGAACGGATCAGCGGTTTCGAGGCGCTCATCCGCTGGGATCATCCGACCCTCGGCGTGGTCAGTCCGGTGGAGTTCATCCCGCTGGCGGAGGAGAGCGGACTGATCGCGCCCATCGGTCTGTGGGTGCTCAGGGAGGCGTGTCGCCAGGCGAGCCGGTGGCAGAAGGATTTTCCGCCGCCGCTGCCGACGATCAATGTCAACCTGTCCAGCCAGGAGTTTACCCCGTCCCTGCTGGACGAGATTAAAGCAATCTTCGCCGAGACCGGGATTGTCCCTGCGACCTTGCGCCTGGAAATCACCGAACGCACCCTGATGCACGATCCGCTGACGGCGGCGGCGCTGCTCCTGCAATTGCGCCAGTTGGGGATCGGCCTGCATATCGACGACTTCGGCACCGGCTATTCCTCGCTGAGCTATCTTCACCAGTTCCCCGTCGATACGTTGAAGATCGACCGCTCGTTCATCGAAAAAATGCATGTCGAAAAGGAGCATTCGGAGATCGTCAAGACGATCATTGCCTTGGCTGGCAGCCTGAAGATGCAGATCGTCGCCGAAGGGGTAGAGACGGGGGAGCAGCTGCAGGCGATCAGCGATCTCGGCTGTGAACTGGTGCAGGGCTACGTTTTCTACCACCCGATGCAGCCCGAGGAAATCGCCGCGCTGCTGCGGGCCGATGCGCCGCTGGTCATGCCCGGGAAGAGGAAGGAGATTGCGGGATGAGGTTCTGGCAAGTTTGCCGATGCGCCGTTGCGCTGCTGCTGGCCATCGTCATCGCGCCCCTCGCCGGTCACGCCCAGGCGCCGCCGAAGCAGCTGCGCATCGGGCTGATTCCGGAAATGAACGTGTTCAAGCAGATGGCGCGTTACAAACCGGTTGCCGACTACCTGTCGGAACAAACCGGGGCCGAAGTGAAGATGGTCATCCTCAGCCGCTACGGCAACATTCTGGAAAGTTTCGGCAAGGGGGAGTTGGACGGCGCCTTTTTCGGTTCCTTCACCGGCGCCCTGGCGCTGCGGCAACTGCGGCTGATGCCACTGGCCAGGCCGGTCAACCTCGATGGCGAATCGACCTACCGCGGGTTGCTGTATGTGCGCAAGGACAGCGGCATCGCCGGCGTCGGCGACATGCGCGGGAAAAAGTTCGCCTTCGTCGATAAAGCGACCACGGCCGGCTATCTTTTCCCCCTCGCCCTCCTGCGGAAAAACGGCATTGATGACTTCGCCGCCTTCTTCGGCGAATATTTCTTTTCCGGCAGCCACGATGCGGCCATGGACGCGGTTCTCAACGGCAAGGCCGATATCGGCGCATCGAAGAACACCGTGTACGAATTCGTCCGGCTGAACAATCCGCGCATCGATCGGGAGCTGCTGGTTCTTGCCACTTCCGCGCCGGCGCCCTCCAACGCTCTTTGCCTGCGCGACGACCTCGATCCGGCTCTGCTCGCCCGGCTGCGCCAGGCGCTGCTGGAGATGGAGCGCTCGGCACGGGGCAAGGAGGTGCTGGAAAAGCTCGGGGCGCTGCACTTCATCGCCACCAGCCGCGAGGATTACCTGCCGGTTTTCGCCATGGCCGAAGAGGCCGGCATCGATCTGCAAAGCTATCGCTACCTGAACGAATAATTCCGCTCCGGTCGCGTGGCGCGCCTCAGCGAAGGAGAAACCAGAGCACCCCGATCAGCGCCAGGGCCGAGACGATCCAAGCCGGCCAAGGCCTTTTCCTTTCCGCCGGCGCGTCTTCGAGCAGCTCCGCCACCACCGGAAACCGCTCGATGACCGCCCGCACATGCGGCGCCTGCGCCAGCTCGGCCGACAAATCGCACCCCGCCCGGTGCCGGCCGGCATGGTTGCCGGCGCGCCACATATTGCTGTCGGTGAAATCGTAGATCTTGCCGTTGACCGCCACCCAGGCGCGGCGCCCTTCCTGCCCGTCGCACCGGGCCAGTTCCTCCTTGGTCATCGTTTTCCTCCAGGTGAGGGTTAGTGAAAAGGGCTGCAAACGCAACGATTTTCCCCCAGTTGATTGACAGAAGGCAACCAAAAAGGGTATTTTTCACCTGCTCCCGGAGCAGCCCATCGCTTATTCGAGGCAAGCATGCCCGACCTGCAAAACCGCATGCGCGTTGCAATGAACCGCCGATTCGCCGCCTGTTGACGACGATCAGCGGTTTTCGTTTTCCGGTCCGGCTTGCCGGCCGGCAGAATCGCCCGGGGTTTCGGGAGCGATCGCAAGGAGGATCCATGGACAAACCGCAGTACAATATCGGCATCGTGCGCAGCTTTATTCACTGGAGCATTCTCTGGGGGCTGGTTTCCATTCTGCTGGGGGTGTTGATCTCCTTCCAACTGGTCAATGCCGATCTCAACCTCGCCCCTTACCTCACCTACGGCCGGCTGCGCCCCCTGCACACCAATGCCGGCGTTTTCGGCTGGGCCATCGGCACCTTTTTCGCTCTTTTTCTCTACATGGTGCAGCGGCTCTGCCGCGCTCCTCTCTGGAGCGACAAACTGGCGCGGGTTCAACTGTGGCTCTTCAATGCGACCATTATCGCAGCGGCGGTCACCTTGCTGCTCGGTTTCAACCAGTCGAAGGAATACCACGAACTCGAGTGGCCGGTCGATCTGATGGTGGTGGTGCTCTGGGTGATCTTTTCCATCAATATCGTCATGACCGTCGTCCGCCGGAAGGAGGAGCAGATGTACGTCTCCCTCTGGTTCATGCTCGCCTCGCTGGTCGGCGTCGCCGTGCTGTATCTGGTGAACGGCGCGGCGGTGCCGGTGTCCCTGTTCAAATCCTACTCGGCTTACGCCGGCGTCAACGACGCCAACGTGCAATGGTGGTACGGGCACAACGCCGTGGCGATGGTGCTGACGCTGCCGCCCCTCGCCATTTTCTATTATTTCCTGCCTAAATCGACCGGCGTACCGATCTTCAGCCATCGCCTGTCCATCGTCGCCTTCTGGAGCCTGATATTCATGTACCTGTGGACCGGCGCCCACCATCTTCTCTGGACGCCGATCCCCGACTGGGTGCAGACCCTGGCCATGGCCTTCTCGATCATGCTGATCGCGCCCTCCTGGGGTTCGGTGGTCAACGGCTATCTGTCGATGAACGGCCAGTGGCACCAGATGCGGGAGAACTATCTGGTCAAATTCCTGATCCTGGGCATCACCTTCTACGGCCTGCAGACGTTGCAGGGGCCCTTGCAGGCGGTGCGCTCCTTCTCCGGCTTCATCCACTACACCGACTGGGTGCCGGGGCACGTGCACATGGGCACCCTCGGCTGGGTGTCCCTGGTCCTGTTCGCCGCCATCTATTACCTGGCGCCGCTCCTGTACGGCCGCGAGCTGTACAGCATTCCCCTGGCCAATATGCAATTCTGGCTGGTTTTAGCCGGGCAACTGCTCTATTCGGTGAGCATGTGGGTGGCCGGGGTGCAGCAGGCGGGCATGTGGCACGCCATGAACCCGGACGGCAGTCTGATGTATTCCTTCATGGAAACGCTGGTGGAAATGTATCCCTATTACTGGGCGCGCGCCCTGAGCGGCGTTATCTATCTGGCCGGGATTGCGCTGTTCATCTACAACCTGGCCCAGACCGCCCGCGGCAAGTCCCGTGACGCGGCCGGCAAACCCGCTGCCGCCACCGCCGGCGTCTGAGAGAGGAGGGATACGATGTCCGCACCCTTTTGGGAAAAGAAACCCGTCGTCTTTCTGCTGCTGGCCACGGCCGCTATCCTGGTCGGCACCATCGTCACCATGGTGCTCCCCTTCGCCTGGGTCAACACGGCGGAGGACCGCATCGAGGGCGTCAAGCCCTACACGCCCCTCGAACTGGCCGGGCGCGACGTTTATATCCGCGAGGGCTGCAATAACTGCCACACGCAGACCGTGCGGCCGCTCGTTGCCGAGGTGGCGCGCTACGGCGATTACTCCAAAGCCGGTGAATTCGTCTACGACCGGCCGCACCTGTGGGGATCGCGGCGCACCGGCCCCGATCTGGCCCGCATCGGCGGCAAATATCCGGACGCCTGGCACATTCAGCATATGACCGCGCCGCAGAGCATCGTGCCGCGCTCGAACATGCCCGCCTACGCCTTCCTAACGGCGCGCCCGCTCAAGAGCGAGGTCATCCGCCGCGGCATGGTTGTTCTCGATTTCCCCTTCGAGGAAGGGCAGATCGTCGCTCTGGGCGGCAAGAACGAGATGGACGCGATGGTCGCCTACCTGCAGAAGCTCGGCAATGACATCCCCTGGCGGCAGGCGGCGGCGAAGAGCGCCGCCCCCGTCGAAACCGCCAATCCCTTCACCGGCGATGCGACCGCTGTCGCCGCCGGCGCTGCGCTGTATCAGGAGCATTGCGCCGGCTGTCACGGCGCCGATCGCAGCGGCGGCATCGGCCCGGACCTGCCGGCCGGCGGCTGGGATGACGCCGATCTGTTCGCGGTGATCGCGCAAGGCGTCGAGGAAGGCGGCATGCCGCCCTTCGCCAGCCTCGGACGGGAAAAGGTCTGGAAAATCGTTGCCTGGCTGCAGTCCGGAGCGCCTTGATGGATGCGCCGGGCTATCTATATCTGGCGGTGACCGGCGGGCTTTTCCTGGTCTTTGCGGCCATCGTCGGCTATACCTGCAGCCGCCGCCGCAGGGACCGTCTGGAAGAGCCGAAGCACCGCATTTTCGATGACGATTGACAGGAGAGCCGCCGCCATGACCATGCTCGAACAGCCCAAAGAGAAGCATCCGCAGGCCGCACACGATTTCGACAGCCCGATTGAGCTGCGCAGCAATCCGGTGCCGCGCTATTTCGCCTTTTTGTTTTACGGTTTGATTCTCTGGGCCGTTTTGTTCCTCGCCTATTATTTGTTCAGCGGCTGGAGTTCGCAGGAGGAATTCCGGCAGGACCTGGACGCACATCGGCAACAGGTGCAAGCGCAGCAGGCGGCCGGTGGCAGCGCAGGCGTTGCAGCGGTAGCCGCCGACCCGGAGAAGCTTCGCGCCAGCGCCGCCAAACTGTACGCGGAAAATTGCCTCGCCTGCCACGGCGCGGCGGGTGAAGGGGGCATCGGTCCGGCCCTGGCGGCCGCAGAGTACAGCTATGGCAACGATCCGGCTTCGGTGCAAAGCAGCATTGCCGATGGCCGGCCGGGGGGAATGCCCGCTTTCGGCAACCAGTTTTCCGCCGAGCAGGTCGCCGCGTTGGCTTCTTACATCCGGTCGCTGAACCCGGCCCGCTAGGGACCGGCTCGCGACCATGAAAGACCAATCGGCAGCAGAGAAAGGGCCTCATTTGCTTGCCCCCTGGCGCAATTTCTGTCAGGGACTGCTTACCCTGACCCTGCTGCTGATTCCCTTCGTCCGCGTTGACGGCGGTTCTTTGCTGCGCATCGATCTGCCGACCCTCTCTCTTTTTCTCGGCGGCCGCGCCTTTGCTATCGACGAGCTGTACCTGCTGCTGCTTGCCGGCATTTTGCTGATTTTGCTGTTTCTGCTGGTTACCCTCGTCTGCGGCCGCCTCTGGTGCGGTTGGGGCTGCCCGCAGACGATCCTGACCGATCTCGGCGACTGGTTCGCCCGCCGGCTCGGTTGCAAGGCGAGCGCCGGCCGGATGGCGGCAACCGGTGGGCAAAAACTGCTGCTGCACGGTTTTTCCGCCGTCCTGGCGCTGCTGGTCGCCTGCAACCTGCTCTGGTATTTCATTTCCCCTTACGCCTTTTTTCCGGCCCTGCTCCAGGGAACCTTGCCGCCCGCGGGGCTGTGGTTTCTCGCCCTGGTCGCCATTCCGGTTTTCCTCGATCTGGTTTTCGTCCGGCGGCTGCTGTGCCGGGAAATCTGCCCTTACGGCCGCTTTCAGAGCGCCCTGGTCGATGCCGGCACCCTGACCCTGCGGTTTCACCCCGACGCGGCCCCGCGCTGCATCCGCTGCGGCGCCTGCGTCCGTTCCTGCCCCACGGGAATCGATATCCGCGCGGGTTATCAGATCGAATGCATCAATTGCGGCCGCTGTCTCGACGCCTGCCGCCGGGTGATGGCGGCTCGCCGGCAAACCGGGATTATCCGCTACACCTTCGGCCTGGACGACCGCGGTCCCCGGGCGCTGCTCAACAGCCGGATGCTTTTTCTCGCCCTCGCGTTTCTCACCGCCGGCGCGGTGCTCATTTTTGCCATCGCCAGCCGCACTCCGGCCACCCTCAAGGTCGAACGCCCCGCCGCCGCGCCGGTGCGCATCCTCGCCGACGGCCGCTCGGTCAACCTCTTCAGCGTGGTCGCCGGCAACCGGCAACGGCAGGCGACGCGCCTGTCCCTGGTCGGGCTGGACGCTGCGGGGCGGCCTCTTCTGCTGCTTGGACCGATCGACGATATTCTGCTGCAACCCGGCGAGCGACGCCGCCTCGATTTCAGCGTCGTGCGCCCGGCCGGGGCGCCGCGCACCACCCTGCGCCTGCTGCTGCGCGATGCGAGCGGCAAATCCCTTGCCGAAGCCGAAGCCCGGCTGATCCCGCCGCCGGCTGGAGACCCTCATGACCAATGAACCGCGCAAATCCGCCGCCAACCGCTGGCCGCTGCTCCTTTTCGTCCTCGCCGGCTTTTTCCTGGCCCTTTCCTCCTGGTCGGTCTACCGCGCCGCCCACGATGTCAGTGCGCCGGTGGGCGCCTATCCGCCGGCGGCCGATGCCGCCGCGCTGCCACAGGCGGGCTGATTTTCGATGCCTTTTTTCGCCGCCACCCCCGGCGCCGTGTGCGCGCATTGCGGCCTGCCGCTGCCGCCGGGGGCGCCGATCTGCGCCGGAGAGGGGGCCGAACGAACATTTTTCTGCTGCGTCGGTTGCCGCGGCGCCTGGCACATTCTGCGCGAAGCGGGCCTGGGCGGCTATTACATAAATCGCACCCTAACGCAGACGGGACTGCCGGAAGGCGCCTTTCGCGAGGAATTCAATGCCGCCCATCTGCAGCATTTCGTCACCCCCGAACCAGACGGCTCCGCGCGGCTGCTGTTCCATATCGAGGGGATCCGCTGCGCCTCCTGCATCTGGGTCATTGAAACCCTGCTCGCCCGCCTCGATGGGGTGCTGGAGGCGCGTCTCAATTACGGCACCCAGCGGGCCGCCATCCGGTTCGCTCCCGACCGCAGCGACCCGGCGCAGATTTTCGCCGCCGTGGTGCGCCTCGGCTATCGGCCGCGTCCCCTCGGCGCCGATCTGGCGCAGCGCCGGGCGCAACAGGAGCGGCATTCGCTGCTCATTCGTTTCGGCACCGCTTTTTTCTTTTCCATGCAGCTCATGGGCTACTCGCTGGCCCTGTACGCCGGCTATTTCAGCGGCATCGATGCACAGACCAAGGCGTTGCTGCACGGCTTCGCCGCCGTGGCGGCGACCCCGGTGGTCTTTTACGGCGGCGCGCCGTTTCTGCGCGGCGCCTGGCGCAGCCTGCGCAACGGCCGGCCCGACATGGAGTTGCTGATCGCGCTCGGCGTGCTCGCCGCCTACGGCGTTAGCCTGCACGCCCTGCTGGTCGGCGGCGAGATCTATTTCGACACGGCGGCGATGATCGTCACCCTGATTCTGGCCGGCCGCCTGCTCGAAAGCGGCGCCCGCCAGCGCGCCGGCGCCGGGGTCGACCGGCTGCTGCGCCTGGCGCCTGAAACGGCGCAGCGGGTGACTGCCGACGGCAGCGAGGAGGTCGCCAGCGCGCAACTGGCGGTGGACGATCGCATCCGGGTGCGCCCGGGGGAGCGCTTCGCCGTGGATGGGGAAATCATCGAAGGGGAGGGGCAGATCGACGAGGCGGCGGTCACCGGGGAAGCCTTTCCGGTTCGCCGCCGGCCGGGTGAGATGATCCGCGCGGGCACGGTCAACCTCGACGGCGTTTTGCTGGTGCGGGTGGCCGCGACGGCGGCCGAATCGTTCGTCGCCCGGGTGGCCCGGCTGGTGGAGGAGGCGCAGATGCGCCGGGCGCCGGTGCAGCGTCTGGCGGACCGGGTGGCGGCTTTCTTCGTGCCGGCCGTCGCCCTGCTGGCGGCCGGCGCCTGGTTGTACTGGCGCCTGGTTCCCGATCCGCTGGTTCAGCCCTGGCTGGCGGCGGTGGCGGTGCTGGTGGTGGCCTGCCCCTGCGCCCTCGGCCTGGCGACGCCCACCGCCATCCTGGTCGCCAGTGGAGCGGCCGCCGGGCGCGGCATCCTGTTTCGCGGCGGCGATATCCTGGAGGCGACCGGTCGGCTCACCACGGCCGCTTTCGACAAAACCGGAACCCTGACCGAGGGGCGCCCCGAAATCGTCGCCGTGCAACCCGCTGTCGGTGTCTCCGCTGCCGAGTTGCTGGGCAAGGCGGCCGGCGCCGAGATCGGCTCGCTGCACCCCTTGGCGCAGGCGATAGTCGCCGAAGCGCAGGGGCGGCGGCTGCCCATCGAAACCGCCGGCAAGCGCACCGCCCAGGCTGGTCTCGGGGTGCTCTACCAAAGGGAAGAGGACGGGGAAGCGGTCTATATCGGCAGCCGCGAATTTCTGCGCCGCAACGGTTTGCCCGTCCCCGCGACGCCGTCGGCAGGCACCGAGGTGCACGTGACGCAAGGAACCCGTTACCTCGGCTGCCTGCTTCTCGAAGACCGCCCGCGGCCCCAGGCCGGCGCCTGTTTGGAGGCGCTACGGCGGTCGGGCGTGCGCACCGTTCTGCTTACCGGCGACACCGAGGTTGCCGCCGAACGCCTGCTGCGGCAAGTGCGCCTGGCGGAGGCGCATGCCAACCTCGATCCGGCCGGCAAGGCGCTGTGGATAGCCGAAGCGCGCCGCGCCGGGGAAACCGTGCTCATGGTCGGCGATGGCATCAACGATGCGCCGGCCCTGGCCGAAGCCGATGTCGGCTGCTCGCTCGCCGGCAGCACCGATATCGCGCTGGAAAACGCCGATCTGATATTGACCCGCCCCGACCTGACGCTGCTGGCGGAAGCAACGGCACTGGCCCGACGCACCTTGACCATTATCCGCCAGAACCTGTTCTGGGCGTTTTTTTACAACCTGCTGGCATTGCCGCTGGCGGCCAGCGGCCGGTTGGCGCCCATTCACGCCGCCGCCGCCATGGCCCTGAGTTCGATCTGCGTGGTCGGCAATTCGCTGCGTTTGGCGCGGTGTCCGGTTACGCGCATCGGCGAGGAAAAACCCACTTCCAACCAGAAACCTCAATCCTGAAACCTGTTCCCATGCTGCAATCGACCCTGATCCTCATTATCCTCTCCCTCTTCCTTGGTGCCGGCGTCTGGCTGGTTTTCCTCTGGGCGGTGCGCAAGGGGGAATTCGACGACATGGAGGGGCCGAAGCATCGCATGCTGGAGGAGGACGCTGATTTTCCCCAAACTGGGCCAGGCCCCGGAGTAAACGATGACGACTGAACCTCTTTTCGGCATGGCCTTGTTGACGGGTCTTCTCGGCACCGGCCATTGCCTCGGCATGTGCGGCGGTATTATCTCCGCCCTCTCCCTTTCCGCCGAAGGACGCCGCGCCGGCGCCCTGTTTCCGGTCCTCTATCATCTGGGACGCCTGCTCACCTACACCCTGATCGGCTGGGGCGTCGGCTGGCTCGGTTCGGCACTCGTCCTGCGCTCCTCGGTGCGGCCGTACACCCTTTACCTGCTCCTCGGCTCGGATCTCTTTGTCATCATGGTCGGGCTGGCAAGCGCCGGCGTCTGGTCGCGCCTCGCCCTGCTGCATTTCGAATTCCCGGGAGCCGTGCGCCTGCTCGGCTCTTTCGCCGGCCGCCTGCGCCGGTTGCCGGCGCCCTTTTCCGCCCTTACTCTTGGCTTGGTGCTCGGTTTCATCCCCTGCGGTTTTCTCTACGCCATGGCCCTTGCCGCCGCGCAGAGCGGCGCGCCCTGGTCGGGGGCCGGGGTAATGCTCGCCTTCGGGCTGGGAACGCTGCCGGGGCTGCTGATCGTTGGCGGATTGGCGCAATGGCTGGGGCAGCGCGGACGGCTCTGGATGGTGCGCAGCGCCGGGGTGATGGTGATCTGCATCGGCGCCTGGAACCTTTGGCGACACCTGCGGATGTTCTGAGGACAACGCGGGGGGGGAATGAAAACGGCGCGCCGGGCGCGCCGTTTTGCGGGAAAAAGTGGCCGGAGAAGGCCGTAAGCCGGGTCCTGTTCCCCGCCCCGGTTACCCGCTGGCGGGGCGATGATCATTCCTCTAGGACCGCCGTTGCCGACGGCCTCAAGCAGCCGAACCCGGGAGCTTCGGACGGGCCGCCCTCAAACGCTCCCCTATTTGGCCTTGCACCGGATGGGGTTTGCCGAGCTTCCGACGTCACCGCCGGAACTGGTGAGCTCTTACCTCACCGTTTCACCCTTATCTGCCTTCGCCGAAGCTTCGGCAGACGGTCTGCTTTCTGTGGCACTTTCCCTGGGGTCGCCCCCGGTCCCCGTTAAGGACCATCCTGCCCTTCGGTGCCCGGACTTTCCTCCCCCCGCCGTTACGGCGGGCGGCGATCATCTGTCCTTCTCCGACCACACTCAATTATATACCGGCCGCGCCCGGGGCGAAACCCCGGTCGCCTCTCAAGCGGAGGGCAGGACGAAAAGCAGGCGGCTGCAATGCGGACAGCTCTGCATTTCCCCGGCGCGAAACAGACTGTTGTAAAGCTGCGGCGGCAGCTGCATGTTGCAGCCGAGACAGGCGCCGTTGCGGGCTTCGACGACGGCGACGCCGCCCCGTCGCTCCATCAGCAGTTGGTAGCGCTTGCGCAAAGGAAGGGGCAGCTGCTCGAGAAGAGCGTCCCGCTGCTTACTTTTTACCGCGACTTTTTTTTCATCTTCGCCCCACGCTGCGGCGATCTCTCCCTGTCGTTCCCGCACCCGGCTACCGACCGTGGCGAGTTCGCTCTCCTTCTCTTCCCGGTCGCGATTGAGGGCATCGATTTCCCCCGTTTTTTCCTCGATCCGATCAAGAAGATCCTTATTCACTTTTTTGGCGGTATCAATTTCCTTGAGTACCGCCACGTATTCCTTCTGGGTTTTGATCGCCGGCAGCCGGCCCTCGGCCTTTTTCACGTTTTCCTGCTCCAGGGCAAGCCCCTGGCTCAGCTCGCGCTGCTGCGCCTGCAGTTGCTCGATTTCCGCCGCCAGACCATCCACCATGGACTGCACCCGGTCCAGTTCGTCCTGCAGGGCTTTGTTCTCGATCTCCAGTTTTTGGTGTCCCTGAACGAGATGATTCAATTCCTGGTCCAGCCCCTGCAAATCCTTGAGCAGCGAAATTTTGTCTTGCACTTTTACGCCTCCATGCGGTTTCCGTTATGACCGTCGGCTCGGGAGCCGGCAAAGGAAAAGGGGAATCAGAAAACCCTGAACGGCTCTGTTTCCCCTTCCATTTCGATGATTTCCATGGCGAGTCCACGCCGGGGGATTTCGTCGCGCAGCACCTGGGCCAATCCCCGCACCATCAGGTGCTCGGTGGCGAAGTGACCGGCATCGATCAGCGCCAGTCCCTGCGCCTGCGCACTGCGCGCCTCGTGATATTTGAGGTCGCCGGTGACCAGGACATCGGCCCCCTGGCGAATCGCTTCGGCAAGCAACGAGGCGCCGCTGCCGCCGCATAATGCGACTTTGGCAATCCGCGCCTGTGGTTCTCCCACCAGGCGCAGGCTGGCGGCGCCGAGGGACGTCTTCACCCGCTCGGCGAACAGCTCAAGGGTGGTTGCCTCGGGCAGCCGGCCGATGCGCCCCAGACCCATATCGGGCCGCTGGTTGGACAGGGGGAGAAGGTCGTAGGCGACCTCCTCGTACGGATGCGCTTTGCGCATATTCTCGAGGGTGCGGTGCAGGCGATGCCGGGGCACGATGGTTTCCAGGCGCACCTCGCTGGCGCGCTCCATCTCTCCGCTGCGGCCGAGGAAGGGGCGGCTCTTTTCGCCGGGGCGGAACGTGCCGATGCCGGCGCTCTGGAACGAACAACGATCATAGCCGCCGATCTGCCCGGCGCCACCCTTGAACATCGCTTCGGCAACCGTATCCTCATACCCTGCGGGAACGAAAACGACCAGCTTCAGCAACGCGTCGTCCCCGGCGGCCAGGGGAAGCGCCGCCGGCACCCCCAAGAGGGCGGCGAGCCAGTCGTTCAGGCCATTCGGCGCCCGATCGAGATTGGTGTGGGCGCAGATGACGGCGATTCCGGCGCGGGCGGCGGCCAACACCAGGCGTCCGGTTTCGTTGCCGGAAGTAATATTTTTCAGTGGATTGAAGATAAGCGGATGGTGCGTCAGTATCGCCTCGGCCCCGGCCGCCCGCGCCGCGTTCAGGGCCATCTCGGAGGGATCCAGACAGAGCAGAACACGGTTCAGTGGCGCGGCGGGATCACCGATATGCAGGCCGACATTGTCCCACGATTCGGCAAAGGCGGGCGGATACAGGGCATTGAGGATGCCGACCAGGTCCTGGATGCGGGCAGGGCGTTCCGTTTTCATTCTCCGGGGCGGGTGGAAAAAAAAGAGTGCAACTCTGGTATGGTTGCACTCCCGTTCCAGCTGCTTTTATTTGGGTATGAGCTGATGACTCATTTCCGTCTGTTTGGTGGGCCCACCAGGATTCGAACCTGGGACCGACCGGTTATGAGCCGGTGGCTCTCACCGCTGAGCTATAGGCCCATGCGCAAAGAAGACAGTTTAAAACCGATTTTATTCCCCTGTCAACGTCTTTTTCCCGGTTGCCAGCCGTCCCGCCGTTTTTCTCACGGGGTCTCGATGAAACCCTTCAGGCGACGGGCGCGGCTCGGGTGCCGCAGTTTCCGCAGGGCCTTGGCCTCGATCTGCCGAATACGCTCGCGGGTCACGGCGAAATCCTGTCCGACCTCCTCCAGGGTATGGTCCGATTTTTCGCCGATGCCGAAGCGCATGCGCAGCACCTTTTCCTCGCGCGGGGTGAGGGTGGAGAGAACGCGTGCGGTCTGATCCATGAGGTTGCCCTTGATCACCGCCTCCAACGGGGAAACCACCCCCTTGTCCTCGATGAAATCCCCGAGGGAGGAGTCTTCCTCTTCGCCGATGGGCGTTTCCAGAGAAATCGGCTCCTTGGCGATTTTGAGCACGCGGCGCACTTTCTCCAGCGGCAGCTCCATGCGCTCGGCGATTTCCTCCGGCGACGGCTCGCGCCCCATCTCCTGCACCAGCTGGCGGCTGGTGCGGATCAACTTGTTGATCGTTTCGATCATGTGCACGGGAATGCGAATGGTGCGCGCCTGATCGGCAATGGCGCGGGTTATCGCCTGCCGTATCCACCAGGTGGCGTAAGTGGAGAACTTGTAGCCGCGCTGGTATTCAAACTTGTCCACCGCCTTCATCAGGCCGATGTTGCCTTCCTGAATCAAGTCAAGAAACTGCAGACCGCGATTGGTGTATTTCTTGGCGATGGAAACGACCAGGCGCAGGTTGGCCTCGACCAGCTCGGATTTGGCGATTTTCGCCCGCTGCTCGCCTCTTTGCACTTCCTTCAGCGATTCGAGCAGCTCCTCCGGCGCGAAACCGGATTCTTCCTCCACGCGCTTGAATTTGCGCTGGGCGCTCTTCAGGCGTTTCTCCACTGCCAGCAGCACATCCATCGGCGCATTCAGTTCCTCCGAAACACGGTGCGCCTCTTCCTCGCTTTTGCGCATCCGCCGCAGCAGGCGCTTGATCTCTTTGTGCGGCTGCTTCAATTCGCTTTCGCAGGCATCGACTTCGGAGATCCCTTTTTTCACCTGTTGCGCCAGCTCTTTCAACCGGTCGACGATTTTCGCCACCTGAAAATCCTTGAGTCGGATCTGCCGCATCAGCTCGCCGATGCGTCCCTTGAGATCGCGGCTTTCCTTCTCCAGCCGCTTCTTCTCGTCGCGAGCCAGTTCTCCGGAGAGCGCCTCCCGCATGGCCATCAACTGCCCGTCCATCTCCCGGATATGGCCCACCAGATCACCGATGCGCTGGCGCTGTTTTTCCTCCTGCTCGCTCCCTTCCTCCTCCTCGAACTCCTTGGTTATCTCGGCGACGCTGATCTGCCCTTTTTCCAGGCGCTCGCCCAGGGAGATGATCTCCTTGAAGGCGATGGGGGACTTCATGATGACGCTGGTGACCAGCGCCTCGCCATCCTCGATGCGCTTGGCGATTTCCACCTCCCCTTCCCGGGTAAGGAGCGAAACCTGTCCCATCTCGCGCAGATACATACGCACCGGATCGCTGGTGCGGCCGAGAACGCCCGCCTCGAATTCCGATTCTTCCTCTTCCTCCTCCTCTTCGGCTTCGCCATCCCCGTCGAGGGTCCGATCCTTGCGCAGCGAAATTTTCGCTTCGGAGTCAACGACTTCGATGTCCATTTCGCCGAACATGCTCATGACATCGTCAAGCTGGTCCGAAGAGATCATGTCCGCGGGCAGGATGTCGTTGACCTCGTCGTAGGTGAGGAACCCCTTTTCCTTGCCCATGTCGATGAGTTGCTGGACCTCTTCCATGCTGGTTTTCTTGGCCATGCCTTCTTGTCTCCTCTCGGTTTCCCGCACTGCGGGAAACCTGACTTTATCTCTATTGCTAAAGGGTGAGCACCCGGCTTTTCAATTGCCGGTTCAACTTTATTTTTTCTTCGCCGTAGGTTATCCGGCCCTGCTGGTCGCCTTCTTTTTCCGCTTGCCGCAACAAGGTATCCAACTCCTCAAGCCGCTGTTTCAGGCGCTCGCGTTCGACAGCCTGGCGACAACCAAGAAATACCTGCTCCGGATCATCGGCAAAAACCTTTTCATCCTTTATTAGAATACCCGACAAAATTGTTTTTTGTTCTTCCGCCAAGCCATCGATAAGAAGCGTTTGCGTCCCCTCGGCGTCGCCGATTTGCACCACCCGCTCCGCCAGCTGCTGGTACACGGCGGTGCAAAATAGTTTTTCCACCCCTTCCGCGGCAACTCGGCCGCGCATGGCGGTATCGAACAGCATCAGGTGCAGCAGCCACTGTTGGGCCTTGGCCCCGGCGCTGATCTCTTTCGGCTTCGCGGGCGACGGCGAACCGGCCTTTGCCCGGGGCGCCGCTATCGCCCCCTTGTCTGCGCCGGGAACGTTGCGGGCAGAAGGAGAAACCGCTGCGGAATGCCCTTTAGGCGCTTGCGCCTCGGCCTGGCGGCGCACCAGATCGGTTTCCACCCCGGCCCGCTCGGCAAGGCGCTTGAGGTATAGCTCCCGCTCGATTTCACTGGACAAGCGGCGCAGACGGGGGATAACCTCATCCACCGCCCGGACTTTGCCTTCGATGCTGTCGCCGTGCTCCTTCAGCACCAGATCGATAAAGGCCTCCAGCACCGGCTGCGCCGACGCCAGCCGCTGCCGAAAAACATCCCCCCCCTGCCGGCGGAGAAAAGAATCGGGGTCCTCGCCGGCGTCCAGGGTGACCACGGCGGCGGGCACTCCCTCTTCGAGCAGCACGTCCATGGCCCGGAATGTGGCCTTCTGCCCCGCTTTGTCCTGATCGAAAAGCAGTATCACCCGCTGCGCATAGCGCTTGAGCAGCCGGGCCTGTTCCGCCGTCAGGGCGGTGCCGCAGGTGGCGACCGCATTGCGGAAACCGGCTCGATCGAGGGCCATCTGATCGAAATACCCCTCGACAAGGATGCCTTCGCCGCCCTGCCGCATCCCCTCGCGCGCCTGATAAAGACCGAACAACAGACGGCTTTTGTGGTAAATCCGCGACTCCGGCGAATTGAGGTATTTCGGCAGAGAATCGTCGAGAACGCGGCCGCCGAAGGCGGCCACCTGCCCGCGCAGATCAAGAATGGGAAACAGCAGGCGCCGGCGAAACTGATCCCGGTCGCGGCCACCGTTTTCCTCTCGCAGCAGCCCCAGCTCACGTCCCCACTTTGGATCGAATCCCTTGCCGGCCAGGTGCTCGGTCAGCGCGCGGCCGCCGGGAGCGTAACCGAGGCGGAAGCGGCGCGCCACCTCGCCGTCATAACCGCGCCGTTTCAGGTAAGCGCGCGCCGGCGCCGCGACTTTGTCCTCCAGCAGCACCCGGTGGTAGAACTCGCAGGCGGCCTCGTTGATGCGCGCCAGGCGGTCTCTTTCTTCCCGCTCCCGCACCTCGGCCGGGGACAGCACCTCTTCCTCGACTTCCACCCCGACCCGTTCGCCAAGCCGCTTGGCCGCCTCGGGAAAGGCGAGGCCTTCCATCCGCATGAGGAAAGAGAAAACATCCCCTCCCGTGTCACAGCCGAAGCAATGAAAAATCTGCCGGGCCGGATTGACATTGAACGAGGGCGTTTTCTCAGCGTGAAACGGGCAGAGACCCACATGATTTGCGCCGGTGCGCCGAAGCGACAGATAAGAGGAAATCACCGCCACAATGTCGGTGCGTTCGCGAATTTCACGGATCTTGTCTTCGCCAATGCGACCGATCATGTTTCCCTCAGCTCCACCGTGGTGACGTTCTCCCCGCCCTGGGCCATATCGCCGCCGCGAAAGGCCGCGACTCCCTGGTGCCGGGCGAGAAAATCGCGCACTCCGCGGCGAAGGATTCCCTCGCCGGCGCCGTGCACCACCTCGACTTCGCGTATTCCGTGCAGCAGCGCATCGTCGAGAAACCGGTCGAGCAGCGGCAGCGCCGCGTCGATGCGCTTGCCGATCAGAATCAGGCGCGGCTGGAAACCGTCCCGAACCACCGAGCTGCGCACCATCCCGCCCTTGCGCCGGGCGGCGAAACGGCGCGGTGAAAATTGCTCCAGATCCCGCAGGGGCAGCCGCAGTTTTTTTCCCTGCACCGACAGCTCCACCTCGCCACTGGCCACCCGCACCACCTCCCCTTCGGCGCCAAGGGCCGGAACGCGCAAAACCTCGCCGACCTGAGTTTCTTTGGGAATTTTGCCGCGCGCCGGCGCCGGGCGCAGACGGGCCACTTCCGACTTGACCGACCGCAGCTCGCCGAGCAAACCGGCCCTCTCCGGCGGCGCGATGGCGGTGGTCTCTTCAGCCTTGCGCAGCAGCGTGGACAGTTTCCGCTCCGCCGCGCGCACCTGCTCCTCGCCGCGGCGGGCCGTTTTATCCAGCAAGCTCTTGCGCTGCTCCTCTAATTCCCGCAGCAATTGTCGCCGCCGATCGCGCTCGCGATGCGCCTCGGCGGTCGAACGCCGGGCCTCCTCCCGTTCGGCGGCGAGTTCCTTGCGCAAGCGATTCAGTTCTTCAATGAGCGACAAACCTTCCTGTTCACCACTGCCGAGATAATCGGCGGCGGTGGCCAGGACCTTCTCGGGGATGCCGAGCAAACGGGCGATGGCGAAAGCGCTGCTCGTCCCGGGGATTCCATAGTGCAGTCGATAGCTGGGCGCCAGGGTCCGGCCGTCGAACTCGACCGCGGCGTTCTCCACTCCCCTGTTCAGATGCGCGTACCCCTTGATCAGATTAAGATGCGTCGTCAGGATAACGCGGGCGCCGCGCGCCCGTAACGTATCGAGAACCGCCAGCGCCAGCGCGCCCCCTTCGGCCGGATCGGTTCCGGTGCCGGCTTCGTCGAGCAGAACCAGGGAATCGCCATCGGCCGCCGTCAAAATTTGCCGGATGCGGGTCAGGTGCCCGGAGAAGGTGGATAGATTCCCCTCGATGCTCTGCTCGTCGCCAATGTCCGCAAAAATCCGGCCGAAAAGATGCAGACGGCTGTCCGGGGCGCAAGGGATCGGCAGGCCGGAACGCACCATCAACAACAACAGGCCGACCGTTTTCAGGGCGACCGTCTTGCCGCCGGTATTCGGTCCGCTCACCACCAGGGTGTCGCAACCGGCCCCGAGAAGCAGATCGATCGGCACCACCTCGCCGCCGCGCGGTTCGCCGTTCGGCTGAAACAGCAGGAGAGGATGGCGCGCCGCCCTGAGCTCGACCAGCGGCTCGACCGTCAACTGCGGCACCGTTCCCGCATACCGGCGGGAAAACTGGGCGGCGGCGGCGTTATAATCGAAACAGGCCAGAATCTCCTGATTGCCGGCAAGGTCGGCGGCATCGCGCCGCACCAGGGCGGAAAGACGACGCAGTATCGCTTCTTCTTCCCGCCGCTCTTCCCGCAACAGGATCTGCAGACGATTGTTGCCCGACAGCGCCGAGGTCGGCTCGAGATACAAGGTCTGGCCGCTCGCCGACTCGTCGTGGATAAAGCCTTTCAACTGGCTGCGACGATCGGCCCGCACCGGCAGCACATAGCGGCCGCCGCGCTCGGTGATAATCCGTTCCTGAAACACCGCCGCCAAGCCTTCGGCGGCCAGCAGCCCCTCCAGAATGCGTTTGATCTGATTGCGGGCCTGAAGAATTTCCCGCCGAATTTCACCCAGCTCAAAAGACGCACTGTCGAGGATTTCGCCGCGGACGCCGAGACTGGCACGCAGGTTTTGCCGCAACTCCTTCAGCGATGCCAATGCCTGCGCCCGCCGGGCGAGGCGCGGAACCTCCTGCCGTTCGGCGAAAAAGCGCCGGCACTCCTGGGCGGCTTCCGCGCTGGCCAGAACCTCCAGCAGATCGTCCGCCGGCAGCCAACTGCCCTCGGCGCGCAATTGCCGTAGCGCCCGCCGCAAATCGCGACCGCCGACCACTGGCGAGCGGTCAGCGGCGGCAAGCACGGTTTCCATCTCCTGGACTTCGGCGAGCGCCGCCGGCGCCTGCTCGGGGGGCAGCGGGTGCAAGGCCAAAACCCGCTCGCGCCCGGGGGCGCTTACCGTAAACCCGGCGAGCAGATTGCGAACCTTTGCGAATTCAAGGACCCGGAGAATTTCTTCGCTCATCGACTGCCGCCGCCGTCGATCAACGCCAGTTCGCCAGCAAGATCCGGCTTCCCTGAACGGCCGCTTCCCCCAGACCGACAAAAGGCGGCGCCAGCTGCGAATGACGGTAAATGCCGGCCACGCCGGTCGGTAAAGGCCTGGCCGATGCAGCGAAAAGCAGAATGGCCAGCAGCAAAATTCCTTGCGCCAGCCCAAAAAAACCTCCCACCAAGCGGTTCATCCCACTGAGGAACACCAACTTGACAAAACGCGTGAGCAAAAAACTGATGAGGGAAAAAAACAAAACCGTGGCGAGAAACAGAACCACGAAGGCGGTTGCAACGCAAAAGCCGGCGGGTAGGTGAAACGCTTCGCTCATCAGCTCGGCGAGGGGCGCATGAAAACGGAATGCCAAGGCAGCACCGATGACGAGTCCCAGCAGGGAGCAGCATTCCTTGAGCAAACCCCGGAGCAGCCCCTTGACCACAAAGGCCACCAGCACCACCAGAATGGCAATATCGAGAAAATTCATCCGGTTCTTGCGTACGGATTCCTGATTTCCGCCCCTTAGCCCCTTGTCAGCCGAGCTTTGACCAGTTCGCTTACCTGGCGACCGTCGGCTCGTCCGGTTGTGCGCGCCGTGACAATTTTCATCACCTGTCCCATGTCTTTAATGGAGTTCGCCCCGGTATCCGCCACCGCCGCCTCGATGAACCCCTCGATTTCCGCTGGGCTCAATTGAGTGGGCAGGAATTCCTGAATGACCGCCAGCTCCAACTCCTCTTTTTCCGCCAGATCGACCCGGTCGTTTTCGCGGTACATCTGGGCCGATTCCCGCCTCTGCTTGACCAGCGATGAAAGCACGACAACGATTCCCTGGTCATCCAGGGGCTGGCGCGCCTCGATCTCGCGATTTTTGATTGCCGTCCGGACCAGACGAATGGCACTCAGGCGCAAGGCATCTCTCGCCCGCATGGCCTCTTTCATCGATTCGTTAAGCCGCTCGTGCAGGCTCATGACCATACCTCAGTTGAAAAATGGACGAAATTGCACATAGTACTAGGAAAGTGTGTTCATGGCAAGAAAGGAATGCGTGGGCTGGCTGGTTCTCCTGGGGGGCTGCGCCTTCAGTCCCTGGGCACCGCCAGCATCCGCTCCAGCGCGCCGCGGGCGCCTTCGGCCACCGCCGCCGGCACAGTGATGCGCGGCGACATCGTTTGCAGACAATGCAGCACATCCTCCAGAGAGGTCAATTTCATGTTGGGGCAGATAAGACGGGAGGTGGGAAGAATAAAATTTTTCGTGGGATTTTCCCGACGCAGGCGATAGAGGATGCCCGCCTCGGTGCCAACAATGAACGTACTGGCGGAACTGGTGCGCGCATAGTCGTACATGCCGCTGGTGGAAGTGATGTGGTGCGCCAACGCCAGAATCTCCGGAGGGCATTCGGGGTGCGCCATGAAAACAGCATCCGGATGCTCCGCCATCGCCCGTTGCACATCCGCCACCGGCAACCGCTCGTGGGTGGGACAGTAACCCGGCCACAGGTGGCATGTTTTTTCGGTGTTTTGGGCAATGTAGCTGCCGAGATTGCGGTCGGGAACCAAGATGACTTCCGGGGATTCCACCGAATTGACCACGCGAACGGCGTTGGCGCTGGTGCAACAAATATCGCTTTCAGCCTTAACCGCGGCGCTCGAATTCACATAAGTGACGACGGTTGCGCCCGGATGACGGGCCTTCATTGCCCGCAAAGCTTCGGGCGTCACCATGTCGGCCATCGGGCATCCGGCGTCGGGACGCGGCAGCAGGACGGTCTTCTCCGGGGCGAGAATGGCGGCACTCTCGGCCATGAAGTGAACACCGCAAAAAACGATCACATCCCGGTCGGTCCGCGCCGCCTCCATCGATAACCCGAGAGAATCCCCCGTTAAATCGGCGATCTCCTGGATTTCGTCACGCTGGTAGTTATGAGCGATCAGGAGAGCATTGCGCTCCCGGACCAGACGGCGGATTTCCTGCTTGATTTCTTCCTGCGGCATAGTGTCTTCTCCGCTCCATTATTTGCGACGCATCCTAGTTCAAAAGTATTGATATGTCAAACTCTTATAGGCCCCCTGCATGCTTGACAGAGACCCGGGTTAAGGCTATTCTGGCAACCTCTCTTTCCCTGCGAGGTAGTTAATGTTCGGTATCGGTATGCCGGAAATGTTGCTGATCCTGGCTTTGGCTCTTATCGTCATCGGCCCGAAAAAATTGCCGGATATCGCCCGGGCGCTGGGTCGTGGATTGGCCGAATTTCGCCGAGCAACCGACGAATTGAAAACTTCCTTTCAGGAGGAGAATCGAAACGAGGTACGGGAAAAGCTGATTAAAGAGGGCAAAATCAACCCGCCGGAAACCGAAGGCACGGCGAGCGTCGCCTCGGAAAAGCCGGACGCAGCGGCAAACAGCGCGCCTCGGTCCGAAGGGAACCAAGCATGAGCGAGACGCAGGCGCCCTTCACCACCCATCTGGAAGAATTGCGCCGGCGCTTGATGATCGCCGGCGGGGCTTGGCTGGTCGGCTTTCTGGCATGCTACGGTTTTGCCGAACGCTTTTTTCAGTTGATTTCGCAGCCGGCCCGCAACGCTTTGCCCGCGGGCAGTTCACTGGTTTTCATCAATGCCACCGAGCCGTTTTTCACCTATTTGAAAATCGGCGCCATCGCCGGCCTGCTCGTGGCGCTGCCGGTCATTCTCTGGCAAATCTGGGCCTTTGTCGCACCTGGTCTTTATTCCAACGAAAAAAGGTTTGCCGTCCCTTTCGTTTGTGCCAGCTGCCTCTGCTTCGCCTGCGGAACCTATTTTGGCTTTCAATTTGTTTTTCCAACCATTTTTGCCTTTCTGATCAAGTACGGCACCGCCAGCGGCGAAATCTCCGCCATGCTTTCGATGGGCGCCTACCTGTCTCTTTCCAGCAAGCTTTTATTCGCCTTTGGCCTCGTATTCGAGCTACCGGTGGTTATCTTCTTCCTCGCCCGAATGGGGGTCATCGACCACCTGTGGTTGCGGAAAAACCGCAAGTACGCCCTCATCCTGGCATTCGTCATCGGGGCTATGTTGACGCCGCCCGATGTTTTTTCCCAAACCGCCCTGGCTGTCCCGTTCATTCTACTTTACGAGGTCGGCATCTGGGTCGCCTTCTTTTTCGGTAAGAAAAAACCGATCGAAGCCGAGGAGACGGCGGAAACCGCCGCGGTCCAATGACTCCTTCCTTCATCCTTCGCGGTTCGCCATCCGGGTGGCTAAACCAATGATCATTTTATCGCGATGACCCCTGCCCTGAAAATTTGCCACTTGCAGAAAAGCTTCGGCGGCGCTCCGGCCGTTCGGGATTTATCCTTCGATATAGCGCCGGGCGAAATATTCGGGCTTTTGGGCCCCAATGGCGCCGGCAAAAGCACCACGATCAACATGGTCGCCGGCGTCGTCCGCCTCGGCGGCGGCAACATCGAGGTTTTCGGTTATGATAATCGTCGCCAGTACAGCATCACCCGGCGCCTGGTTGGCGTTATGCACCAGGAGTTGGTTACCGATCATTTCTTCACCATCGACCGCGCCCTGAAGATTCACGCCGGCTACTATGGCGTGCCGGCGGATCCAGCCTGGCGCGAGCTGCTGATCGAACGGCTCGGCCTCGGCCCGCATCTGCACAAGTCGATGAATAAGCTTTCAGGCGGACTGAAGCGCCGGCTGATGGTCGCCAAAGCGATGATTCACAAACCCCGCCTGCTCATTCTTGACGAGCCGACCGCGGGCGTCGATGTCGAGCTGCGCCACTCTCTTTGGGAATTCGTCCGGGAAATGAACCAGGAAGGGACCACCGTCCTTCTCACCACTCATTACCTGGAGGAGGCGGAGCAGTTGTGCGACCGCATCGCCATCATGAATCATGGCGAGTTGATCGCCCTGGAAAAAACCTCCGTTTTGCTCGCGCGCTTGCGCGAGCGCCATATCGAATTCCAACTGGGATGCACCTTGGAGCGCCTGCCGCCGGAGCTTGGTCCTTTTGCCCCGCGCCTGCTTGATGGAGGAACGCGCATCGCCTTGAGCCTGTCCCCGGGCCATACGGCCGGCGATGTGCTTGCTTTGCTTTGCCGTCTGGATTTGCCGGTCCACGAGATCGAGACGCGCAAACCAGGGTTGGAGGATATTTTTATCGAGCTCACCGGCATGAACCGGCGACCGCATCAGGAGGGGCTTTGAACAAAGAGCAGCTTCCCCCTTTTCGCCCCTGGCTCCCCTTCCTTACTTTGTTGCAAAGGGAAATCCTCCGTTTCTTGCGGGTTTCCGTGCAAACGGTGCTCGCTCCCATCATTACCGCTTCGTTATACCTGTTCGTTTTCGGCGCCACCCTGGGCACCCGCCTCAGTGTGGTCGAAGGATTTTCCTACGCCCAGTTCGTCATTCCCGGCCTCATCCTCATGGGGGTTATCAACAATTCTTTCGCCAACACGTCGTCATCGCTTTTCATGTCACGCTATCTGGGACAGATCGTCGATCTGCTGGTGACTCCGCTTACGCCGCCGCAGATTATCTTTGCCTATACTTTGGCTTCCATGCTTCGCGGCCTGCTCGTGGGCCTGGCGGTCGGGCTGATTTCCCTTTTTTTTGCCGAACTGCCATGGGTTCATCCCTTGTACGGCGTGCTCATGGTCTGCCTGGCCAGTTTTCTGTTCGCCCAACTGGGTTTGATCGCCGCCATCTATTCGAACACCTTCGATGCCCTGTCCATGTACAGCAACTTTATAATCCTGCCCCTGATCTATCTGGGCGGGGTCTTTTATCCGATTTCCATTCTGCCCCCCTTTTGGTCCTCTCTTTCCCGCTTCAACCCCCTTCTGTATCTTATTGATGGCTTTCGCCACGCCATTCTCGGCACCGGAGACGTTCCGCTGGCCGTCTCCTTTGCCGTTACCGGCGGCCTCGCCCTGGGACTCTTTTTCTGGGCGGCATTCCTGATCGCCACCGGCCACAAATTGCGCTCATAAAAAAAACCGGCGCAAGGAGAAATGTTCTCGCGCCGGTTTCGATTGTCGCATTGGCGGTTCGCCGATTAGAAGCGGGCCTGAAAGCCCGCTCGAACTCCGTCATCGATAAGCCAGGTGCCGTGGTCGTCGAATTTTGCCCTGACTTCTTGATATTCAAGCGTGAGCCGCACCCGGGGCGTCATCGAATAGGCCACGCCGAAACCCGCTTCAAGCATCCGCTCGGTATCGAGAAAGGAGAGGATCCTGGGCGCATAGATGATCTTGGCCATGGCCCCGAAGCCGCCCAACGTTGGCGGGAAATATTCGCTGCGACCGCCAATGCCGAGGGCAAGGATATCCTGGCTTGCATCGGTGACCCCGCCGTATACTTGCACTCCGATGCCGACCTCCAAACCCGGAAGATTACCAGGCTCGCCGACAAAATCGAAACCGACGGAACCAAGGCGGGTATCCTCATCGTCATTGTAAAGAAAGCGGCCATGCGCCACCGAGCGGCCGAAATCGTCCTCCACAAGGAGGTGACGATAATCCAGTTGCACGCTGTCGTCGTTCAGACTCAGGCCGAGGGTGTCGGCCTCCGCCTGCAGCGTCAGCAAACTGAAGAGAAGGGTCAGACAGATCAAGCGCTTCATTGCATTCCTCCGTTTCGATTCATCCCTTTTTTGCCCAGGGCAATATGGCACAAAGGGCGACCCGACGCAACCCTCGGCGAAAGAAATTTACTTCGGATTACAGCCGCTTAAAGGAGGGGAGGGGAGAAAATGGGGAACCGTGAGTAGAAACTTTGCGCAGGCGGCGGGTTCTTCGGCGGCGGCGCTTGCCGGGCGGGATCCGTCGTGGGGGATTCATTTTTTTCAGATGTCGATCATCCGTTGCAGGACCGAACCTTCGACCCGCCGTCCTTCCTCGCGGGCCATGCTCTGGATCAACACCTGACCGCCAAAGGCGGCTGACTTACTGACCGTCTTATCGGCTTTTTCCCCATCCTGCTCGCGGAAGGCCTGGATTATTTTCCGGTGTTCCTGCACCGAAATCTCCATGCGACCGGGCAGGGAAAGGGAGGCCATCCGCAGCCGGTTGAATTTCATCATCAACTGGCCGATCAAATCCGCCAATTTAATATTGCCGGCGGCTTTGATAAAAAGTTCGTGAAATTCGTTGTGCACCCGAAAGAAGGTTTTCACATCCCCGTCATGCGCCAATTGACCCAATCGGTCGTTTATCGCCTCCAGACGCTCGACTTCTTTATCGGTCAGCCGGGTTGCGGCGATGCGGGCGGCGTACCCCTCAAGGATGCTCTTAATGGCATAAAATTCTTCCACATCCCGCTCGGACAGAGAGGTCACCACCGCTCCCTTGCGCGGAATGACCGTCAGGTAGCCTTCCGATTCAAGTTGCCGGAAAGCCTCCCTGATCGGGGTGCGGCTGATACCGAAGCGTTCGGCCAATTCCGGCTCGGCGACCTTTTCGCCGGCTTTCAAAGTACCTCGAAGTATCGCTTCCCGGATGGTTTCCAGGATTTTTTCACGCAGAGTCTGGTGATGCTCAATTGGTTTTTTCTTCACGCCAATCCACCCCACTTCATATAGGCATCTGCCGCTTATTGTATACAGTATACAAATGATGTCAAGTTTTTTCTCCGCGCTTACCCCTCTGCAAGTTCCTGAAAATCAAGGCTTTTTCTTGATAAACATGGGTGTCCCATCGGCGTTGCGCGAGGCTGCAGGGGTCGTCTGTCCCATGGAACGTACGCCGCCGGATCGGCCGTTTTTTCCGTCCCCTATCGTTTGTTGCCTCGCTTGATCGATGCTTCGTCGTCCAAAAGGGTGGCGCGACATACCGCTTTGCCGCCGAAACGCGCTTGTACATTGTCGATGGCGTGATCCAGCGCTTGCAGGCGCTGCCGGTCCTCCTCTGCAAACAGATCCTGCTGCCCTTTGCCGCCCAACCCCAACCGCCCGAGGGTGAGACCCAGCAGGCGCACGGGCCGTCGCCCCGCTTCGGTTCGCCGGAGCATTTCCTCTCCGTGCCGGAAGATGGTCATTGCGTGATCGGTGCCCTCCTCCAGGGTCTGGCTCCGCGTAACGGTGACAAAATCGCCGTAGCGCACCTTCAGGGTAAGTGTCGCGCCAACCAGACCGCTTTTGCGCAGACGCCCAGCCACCCGTTCGGCCAAGGCCAGCAGCGGCCTGCGTAGTTCCTCCACGGATATAACATCGCAATCGAAAGTTTCTTCGTGTCCCACCGACTTCGCCCGCTCTTGGGCGATCACCGGCCGCTCATCCTTCCCGTACGCCAGGCGAAACAGGTGGTCGCCGGCATTGCCCAAGCGGCGCACCAGCAGCTCGCGCCCCGCTTGCCGCAGATCGGCGACGGTGCGCAGGCCCAAGCGTTCGAGACGTGCGGCGGTGACCTTTCCCACCCCCCACAGGCGCGCCACCGGCAGCGGCAACAGAAAGTCATTTATCCGATCAGCCGTCAACTCCAGCAACCCATCGGGTTTAGCCGCCTCGGAAGCGAGCTTGGCGAGAAACTTGTTCGGCGCGATGCCGGCGCTGACCGAAAGATCGAGTTCCTGCCGCACATCCAGCCGAATTTGTTCGGCGATCCGCCGCCCAGAACCGAAAAGCTGGCGGCTGCCGGTGACATCGAGGAATGCTTCGTCGATGGAGAGCGGTTCGACGGCGTCGGTATAGCGATTAAAGATGGCGAAAATTTGCTGCGAAACCTGCTGGTAGCGTTGCATGCGCACCGGCCGCACCACCGCCTGCGGACAAAGGCGGACCGCCCGCGCCATTGCCATGGCCGAATGCACGCCGTAGCGGCGGGCTTCGTAGGACGAGGCGCTGACCACTCCCCGGTGGCGATTGCCGCCGACGAGCACCGGTCGGCCGCGCAATTCCGGATAATCCCGCTGTTCCACGGCGGCATAAAACGCATCCATATCGAGATGCAGGATGGCGCGCTGCTCAGCCATTTCGATCCTCCGCGCTGGATGCCCTTTTGCTCTTAGCAGGAAAAGATTATTCAGGAATGACGAGGGCGAGCCAAACGAACCCACCGGCGACGGGAAACATTGCAATTTCGGTGTGGATCAAAATACTGCTGCGGGGTGTCTTTAATCTGCACAATAGAAAAGGGCGACTCGAAGGCCGCCCCTTTTTGGTTCCGTTCGACTGATTTTACGATTTTTCCTTCTGCCATTCCTGCAGCCGCTCCTTGGCTTTTTTCGCCTCCTGCGACAGAGGAAAGGTATCGACCAACCGCTGCAGAATCACCCTGGCGTTCTTTTTGTCGCCCAGCATGGAAAAGGCAAATCCCTGCTTTAGAAGTGCGGCAGCCACCTTCGGGTGTTCCTTGTATTTTTGGATAACGTCCTGGAACTGGAGGATGGCGTTTTCGTATTTTTTTTCGCCGTAATAGGACTCGCCGATCCAATACATGGCGTTTACGGACAGGGCGCCCTGCGGATTGCGCTGGAGATACTCCTGCATCGCTTCACGGCCTTTGACGAACTGCTCCTTCTTCTGGATCAGTTCAACGCCGCGCTCGTACAGGCTCTCTGGAGCTTCGGCGGCCGCCGGCGGCAAGGCCGGAGCACGCGCCGCGGCTTCGAGTTTGTTCAACCGATCTTCCACGGCGGTGATCTTGAGCGCCAGATCGTCGCGCATCAAGGTCAGCTCATCGCGGGTTTCGGCCCGCTCGCGCCCCAGATCTTCGAAGCGACCGGTGATGGCTTGCAGTTCGACCCGCAGGCTGTCGAGAATTGCCTGCTGATCGGCCTGGGCGCGAACCAGTGCATCGAGGCGCTGCGCCGACTCCCGGTTACCGTCTTGGCGCGATGCCACCGCCGAGCGTTCCACCTCAGCCAAACGCCGCTTCATTTCACCGAGGTCGCGTTCCATCACCAGTTGCTGCTGCGTGGGAATGCAGGCACTTAACGAAGCGCCGAGAATCAGGGCCGAAAACCCTTTCCGCCAGATGGTCAAGGATTTATCCTCCTGACAACGAGGGCCGCACGGATGGTGCGGCCCTGTTGTGTCTATCCTTAATCTTTAGAATCAGCGGCCAACAAAATCGGCCCGCCGGTTTTTGGCCCAGGCTTCCTCGTTGCTGGCCGAATCGACGGGACGCTCTTCGCCGTAGGAGATAACCGACAACTGGTCGCCAGCAACCCCGAGGGAAATCAGGTAATCGCGAGTGGCGCGGGCGCGGCGCTCGCCAAGAGCCAGATTGTACTCGTCGGAGCCGCGCTCATCGGTGTTGCCCTCGACGCGAACAGGCTGTTGGATATTTTTGAGAATGGCGGCATTTGCCGCCAGGGTCTCGCGAGCCTGGGGCGTCAGGGTGTACTGGTCGAACTCGAAATAAACCGGCTGCAGCTGCGAGATGTCTTGCGCCGCCACTGCCGCAGCGGGTTCTTCGACCACCGGCGCTTCCGTCACCGCCGATTCGGCGACTTCGTCCTCTTGAACGCCGCTGATTTCTTGCTGAGCCGGGGTTTCGGTGACCGCCGGTGCTTCTTCCATCGCCGGCGCCTCGGTGGCCGGTTGTTTCTGGCAGCCGGCCAGCAGCAGGGCGGCAAGGGCGGCGAGTATGAGCAGGCGCAGGGAGATAAACTTTTTCATGGGATTCCGCTCCTTCTTTGGATAGGCAAAATGCAGGATTTTCGACCAAAAATGGCGAAAACGACTTTGATTATACAAAAAGCGAATTAAAAGGACAATCTATTTACCACCGGGCCGACCAGGCCGGGTGGCTGCTGTGGCCGCCGGCCGGAGAGATCCGCCTTGCGCCGCTGCCATCGGCGCGCATCAGGTAAATGGCTTTGGCGCCCCCCTGATCCGAAGAGTAGACGAGAAATCGCCCATCCGGGCTCCAGCGCGGATGCTCCTTGTTTCCCGATCCGAAGGTCAGACGGCGCTCGTCGGTGCCGTCCGGCCGAATCGTATACAGGTCGAAGCGTCCCCCCTCCATGCGACTGAAGGCGATCCGGTCCCCCTTGGGGCTCCAAGCCGGGGTGGCGCTGTATTTCCCCTCGCCGGTCAGGCGGCGCACCGTCCCGCTGATCACGTCGGCAACAAACAGGTGGGGATTGCCCTGCCGATCCGACACGAATACCAGCGCATCGCTCTTCGGGCTCCAACTGGCATCGACGTCAATTCCCCAGTTATTGGTCAATTTCTTGTGCAGCAGCCCGTCGGTGCCGATCAGGTAAATTTCCGCATTCCCCTCATGGGACATGGTCAGCGCAATCTCCCGGCCATCCGGACGGTAGCGCCCGGCAATGTTCAAGCCTTGACGATACGACAGTTTCGCCTCGCGCCCGGAATAAATCTCCTTGCGGTAGAGATCGGGATTGCCGGCGCGGTAGGAAGTAAAAATCAGCTCCTTGCTAACCGGCGAAAAATCGGGGTTCAACACGATGGAACGGTGATCGGTAATGCGGATCGGATTTTTTCCGTCCACTTCCATCAGGTACAGCTCTTTGTGGCCGGTACGGTTGTCGATGTAGGCGATACGGCTGTTGAAGGGGCCCTCCTCGCCGGTCAGGCTTTTCAGCACCTGGTCGGCGAAGGTGTGGCCGATGCGCCGGACGTCTTTGACTTTGCCGAGGTAACGACGACCGGTGAGCAGACGGCGGCTTACCGTATCGAACAGCCGGGTTTCGACGGTCAGCTCGTCCCCCCGCACCCGGTAGACGCCCTTGATCACCGCCTCGGCGCCCAGCATCCGCCATTGGGCGAAATCGACTACGGCGCTGGTCAATCCGGGGCGGCGGGCATCGGAAAGAAAGGACGCCGGATCCACCAGCGAAAAAAGCCCCGACAGATCGAGGTCGGCGTTGAGGACCTCGGCTAATTCCCGCGCAATCTCCGCCGGCGCGCCCGGCTCCTGGGGGAGAAACGGGGCAATGGCCAGGGGGATCGTCTGCTGCCCCGGAGCGCGGACCTCTATCTGGGCCAGGGCGGGTGCGGTCAACAAAAGGAGAAAAAGAAGGCTGCTGAGGATTCGTTTCGTCATTTATTCCAGAAGGTCCTTTAGATTGAATTCGGCCTTGATTTTCAGTCGGCGCTCAGGCTGGAATGGCAGCTGCTTCGCCTTGAGAATCGCCCTGCGCACAGAATCGTCGAAGGTGGCGTCGCCAGAGGATTCGAGAATTTTGTAATCGAGGAGTTGCCCTCCCGCATCGAAAGTAATCTCGGTCTGCGCTTTGAGGTCGCGCCGAGTCACCTGATATTTCGAAAGATTCCAGCTCTCCTTCAGGTATTTCCTGATCCATTCCCGCTCATCCGGCCCGGCTTCGGTTCCTTGCCCGGCCTGCACGCCGAGGGGCGCCTCGGTAGCTTCGCTCGGCCGAGCGTCGGTTGCGGCCATGGCCGCAAGATCCGCCTTCAACTTGGCTATTTCCTGTTCACGCCGCAGCTTTTCAATAACATTGAGCGTATCACTGTAATTTTTCTCGGTCCGCGGTTCGGCTTTGGCTTGCGGCGGAGTGGCTACGGGAGGTTTTTGGGTGGCCGGCTTCGCCGTTGCCGCCGGCGGCGTTTCAATCTTCGGCGCCGGTTTCGCCGGCGCTTTGGGGGGAACCTCGGGGGGCGGCGGAGCAGGAGGCTTGATTGCCGTCGGTGCCGGCGTCGGAGCGATGTCCGCCTTTTTTTCCGTCTTCGGCCGCCCGTCGGGCCGACCAGCCTGGGGATTGCGCACCGGCAGGTTGGCCAAATCGATGTAGTAGAGGGGCTCCAACTTCTTGGGGGCGCGCGGCAGAAGTCCGCCGGCAAAGAGTACGATCAGCACCAGATGCAGCCCGAGGGAAAAGACGAGCATGCGGCCGAATCCCGCGCCTGGTGTGCGGTTGCGCAACTGCGGTTGGAATGGTTTATCCTGCATGGGATTGATGGCGTCGTCGGTCACAATTTGGGTGGCTGCGAAACCATCCCCAACTTCTCCACTCCGGCTTTTTTCGCGGCGGCCATCACCTGCACCACCCGGCCATAGGGAACGTCGCGATCCGCTTCGAGAAAAACCTCCTTTCCCTGCCGCTCACGAAGGATCTGGCCGAGAACCGGAACCAATTTTTCGGTAGTTTCCACCCGTGAACGCCCCACCATGATGGCGCCGTTCTTTTCGACGGTGATCACCAGCGGCTCCTTTGCCTGCTTCAGGCCCGGCGCATCGGCCACCTCGGGAAGATTGACGTCGACCCCGGTTTCAAGCATCGGCGCGGTTACCATGAAAATGATCAACAACACCAGCATGACGTCGACGAAGGGGGTGACGTTGATCTGGGAAAGGGTTCTGCGGTTGCCGCTGTCGCGCCGGCCGATTTCCATATCATCCCCTCCGCGTCTGCCGCTCTATGATGTTGAGAAACTCCTGGCAGAAGTTGTCCATTTCGCCGGTGAGAATGTTCACTTTGTTGACGAAATGATTGTAACCGACAACGGCCGGGATTGCCGCCACCAGGCCGATGGCGGTCGCCACCAAAGCCTCGGAGATCCCTGGGGCCACCACCGCCAGAGAAGCGCTGCCCGTCTGACCAATGCCGTGGAAGGAATCCATAATCCCCCACACCGTGCCGAAGAGCCCGATGAAGGGGGCCGTCGAGCCGGTGGTTGCAAGGAAGGTAAGGAATTTCTCAAGCCGGTGCGTTTCCCCCGTGGTGGCACGGCGCAAAGCGCGCGCCACCGTATCGGTCATCGGCAGCTCGGCGGCGAAGGTCTCTTCCTCGCCCTCGCGTCGCCGCTGGGTTTTGATCATTTCCTGATAGCCTTCGCGAAACAGGATGGTCAGCGGCGAATGAGGATATTTCTTCAGGCCCTGGCCAATGAGGTCGAAACGTTTTTTCGCCCAGAAGAAATCGAGAAAATCATGGGAATCGCGCATCGCCCGGTGGATGGAGACGGACTTGTAGAAAATGATCGCCCAGGAAACTACTGAGAAATAAACAAGAACCATCAAGACCAACTTGACCACCGGCCCGGCGTTGAGTACGAGTTCCAAAGCTTCTGCCTCCCATGCACGATAAAAATCCCTTGCCGCCCAACCGCCGTTCGGGGCGAAGAGCCTGCGAATTATCGACCATCGATCCGTCCAAGTCAACCGCTATCGGGTTTTTCAAATGGATTAATGGTCGATTTTTCAATCAGTTGGAGCAAAAACTCCAGGCCGGGGAAGCCCATTATGCCCAAACGGGGTGGCTGCCCCCATTAGGCGAACGGCCATTTGCGCCGTTGCTGAATTGGGCGAACGGGTCAGCAGACGTTGCAGGGAAGCAAGGTCGTCCATGTCCTCCCACGGTTCGACCTCGGTGCTGGCAATCCCCATCTCCAACGCACGACTTCGGGTGACCGGCAGCACTTCGGGCGTACTCCAGGAAATATCGCGAAACAGGGCCGGGTGGTGAATGCGTTCGCCGACAAGAACATAGCCCCCGTCGGCAGCCGGAGCGATCACAAAATCGCGTTGCATCAGGGCGGCAAAGGCATGCTGCAGGTGTGTCAATGGCAAGTCGGGCGTATCTGAACCGATAAGGATGGCGCGTTGACCAATGGTCAGCAGGTATTGCATAGCCACCCCCATGCGCTGGCCAAGGTCTCCGCCGGCCTGTTCTTTAAGCCATGCGTCGGGAAACTCCTCCCGGAAAAACCCCCGATCGCCTGAATAGAAAACCACCGTATGCCAAGGTCCTGTGGTTAATCGGGTGATGGTCTCCACCAGGCTGGTATGATAAAGGGCAGCTGCCTGTTCCGGGCTCAGCGGAGGACAGAGCCGGGTCTTCACCCTCCCCGGCAGCGGTTCCTTGGCGAAAATCCCCAGCACATGCGTCTCTTCGAAAAAACTCGGTTGCCGGCCAAAGTTTTCCACCGTTTCCACAGGTTTATCCACAACGACGCCTTATTTCCGAGCGGTTTCGACCAGAGCATAGGCGGAATGCTTGTGGATCGACTCGAAATTTTCACATTCCACCCGGAACCAGGATATTTCGGGCATGCCGAGCAATTTTTCCGTCACCGCCCGCACGATATCCTCGACAAACATCGGGTGGTCGTACGCCTGCTCGGTAACGGCCTTTTCATCCTCGCGCTTGAGCAGGGAATACACCGGGGCGCTGCCGCAAGCCTCTATGCAGGCAATCAGATCCTCGATCCAGATAAACCGATCCATCCGGACCTCTACGGTAATGGCGCTACGCTGGTTGTGCGCTCCGCGGTCGCTGATTTCCCGGGAACACGGGCATAATGAGGTGACGGGGACGGTCACCCCGAGAACGAAGTCTTTTTCCTCGCTGAGGGTGCCGCAGATGCGGCATTGGTATTCCATCAGGCCACGGGCGCGGGTAACCGGGGCTTCTTTTTCGATAAAATAGGGAAAACCCAGCTCCATGTGAGCGCAGGAGGCCTCCAGGCGATCTTTCATCTCCTGCAGGATTTTCCCCATGTTGCGCACGGTGATCTCCCCCCGGTACTGATTGAGAATTTCAATGAATCGGCTCATGTGGGTCCCCTTGAACTGATGGGGCAGATCCACATACATGTTGATGCGCGCCACGGTGTGCTGGCGCACCTTGTTTTTATCCATGACGATAATCGGATAGTGGATGTCTTTGACGCCGACCTTATCGATGGCAATATTGCGGGTGTCGCATTCCCTTTGCATGTCGGGCATCGATGCCGCGGGGGCGGAAGAGGGGACTGCAAGGTCTTGTTCGTTGCTCTTCATTTTTCTTCTAATTCCTTTTCAGCAACCGGCAGGTAATTGATGGGATCCTGCAAACCGGCCTCGCGAAATCCCTTCAGACGCAGGAGACACGAATCGCAGGCGCCACAGGCAAGCCCTTCGGCGGTGGGATCGTAGCAGGAGAGGGTGTGGGAATAATCGACTCCCAGATTCAGGCCGGTGCGGATGATTTCTCCCTTGCTGAGGCTTATCAGTGGTGTATGAAGCCGGTAAGTGCCCTTTTTTTCCACGGCCGCCCTGGTGGCCAGGTTGGCCAGATTTTCAAACGCGGCGATGTATTCCGGCCGGCAGTCGGGATACCCGGAATAATCCAAGGCATTGACCCCGATAAAAATATCGAAGGCGCCCAGCACCTCCGCCCAGCCGAGGGCAAAAGAGAGAAAGACGGTATTGCGCGCCGGAACATAGGTCACCGGAATCGAATCGTCGATTTTTCGGCCCTTGGGCACGGCCAACTCGGCGGTCAGGGCGCTGCCCCCTATTTGGCGCAGATCGATATCAACGACCAGATGCTCGATGGCGCCCATGCGGGGGGCGTTTTCCCGCGCTTTGGCCAATTCGACCGCATGCCGCTGTCCGTAAGCGAAACTGAGTGCATAGGGCGCAAAACCTTCGGCGCGAGCGATGGCCAGACAGGTTGTTGAATCCAGCCCGCCACTGTAAAGAACTACTGCTTTTTTCGTCATAACAGCCTCTGTTGCCACATCAATTATGGGTTTTTTGCACTTGAAGTTGGGCGCCGACCGGCGTTCCCATTAATGCACTTCGTAAAATTCCCCGGTGCCGATCCGATGCACTTTGAGCAGATTGGTGGTGCCGGGGGCGGAAACCGGACTGCCCATGGTGATGACCACGACATCCCCTTTTCGCACCACGTCGGCGGCGAGCACCGCTTCTTCGACGGAGCGGATCTGCGCCTCGGTATCGCCACAGATATCCACCCGAACCGATCGCACGCCGGCATACAGCGATAGTCTGCGGCGCACCGCCTGCGACGGGGTCACAGCGTAAATCGGCATGCCCGGCCGGTATTTGGCCACCAGGGCGGCGGTGCTGCCCGTCTGGGTGAAGGCGAGAATCGCCATGGCGCCGACATTCTCCGCCACCCGCACTGCCGCCTGTCCGATGGCCGCCGGCAGACTGCGATAGCCGCGCAGCTCCGGAATGCGGTGAAAGACCCGCTCTTGCAGAAGGGGCTCGCGCTCGACATCGAGGGCCACCCGCACCATCAGCGAAACGGCTTCAATCGGATACTTGCCGGAAGCGGTTTCGGCCGAAAGCATGATGGCATCGGTGCCATCGAGAATAGCATTGGCGACATCCGACGTTTCGGCGCGGGTGGGGCGCGGATGTTCGATCATGCTCTCCAGCATTTGCGTGGCGGTAATAACCGGCTTGCCCGCTTCGTTGCATTGCCGAATGATTTTTTTCTGGATCAGCGGCACTTTTTCCGGACTTATTTCCACTCCCAAGTCCCCGCGCGCCACCATGATGCCGTCGGACACCCCGAGAATGGCGTCGAAATCTTCCACCGCCTGCGGCTTCTCGATTTTGGCTATCACCCGGATATCGGCGTTTTGCTGGAGCAGAATATCTTTTACTTCAACGATGTCCTCGGCCCGGCGGACGAAAGACAGGGCGACGAAGTCCACTCCCTCCGCCATGCAAAAAGCGAGATCCCGGCGATCCTTGTCGGTGAGGGAGGGTGCGGATACGCTGACCCCGGGAAGATTGATGCCTTTTCGATCCTTCAGAATTCCGCCCAGCTCCACCCGGCAGATCACCTCTTCCGCATCGACGTGCAAAACCGACAGCTCCATCAATCCATCGTCCAGGAGGATGCGATCTCCCGCCTGCACATCGTCCGGCAGTTGCCGATAGGTGGTCGGGATAAGATCACCTTCCCCCAGCACGTCGCGGATGGTGATGGTTACCTCTCGTCCGGCAGTGAGTTCCAAATGTCCGCCTTTCATCAGACCGGTGCGGATCTTAGGACCCTGTAAATCGCCGAGAATTCCGACCGCCCGTTGGCGACGTCGGCTGATTTCGCGAATGCGGCGAATCAATGCGGATTTGGCTTCGGCGGTGCCGTGGGAGAAGTTGAGGCGGAAAACGTCCACTCCGGCTTCCATCAGATTCTGCAGGCGTTCTTCCGAATCGCTGGCCGGACCCAGGGTGGCAACGATTTTGGTTCGGCGGAACATGGTATCTCCTTTGGTCACCGGCCTTTAAACGGCAAAGGGACCCACTTCCGACGAAAGAGGGTCCCTGCGGCCGGTGAACGCATGCTGGTCAATGATGATAGCGCCCCTTGTATTCGACATGCGCCTTATCCGGACCTTTATGACAGCGAAAGCAGCGCTCTTCGGTAATTTTCCTCTGCTCCAGGGGCGAGGCCGGCGGCGGCAGCAACGAGTCGGGACGCTGCCATGGCTCCCGGCCCGTTTCGCTGTGCAGGGTGGGGGGTGTGTAGGCCACCTCCCAGTTGGCGCTGATCTTCTGTCTGTGACACTGGTCACAGCCACCCGGCGGCGGTATTGCCTTCCACGATCCGAACATTGCGCAACCGATCAAAAAAATCGGAACGACTGCCAGGCCGACCACTCGGTTCATGGTAATTCGATTCTCCTTCATTGCAAAAGATGCAGGTCAAACTATACCATACCCCTCCTCGCCGGCAAAAGGTAAAGCGTTGCCAGTCGGGCCCTAAATATGCTAGTTATAGCCCTCTTGCACTTGGAGTTTTGCCTGACATGTCGTTTCGTTCTCTTCTCCGCGCCGCCCTTTTCACCAGCGTCGCTCTTGTGCTGCTCGCCGGTTTCGGACTGGTTGCCGCTTATTTTTACGTCGCCTCCTCCCTGCCGCGGGTGGAAACCCTGCAGGATTACCGGCCACCGATAATCACCCGCGTTTTCAGTAATGATGGGTCCGTCATCGCCGAGTTTTCCCGGGAACGACGGATCATCGTCGCAGTGGATCAGATGCCCCGGCAATTGGTGCAGTCTTTCGTCGCCGCCGAGGACAGCAAGTTCTTTGAACATCAGGGCATCGATTTTCCTTCGATCTTTCGCGCGGCGGTGAAAAACGTCCTCGCCGGCGGCATCGTCCAGGGGGGGAGCACGATCACCCAGCAGGTCGCCAAAAGCCTTCTGTTAACCCCGGAAAGAAAATTTTCGCGCAAGTTCAAGGAAGCCATTCTCGCCTGGCGGATGGAGCAGACCCTTTCCAAGGATGAAATTCTCTTTCTTTACCTGAACCAGATTTATCTGGGACACGGCGCCTATGGCGTGCAGGCGGCCGCGGAAAATTATTTCGCCAAAAACGTGCAGGAACTTACCCTGGCCGAATGCGCCCTGCTCGGTGGCTTGCCGCAGGCGCCAAGCCGCTATTCTCCGTATCTGCACCTCAGCCGAGCCAAGGAACGGCAAAAATACGTTCTCGGCCGGATGGTTGAAGACGGCCACATCAGCCCTGATGCCGCCGCAGCCGCGATGGTGGAGGAGTTGACCATTCATCCGAAGGTCAACGCGCATATCGCCGAAGCGGCCTATTTTACCGAACAGGTGCGCCGCTACCTGGAAGACACCTACGGCGCCGAGCTGCTTTACACCGGCGGATTTGAGGTGCACACCACGATGAATCTGCGCCTGCAGCAGGCGGCGCAGAAAGCGGTTCGCGAAAATTTGCGCGAGCATGATCGCCGCCGCGGCTATCGCGGCCCCGGGCGCGTATTGTCCGCCGACGAGCAAGCCACTTTTTTGGCGACGCAAGAAGAGACGTTAAAGGGCGGCGCACCCGAACCGGGCAGCCGGCTGGAAGCCATTGTCAGCGGCGGCACGGCGAAGACGTTGCAACTGCGCATCGGCTCCCGCCTCGGAGAAATTGCCCTCGGCAACACCCAATGGGCCTCTCCGGTGCGGGTCACCAAGAAGGGGAAACCTCGCGGCAATGCGGACGGCGCCGAAACCGTACTTCCCCTTGGTTCCGTTGTTCTGGTAACCGTGGACGAGGTCACCGCCAACGGCGCCTTGCGCCTTTCGTTGGCCCAGGAGCCCGAGGCGCAGGCCGCCTTGATCGCCCTGGATCCCCACAGCGGACAGGTCCGGGCGATGGTCGGCGGTTACGACTTCGCCACCAGCCAGTTCAATCGGGCATTGCAGGCGCGCCGCCTTGCCGGCTCCGCGATCAAACCCCTCATTTACGCCGCGGCCCTTGACAAGGGATATTCGCCTTCGACCATCGTTTTCGATACCCCAGTTATCTTCAAGGAGAAAACCGAAAGTGGCGAAGATAGCGAATGGAAACCGAAAAACTATTCAGCCCGTTTTTCTGGACCGACCTCCGTTCGCCAAGCGCTGACCCACTCGAAAAACGTCATCACCATCAAAATTCTGGAAGACATCGGCGTCGGTTATGCCGCCCGGTACGCCCGCAAACTGGGAATCGAGTCGCCGCTGGCGCAAGATCTCACCCTCGCCCTCGGCTCTTCCGCCCTCACTCCGCTGGAACTGGCGACCGCTTATTCCGTGTTTGCCAATGGCGGCGTGCGTGTCGATCCCGTCTATATCACCCGCATCGTCGATCGCGATGGCCATGTGCTTGAATCCACCGACCCCGCCGATTTTCCGGCCGGTCCGGCCAAGGGACAACGCCTCATTCGGCAATCGCCTGAACGGGTGATCTCCCCTGAAACCGCCTATCTCATCACCAACCTCATGGAAAGCGTCGTGCAGTCGGGCACTGGCCGCCGCGCCCGCGCTCTTGGACGGCCGGTTGCCGGCAAAACCGGGACCACCAACGATCTCAAAGATGCCTGGTTTGCCGGTTTTATCCCGCAACTGACCGTCGTCTCCTGGGTCGGTTACGATCAGGAGCGCCCCCTCGGCGATAAGGAAACAGGCGCCCGCGCCGCTTTGCCGCCATGGATGGCGTTCATGGAGGAGGCGGTTGCCGATTTCGAACCGACCGATTTTCCGGTGCCCGAGACCATCGAATTTCGCGCTATCGAACCAAGCACCGGCCTTCTTGCGCCGGAGGACAACCCCGAAGCCTATATCGAGGTTTTTGCTCCCGGCACCGCTCCCTCCCGCTACGCCATCGACGAGAAGCCGCAAGCCCGCGATTTTTTCCGTCTTGATCTGGAGGACGCCGGCTCCAGCGTTCAATAGAATTTCTTCGCCAGGAAAAAAGCCGCCGATTTCTGTTGCGATCGGCGGCTTTTTACGTTTTAGCGGAATTTTTCGACATTGATCTGCGGGCAGTACATGCGCACAGGACAGATTGAGCAGTGCGGGGTGGGTGCCCGGCATATCTTTCGGCCGTGCCAGATCAGCAGATGACTGGTTTGATTCCAGCGCTCGCGGGGAAGCAATTGGCCGAGTTCCGCCTCTATCTTTTCGGGATCTGTTTTGCTCGTCCAGCCAAGACGGCGGGACACCCGCCGGACATGGGTATCTACGACCATCCCGGGAATGCCGAAGGCGTTGCCGAGGACCACATTCGCCGTCTTGCGCCCGACTCCGGCCAGGGCCACCAACTCCTCCATGGTGCGCGGCACATTCCCGCCATGCTTACGTAAAATGGCGTCGGCCGCGGCCACGATATTTTTGGCCTTGTTGCGGAAAAACCCGATGGCGCGGATATCCTCCGCCAGCTCGGCGCAGTCGGCCTGCGCATAGGCCCGGACATCCGGATATTTACGAAATAGAGCCGGCGTCACCTTGTTGACCTGCACGTCGGTGCACTGGGCAGACAGGATGGTGGCAATAAGAAGTTCGAGATGATTGCTGAAATTTAAGGCGATTTGGGCGTCCGGGTAGTGACATTCCAGAATATCGAGAATGGTCAAAGCGCGCCGGCGTTCCTCAGTTTGTCCTGCAAGTAATCCGGATCCCATGATTTATCCCGGGGCGATTTTCATCTGATTGGCATTCATTTTTTCCAGGCGCAAGTAGGATCGCGGATCTGCCACCTGCACCGTCAGGGTCAGGGGCAGGTGGCTGGAGGCTTGGCGGGCGGTGGGGGAACGGCAGATGCTGGAATCGACAATATGCAACTCGCCACGCAGGTAGGCCCGGTCGCGGCCGGCAAGCGGAAAGGAGGCGGGATAGGTGGAACTCCACAGGGGCCGGCGGGCCTTGCGCAAAACCAGGGTCAGGTTCAGGTTTCCCGCGCCCCAAAAAAGGTCGCCGAAATCGCCCAGCACCATGGTTGGGCAGGCCAAGGAAGAACTGCCGAGCAAATCGGGCCCGAGCAGGGCGGCAATCTGCCGCCGGCGGATCAGGGGAGCGGAGTCGAGACGCAGGTTGAACAGGTGCACGCGCTGATTGTGGATATCGGCGTCGGCGCGCAGACAGCAGCCCCCCTCGGCGAGTTCGAATTCCTGCACCCCTTTGAGCGGGAAATGGGAGAGAAATGCGTTGGCGCCCCGGCGCGGCAGCCCATAACGGCGCATGCGCAGACGCTCGGCCAGGATCCCGACCTGGTCATTGTCGGGCGTGGCGTCCACCTGCTGCAAAGCGACAATGTCCGGTCCGCTTTCGCCGATGACGCGCACAATGCGTTCGGGATCCACCTGGCGGTCCCCGCCACGGCAGCCTTGAACATTGTAAGTCATAACGCGGATGATGGTCACTTGCGCCTTTATCGGGCCGGGAATTCATGCCGGCCCCGCCATGAATCACCAAAAGGTTGCGCCGTTGGCATACCTCATTTTTCCGCCCGCCGGATTTTGCGTATGATTACCGTTTCGGCGGGAAGATCCTGAAACGGACCTCTCTTCCTGACCGTCTTCAGTTTACCAATCGAATCAACAACGTCCATGCCCTCCACCACCCGGCCGAAGACGGCATAGCCGAAATCGCGCGGACTGTCCCCCCGGTGGTCGAGAAATGCGTTATCCTTCAGGTTGATGAAAAACTGGCTCGTCGCGCTGTCGACCACTTGCGTACGGGCCATGGCTATTGTACCACGTTGATTCTTCAACCCGTTTCCCGCCTCGTTGCGAATCGCGCTGCCGGGGTTTTTTTCTTCCAGGGCTTCGTCGAAGCCGCCACCCTGGATCATGAAATCAGCGATGACCCGATGAAAGATCGTGCCGTCGTAAAAACCGGCGTCGGCGTAGTGCAGAAAATTCTTCACAGAAATTGGCGCGAGCTGCTCGTTGAGCTCAAGCTTGATGTTTCCTTTGCTGGTCTCGATGACGGCATATTGGCTGGCGCTTGCCGTTACCGGCAGCAGCAGAAGCAACAAGCAGAGAAAAACACGCATATTCAACTCCTTTTCAGAATGCTTCCGATTTCAATTCGCGCAGCATGAGATCGCCCACCGCCTGCCGGGCGCTTTTTCCCGCATAAAGGATGCCGTGCATCTGTTCGGCGATCGGTGTTTCCACCTGCAGTCGACCTGCCAACTGAAACGCCGACAGGGTCGTTTTTACCCCTTCGGCCACCATTTTCATCCCGGAAAGAATCTCCTCCAGGCTTTTCCCTTGCCCGAGGGCCATGCCGACGGCCCGATTGCGGGAGAGGTCGCCGGTGCAGGTCAGCACCAGATCCCCCATTCCCGCCAGACCGGCGAAGGTGGCCGGAACAGCCCCTTTAGCCAGACCGAGGCGGGTCATCTCGGCCAAGCCGCGGGTGATCAACGCGGCTCGCGTATTGGCGCCAAAACCGAGTCCGTCGGAAACCCCGGCCGCCAGGGCGATAACATTCTTCAGGGCGCCGCCCATTTCCACCCCGATGATATCGTCGTTGGTATAGACGCGAAAGGCGGCGGTACTGAAAACTTCCTGCACCAGTTGGGCCAGCTTCAGGTCGCGAGCGGCGGCGACGACGGCGGTAGGCATGCCGGCCGCGACCTCGCGGGCGAAGGAGGGTCCGGAAAGAAAGGCGGTTTGCTTGGCGAACCGTGGCGGGAGCACCTCCTCCAGCACCTCCGACATGATGAGCAGGCTGTCGTTCTCGATCCCCTTGGCTGCCGATACGATCAACGTATCCGGAGCGACATGCGGCGCCATGCTCTGCACCACCGAGCGCATCGATTGGGAGGGCGGAACCAGCAGGAGGAGCTCTTTGCCGGCGGCGGCCAGCGGCAGATCGGCAGTAAAAGTCAGGTTGGCCGCCAGGGGAAAACCAGGCAGATAGAGGTCGTTTTCGCGGCAAAGGGACAGTCGTTCGGCCAAATCGGCCTCGTAAACCCACAAGGTGACCGCGTGGCCTTTACGCGCCAACAAATCCGCCAGCGTTGTTCCCCAACTGCCGGCCCCAATCACTCCGATATTCATGCGCCGATCCTCAGATAGCTTTCTTTTTTTTGCGGATACGCTCGCCCACCTGCTCGGTCTTTTTCGCCAGAGCCTCAGTGTTCGGATAGCTTCCCACAAGTTCTTCCAACACCTTCAGCGCCTCGCGCAACTCCTCCCGCTCCTCCAGAACGGAGGCGAGACCGAAGGCCGCTTCCAGGGCATAGGGGCTGTCGGCAAACTTTTCCCTGACCAGGCGAAATGTATTTTCCGCCTCCAGCAGCTCGCCATCCAAGGACAAGGCGACGGCGATCCGGTAGTGAACCTCGGCCAACAGCGGACTGTCGGGATAGTTCTTTCGCAGACTCTCGAATTCTATGCGCGCCTGTTCGAAATTCTCCAGGCGAAAATAGGCGTCCGCTATTTCATATTGCAACCGATCGCCATTGACGGCGCCGGCATCGAGAATTTTTTGGTAGGCGATAATGGCCCGGCCGTAATCGCGAACCCGGTACTTGTAAATTTCCGCCACCTGCATCTGCGCTTTGCCGGCCAACACCGTTTTCGGATAATTTTTTTCCACCAGCAAATAGGCGAGAAGGGCCTCTTGATATCGCTTCAGATGAAGATTCAGCACTTCCCCAGCCTGAAAAATACTTTGTCCGGCCAGGTGAAAATTCGGATGCCGCTCGAAAATTGTGCGGTACAGATCCGCGGCCTCCTCATACCGCCCCTCCTCCACCAGCTCTTCGGCCCGGGCGTATTCTTGTTCCGGGATCTTATCCAGATTCGCCACATAAAAGATCATTCCGCCAAAAAGAGTGAACAGCAACAACAAACCGCCACTGACCAGGAGACGGAATTTCTTGGATTTATTCCTCCTCCTCCTCAGTTCCTCCTGCAAGAGCCTCTTCTTCAGCTTCTGTATCTCCATTCTCCTCATCCTTCTCGGCCAGCTTGGCCACCGCTACGATCCGCTCCCCGGTTTCCAGAACCATGAGCCGCACCCCCTGGGTATTGCGGCCGATGACGGACAGGGAGGAAATCGGCATGCGCAGCACTTTGCCGCGATCGGTAATCAGCATTAGATCGGAATCGTCGTCCACCAATTTTATATCGACCACATTGCCGTTGCGCTCGGAGGTTTTAATCGTGATGATCCCCTTGCCGCCCCGGCTCTGCACCCGGTATTCCGCCAAATCGGTGCGTTTTCCGTAGCCGTTCTCGGTGACGCTCACCAAGGTGGCGGCCGTGGCGTCGGAAACCACTTCCATTCCGATCAACTGGTCGTTGCCCTCCAGCATCAACCCGCGCACCCCGCGCGAAGTACGCCCCGTCGGTCGAACGTCCCCTTCGGAAAAGCGGATCGACTTGCCATTTCGGCTCGCCAGCAGGATGTCCATTTCGCCATCGGTCAGGCGGGTGGACACCAGCCGGTCCCCATCATCGATGGTGAGAGCGATAATCCCCCCGGCCCGCGGGTTGGCGTAGGCCATCAATTCCGTTTTCTTGACGATGCCCTTACGGGTGGCGGTGACGATATACCTGTTTTCGACGAATTCCTTCACCGGCAGGATGCTGGTGACGTTTTCGCCATTGGCCAACTGCAGCAGATTGACGATCGCCTTTCCACGGGTGGCCCGTCCGCCCTGCGGGATTTCGTGAACCTTCAGCCAATATACCTTTCCCAAATCGCTGAAAACAAGGATGTAGGAGTGGGTCGAGGCGATGAAGAGGCGTTCGACGAAATCTTCTTCCTTGGGGCGCATCCCGGTTTTTCCTTTGCCGCCGCGACGCTGGGCCCGGTAGAGGGAAACGGCGTTGCGTTTGATGTAGCCGGAATGGGAAACGGTTACCACCATGTCTTCTTCGACAATCAGGTCTTCGAGACAGAATTCACCACTTTTGGCGATGATTTCGGTGCGCCGCGGATTGGCGTATTTCTCGCGCATCTCCAACAGCTCTTCGCGAATGATCCGGTAGATTTCCACTTCGCTGGCGAGAATTTCCTTCAGCCGCTGAATCAGGGCCAGCACCTCCTGGTACTCCGCCATGATCTTGTCGCGCTCCAGCCCGGTGAGGCGGTGCAGACGCATGTCGAGGATCGCCTGGGCCTGCAGATCGGAGAATGAAAAGCGCGCCCGCAACCGGTCCTTCGCCTCGGCCGAGTTGGCGCTTTCCTTGATCATCTGGATAACCTCGTCGAGATTCTCCAGGGCGATCGTCAGACCTTCCAGGATATGCGCGCGAGCTTCGGCTTTTTTCAGGTCGAAAATACATCGCCGGGTGACGATCTCTTTTCTGTGCTCGATGAATTTATCGAGAATCTCCCGCAGAGTCAGCACCCGCGGCTGGCCGGATACGATAGCCAGAAGGATGATGCCGAAGGAGGATTGCATCTGGGTCATCTTGTACAGCTGGTTGAGAACCACCTGGGGCACGCTCTCTTTTTTCAGCTCGATGACGATGCGCATCCCTTCGCGGTCGGACTCGTCCCGCAGGTCCGATATCCCCTCGATCTTGCGTTCCTTCACCAGGTCGGCGATTTTTTCGATCAGTCGCGCCTTGTTCACCTGAAAGGGAATTTCGGTGACGATGATGCTTTCCCGGCCGGTGCGGCGGTCTTTTTCGATCAGCGCCCGCGCCCGGGTCTGAATAATTCCCCGGCCGGTGGCATAGGCCTGACGGATTTCCTCCCGCCCGAGGATAAACCCGGCAGTGGGAAAGTCGGGGCCTTGCATCTTTTCGAGCAATTCCTCGAAATCGATGGTCGGATTGTCGATGACCGCCACCAATGCATCGACCACCTCCCCCAGGTTGTGCGGCGGTATCTTAGTGGCCATGCCGACGGCAATGCCTTCGGACCCATTCACCAGCAGGTTGGGAAACTTGCAGGGAAGAACCAGCGGCTCCTGGAGCGAATCGTCGTAGTTCGGACCGTGGTCCACCGTCTCCTTGTCGATGTCGGCCAGCAGCTCATGGGCAAGGCGGGCCATGCGCACTTCGGTGTAACGCATGGCGGCCGGCGAATCGCCGTCCACCGAACCGAAATTCCCCTGGCCATCGACGAGGGGATGGCGCATGGAAAACGGTTGCGCCATGCGCACGATCGTGTCGTAAACCGCCGTGTCGCCGTGCGGGTGGAACTTGCCGATAACGTCGCCGACGACGCGCGCCGATTTTTTGTACGGTTTATTCCACTCATTGCCCAGTTCGTGCATGGCGTACAGCACCCGGCGATGCACCGGTTTGAGACCATCGCGGACATCGGGCAGAGCCCGGCCGATGATGACGCTCATGGCGTAATCCATGTAGGACTTGCGCATTTCGTCTTCGATGCTGACGCTTATTTTATTTTGCTGTGTAAGCATTCGGATTTCCTCCGGTTACAGGCTCGGTTCCAGGGACGTCACGGTCCGCTTCTTCGTCCCTTTTTGCAGCCGATACCCAACCTGCCTGTTTTTAGATATCGAGATTGGAAACGTTGAGGGCGTTGGTTTCGATGAATTCGCGGCGTGGTTCCACCTGGTCGCCCATCAGGACGGTAAAGACCGCGTCGGCCTCCACCGCATCCTCGATCTTGACCTGGAGCAGCACCCGTTTTTCCGAATCCATGGTGGTTTCCCACAACTGCTCGGGATTCATTTCCCCCAGTCCCTTGTACCGCTGAATATATTGGCCTTTTTTCGCCCTGGCGTAAAAGAAATCGAGCAGTTCCTGGCGGTCTGAAACCGTCGCCTCTTCTTTGCTGTCGGCGGAAATTACCGCCTGTTCGTCCTGGCAGACATCTTCCACCTGGCGATACGCTTGCAGCAGAAGTTTATATTCATGCGACGAAAGCGTTTCCAAAATTCCTTGATCGATTCGGGCGCGAATGTTGCCCAAGGTGAAGAGAATTCGTGCCGGCTCCGTCAACACCTGGAAGTCGGCTCTCGGTTCGATGGCCTTCAGTTTTTGCGCCAAAGGCTCGATATCGAGCATGTCGGCGAAGCCGTTCAGGATTTTTCCCTGGACGAAAATGCGCAGTATCTCCCGGTTTACCCCTTTGTGTACGATTTTTTCAAAATGCGTATTGTAGTCGATGATATTACGCAGGGTCGGGATGATCTGACGACCGCGCAGGACACGGCCGCTCTTTTCCATTGTTATGGTTATTCCCTCAACCCCTTCGTTCAGCAGGTAATCGAGAAGGGCCCCATCGTCTTTCAGGTAAATCTCCTTTTTCCCCCGTTTGGCCTTGTAGAGCGGGGGCTGGGCTATGTAAAGATGCCCGCGTTCCACCAGTTCCGGCATCTGGCGGAAAAAGAATGTCAGCAGCAAGGTGCGGATATGCGAGCCATCGACATCGGCGTCGGTCATGATGATGATGCGGTGATAACGCAACTTGTTGATGTCGAAATCGTCCTTGCCGATGCTCGTACCCATGGCGGTAATCAGGGTGCGAATTTCGTTGGAGGTCAACATTTTGTCGAATCGAGCTTTTTCCACATTCAGGATTTTGCCCTTGAGCGGCAAAATGGCCTGGTATTTGCGGTCTCGCCCCTGTTTGGCGCTGCCACCGGCCGAATCGCCCTCGACCAGGTAGATTTCGCAAAGTGACGGATCTTTTTCCTGACAGTCGGCCAGTTTCCCCGGCAGGGAAAGACCGTCCAGGGCGCCCTTGCGCCGGGTCAGGTCGCGAGCCTTGCGCGCGGCTTCCCGGGCGCGGGCCGCTTCGATCCCTTTATCCAGAATCTTGCGCGCCACCTGGGGGTTTTCCTCCAGATACATGGCCAGTTTCTCGTTCATCAGGGTCTCGACATAACCCTTGATCTCCGAATTGCCCAACTTGGTTTTCGTTTGACCCTCAAATTGGGGATCGGGGATTTTAACGGATATTACGCTGGTCATCCCTTCGCGCAAGTCATCTCCGGAGATGCTGCTTTTGAAGTTTTTCAGGAGATTATTGACCGTGGCGTAATTATTCATGGTCCGCGTCAACGCCGCCTTGAAACCGATCAGGTGCGTTCCGCCCTCCTGGGTATTGATATTGTTGGCGAAGGAGAAGATTTTTTCGTCATAGCCGTCGTTGTACTGAATGGCCACCTCGATTTCCACCCCCTCCCGATGTCCCGAGAAATAAATGGGTTTGGGGTGCAAGGCGATCTTGGCCCGGTTGAGATACTCGACGAAGGAGACGATGCCCCCCTCATAGTGAAAATCGTGACTCTTTTCCGTGCGTTCATCGAGAATGTGGATGCATACTCCGGCGTTGAGAAACGCCAACTCACGCAGTCGCAAGGAAAGAGTTTCAAATGAAAATTCCGTCGTTTCGAAGATCTGGGGATCGGGCCAGAAGGTGATACGCGTCCCTTTTTTGATTGTCTCTCCCTCTTTGAGCAGGGGAGCATCCGGAACGCCGCGTTGATAGTACTGGCGGTACAAGGAACCGTTGCGGCGAATTTCCAATTCGAGACGGGCGGACAGGGCATTCACCACCGACACGCCAACTCCGTGCAATCCGCCGGATACTTTATAGCTGTCGCTGTCGAATTTTCCGCCGGCATGAAGAACGGTCATGACCACTTCGGCAGCCGACTTTTTCTGCGTCGAGTGCATTTCCACCGGAATGCCCCGCCCATTGTCCTCTACGGTCACCGAACCGTCGATGTGAATTGTCACGCTCACTTCGTCGCAATGTCCGGCCAGTGCTTCGTCTATCGAATTGTCCACCACTTCATACACAAGGTGGTGTAGTCCCGCCGGCCCGGTTGATCCGATATACATCGCCGGCCGTTTACGAACGGCCGCAAGCCCCTCAAGCACTTTGATGCTATCGGCGCCATATTCCTTTGCAGGTTGATTCATTTGATTTCACCTTTGGCTGTCGTCATGCAATATTCCCCTTTTCAATGCAGAAAAACTTTGCCTGGGGCATTTTTTCGGTCAAAAGGGGTGCACTATCGGTGGTGGTAATAAAAACCTGGCCTTGCCGCTCGTTTAAATATTGAAAGAAGACCGTCTGACGCTTGTTATCCAACTCGCTTGTCATATCGTCCAGCAAAAGTATCGGTTTTTCGCCGGTGGTGTTTTCAATATCGATCAATTGAGCTGCCTTGAACGCTAGAATGAAGGATCGCTGCTGGCCCTGTGATCCATACATACGCAGAGAAACTCCATTCACCAAAAATTCCGCATCATCGCGTTGCGGCCCTGCCAGAGACTGACCCAGGCGCTTCTCGCGTTCACTTACCTTGTTAACTTCCGCGGTCATTTCCGTTACCAGCTGTTTTTCGTCCTCGCCTCCCGCTGCATAGGTAATGTCGGCTTCTTCCACCCCTCCCGAAATGCGCCGATACGTCTCCCGTAGAACAGGAAGTAATCTTTGCACGTAACGGTATCTTTCGCGGCGCAGTTTTGCGCCACTGCGGATAAACCCTTCATTCCATGGCAGCAATTCGCTAACCGTGCATTGCTCGCGCAACAGACGGTTGCGCTGGCGCAGATGCCGTTCGAAATCGCGCGCCAAGTGCAAAAAGGCGGTGTTCGTCTGAAAAATGCCCCGATCAAGGAGGGCTCTGCGACCTGCCGGCGACCCTTTGGCTATGCCGATTTCTTCTGGGGCAAAGAGGACCGTCTGGAGGATTCCGAAGTATTGGTCGGGCCGGCGCACATCCTTTGCGTCGACGCGGACCTTTCTTCCCTGTTTGGCAATGGTCAATTCCAACTGGCGTTGGCCTTGGCGCGAATCGGTTTCCGCCAATATGCGGCAGGATTCCGCCTCCGATCCCACCATTTCCTCGTTTTTCGAACCGCGAAAGCTTTTAAGATTCCCTAACAGGTAGATAGCTTCAAGTATGTTGGTCTTGCCTTGGGCGTTATCGCCCCAGAGCACATTGAAGCCTCCAGCCGGCAGCAGCTCGACATCCCGCAGATTACGGAAACGACGCAAAATAAGACGAGAAATTTGCATTTATGGTTTATGCCGGCTTTTTTTATCCTCTAAATACGCATGGGCATGACGACGGCTAAAAAGTCCTCGCCATGTTCCGAACGAATCATACCCGGAGAAAGGTTGTCTCGAATCATAAAACGGATATTTTCGTCATCCTGTCCTTGCAGAATGTCGATCAGATATCTCGCGTTGAAACCAATCGTAATATCCGGCCCATCATAAGATACATCCAAATCCTCTCGCGCTTCTCCCAACTCGGGATTGGACGAAGACAATTCAAGAGTATCTTTTTTGATGACTATTTTTACCCCACGCGATTTTTCGCTGGATACAACCAACATTCGCCGAAGAGCATGAAAGAACGTATCTCTTTTGATGACTGCAATATGCTCATTCATTTTTGGAATAACTCTGTTGTAATCCGGAAATTCTCCATCGACCAGGCGCATGGTCACAACAGTTTTTCCCTTTAATATAATCGCTATATTTTCGTGGAAATATAAATTAACGATTCCTTCGCCGTCTTCAGCAATTTTCTTGAGTTCGAAAATTCCTTTTCTTGGAAAGATAATGCCTTTTTCCAATTGAGCAGCGGTGGAGGTTTTCAATTGTTTTTGAATCAGTGCCAATCGGTGGCCATCCGTCGCCACCAGACGCAAATAGCTATTTTGATTTTCCTCTACGAATTTGAAATAGATTCCATTTAAATTATATTTACTCTCATCTTGCGACATCGAAAATGATGTCTTTTCAATCATTTCCTGGATTACCGAGGATTCGATCTCTATTGAGCTCTCTCTGTTTGGTTCGGGAAAAAATGGAAACTCCTCCGCCGATAAGCCGACTATATTAAAAATGGATTTACCGCTTTTGATTTCAATCCAACAATTTTCTTTCGTTTTAAATGAAACTTCTTCGTCGGGTAATTCTTTCACGATCTCGTACAGTTTTTTAGCGGAGACGGTTATTTTCCCTGGAACCAGGGTAGAGGCTTCATAGCAGGATTTAATACCGACCTCCAGATCTGTCGCTGTGAGAAACACCTCTCCGTCATTGGCTTCCAGGAGGACATTCGAAAGAATGGGGATGGTATTGCGCTTTTCCACTACCCCTTGCACGCGTGAAAGTCCCTTAAGAAAAACTTCTTTGGCCATAGTGAAATGCATAGATTATCTCCTCTCCACAGCGCCTGCTTCTTTTAGTTTTTAGATCTTTAAAAACCAGTAGTAGTAGTATGAGCTGTCAATATGTCAAAACAGGACCTAAGCTATTGATTTAATTTTGGTTATCCCTGTGGATATTATGGTCATGCAATTGTTTGCCACCGGGGACAAAAAGCAATTTACCTATATTTTTTTCTAATGATCGAAACTGCCAACAGTTTTCCTCACAGCAGACCAACAACCGCTCAATTCAGCAATGCGGTTTTGAACGCGTTTATCGTGGACCGCAATTGGAAATCATCTTCCAGTTTTGCCTCTATTTTTTTAATCGCGTGGATGATTGTCGAGTGGTCTTTGCCGCCGAATCTTTCGCCTATCTCCGGATAGGAGGAGGAGGTTAGCTGGCGAGCCAGATACATGGCGATCTGGCGAGGTAAAACCAGAGCTTTTAGTCGTTTTTGTGATTTGATATCCGATATTTTAAGGTTGTAGTGTGAACTTACGGCTTTTTGTATTTCTTCTATGGTTATTTCCCGGTTTTTCTCCACCAGGATATCTTTTAGTATTCCCCTTGTCATGGCCAAGGTTATGACCGCCGATGTCAGGCTCGCATAAGCCCCTATGCGAACGAGATAGCCTTCGAGTTCTCTGATATTGCTGGATACTGAAGTCGCCAAAAACTGAGCTACATCCTCCGGCAGAAAGATGCCATTTTGTTCCGCTTTCATTTTCAGGATTGCCTGTTTTGTTTCCACGTCAGGAGGCTGAATGTCAGCAATCAAACCCCATTCGAACCGTGATCTTAATCTCTCCTCCAAGCCGGGAATTTCTTTTGGGAATTTATCCGATGTGACGATAATTTGTTTGTGCGCTTCATATAATGCGTTGAAGGTATGAAAAAATTCTTCCTGTGTTCTTTCCTTGCCTGCGATGAATTGAACATCATCAATCAAGAGGACGTCCATTGATCTGAATTTATTTCTGAACTCATCCATTTTTGCGTATCTGAGAGAATTTATGAGTTCATTCATAAACTTTTCAGAAGTGCAATAACATATATTTGTTTTATGGTTTTTTTGCAGTATGTGGTTGCCTATGGCGTTTATAAGATGCGTCTTGCCTAAACCCACCCCGCCGTATATAAAAAGAGGATTGTAAGTGGTCGCAGGATTATTAGCTACGGCCATTGCCGCAGCATAGGCGAACTGGTTGGAAGAACCAGCGACGAATTCTTCAAACGTGTATTTACTATTTAGGCTGCCAATTTTTATGGAATCCCTGATGGTGGACTCACTTTTGTCAGGGGTGGGCAGTACCGTTTTCACATCCTTGTGCCCCGATCCCGCGTTGTCTTTCAGACGGGGAGCAACCAGAAGGTGAACACGGTAGGCTACCGCCCCTATGTGCGAGAGGGATTCCTGTATTCGGGCAAGGTAATGGTCCCGGATCCAGTCATGAACAAAACGATTGGGGACTTCCAGTTGCACCATATCCTTTTCGACTTGAAGCAAACGAATAGGTTTGATCCAGGTCGAAAAGTGCTGGGGACTGATGTCCTTTTCCAGGTGTTTAAGGGTTTCCTGCCAGAGTCTGTTCATTGAATGAAAAATAGCGCCTGAAAGAAAACTGCGCCTTAGGGGGAAAAAGGTGACCTGTCGAGAAAAAATATCCACACACTTATTAACAGCTGTGGATAGTCTTTCAGGTGCCTTTTTATGCGGTTTTGCACGAAAAATAAGGAGAGAATGCCAGTGGCGTAAAGTAGCAGACACGACCCTGATTTGCAAGAAATTTTTATATTCCGGGTTTTTTGGCTTTTCATGCCTGTCTTTTCGGGTTGACACCTGGGCTAATATGTGGTTTAAAGAGCGCTTCGTCAAAGCTGTTAATTCTAAGTCTGGAGACTTATACACATGAAAAGAACTTATCAACCCAGCAAGATACGGCGCAAAAGAACCCACGGTTTCAGAGTGCGGATGCAGACTAAAAATGGTCAAAACATTGTTCGCCGCCGTCGCGCCAAAGGACGGAAGAACCTCAGCGCTACCATTCCCAGTAAGTAATCTCCGGTGAATACCGGGGGATCATTTCCTGGCAGCCACAGAATTAAGAAATCCCCTGATTTTCGCAGACTCAGAAAGTCTGGCCGCAGGATGCATGCGCCCCACTTCACCCTCTATGTCGAGAGGCTTACCGCAAAACCCTCCCGATTGGGCATAACGGCAAGCAAAAAAATAGGGGGAGCCGTACAGCGAAACCGGGTTAAACGATTAATCAGGGAATTTTTCAGGCTGAACCGTGAAAATTTCCCTGATTTTATTGATTTGTCAATCGTCGCCAAACCAGGGGCTTCGGACCTGTCTTATCGACAAGTTTTCGAGGAATTGGCTCCCCTCCTCCATGCCGTCGGACGGGGAGTTCAATGATCGAAAAAACTATTCTTATCTGCATAGATGCCTACAGATATTTTATATCCCCGCTGACCCCACCGTCCTGTCGCTTTTATCCCACATGCTCGAATTACGCCCGTGACGCGGTCCGACGGTTTGGTCCTGTAACCGGCAGTTGGATGGCTGTACGCCGCTTGTGCCGTTGCCACCCCTGGCATCCCGGCGGCTATGATCCTGTACCGTAATCAAGTACTTACCTGGAGTGCCCCATGGAAAACAAAAATACGGTCATTGCTATGGTGCTCATGCTGGTGGTCTGGGTAGGATTCAGCATCCTTTATCCGTCCCAACGCCCGCTTGCACCCACTGCCGATAGCCCCGCTGTCGCTCAGAACACCACTGCTGAAACGAGTCCCCCGGCAATGCCTTCTGCGCCGACGCCAGAGCAAGGGGGGGTGGATCTCCTGGGTTCGGATATAGTGGTCGGCGGCAGCGAGGAGGAAGTTGTTGTTGAACATCCTTTTTTTCGCGCCGTCTTCACCAATATCGGCGCGCGGCTGAAATCCTTGGAGTTGAAGCAGTATACGGCCACCTCAGATCCCGGCGACGGCGGCGTCTCGCTTGTGCATGCCGATTCGGCCCGGTTTGCCACTTTGGCCAGCAGCGGTGGTGGTGATTTCGACCTATCCGCCGACACCTATTTTTCCGTCGACGGCGGTAAAGACGGACTTCGCCTCGATGCCGGCGAAGAGGGCGAGCTTGTTTTTCTAACGCGCCTCCCTTCCGGCCTGATCGTCGCCAAAAGCTTCTTTTTCAACGGTGACCAGTACGAGATACGGGCCGAGATAAAAGTTCACAACCAGGGCGCAGGGAAACAACGCGGCGCCATTGATTTTTCTTTGGTCGAACCTGAAATCGATCCCGATTCGGCCGGCGCTTATGACTTTGTCGGCGCTTCGACCATGACCGGCGGAAAAGTCGAGAAGGTCTCCGCCGAGGATATTGGTGAAGAGGTCAATGTTTACAAACAGGATCCGGTTTGGACCGGGTTCGGAAACAAATACTTTCTCTCCGCTATCGTGCCGTTGCAAGGCGCGGTCAAATCCATTCGACTGGAAAAGGACGGCCCGATCACCAGAAACATCGTCGAGGCGCCCGAACAAATCCTTGCTCCGGGCGAAGCCGCATATTACCAGTATGTCCTTTATTTTGGTCCCCGCGATCTCGATATATTGAAGCAGGTTGGGCACCAACTGTCCGAAGCGGTCGATTTCGGTTTCTTCTCGCCCATTGCCAAACCCCTGCTGCATGTCCTCAAATTCTTTTACGGTTTTCTCGGCAACTACGGTCTTTCCATTATCCTTCTCACCGTTATCATCAAACTGCTTTTCTGGCCGCTGACGCAAAAAAGCTATTCTTCCATGAAGGCCATGCAGAAACTGCAACCGCAGATGCAGAAGATCAGGGAAAAATTCGGCAAGGATCGGGAACGCCTGAATAAAGAAATAATGGAGTTATACAAAACCCACCGGGTCAATCCGCTCGGGGGATGTCTGCCGATGCTCGTACAAATTCCGGTGTTTTTCGCCCTTTATAAAACCTTGATGGAAGCCATCGAGCTGCGACACGCCCCTTTCTACCTGTGGATTACCGACCTGTCGGCGAAGGACCCTTACTACGTTACGCCGCTTATCATGGGGGCAACGATGTTCCTGCAGCAGAAAATGACACCCAGCACGCTGGACCCCATGCAGGCCAAACTGTTCCTGATGATGCCGATTATTTTTACTTTTATGTTTCTCAATTTCCCATCGGGCTTGGTCCTTTATTGGCTGGTCAACAACCTGCTCACCATCGGCCAACAATATTACATAAACAAAAAAGCGTAGACCCTATAGGATCAATGCCTGCGAAAATGGCCGCAAATAACGAAAATCCAATAGATACCATAGTCGCCCCCCTTACCCCTCCCGGTGTGGGGGGCGTTGGCATTTTACGTCTTTCCGGCCCGAACGCCGAATCCCTGCTTTCTCGTTTTTTTTCGCCGAGCAGACCGACTACCCGGCTGAGCAGTTATCGCCTATACCATGGCCGGATGATTGGCACTCAAGGTGAGATTATCGATGAAGTCCTTGCCGTGGTCATGCGCCAGCCGCACTCCTATACCCGCGAAGATGTCGCCGAGGTGCACTGCCATGGCGGCCGGCAAGTCATGCGTCGCATCCTCGACTTATTCATCGATGCGGGCGGCCGGCTGGCCCGGCCCGGCGAATTCACCGAACGCGCCTTTTTGAATGGTCGGATCGATCTCGCTCAGGCCGAAGCTGTGATGGATGTGATTCACGCCGCATCGGACCGAGCCCGGGAAGTTGCAGTGGGCCAATTGGAGGGGAAGCTTTCTGCTGTCGTCTATCAAATCCGTGCGAAGGTTGTCGAACTCTTAGCTTTCGTCGAAAGCCATATTGACTTTCCCGATGAGGATATCGACTTCCCGAGCCGATCTTTTCTCGAACAAAACGCCCAAAAACTCATGGTGCAAATTGACCATCTTTTATCGACCTTCGATTCGGGTCGGACCCTGCGCGAAGGTCTTTCGCTGCTAATTATCGGCAAGCCCAATGTGGGCAAGAGTTCGCTGATGAACGCTTTGCTTGGCGAGGCCAGGGCAATTGTGACCTCTACGGCAGGAACCACCCGCGACACCATCGAGGAGAACCTCCTGCTTGCCGGTATCCCTCTGCGGCTCATCGATAGCGCCGGCATCCGCGAGACCAGCGACCCCGTCGAATCGGAAGGAGTCCTTCGCGCGAAAAAAATCGCCGCTTTCGCCGACCTGATTCTTTTGGTCGTTGACGGTAGCGCTCCGCTGGATGACGACGATCTGCTGGCGGCCGATGTATGCCGTGGCCGAAAAACCCTCCTCGTCGTTAACAAGGCCGACCGGCCAGCTCTATGTTCTGTTGACGAGCTCTCTTCTCTGCCGCAGGTCAGTGTGTCGGCGCAAACAGGCCAGGGGTTCGATGCATTGCAGGAAATGGTCGTCGAGCTTTGCCTGCCGAGCGTGAGCAACGACTTTTCCGAATCCATCCTTATCTCGGACCGGCGGCATCGTGAGTCCCTGGTGCGATCCCTCGACTACCTCAAACAGTTTATGGAAGCTTTTCACCAGGAAGCTTCCCCTGAAATTCTCGCACTCGAACTGCGCGGCGTTTTGGCGGCTCTCGGCGAAATTACCGGAGAGACCGCGCCCGACGAAATTCTCGAGACAATTTTTTCCCGGTTTTGCATCGGCAAATAATATAATGTTCCACGTGGAACATCCCTCTAAGTAACGGAAAGCACGAGAGTATTAGAAATAAATGGCCAGTTACGGAAAGATCTACGATGTTGTCGTTGTTGGGGCGGGGCACGCAGGATGCGAGGCCGCTCTGGCCGCCGCAAGAATGGGATGCTGCACTCTGTTGCTGACTTTGCATCTTGACAACGTGGCCCAATTGTCCTGCAATCCGGCCATCGGTGGGTTGGCAAAAGGGCACTTGGTGAAAGAGGTGGACGCGTTGGGCGGGGAGATGGGGCGCGTTATCGACGCGACCGGCATCCAGTTTCGCCTGCTCAACACCAGAAAAGGCCCGGCAGTGCGCGCCTCACGCGCCCAGGCGGATCGTCGGCGCTATGCCGCCCACATGAAGCATGTGGTTGAGACGACGCCCGGGCTTGATCTTAAACAGGGCGCCGTGGCCAGTCTGGTGATCGGCAGCGGTAGGGTTCAGGGAGTGGTCACGCGGGAGGGGGTCACCTTTTCGGCAACCACGGTGATTTTAACCACCGGGACGTTTCTTGCCGGTTTGATTCATGTTGGGTTGCAGAGCTATCCGGGTGGGCGGGCCGGGGAACCTTCGGCGGAGAAGCTTTCGCAGGACCTGCGCGATCTCGGTTTGCGGGTCGGGCGCCTGAAGACGGGAACGCCGGCGCGATTGGATCGGCGCAGTATTGATTATTCCCGACTGGAGCCACAGTTCGGCGATGATCCGCCCAAACCGTTCTCCCTCGACACCAAGTCGATAACGCAGGCGCAGGTCCCCTGCCATATCACCTGGACAAATGCGAAAACGCACGAAATCATCCGGTCGGGACTCGACCGCTCGCCGCTCTACAGTGGGGTTATAGAAGGCGTGGGCGCGCGCTATTGCCCTTCCGTCGAAGATAAGGTGGTGCGGTTTCCGGAGAAGGAGCGGCACCAGGTTTTTCTGGAACCGGAGGGGTTGGGCGTGGCAGAAGTTTATCCCAGCGGAGTTTCTTCCTCATTGCCTCCCGATGTGCAGCTGAATTTTTTGCGCACGATCCCGGGATTGGAGCAGGTGGAAATCATGCGTCCGGGATATGCGATCGAGTATGATTATGTCGATCCGATTCAGTTGCTGCCGACGCTGGAAACCAAGGCCCTTGCAGGGTTATTCCATGCCGGGCAAATCAACGGCACTTCGGGCTATGAAGAGGCGGCAGCCCAGGGCCTGCTCGCCGGAATCAACGCCGCGCGCCAGGTTAAAAGGCTTGACCCGGTGATCATTCGCCGTGACCAAGCCTATATCGGTGTATTGATCGACGATTTGGTCAACCTGGGCACCAGCGAACCCTACCGCATGTTTACTTCTCGCGCCGAATACCGATTGCTGCTGAGGGAGGACAACGCCGATCAGCGGTTGACAGAGCTTGGCCGGCATGTTGGTTTGATCACCGAAGAGCGTTGGCGGGCATACAACGGAAAGATGGAGCAGTTGGCCGGTGGGCGCGAGCATCTGCGCTCTGCGCGCGTCCGATCGGCCGACATTAGTGTCCAGGAGATGCTGGGCGTTGCCAATCTGCGCAGCGGCGCCACTTTCGAAGAATTGCTCCGGCGTCCGGAGATTGGGATTGAGGATCTGGCGGCCATCGATCCTGCATTGGCGGCGATGAGCAGTGAGGTGCGGGAGCAGTTGGAGATTTCGGTCAAGTACGAGGGTTATCTGCGGCGGCAGGAGGAGGACGTGCAAAGATTTCGGCGCATGGAGGAACAATCGATTCCCCCGACCTTGAATTATGACCAGCCTTCGGGGTTGTCCATGGAGGTGCGCGAAAAGCTGAAAAAAATTAAACCGCTGACCCTCGGCCAGGCCTCGCGCATACCGGGGGTCACCCCGGCGGCGGTGGCGATTCTCTCCGTGTTGCTGCGCCGGCGCTGACAAGTGAACCGTCAGGAGCGCCTTGCCGACTTGTTGTCCCGGCTCGACTTGCCGGTGGCGTCGACCGCCTTGCCGCATCTTCTGTGGTTTGTGGATGAAATGCTGCGCTGGAATCGCCGCCTGAATTTAACCTCGATCACCGATCCGGCGGAGGTTTTGGAGAAGCACCTGGTGGACTCCCTCACCGTCCTCCCGGCACTCGGCGGTCGGGAGCGGCTGCTCGACATTGGCTCCGGCGCCGGCTTCCCGGGCATACCCCTGGCGCTGGCATTGACGGATTTGTCAGTCGTCTCGGTGGATGCGGTCGAAAAGAAAATAGGCTTTCAGCGCCACGTCAAACGGCACTTACAACTGCAGCGGTTTTCTCCCCTTGCGGCACGCGTGGAAGACTTGGCGTGCGAAAAGGAGCTGGTCGGCAGTTTCGACGTGGTTGTGTCGCGCGCATTTTCCTCTCTTACCGACTTTGCACGCCTCGCCCGGCCTTTCGTACGGGCGGCCGGGTTTTTGCTGGCAATGAAAGGGGCGGAAGGTGAAAGGGAAATGTCCGCGGCCGACGGCGATATCCGGGAAGCTTCGCTGCAATGCACCGACATTCGTCGCTTGCGTTTACCCGTGTCCGGAGCCGAACGCACCTTGATCATTATGCGTCCCCTTTGATCGGTCTGAATGCGGTTTTGCTGAGCGAAGGACCTGCTTGGCGGTGTATCGGCCGGGCTCGCGGCAGCGAAATTCATGCAGATGCCAGAATTACTCTTTATACCCTGGGATTATGGTCTTTTTGCTTCCCAGATCCGCCAAGGGTGTGCTAATTATGCCCACTGTCCTGAAGGAGTTCGGTGCAAGATGAGCCAGATTTTTGCCATTGCGAATCAGAAGGGCGGGGTGGGCAAGACAACCACCGCAGTCAACCTTGCCGCCTCTCTTGCTGCTGCGGAAAAACGCACCCTGCTGGTCGACATGGATCCCCAGGGAAATGCCTGTAGTGGTCTGGGGCTTGACCGGGGAGCGCAACGGCAGACCATTTACAATGCTTTGCTCGGGGAAGCAACGACCGCGGAAATTCTCATTCGCTCGGCTCTGCAGCACCTCGATATCCTGCCGGCGAACAGCGATTTGATCGGGGCAGAGATTGAGCTGGTTTCCGCTCTTGCCAGAGAAAAGAAATTACGCGGCATTTTGGCAGAAGTTCGTGACGAATACGATTATATCATCATCGATTGCCCCCCCTCGCTGGGCCTGTTGACGGTAAACGCCCTGACCGCCGCCGATTCGGTGGTTATTCCTTTGCAGTGCGAGTTTTACGCCATGGAGGGTCTGAGTCAGCTGTTGAAAACAATACGCCTGATTCAGAAGGAGTTGAATCCGAAATTGAGTGTGCGCGGTATCGTCCTGACGATGTTCGATGGGCGCAACAATCTTTCACACCAGGTGAGCGATGAAATTCGCGCTCATTTCGACGGACAGGTGTTCAAGACGGTTATTCCGCGCAACGTGCGCCTTTCCGAATCGCCCAGTCATGGGCTTCCGGTTCTGCTTTATGATATAGCCTCCCGCGGGGCGATCTCGTACCTGGAACTGGCCAAAGAAATCATCGAATCAGGGAATTAGAACATGGCTAAGCGACCCGCTCTCGGCAGAGGCATCGGCGCCTTGCTGAACTCGGCGACCCAGGAGGGAGGCCGAAAATATTTTCTTTGTCCCATCGAGGAATTGCGTCCGCATCAGGGCCAGCCGCGAAAATTCTTCGACGACGAAAAGTTGGCGGAGCTGGCCGCCTCGATCCGGGAAAAGGGGATTATTCAGCCGCTTGTCGTACGACTGCAGGACGACCATTATCAGATAATCGCCGGCGAGCGACGCTGGCGAGCGGCGCAGAAAGCGGGGCTGCGCGACGTGCCCGTGGTCATCCAGGATGTTTCGGAAGACTGGGCGCTGGAGATGGCGCTGATCGAAAACATTCAGCGCGAAGACCTCAATCCCATCGAGGAGGCCGAGGCCTACCGCAATCTGATGGACAATTTCGATTTGTCCCAGGAAGAGGTTGGGAAAAGGGTAGGCAAAGAACGATCGACGGTGGCCAACGCCTTGCGTCTGTTGCGCCTTCCGGAAAAAGTCCGCGAGGACGTCGTCGTTGCTCGTCTTTCCATGGGACACGCCCGAGCGCTTCTTTCCCTTGAGAATGAGGACGACATTCTCGAGGCCCGCAGCCAGCTTTTACAGAAAAAATTGTCGGTGCGCGAAACCGAGGCGTTGGTAAAGAAAATCCGCACCTTCGGGGTGAAGCCAAAAACGAAAAAAGACAGCGATCCACAATTGGTTCATTTGGCCGGAGAACTGAAGCGCGCGCTGGGAACACAGGTAAAGATCAACCAGGGAAGCAAAGGAGGCAAGATCGAGATTTCCTACTATTCGGCGCAGGACCTCGATCGCCTGCTGGAACTTCTCGGAATAAGTGGTTAATACACATGCGCACCACATCGGCAGCCGGAAACGGGCAAGATTAGTCTTGGTAAAATTTTAATTCGCAGAAACGAAGGGAAGGGCAGAAGATGAAAAAGGAAACTCCCATGGACAAAAGTGAGATCAAAGCGTTTCTCGGACCAGGCAGCCAGTTCGAAGGCAAACTGCTGTTTGATGAAATTGTTCGCCTGGACGGCACGTTTCGCGGCGAAATTACCTCGAAAGACACCCTGATCGTCGGCAAAACTGCGGATTTGCAAGCCGAAGTCAGTGTCGGCACGCTGATCCTGAGCGGCCGCTTCAAGGGGAACATCAAGGCTGCCACCAGAGTTGAATTGCGAGCTCCGGCCACCGTCGAGGGCGCTATCGATACTCCGGTGCTGGTGGTTGATGAAGGCGTACTGATGAACAGCACGTTGACCATGAAGCGGGAGGGACCGGTGGTGGTCGAGGCGGAAAAGAAAACGGTTCTTTTTAACCGGAAGTAGGCGAATCAAGGGGAATTTTAAAAAAAGGATTTGACAAGATTAAAGGCCCTGTGATACCTATTTGCTGTTTTGCCCTGCGTTTCGGGGTTTTTTTAATCATCCCGCAATTTGTATACAGTATACCAGAAACCTTTTTTCTCCCGTCTATCAAGAGGAAATAAGTCGTGATTGAGCTGAACTGGACCCTTTTGCTGCAATTTGTTAATTTCGTGGTCCTGCTCGCGGTGCTGAATGTCATTTGTTACCGTCCTTTCCGTCGCCTTATGCTTGAGCGGCAACAGACGGTGGATGGCTCATACCAGCGTGCCCGCGAGTTGGAAGTAAAGATCAATGAGAAGATGGAAAATTATCAGCTGCGCCTTCAGGAAGCCAAAATGAAGGGGCACCAGGAAAAAGCCGAGCTTCGCAAGGGCGCCCTGGCCGATGAGAGTCGGGTGCTCGGAGAATCGCGCCGTCTTGCTGGCGAGCAGGTGCAGGCACTCCGGGACCGTATCGCTGCGGAAGCCGCCGACGCCCGCCAGGCCCTGCGGCAAGAGTCGCAGGTTCTCGCCGGGCAGGTCGCCGGTCAGATCCTGGGGAGAAAGATATGATGAATTTTTCGATTCTCATCGGCAAGCGGCAGTTCGCCACCGTAACTTGCGGCCTGCTCATCCTCGGGTTGGCCGCCACCGCTTTTGCCGCCACCGGAGAAGGTCATCATCCGGACAGCGGTGTTCTGCTCAAAGACTTTCTGTTTCGGGTGTTCAACTTCACCGTGACCTTCGGTCTGCTCGCGTATTTTGTCCACAAACCGATCCGCAGGGGCTTGAGCGCCAGGCGGGACGGCATCGCCAAAACTTTGCAGCAGGCGGAAAGCGCCGGCAAAGAAGCGGAAGCGCGATTTGCCGAATATGACGGCAAGCTGACGCGGGCGGCCGACGAAATTGAAGAAATTTACGCAGAAATTCGCCGGGAAGGGGAATTGGAGCGGGAGAGAATTCTTGCCAACGCCAAGGAAATGGCCGAGAAGATCCGTCTGGAAGCCGAGCGCGCCGCGGCCAGTGAGATAGCCAACGCGAGAGCCGAACTGCGCCGGGAAGCTGCACGCATGGCGGTGCAGCTTGCCGAGGATCTGTTGCGCCAGCAGGTCACGGCCGAGGACCAGGAGCGGCTGATGAACGAATATATGCTGAAGGTGGGAGAACTACATTGAGCGCGATATCCAGGCGATATGCCAGAGCAATGGTGGATCTCGGCGCCAAAGGAAAGATGTTGGAGACCTTTGGCGAGGAATTGGGCAAAGTGAAGGGCGTCTTTGCCGCTTCCGATCCCTTCCGGTTGCTGATGGAAAGCCCCTCTTTTCCGCTGGAGAAAAAACGGGCGATGTTGACGGACCTGGCGTCCCTGCTCGCTCTCTCCAACGGCATGGGGAGCTTTCTCGGATTGCTTCTGGAGAAGGATCGCATCGCTTACCTGCCGCAGATAGAAGCCGATTACCGGCAACTGGCCGACAAGCTTTCCGGGATCATGCGCGCCGAGGTAACCGCAGCCGTTGAGCTCAATGACGTCCAGCGGCAAGCGATACTGGCCGCTCTCGAGAAGCAGACCGGTAAAAAAGTGGAGGTCAAGGCCGAGGTCGATCCCTCGCTGATCGGCGGCCTGCGGGTGGAAATCGGCGGGCGCGTCTTCGACGGGAGCCTGAAAACCCAACTCAAACGCATTGAAGATACCTTAAAGAAGGGGTGAGAAGGTCCTATGGAAATCAGAGCGGAAGAAATCAGCGCAATTATCCAGAAGCAGATCGAGAACTTCGGTCGCGAGGTGGAAATCAGCGAAACCGGAACCATCATCTCCGTCGGCGACGGCATCGCCCGCATTCACGGCCTGGATAAAGCCATGGCCGGCGAGTTGCTCGAATTCCCCGGCGACACGATGGGTATGGTGCTCAACCTGGAAGAAGACAACGTCGGGGCCGCCATTCTCGGCGAGGCGCACCATATCAAAGAAGGCGACACCGTCAAGCGCACCGAGCGCATTGTGCAGGTTCCCGTCGGCGATGCGCTGGTTGGCCGGGTCGTCAACGGCATCGGCATTCCCATTGATGGCCAGGGCGACATCGACTCGAAGGACTTTCGTCAGGTGGAGATCAAGGCCCCCGGCATCGTCGCCCGGAAATCGGTGCATGAGCCGATGCAGACCGGTCTCAAGGCGATCGACGCCATGGTTCCCATCGGCCGCGGCCAGCGCGAGCTGATCATCGGCGACCGCCAGACCGGAAAAACCGCCGTCGCCACCGATACCATTATCAATCAAAAAGGGCAGAACGTAATCTGCATCTACGTTGCCATCGGGCAGAAGCGCTCCACTGTCGCCCAGGTGGTTGACAAGCTGAAACAGTTCGGCGCCATGGATTACACCATCGTCGTCGCCGCCACCGCTTCGGACCCGGCGCCGCTGCAGTTCATCGCCCCCTATACCGGGGTCACCATGGGCGAGTTTTTCCGCGACAACGGCAAGCATGCCCTGATCATTTACGACGACCTCTCCAAGCAGGCCGTGGCCTACCGCCAGCTCTCTTTGCTGCTGCGCCGGCCGCCGGGCCGCGAGGCGTATCCCGGAGACGTTTTCTATCTGCACAGCCGCCTCCTCGAGCGCGCCGCCAAGCTCAATGACACCCTCGGCGCCGGCTCCCTGACGGCTCTGCCGATTATTGAAACGCAGGCCGGCGATGTGTCCGCTTACATTCCGACCAACGTTATTTCGATTACCGATGGCCAGATCTTCCTCGAGACCGACCTCTTCTATTCGGGGGTGCGTCCGGCAATCAACGTCGGTTTGTCCGTTTCCCGCGTCGGCGGCAGCGCCCAGGTCAAAGCGATGAAGCAGGTCGCCGGCACCCTGCGCCTGGCCCTTGCCCAGTACCGCGAGATGGCCGCTTTCGCCCAGTTCGGTTCCGACCTCGATGCCGCCACCCAGCGGCAGCTGGCTCGCGGCGCCCGGCTGGTTGAAATTCTCAAGCAACCGCAATACAAACCGATGCCGGTCGAGAAGCAGGTGATGGTGATTTTCGCCGCCAACAACGGCTACATCGACGAGTATCCGGTCACCGCGATCCTTCGCTATGAGAACGAACTCCAATCCTTCCTGGATAGCCGCCACGGTCAGCTCCTTGGCGACCTGCGGCAGAAAAATGCAATCGACGGCGAGATGGAAGCCCGCATCAAGGGCGCTCTTGACGAGTTCAAGACGCAGTTCGTCGCTTAATTCGCAATCAGCAGAAGGCTTGGACCGATGGCAAATTTGAAGGACATCAAAAAGAGGATCTCCTCGGTTAAGAACACCAGGCAGATCACCAAGGCGATGCAAATGGTTTCGGCCGCCAAGCTGCGGCGCGCCCAGGAAGCCGTCGTTGCCGCTCGACCCTATGCGGCGAAAATGCAGGAGGTCCTCTCCAGCCTCGCGCTGCGTGAAGACGCCGAGGCCCATCCCCTGCTGCAGGAGCGCGGCAAGGGACGGGCTCTGGTGGTCCTGTTGACCGCCGACCGCGGTCTGTGCGGCGGATTCAATGGCAATATTTCCAAGGCGACCGAGCGCTTTATCCGCGCCAACGAAGCGCAACGCGAAGGATACGACCTGCTGATCATCGGCCGCAAAGGCCGGGACTACCTGCGGACCCGGGCCGGCATGGAAATCGTCAAGGTCTACGAGAACATCACCGGCAGCATCAACTACAGCACGGCGTCGTTACTTGGCCAGGAGCTGGTTTCCTGGTACGAAGAAGGGAAATACGATGCCGTGTATCTGGTGTTCAATGCTTTTCGCAGCGCCATCGCTCAGGATATTACCTTTACCCAACTGCTGCCGATCGTCCCGAAAGAAGTCGCCGAGGGCACGCACGTCACTGAATTCCTATATGAACCAAATCGGGCGGCGGTTTTGGACCAAATTCTCTCCAAGCACATCGAGGTGCAAATCTTCCGTGCGCTGCTCGAGTCGGTTGCCTCCGAACTCGGCGCCCGCATGAGCGCCATGGACAGCGCGAGCAAGAACGCTTCGGAGATGATTGGCAAGCTGACCCTGCAATATAACCGAGCGCGCCAGGCCGCCATCACCAAAGAGTTGATGGAAATCATTTCCGGCGCCGAATCGATAAAGTAACGATCTGAACGATGTTCCACACCTGACGCAGGGTGGAAAAAGGAGGAACGGATCCCCATGAATAAAGGAAAACTCACCCAGGTTATCGGCCCCGTCGTCGACGTGGAATTTGAAGCCGGTAAACTCCCCGAAATTTATCACGCCCTCAAGATCACCAACCCCGCCTTGGGCGAGGGGGAAGGCAACCTGGTCGTCGAAGTGGCCCAGCACCTCGGGGAAAACACCGTGCGCGCCATCGCCATGGACTCGACCGACGGTCTGGTGCGCGGACAAGAGGTGATCGATACCGGCAAGCAGATCGTTATGCCGGTGGGGCGCAAGACCCTTGGCCGCATCCTCAACGTCATCGGGCAGCCGGTGGACGAGATGGGGCCCGTCGGCGCCGATGCCGAATGGGAAATTCACCGTCCGACGCCCGATTTCGTGTCGCAGTCGACCAAGGTCGAAGCGTTTGAAACAGGAATCAAGGTTGTCGATCTGCTCGCGCCCTATGCCCGCGGCGGGAAAATCGGTCTTTTCGGCGGCGCCGGTGTCGGCAAAACCGTTCTGATCATGGAGCTGATTCACAACATCGCCAAGCAGCACGGCGGTTTCTCCGTATTCGCCGGCGTCGGCGAGCGCACCCGCGAAGGGAACGACCTCTGGCATGAGATGAAGGACTCCGGCGTTCTCGACAAGGCCGCCCTTATCTACGGCCAGATGAACGAGCCGCCGGGCGCCCGCGCCCGCGTCGCCCTCTCCGCCCTCACCGTTGCCGAGTATTTCCGCGACGAGGAAGGGCAGGACGTGTTGCTCTTTGTCGACAACATCTTCCGCTTCACCCAGGCCGGCTCCGAGGTCTCCGCGCTTCTCGGCCGCATCCCTTCCGCCGTCGGTTATCAGCCGACCCTGTCCACTGAGATGGGCGAGCTGCAGGAGCGGATCACCACCACCAACAAAGGCTCCATTACTTCGGTCCAGGCCATCTACGTCCCCGCCGACGACTTGACCGACCCGGCGCCGGCTACGGCCTTCGCCCACCTGGATGCCACCACCGTTTTGTCCCGGCAGATCGCCGAACTCGGCATCTATCCCGCGGTCGACCCGCTGGACTCGACCAGCCGCATTCTCGATCCGCAGGTTGTCGGTGAGGAGCATTACAAAATCGCCCGCGACGTGCAGTTCGTGCTGCAACGCTACAAGGACCTGCAGGACATCATCGCCATCCTTGGCATGGACGAACTGTCCGAGGAGGACCGGCTGGTCGTCGCCCGCGCCCGCAAGATTCAGCGCTTTCTTTCCCAACCGTTCCACGTGGCCGAAGTGTTCACCGGCTCGCCGGGTAAATACGTCGAACTGAAAGACACCATCCGCGGTTTCCAGGAAATCGTCGAAGGCAAGTACGACGACATCCCCGAGCAGGCTTTTTATATGGTGGGCACCATCGAGGAAGCCCTGGAGAAAGCCAAGAAACTGGCCGCGTAAGGCTACCGGTGAGGAGCAGGGAGCCTTCCCTGCGCGGACACAGGGCGCAGCAGGAGCGCCCCTACAGGATGGTTCAATATGGCTGAACAGCTCAAACTCGAAATGGTCACCCCCTACAAGCACGTTCTCTCCGCGCAGGTGGAAGAGGTCACCGCGCCGGGCAGCGTCGGGGAATTCGGTATTCTGCCCGGGCACACGGCGCTGCTGACCACCTTGAAGATCGGTGAACTATCGTATCGCCAGGGTGCCGAAATCTTTCATGTCGCCGTGAACTGGGGATATGTCGAGGTGGAGGACGATACCATCACCGTACTGGTCGAAACCGCCGAGCCGGCCGATGAAATCGATCTGGAGCGGGCCAAGGCGGCTCTCGGGCGCGCGGAAGAGGCCCTGAAAAAGCTGACTTCCGAAGATAAGGAGTTTCTTGCCATGCAGGCCGCCCTCGACCGGGCGATGATTCGCATTCAGGTGGCGTCCCGCCGGGCACGCTGAAATCCGGTAAATAAGAGAATTGTATTTAAGGGCGACCCTTCGGGGCCGCCCTTTTTGCATGTGCGCCAGACATGGCGCGTAGCGCCTTGACTGGCGCTGTTCGATTTGGGGGTGCAAGTCTCCTGCGGACCGTGATGACGGGAACCGCTAGCCGAACGGCAAAGGTGTCCATCGCGCGGTGGAATCCGAAGGAAGCCGCAGGCCAAATCCCGGCCCGACGAACAGAAATCTCCCAGGGGGGGGCCATCATCGAATTGACCTTTTTCGACCCCTCTGGCATATTTGCCTCATTATTTTCGACTTATAACCGAAATGCGCCGAATGGCCAATCTGAGCTCCCCGAATCTGATCGCACTGTTCCTCGGCCTCGGCATCCTGCTGCTGGCGGCAAGGTTCATGGGCGAAATCGCCAGGCGGCTGAGCCTGCCGTCGGTCTTGGGGGAGATTCTTGCCGGCATACTCCTGGGGCCGACCATTTTCGCCGCCGTAGCGCCGGAGCTCAGCGCCTTTCTTTTTCCCGACACCGGCAGCGGCGCCGTCGCCTTTGAAGCACTAACCACTCTGGCGATTACCCTGTTTTTGCTGGTGGCGGGTATCGAGGTCGATCTGAGCACCGTCTGGCGCCAAGGCAAAGTGGCGATATGCGTTGCGGTGCCGGGCATGCTCTTTCCCTTTGCTTTCGGCTTTGCCGCCGCCATCCTGGCGCCAGACTTTCTCGGCTTCCCGCCGAGCGGGGACCGATTGGTTTTCGCCCTGGTCATGGCCACCGTGCTGTCTATCTCAGCCCTGCCCATCATCGCCAAGATTCTGCTCGATTTAAAAATATACCGCAGCGACTTGGGGGTCATGCTGATCGCGGCGGCGGCGGTCACCGACTTGCTCGGCTGGCTCGTTTTCGCGGCCATTCTCGGTACCACCGGCGCCGGCCACGGCGCTTTGCCGGTCGCCCACACCTTGTGGATTACCGGTGTCTACACCGTCGCCATGCTAACCGTTGTCCCCTGGATCATTCACCGGCTTCTCCCTTGGATTCAGGCCTATACCAGCTGGCCGGCGGGGGTTCTCACCTTCGTTCTGTCGATGGCGTTTTTTTCGGCCGCTTTTACCGAATGGCTCGGCATTCACGCTATTTTTGGCGCCTTCCTGGCGGGGGTGGCGATCGGCCATTCCGCCCACCTGCGCGAGCAGACTCGCACCACCCTCGATCAATTCATTTCGTTTATCTTTGCTCCCCTGTTCTTCGCCGGGATCGGGCTACACATCAATTTCGCCGCCCATTTCGATTTGCCTTTGACCGCGATTCTTCTCGGCCTGGCCCTCAGCGGCAAGGTGCTGGGGAGTGCGCTCGGCGGCCGATGGGGCGGTCTGCCCTGGCGCGAGGCCTGGGGCGCTGGTTTCGGCATGAGCGCCCAGGGAACGATGGGCATCATTCTCGGTGTGCTGGCCTTGCAGGTAGGGCTGATCGGGCAGAATGTCTTCGTTTCCCTGGTGGTGATGGCGTTGGTGACCACCATGCTGAGCGGCCCGATGTTGCAGCGGATTCTGCGGTTGAAACGACCCCGACGGTTTACCGACCATCTCGCCCCGCACGGGTTTATCGGTCACCTGCAAGCGGTGACCCGGGAGGACACCATAACCGAGATGTGCCGGGCGCTGGCCGAAAAGTCCAATCTCGATAGCGAAGAAGTTATCGCCGCCGTACTCGCCCGGGAGCGGATCATGGCCACCGGCCTTGGCGGCGGGATTGCCGTTCCCCATTCGCGGATGGAAAATCTACCGGCGCCGTTGATCGAGGTCGGATTGTCGCCCGCCGGCATCGATTTCGATGCCCCCGATGGCCACCCGGTGCATATCATTTTCCTGATTCTGACGCCCGTCCGCGACAATGGCGCGCAGCTGGAAATTCTCGCCGATATCGGCGCCACCTTCCGGAACGAAAATGTCCGTGCCCAGGCCATGCAGATTAGCGGACAGACGGAATTTCTGGCACTGGTCAACAGCGAACGCTGAGGGTAGATGCCCCGCGAAACCGAAACACCACCGAGAATACAGGCGCGGAGGGAAAAAAACTTTACAGAGGCGTGCAGTTCAGGTGCGAAGAATTCCGTCGCCGGGCTGAATCGTTCCCCCGCGCAGGACCCGGGCGAAGATCCCCTCTTTCGGCATGACGCAATCGCCGGCCTGATGGTAAATGGCACAGCGCATATGGCATTCCTTGCCGATCTGCGTCACCTCAAGCAGGGACTCGCCGACCAGCAATCGCGTGCCGACCGGCAGCGAAACCAGGTCGATGCCTTCGGTGGTAATGTTCTCGGCGAAATCGCCGCTGTTCACGTCGAGACCCAACGCACGCATTTTGCCAATGCTTTCCCGGGCGAGAAGACTCACCTGCCGGTGCCAGTCGCCGGCGTGGGCGTCGCCCACAATGCCATGATTTTCTTGCAAATCCGCTGCCGCGACCGGTTTTTTGCGTTCTCCCTTGTTATCGCTGATGCAAACGGAAACCACCTGCGCGCTCATGCCTGCTCCTTCCGGTAAGTATGCGTTATCCACCCACCTGAGCCATGGAAAAGGATTCAAATCCGGGATTTTCGTTGCCCAAGTGGTGACTGGCCGGTTTGCCAAGAATAACGTGTTCCAACGCCCGGCGAACCTCGGATAAATTTCCCGAGCGCAGAACGGGCTTCAGATCGCAGGCGGTCGGGCCGAACAGGCAGCTGCGAGCAGTGCCGTTGGCCGCAATCCGGATGCGATTGCAGCTGGAGCAGAAATGCCCGCTGACCGGAGTAATCAGACCGAGATGCCCCAGTGCGCCGGGAATCTTAAAAATCCGGGCCGGCCCGGACAGAGGTTCCGGGCAGGCGGGGACAAGGGAATGATTTTTCGCCAACCGATTCACGATTTCGTCGCTGGGGACGTGGCGTTCGCGCCAATCCTGCAATTGCAGGTTGGGCATGTATTCGATAAAACGAACGGATACGGGCATTTCCGCGGTCAAGGCGGCAAAATTCTCAACCTCGTGGTCGTTGATGCCGCGCATGACTACGACATTAAGTTTGACCTTGATGTCGGCGCTCAGCGCCGCCGCAATCCCGCGAAAAACCTCCCGGACATCGCCGCCCCGGGTGATTTGCGCAAAAGTGCGCGACGAGAGGGAATCGAGGCTGATATTGATCCGCTTGACGCCGGCGGCGGCAATGGGCCGGGCCATTTTTCCGAGCAAGGTGCCGTTGGTGGTCAGCACCATGTGGCGCAGCCCCTCTATCTTGCCTAGGTCCTGCAGAAAGTTGACCATTCCACCCCGCACCAGCGGCTCTCCCCCGGTCAGGCGGATTTTCTCGATACCGATACTT
>Ga0172382_10000167_pt1 | contig 115562 bp, 97 predicted proteins | sample Leawel138RmetaG_FD_122245 | JGI IMG/M metagenome (GOLD analysis project Ga0172382, IMG submission 122245) | Leachate microbial communities from a municipal landfill in Southern Ontario, Canada - Leachate well 138R metaG | ecosystem: Engineered > Solid waste > Landfill > Unclassified | place... | reverse complement strand
ATAGCGGGCGATAGCCTTGCCACGCTCGGCGACGTCACTGAGCCAGTTAGCTCGACCTGACGGAAAATAGCTTGTTCCTTAACACTGCTAACAGCAACAGGCACCCCTGCCGCATGGCTCTGGTGAGTAAAGCCGAGCAATAAAAAAACTGACGACAGAATGAATCGAGCGAGAAAAATTTTACAAGATGGCAGTGAGGTCATCGGCGCAGCTAATCCTAGACAAATTATTGATAATAAAAGCATTTAACATTAACAGACAGAGACTTATTTTGGAATCGCGGTTACCAATTAGAACGCTGATTAGCACTAACACTACGCGAAGTTCAATAAGCAATCGTCAGGCAAAGCTAATAAACTTAACCCTACAAAAGTTAAGTTTACTTAGGACAGTGACTACAGAAAAATATTTGCTTACTGAAAACAAGCAGGCCCTTTGTACACTATATTGACCCCTCACCTACATCGTTAATCCGAATCAACAATTGAGCTTTGTGAAATATATCAAGTACTCGTCTCAATCAAACGTACCCATTTGTTTAGAATATTTAATTGCGCGGCTGCAAGCTTAAGACATACCAACAAGGGAACCGCCAGCAATACGCCAACAGGCCCCCATAACCAACCCCATATCAGCAACCAAACAATCAACACCAATGGATTAAGCTGCATATGGCGCCCTAACACCGTCGGAGTTATAAATTGCGCCTCTAGCAAATTAATACCAAAAAAGACTGCAGCTGGCATCAGTGAAAACATTCCCACACCATACTGAGTAACACCGGCCAAACAGAGCATAACAAGCGCGATAATAGGGCCGACATACGGCGCAAAGTTGAGCACACCAACCAGCGCCCCCCAAAGTATCGCGTCGTCCACACCCATTAACCAAAATACACCGGCAGTAAACATTCCCAGCCCCGTATTGATCACCGTCACGGTGACAATATAGCGAGAAAGTTCTTTCTGTAGTTTTTTTATTAAAATAACCGGCTGACGACTGGGGAAGGTTTTTAAATAACTGTCATGTAAACCCGGACCAAAAATCAATAAAAACAATATTAAAATAACAAACGTCATAAACTGCGCAATGACCACAGGCGTCGCACCCAATATAGATATCATCGCCTCGATACCACCTTGCATAACACGATCTGAAAGCGCGCTACTGCCATTATCATCCGGCTCTTTAACCGCGACCGGCGCCTCATCACTGAACCAACTAAACCAGCCAGAATTTTTCTCCCTGGAAGCAGACGCGCCCTCATCGACCCCCGCCACCGCATCAGGACTTAATGCCGAGCTAAGCTTATCCAGCTCATCTATTAGATGCGAGGAAAGCTCAGGCAGCTGTGCTCCCCATTTTTGCGCAGGCTCAGCCAAGTTAATGACCAATACCGTCACCGGCCCACCGATCATAGCCAATAACAAGATTGCCGATAGAGTACGGGGAACATAAAAGCGCTTAAATAGTGCCACCATCGGGCTAAGCAGCAACGAAAACAACATCGCCACAACAATAGGCATTAGCAAAGACTTGGCGAAATACAAGGTATAAAGAAGCGCCAGCGCCAGTAATCCGTAGCCTGTACTGGCAAAGCTAAAACGCTCAGACGCAGCGGTAATGGTTAATGGCTTGTTTACTGCACTCTCGTCTACAGTAGACGGTTCCATGCCCGCATCACTCATCACCCAGGCCCCAAATCCAGTAAGCGGCGTATATTATTAACAAGCAAAGGGTAAGCACTAAACCCCGCACTAATAGTGTTATAAGCCCCCCGCAGCCCCATAGTACGTACAACTACACCAGCGAATAAGCCAACACCTACTATCAATAGAGGATTAATGTTTTTTAAAGCCACCGATGATCGCTCACAGCTGATCTGTAATCGTGCTTGCTCCAGCGTCAAATGCTGACTTAGCAATTGAATTTCACGGCGCAAGGATTTACGTGTCATGGTCCTGCCCTCCCATAAGCTGACGAATATGCTGTCTGCTCAGCGGCAAACTTAAACTTTTCCTATAATGCCGCCAGCCAACAACAATACCGATTAAAGCAGCCACATGAATAATCAAAAAAGCGAGTAAGCCCTGCGTTACCGATGAATCCAACAAATAGACCAACCAGGCCAACAACACCGCCAAACCAAGCCACGTCAACATGAGCACAGGCACAAACAGCAAAGCCAGCACTAGTAAACGCTTGCTATCCTTAATCGCGAGTCGCACTTCAAGCTGTAACAATTGCAGCGTATCAGCACCAATAGTCGCTATATCTCGCAACCAGTCAGCCCATATCTGCAACGGCTCTACTTGATCGGCAGGCTCATGCTTAGTTTTATCATCGGCATGTTCTGATTCTGACGACTCAATCATCTGCGCGAAAATAGTTGCGACACGATATAACCAGTAACAAAGGCAATACCTAAAGTAGCCAACGGCTTTTCACGTACAAAAACAGACGCCTGCTCACCCAGCTCCTCGGTTTTAGCTCGTCCCTTTAGAAGCTGCTCAACGGCCTCATCTTTAATATCGACACCAGCCGCTTCAGCAGCCAGTTTAAAATGATTTTTAGCTTCCAATAACTTATCGTAAGCGTCCATTACCGCCTCTTTACTGGCAGCCAACTCTTCTTCTCTTGCTTTACTTGTCGTTGTTGACATTTCAGCTCTCCCTCAATATTGCCATTGTTTACACATGTTTTCTAACCGGAGTTCTCAGGCTACTACAGACCTTTGATTAACGGTATATAAATTTAGAGACAACCCCTACACCCTGTCGGAATACCTTACAAAACTTAAATCCGAGAATCATCAAACTACGCCACACGCCTTATATACCAAGGATATAAAAAGATGGCACGGTATTCGCTTTATCGCCACCTATGGAATATTAAATCCCAACATCATTTATTAATCGACGGCCTGAGCGCCTCCACAACAAACAACAAAAGGAAAATATTGTGAATATATTACGCTTCAAATCTGTAGCTTTTTTAGCACTTGCCACACTATGCAGCACTGCAACACAGGCCGCAATCATCCAATCAAACGTTGCCTATGGCGCAATAAATGCTAGCACTGCAGAGGCATCTTTTTTAGCCCTTACCAGCACCCATATTACCGAAACATTTGACGGCAGCCTAAGTACTAGCGGCACTATTGTCGCCGCCAACAACGGTTCAAACAATCAAAACAGCTGGCTACTTGCTGCTGAATCCTTCCACACTTCCGTTGGCTCATTCACTATGACCAATGCCGAAAACCCTGGCCGCGACGATGTTTACTCTGACTTATTAATGCTTGAAAACAGCAACACTGGTGAATTCGGCCGCCAACAAAATTACAGCTCTAACTGGCTCGACAGTAACGATGCTGACGGCGTAACCTGGAATATCGGTAGCAGCCTAAATAGCGCCAACGCCTTTGGTTTTTACCTGTCTGATGCAAACGACCAAGGGGCAGCACTCAAACTAATATTTGATGACGGCAGCGAGTACATTGAGCAATTAAACAGCTCATTAAATAATGGCAATCTTCTGTATGCTTACTTTATCTCGGACTCGCTAATTAACAGTGCAACCTTGTTGTTTGATAATGGCACTGGCAACAACGACGGCTGGGGTATTGATAACGTTACGCTGGCATCTACATCAGTACCAGAGCCAGCTACCATCGCTCTACTTGCGTTTGGCTTGGCCGGACTGGTTGTCTCACGTCGTCGCTCTGCTTAATACTAAAGATAACCTCAATGTAAGCACCAAAGCCGAGTTAGCTCGGCTTTTTTCAATCCATTAATTTAAAAATAATAATTTTATTGTAGCTCAAGTCTGCGCGACGCGATGATACCCTCAAGCAATAGACATGACTTAAAAATGCTCTGTAACAATTTATTTTCGAGCATCTTTGATGTATAGAGACTTACCATCGTTTCTCATTTCAGTATCAAATAGTTCTGTTGCCCGAATTAAATCACCCAGCTTTTTATAACCATAATTAACAGGCGAAAACGAACTATTATTTGAAATATACATCCCTACTTTACTCATTAGGGCCCAATCATCATCATCTGATGTTTGCTCCACTGCAGTACGCAATAGCTTTACCAATGCAGCATCCTGCCTCAGCTTTGCCTTTCCTGACTTTACCGACGGCTTGCTGCCAACTTTATCTTCTTTTTCTTTAGCGAGATTTTCAGTGTAAATAAAGGTCGAACAAGCATCGACAAATGGTTGCGGGGTTTTCTTCTCGCCGAAGCCATATACCGGAAGACCACTTTCAAGCAACCTCATCACCAAGGGTGTAAAATCACTATCACTGGTCATTAGCGCAAATGCATCTACTGTGCCGCTATACAGAAGATCCATCGCATCAATAATCATGGCCGAATCGGTGGCATTTTTCCCCTTGGTATACGCAAATTGCTGCATGGGGCGAATTGCATGAGGGTGTAACTTATCAATCCATCCTGATAACGAAGAGCTATTCCAATCTCCGTGTGCATGCCGGACATTAACCATACCAAACCTGGATAGCTCTTCAATCACTCCTTCTATCGAGTTATGGCTTACGTTATCGCAGTCTATAAGAAGTGCAATTCTATTCCGTTCCGACACGTATTTCTCCTGAATTAATACCTAACCAGATCATCAAAACCAGCATGACAAGGAGTAAAGCTCGCTCCTTCAAAATATTTTTCTACACACCGATATTGTCTCCACCCTCCAATGGCGCACTTCACCGCCCACTATTTTTGATTCTGTCGATACTAATTCCGTTTAAACAAAGCCAAATTTAGCTCCAGCTCCTTACCAAGCCAATAGGCATACTCGGTATGATCTTGTAAATCATCACCCGTTAAACCGTGTACTAATATCGTCAAACCATTACGGTGATTGTCAAGCCAAGCGATGAAATCAGCAAAGTGTTTGCTGGCAAAGCTAATTTGGCAACTCCACCTTGGATGCGGGCCAACCAGACGCTGATGCACCCGGCCGACCTGCAAACCAAACAATTCACTGGCCTGCGCGCACAAGCCTGATGCAAACTGCAAACTATCCCGATCAAAATACACATGAGCATGATAAGCCTTGTGCTTATTCACCGGGCGCTTAGTCGCATCCATGGCCATACCCCTCTCGAGTGCTGATTCAATATTTTCCAGAGCGATTAATCACGCATGATTATTTGTGCGCTATGGGTTTATCAGTAAATAGATAATCTTTTAATTCACCGTCGAAGGTGGAATCCTTACGACGGATCCACTCCAACACCATGGCCGCGTGCTCTTTTTCTTCATCCCGGTTATGAATTAAAATCTGCCTCAGGTCGTCATCCTTGCAAGCGTCGACACGCTGATTGTACCAATCAACCGCTTCTAACTCTTCCATCAGCGAAGTGATAGCTCTATGCATATCTCTTGTCTCATCAGAAAGCTCGCTTATAGGTTCATGATAGCCTTCGTTTGCCATACCTTTCTCCTTATTTTCAAATGATTAACTACTAAATAACTAGCACTAAATAACCAATCAGTTTCTTTAGGCAGCACCTTATATTAAAGGTTTTTAATTACAATTGTTATGCTGGTTTTGCCTGCAAAAATCACCCCATTGGATATTGAATTTCTTTACTCACCTTATCAATCGCCGCCAGCGTTTCTACACTCAACACCACATCAGCGGCAGCTAAAATGTCATCCAGTTGATCAACATGCGTAGCACCAACAATGGTCGAAGCAACAAAATCATGCTGCTTGCTCCAGGCAGTAGCCAGAGTAACGGGGCTGAGGCCAATAGTCTCGGCGATACTCATAAACCGGCGGGCGGACTCAAGACTATTTTCATTCACAAAGCGATCTGCCATGGCCTGCTGGCGATTAGCGGATTGATGATACGAAGAGAAGCGCGCATTTTTCGGAAAACCGTTATTGTACTTGCCGCTGAGCACCCCACCGGCCAGCGGTGAAAAAGGAATCAAACTAACCTGCTCCTGGCGACAAACACGAGCTAACTCATCCTCAAAGCGACGATTATTAAGACTGAAGTTGTTCTGGATGGTTTCATAGCGTATCAACCCATGCATTTCCGACTTCCATTGACTCTTGGTTAAACCCCAAGCTGTTTCGTTAGAACAGCCGACAACACGAACCTTGCCATCGCGAACCAGATCATCAAGCACACGCAATACTTCTTCGTAGTTAGTGTCCGCATCGGGCCAGTGCGTTTGATACAAGTCGATATAATCCGTTTGCAAGCGTCGCAAACTACCCTCAACAGCACGCATAATATGATGTCGATCAAGCGCTGTTTTTCCACCTCTCAGTGGCGCTTCAAACCAAGCATGGCTGGGACCAGCAACCTTAGTAGCAAGAATAATCGAATCGCGGTTTTTTGTTTTCAGCCATCGCCCAACAATCTCTTCAGTACGCCCCGCCCATTTTATATCAGGGGGAACCGGATAAATCTCTGCCGTATCAAAAAAATCAATGCCGGCATCGTAGGCTCGATCAAGAATTTCGAATGACATTTTTTCATCCGCCTGACTGCCAAAGGTCATCGTACCCATGCAAATATCCGATACAACTATCCCGCTACGACCCAGTCTTTTTTTATTCATTGCTTACCCTCGTCATTGCCAATCAAGGTTTATTTAGTATATTCAAACCTGCCTATAAATAAGCTTTCATCTCTGCCACAAACTGTTCGGTTTGATCGTGATGCAACCAATGGCCTGCATTTTGATAAACTGAAAGCTCTGCATTGTTAAAGTGTTGCATCAGCCCGTCAGTTTCCGGATTTGGCGCCCAGCTATCTGCCCCCCACAATAGCCTGACCGGGCAGCTGATGTTGTTCCATAATTTATAAGAGTTGTCGATAGACATATCCCCTGGCGGGGCAAAACGCATGTAGTTATCAAACTTCCAGCTATAACTACCATCTTCATTTTGACTAATGCCATGACGAGTAAGGTGGTGAGCTTGCGCATCCGAAAGATAACCATTCTCCTCTTTCATGCGCTGATAGGCATCTTCCAACGATGGATAACGTTTATGGAAGCGTCCCGCCGAATGGCGTTTGACATCAACCCACTCACGAACACGCTGATCAAACGGTTTGACGGCTTCCTCATCAATCCACTCCCGCGGCGCTCCTACACCCTCGATGACAGCCAATTTCCGTACCGTATCAGGAAAACAGGCCGCGTAGTTTAAGCTGATAAATCCACCCATCGAGTGCGCAATAATGGTTACTGGTGACAGTTTCTTCTGGTAGATCAATTGCGCCAAATCGTAGACATAGGAGGAGATACTGTAATTGCCCTCAGGAGACCAAGCGCTATCACCATGACCACGTAAGTCCGGACAGATTACATGCCAGTCCTCGCTAAGCTGCTCCGCAACCCAATCCCAGTTGCGACAGTGGTCGCGCCCACCGTGCACTAACAACAACGGCGGTGCATCTTCATTGCCCCAGTCGACATAATGCAACTGTAAACGCTGCGACATATAACTATTGGACGTCGGGCCTCGGTTCATAAGCTCACCTGAATAATAATTAAGAAATATCTCGATAAATAAAAATAACAAAGACTGCAAGAAGACGGCAACAAATACAAGCACAGGATAGCCGCGACAGATAATTGAGCGGTGATAATATAATTCTGCCCCTCCATAACATAAATTCATAAATCTATAGCTATAACGGTATAGACGTTAACCCAAGATGCTGCTACCTTTCTCTATTGCACATTTGCTCCCCTGCCAACTCATTATTGGCTCAGACAAACAAACAGAAATTGGGTTCCAAGCAAGCCCAGCCACCGTGCGATAACTAACACCCTCGATACCTTCAGCACCACACTCAGGCCACTGACCGTGACTTATCCGCAGTGCCTGTTATTCCGTAAGCAGCCGTAATGAGAGAACCATCATGCAGGGATTACCCTTAATACTCACCATTCTATTGGCCCTAACTCTGGCGGCTTGTGGGGAAGAAAAACAGCAAAGTGCCGCAACAGCACCTCCTCCCGTGGAAGTAGATGTAGCCCTGCCGTTAAAGCAAACCCTCACCGAGTGGGATGAGTTTACTGGGCAGTTTGAGGCGCTAGCACGAGTTGATGTACGCGCCCGAATCACTGGTTACCTGGTAGAGAAACGCTTTAAAGATGGCCAGTTCGTCAAACGCGGTGATATTTTATTCATCATCGACCAGCGCCTCTTTAAATATGAAGTAGAGCGCGCCGAGGCACAATATTCACTCGCACAAAAAACCTATCAGCGCGCCGAAGATTTACGCCAATCACAATCGATATCCCAAGAACTGTTCGAGCAACGCTGGCAGGAACTCAAAGTCGCCGAGGTAGTACTGAATGAAGCCAAACTTAATTTGGAATTTACTCAAGTCAAAGCAGCTAACGATGGCAAAATCAGCCGCAGCTTTGTCGACACCGGTAATCTTGTTAGCGCCAACGATACTATCCTGACCCGCATTGTTACCGTTAATCCGATCCACTTCGTGTTTGATGGCTCGCAAGGAGAGCTGCTTAAATACTTACGCATGGATCGCTCCGGCGAACGGCCCAGCAGTGACACCAACCCCAACCCCATCGTAATTAAGCTACTCGATGAGGATACTTATATCCATAAAGGAAGAGTGGACTTTCTCGATAACATTGTCGATCCAGGCACCAGCACAATTACCGCCAGAGCATTAGTAGAAAATAATGACGGTATTATTTACCCAGGTTTTTTTGGCCGTGCGCGCTTAATTGGCCGCTCCGCCTATGAGGCAACCTTGCTACCGGAAAGGTCCATCAACACCGATCAAAACCGAAAATACGTCTATGTCATCGGGCCTGACAATAAAACCAAGCGCAACTACATCACGCCGGGACTTACACTGAATAACGGCTTTATCGTGATCAAAGAAGGGCTCAACGGTGACGAGCGAGTCGTCGTTAACAGCATTCAGCGCATTCGCAAACCAAACCAGCTAGTAACACCGCTGGAAACACCCTTGCAGTGGGTAGAACTCAACGACGCACCCGATATCAGCACGGTCCCAAGCTTGGCCGCCATTGCCGCCAAGGCTAATACCGAAGCCTCAACCAACGCTTCGGAATAAGGGCAACACTATGAATTTCGCTAAATTTTTTATTGACCGACCGATCTTCGCCTCGGTGATTTCTATTCTTATCACGATGGTTGGCGCCCTTGCGTATTTTAGCTTACCCGTTGAGCAGTATCCGCAGCTGGCGCCGCCCACCATCCAAGTCTCAGCCACCTACCCCGGCGCAACCGCAGAAACCGTTGCCGCCACCGTCGCCACACCACTGGAGCAAGAGATGAATGGCGTAGAGGGGATGCTGTATATATTCTCTCAAGCCACTTCCGATGGAAACATGACGCTGACTATCACCTTCGAACTAGGTACCGATCTAGATGCAGCGCAAGTGTTAGTGCAAAACCGTGTCGCAACAGCCGAACCTCGACTGCCAGAGGAAGTACGCCGCCTAGGCATCAACACCAGAAAGAGCACACCAGATTTGATGCTGGTGATCAGCTTATTTTCACCCGACGGCACCTATGACCAAACCTATATCGGCAACTATGCAGTACTGAATATTCGCGATCGCATTCGACGGATTGAGGGTATCGGCGACACGCGCATATTCGGCGCATCCGAATATGCCATGCGCATTTGGCTCAACCCCGACTTATTACAAACCCTCGATTTAACTGCAGGAGATGTCCTCACCTCGCTGCGAGCGCAGAATGTTCAGGTTGCTGGCGGCACACTCAATCAGTCTCCACAACCACAACAAAACTTTTTCGAGTACACCATTCAAACGCAGGGTCGACTACAAGCTCCTGAAGAATTTGGCAATATCGTAGTAAAAGCCGGCGACAACGGCCGCATCGTACGCCTGCGTGATGTGGCCCGTATCGAACTCGGAGCACAGAATTATGTCAGCAAAGGTTATCTCGGCGAAAATCCAGCAGTGGCTCTACCTGTCTACCAACAACCAGGCTCCAATGCCTTGGTCACAGCGCAAGCCGTCATCGACGCCATGAAGGACATCTCAACAGACTTTCCTCCCGGACTCACCTACGACATCGCCTATAACCCCACACAATTTATCGAGCAATCAGTAACGGCCGTTAAGCACACAGTATATGAGGCCATCGTCCTGGTGGTTATTGTGATCATCTTATTCCTGCAAACCTGGCGGGCAGCGATTATTCCAATAATCGCTATTCCAGTGTCGATGATTGGTACTTTTGCCGTTATGGCCGCGCTGGGTTACTCCCTGAACAATCTCACTTTATTTGGCCTTGTATTGGCTATCGGCATTGTGGTTGATGACGCCATCGTGGTGGTGGAAAATATGGAGCGCAACCTCCGCGCAGGTATGTCGCCGCGAGATGCCGCCCGTAAAACCATGGATGAAGTCGGTACAGCATTAATCGCCATGGGGCTGGTGTTGGTAGCAGTTTTCCTCCCCACAATGTTTTTAGACGGTATTTCCGGAAAGTTTTACCAAGCCTTTGGGGTAACCATTGCGGTGGCAACCATGATCTCAGTGCTTGTTTCACTGACGCTCTCCCCTGCACTGGCGGCAATTTTAATGAAGCCCCACACCCCAAGCGACACACATACCACTGAACACTGGTATCGCTCACCGATCAAACATGGCTTCAATCGATTTAATATCGGTATGGACTGGCTATCCGAAAATTACGGTAAATTGTCCGCAAAAATGGTGCGCAAAGGCACCCTTATGCTCTTGGTCTATGCTGGTTTAATAGGGCTGGCTGCCTGGCAATTTATCCGCGTCCCCACCGGCTTTATCCCAGCACAGGATCAAGGTTATTTTGTCGTTGCCGTTGAACTACCCTCTGGCGCAGCGATTACCGAAACAGATAAAGTGCTCGAAGAGATTCTGCCTAAACTGCTAAGTATCGACGGGGTCGTTAATGCCGCGGGATTTTCCGGCTTCTCTGGCGCAACTCGCTCCAACGCCTCTAACGCTGGAGCCATCTTCCCCGTGCTCGATAGTTTTGAAAACCGCCTTGCAAGAGGCCTAACTTTTGAGGCAATACTCAACGACATACGCCGTGAAATGGCCTCAGTTAAAGGCGCCAAGGTAACCGTGCTAACGCCTCCCCCAGTGCGCGGCATTGGCTCGGCCGGCGGGTTTCGAATGATGATCCAAGATCGCGGCGGTCGCGGCTCAAAGGTGCTTGAACAAGCTACCCATGATTTAGTTGACGCCGCCAACAGCCCAGATTATCCAGCCATAACCCGCGCCAGGACCTTTTTCGAGACCAATACACCGCAGGTTTTCCTCGACATCGACCGCGAAAAAGCCGAGCGCCTAGGTGTCCCCGTGTCTCGTTTGTTTGAAGCACTGGAAATCTACATTGGCTCTGCCTTCGTCAATGACTTTAATTATCTGGGCCGAACCTATCGAGTCACCGCACAGGCAGATGCGCCCTACCGCCTTGCCCCTGACGACGCTTTACGCATTAGAGTGCGCAGCGAGAATGGTAAAATGGTGCCATTAGGCTCGGTCGCAACCATCCACAATACCGCAGGTCCTTCACGTATTCCACGCTACAACTTATACCCTGCCGCGGCATTATTGGGTGACTATGCTCCCGGTTACAGCTCGGATCAGGCACTAGATGTCATGGAACAACTAGCGGACCAGATTTTACCCGATGGTATCAGCTACGAATGGACCGAACTCGCTTACCAACAAAGAGCGACCGGCGACACAGCGATGATTGCATTTGGCTTGGCGGTGATATTTGTATTCCTGCTGTTAGCGGCACAATACGAGAGCTGGACCTTACCCTTATCCATCATTTTAATCGTACCAATGTGTTTGCTATCCGCCATCAGCGGCGTTGCGCTAGTGGGTATGGATAACAACATTCTCACGCAAATAGGCTTTATCGTACTCATTGGCCTGGCATCAAAAAATGCCATATTGATCGTCGAATTCGCCCGCGATTTAGAACTACAAGGACGCGACCCATGGCAAGCGGCTGTTGAGGCGGCACGTTTACGATTAAGGCCCATTTTGATGACCTCTTTCGCCTTCATCCTCGGCGTACTGCCATTAGTATTCGCCGAAGGGGCTGGCGCTGAACTGCGCCAGGCGCTGGGGGTAGCAGTATTCTCAGGCATGATAGGGGTGACTTTATTTGGGCTTATTTTTACCCCTGTATTTTATGTACTCTGCCGCAGACTATCCTTGATCCGGCTAAAACCAACCAACCAAACAAGGCCGAACACTAACGGTGAGTTGTAAATGGGTCTTCATCCATAACGCCTACCAAGCTCATGGAACATAGACAATTATATTTAATTCACAAGCTGCGACAGTAAGCCCCCAACTTATAAATAGCAGCCAAAAAAAACCCCACCGCTACTTGAGTAACGATGGGGTTTTATAACATAAAAGCGCTGACTTACAGCTTATCAGCGTGCTCAGTAAGGTATGCCGCAACACCCTCAGGAGAATCTTTCATGCCTTGATCACCTTTTTTCCAACCAGCAGGACAAACTTCACCGTGCTCTTCATGGAATTGAAGCGCCTCGATAACACGAATAAATTCATCAAAGTTACGTCCCAGAGGTAAATCATTTACCGTTTGCGAACGCACAATACCCTTATCATCAATGATAAAAGCACCACGGAACGCCACACCACCGGCAGATTCCACATCGTAGTCACGACAAATACTGTGGTTGATATCAGCAGCCAATGTATATCCAACCTGACCAATACCACCATTATTAACGGGCGTATTACGCCAAGCGTTATGAGTAAAGTGCGAATCAATAGACACGCCAATTACTTCAACGCCCAGCTCTTTGAATTTTTCCATGCGGTGATCAACCGCCAACAGCTCAGAAGGACAAACAAAAGTAAAATCCAGCGGATAGAAAAAGACCAGACCGATTTTGCCTTTAATGGCTTCTGCCAAGTTAAAGTTGTCCACGATTTCGCCACTACCCAATACGGCATTACAAGTAAAGTCCGGGGCGGGTTTGCCAACAAGTACACTCATTGCGATCGAGCCTCCACAATTGAAGAATTAAAAGTCATTGTTACGTTGATTTCGGTAGATTAACACCAGCAAAACCAGCCTTAAATCCACCTAAACACGGCAAGCATACTACACATCCACACTCTATATTCCCAAGTATTTTTCAAAATATTCGGGTCCGTGCCACACCTTTGGTTATGCTCGCCACATATAGACTCTAGAGACCTCTGGGATTGCGCAATAAGCAGCCAAAATAAAACCCAACCTTATTGACAATCATTATCACTTAGATTAACTTAACCACAGTCTAATTTTTACGGAGCGTAAGCGCCATGTATGTATGCCTCTGCAAAGCTGTTACTGATAGCCATATTCGCGAAGCGGTTGCCAACGGCACAACACGTTTTGGGCAAGTCTGTAAAGACTTGGGCCTGGCCTCTCAATGTGGCAAATGTGGCATCCTCGCCCGCGAAGTATTTAATGAAAGCATCAATAGAGATGTTGATGAAACCCAGCTATTTTATGCTGCCGGGTAAGTTAGCACGAAGCACAAAAATAAATGATAACAATTTCCATTACTATTATTTTCTTTGTAAATCAATAAGTTATATTTGACACAACCCTATTTGTGGCTCAGAATCGCCGGGAATTGCTCATAAAACCCACTAGCAAATAGAGACTCTAGCCATGAAAGGTGACACCAAAGTAATTGCATACCTCAACACCGTACTCGGTAACGAGCTAGTTGCTATCAACCAGTACTTCCTTCACTCCCGCATGTATAAAGACTGGGGCCTTAAAATTCTGGCCGACTACGAATACCACGAATCCATTGACGAGATGAAACACGCTGACCTTTTAATCGAGCGTATTTTATTTTTAGAAGGTCTTCCCAACCTACAAGACTTGGGCAAACTACAAATTGGCGAGAACACCCAGGAAATGCTGCAGTGCGACCTCAATATAGAGATCAAAGGGCATAAAGATTTAAAAGAGTCCATCCACTACTGCGAATCAATTGGCGACTATGTCAGCCGCGACTTGTTCAAGCATATTATGGAGTCGGAAGAAGAGCATATCGACTGGCTGGAAACCCAGCTGAGCCTGATCGATAAAGTAGGACTACAAAACTATCAGCAAAGCATGATTGGCGCCGTAGCCTCATAACACCAATAAACCCAGCTGCCCTCGTAGATAACAAAAAACCAAGAGGCGAATTCAAAACCGCCTCTTACCTATTACTCAAGCGCAGCTAATGCCTTACTTACTTTCAGCCGCAGTTTTAGCCGCATCTTTGACCAGCGTTTGCAGCTCACCTTTTTCAAACATTTCACAAATAATATCGCAACCACCCACTAGCTCACCATTCACCCACAACTGCGGGAATGTTGGCCAGTTAGCATACTTGGGCAAGTTTGCCCGGATCTCAGGGTTCGATAAAATATCGACAAACGCAAAACGCTCACCACAAGACATCAGCGACTGCACAGTGCGAGCAGAAAAACCACACTGAGGCTGGTTAGGAGAACCCTTCATATAAAGAAGAATCGGGTTACTCTCAACTTGTTCTTTGATTGTTTCCATTATGTCCATTGTATCTACCTTCAATTAAAAACCGTTGTATCAGTAATGATGTAACAATTAGTGGTAATCATGAGCCGTATCGGGTGTATGGATACATCCACCAGCAACTCACATCGACCTATTGCCAAGCTCGGCTGTGAGCTGCGAAATTATACCAGAGAATATCGCGGGCTTATTCTACCTTGATATTAAAAATAATTCCCGACCGAATCAGTCAAGAATACTATTCTACAGCCCAAACACCTCCCCATCTACCCCCTCCAAGGACCGCAGCAACCAGGCGATCCCTCTCCGCTCCCCATCCAACTGAAGATACTCAGCGCCACGGCATTCAAAGCTTAACCCACTTATCACCCGCGCTGTCATTTTCGATGATATTTTAGCTGTGAATAATTGCCAAATTGCGATTAGCCCTATAGTATTGGCTCTTAATTAGGCAGCTCCAGCTGCCTTTTTCCGTTTTGGGTCTTGTTTCTGTTTTGGGTGTTATTTCGGAGCTCAATATTAACCAGCTAAACTCTCCCATAGTAAAACAACCATAACTTTTTTATTTTAATTTAGTGCGTATAACCTCGAGGATACCGCTGTGCCAGCAGTTATGAACACCTATAGCCGCCAACCGATTAGCTTTACTCACGGTAAAGGCGTATACCTCTACGATAAAGAAGGAAAGGAATATATCGACGCCATCAGCGGTATCGGCGTCAACGCTTTGGGGCACACCCACCCCGCAGTTAGCAAAGCCATCAAAGAACAGGCCGACCTCCTAATCCACACCTCCAATTTATACGGGATTGATCGCCAACAACAACTGGCTGAGTCCCTGTGTACAGTATCAGGGATGGACGCCGTGTTTTTTGGCAACTCCGGCGCCGAAGCTAACGAAGCCGCGATCAAAATCGCCCGCCTCTATGGCGATAGCCAGGACATAGACTTGCCGCAAATTATTGTTATGGACAACTCGTTTCACGGCCGCACCATGGCAACGTTAACTGCTTCGGGCAACCGTAAAATCCAAGCTGGCTTTGAGCCCCTGCTCGGCGGATTTATTCGCGCTCCCTATGGTGACATAAAAGCCCTGCAAACCATTGCCAAGAACAACACCAACATTGTCGCTGTACTGGTTGAACCCATTCAGGGAGAGAGTGGCGTCAATATGCCTCCAGCCAACTACCTCTCTGAGTTGCGTCAGCTTTGCGACGAACACCAATGGCTGATGATGCTGGACGAAGTGCAAACCGGTAACGGCCGCACCGGCACTTACTTTGCCTATCAACAACACAACATCATGCCAGACGTTGTGACGACGGCAAAAGGGCTGGGCAACGGCCTACCCATAGGCGCCTGCCTCGCCCACGGTAAAGCAGCCGAAGTTTTTGGACCAGGCAACCACGGCTCAACCTATGGGGGCAACCCGCTAGTTTGCGCCGCAGGCCAAGCTGTCGTCGACACGATTAACAACGACAAACTATGTGAGAACGCCGCAACTATCGGCGCATTTATGCTCAACGCCTTCAAGTCCGAACTAAAAGGCCAAGCCATCATTAAAGACATTCGCGGCCAAGGCCTGATGATCGGTATTGAACTCAAACAGCCTTGCGCTCAACTGGTTGAACTGGCACGAACCAAAGGCGTATTGATCAATGTCGCCGGCGGCAGCGTTATCCGCCTGTTGCCGCCACTGATTATCAACCAACAGCAAGCCGAGAAAATCGTTGCTGCTGTTGTGGCTAGTATTAATGAATTCGCTAAACAAGCTTAGCGCCTAATCCGAACACACTATTTAATTGTTAATGAAAGTAGCAGAACCATGGCCGTACGACATTTTTTGACCTTGCTGGATTTAAGCCCGGCAGAATTATCCCAGTTAATTGAACGCGCTATTACCCTAAAGGCCGAACTAGCCAATGGCGGTCATGGCGATCCGTTCAAAAATAAAGTGCTGGGCATGATTTTTGAAAAATCATCCACCCGCACCCGCGTTTCATTTGAGGCCGGGATGGCGCAAATGGGAGGACACGGTATGTTTTTGTCATCCCGCGACACCCAACTAGGCCGCGGCGAGCCCGTCGAAGACAGCGCTAAAGTACTATCGTCGATGCTCGACATTATTATGATCCGTACCTACGATCACGATATCGTCGAACGCTTCGCCAAACATTCTACCGTACCGATCATCAACGCCCTGACCAATGACTATCACCCCTGCCAGCTACTTGCCGACATGCAAACCTTTGTCGAGCACAGAGGCAGCATTCAGGGCAAGACTGTGACTTGGGTAGGTGATGGCTACAATATGTGCCAATCCTACATCAACGCTGCCAAGCAATTCGACTTTGAATTACGCATTGCCTGCCCCAGAGGATTTGAACCCAATGCAGACTTATTAAAGGCAAATAAAGGCCGCGTCTCCATCGTCCGCGACCCCAAGCAAGCAGCTCGCGACAGCCACCTGCTAGTCACTGATGTCTGGGCATCAATGGGTCAGGAAAAACAGCAAGCCAAGCGTATCAAGCAGTTTGAAGGCTTCCAACTCAACCAAGAGCTGCTTTCAGTTGCCGCCAGCGATGCACTCTATATGCACTGCCTGCCTGCGCATCGTGGCGAAGAAATTAGCGCCGAACTGATGGACAACCCTGAAACCGTGATCTGGAATGAAGCAGAAAACCGCCTGCACGCACAAAAAGCACTGATGGAATTTCTGCTGAATCATTAACCACTGCCACTAACTCCGATACCAACCGATAATCAAGCCTAGTGCCGGCTCTATGCCGCCACTAGGCTTAGTCATATAAAGCCAATCAACAGAAATGGAGTTGGCTGCAAAGATACCCCTAAGTAAAGACCGGTTACTTTAAAGGTGGAGCAAGCTCCTCTTTACTAACTGGCACCACAACATTAAATAAATGTCATTCGTAGAATAAACACCCTTATACCGCTACCGAATACAATCACCCCGAACAGTCCAATACGCCCTCGGCATAACCACTACGAATATCAACAACTTTCGTTATGAGAAAATAATTTTAACCAATAAAATTCTTTCTAAACCCCTTGTATTTGCAATCTATTCACGCGCCCTATGTTTGCAGGTTAGTGGTTACAGACAGGAACACTTACCCACATCTTATCCACAGCTTGCCCCCATAAGTTTGCCCTTGCAAAAAGGTCCCAAGCGCTTTATCTTGTATCCAGAATTTAAAACACCCCCATATATAGGGATTACCTAGGGTGTTATAGGCTTCGCCACTAAACTCATTCACGTATTCTGCTGAGTTTATGCACAGGGAGATACACATAGAAATGTACGTAAAGGCTTATGTACAAATTTATAAAGCAAGCGCATCGCACAAGGGAGCAAAACAATAACAACCATGCGCCGGCAAAGCGCTGCTATTTACACACTAAGCACTACCCCAGAAGACAGACTACAAAATTATGAGTCGAGTTGTATGTAACAACCACTCAGAGACCAACATCCTTAACAACACCCAAACTGCTGACTGTAATATCCGGAGAACCTATGCACACCGAAGTCGATGACTCTAAGCCCGCCGCACCGGCCTCATCAACACCAACCTCAGCGACGACTAACGCTGAACTACAAGCCACAGCGCCAGGCCAGCTACGCGTTATCAAGCGCAATGGTACCGTGGTGGGTTATGACGAAAGCAAAATCACCGTTGCCATCACCAAGGCATTTTTGGCCGTGGAAGGTGGTACCGCTGCAGCCTCATCTCGCATCCATGAAACCGTCGAGAAACTCTGTCAGCAAGTTAGCGCCACCTTTAAACGTCGCATGAGCTCTGGTGGCACTATCCATATTGAAGATATTCAGGACCAAGTTGAACTGGCACTGATGCGCAGCGGCGACCACAAGGTTGCACGTGACTATGTACTTTACCGAGAGCAACGCCGTAAACAACGCGAGCAAGCAAGCGGCCTGGAACCCACCAAGGCACACCCCTCTATCCGTGTCACCCTGGATGACGGCAGTCAAGCGCCCCTCGATTTAGGACGGCTGGAGATTATCGTTGGCGAAGCCTGTGCAGACCTCACCGATGTCAATCCACAACACATCATTGATGAAGCCCTGAAAAACCTCTATGACGGCGTACCCGAAAGCGATGTAAACACCTCACTGGTGATCACCGCCAGAACAATGGTTGAAAAAGAGCCCAATTACACTTACGCAACCGCCCGCTTATTACTGGACAACCTGCGCACTGAAGCATTGAGCTTTTTAGACGTTGCCCCCAGCGCTACCCAAGCTGAGATGCACACACTCTATGCCCCCGCTCTGACTGCCTATATCAACAAAGGTATTGAGCTGGAGCTATTAGCGCCTAACCTGCTCGATTACGACCTCGACAAACTCGGCAAGGCTCTGGATGCAAACCGCGATTTACAATTTAACTACCTGGGCCTACAAACCCTGTACGACCGCTACTTTATCCATAGCAAAGATACCCGCATTGAATTACCGCAGGTATTCTTTATGCGCGTCGCCATGGGCTTAGCGCATAGCGAAGAAAACCGCGAAGACCGCGCCATTGAATTTTACCGTCTGCTGAGCTCCTTTGATTACATGAGCTCTACACCGACACTGTTTAACGCTGGCACCTTGCGCCCGCAATTATCATCTTGCTATCTCACCACAGTACCCGATGACCTACATGGCATTTACGGCGCGATTCAAGATAACGCCATGCTATCCAAATGGGCTGGCGGCCTGGGCAATGACTGGACTCCGGTTCGTGCATTAGGTGCCTACATCAAAGGCACCAACGGTAAATCTCAAGGCGTTGTACCCTTCCTTAAAGTAGTCAACGACACCGCCGTTGCCGTTAACCAAGGTGGCAAGCGCAAAGGCGCAGTTTGTGCTTACCTTGAAACCTGGCACATGGATATCGAAGAGTTTGTCGAACTGCGTAAAAACACCGGTGATGACCGTCGCCGCACCCACGATATGAATACCGCCAACTGGGTTCCTGATCTATTCATGAAGCGCGTATTCGACGATGGCGCCTGGACATTATTCTCACCGAATGACGTACCCGACCTACACGACCTTTACGGCCAGGCCTTTGAAGATCGCTACGTTCAGTACGAAGAGATGTGTAAACGCGGTGAAGTACGCCTATTCAAAACCGTTCGCGCACAGGACCTGTGGCGTAAGATGCTGGGCATGCTGTTTGAAACTGGCCACCCATGGATCACCTTTAAGGATCCGTGCAACATCCGCTCACCGCAGCAACATGTTGGCGTAGTGCATTCATCCAACCTGTGCACAGAGATCACCCTGAACACCGATAAAGATGAAATTGCCGTCTGTAACCTGGGCTCGGTTAACCTGGCCCAGCACATCGATGAAAACGGTCTCAATCTGGCCAAGCTGGAGCAAACAGTCAAAACTGCAGTACGTATGCTCGATAACGTTATCGACATCAACTACTACTCAGTTGAACAGGCTCGTACCTCCAACATGCGACATCGCCCAGTTGGCTTAGGTTTAATGGGCTTTCAGGATGCACTGTATCAGCAGCATATCGCTTACGGCTCTGACGAAGCAGTAGAGTTTGCCGATCGATCAATGGAAGCGATCAGCTACTACGCCATTCAATCATCTTCCGCACTAGCTGAAGAGCGTGGCTCCTACTCAACCTTTGAAGGATCATTGTGGAGCAAAGGCATTCTGCCGCTTGATTCAATCAAAAAACTCGTGAGCGAACGCGGCGAAAAATACATCGAAATGGATCAATCCAGCACCTTGGACTGGGACAGCTTGCGCAAGCAAGTGATGACAAAAGGTATTCGCAACTCTAACGTTATGGCCATCGCGCCAACAGCGACCATCGCCAACATTACCGGCGTTGCGCAATCGATAGAGCCGACTTATCAAAACCTGTACGTTAAATCCAATCTGTCCGGTGAATTTACCGTGGTTAACCCTTATCTGGTTAAAGACCTGAAAGCACTGGGCCTGTGGGATAACGTCATGGTTAACGATCTCAAATACTACGAAGGCAGCGTACATCAAATCGATCGTATTCCAGCGGAGATTAAAGCCATGTACTCCACCGCCTTTGAAATTGAGCCGCGCTGGATCGTCGATGCCGCCAGTCGCCGTCAAAAATGGATAGATCAAGCCCAATCGCTGAACCTGTACATTGCTGGCGCCTCCGGCAAAAAGCTGGATATCACTTATCGCATGGCATGGTATCGAGGCCTTAAAACCACTTACTACCTGCGCGCACTGGCAGCAACTGGTACCGAAAAATCAACCATCGATAGCGGCTCACTGAATGCGGTGTCCTCCAAAGCGCGAGCACAGGAAGCTGCCCCAGGGCCAGCTCCAGTACCTGAAGCTTGCTCACTGGACGATCCAGACTGCGAAGCCTGCCAGTAAACCTGGCAGGCCATAACGCGGCCCTGCCAAGCAGGGCCACATCAGACACAAGAAATAGCAAAATCGTTAGAGGTAACAAACAATGCTTAATTGGGACGAATACCACGCCGAGGAAGCCGAAACCAAATCCGCACCACCAATGGCTGAACCCAAAGCCATCATTGATGCACAGCCAACCCAGGCGGTAGAACAAGCAGCAAGCTTCGACGCTGGCTCCAACCTGGTCAGCAATGCCCACGTAGAAATAACCGACGCCGTTGCCATAGCCGCCGCCGCCGTAGCCAACATCGATGTTACCGCCGGGTTAGAAGAGCTGGAAATGGGCGCAGCGCGCCTGACCGTTGATGACAAAGCCATGATCAACTGTCGCGCCGACCTCAACCAACTAGTTCCGTTCAAATACGACTGGGCCTGGCAGAAATACCTGGATGGCTGCGCCAACCACTGGATGCCACAAGAGGTCAACATGACCGCCGATGTAGCCCTGTGGAAAGACCCCAACGGCCTAAGCGATGACGAGCGCCGTATCGTCATGCGCTCGCTCGGTTATTTTTCTACCGCAGATTCCCTGGTAGCCAATAATTTGGTACTGGCCATGTACCGCCACATCACCAATCCCGAATGCCGCCAATACATATTGCGCCAAGCCTTTGAAGAAGCCATCCACACCCACGCCTATCAGTATTGCGTGGAGTCTTTGGCAATGGACGAAGGCGAAGTGTTTAACATGTACCGCGAGCTGCCCTCCATCGCCAAAAAAGCCGCATGGAGCTTAAAGCATACACAAGCATTGTCTGACCCCACCTTTAAAACAGGCACACCGGATACAGACCAAGAGCTGCTGCGCAATCTGATTGGCTTTTACGCCGTCACCGAAGGCATTTTCTTTTATTGTGGCTTCACCCAAATCCTCTCCATGGGCCGCCGCAATAAAATGACCGGTGTTGCTGAGCAGTTCCAATACATCCTCCGCGACGAGTCCATGCACCTGAACTTTGGCATCGACGTTATCAACCAGATCAAACTGGAAAACCCACACCTGTGGACCGAGCAATTCCAAAAAGAAATTATCCAGATGGTACTTGAAGGCACCCAGCTGGAAATAGAATACGCCCGCGACTCCATGCCCAGAGGTGTACTGGGAATGAACGCATCCATGATGGAAGAGTACTTGCAGTTTATTGCTAACAGACGCCTGAATCAGCTGGGCTTACCTGAGCAATACAAAGGCGCGCAAAACCCGTTCCCATGGATGAGTGAGATTATGGATTTGCGTAAGGAGAAAAACTTTTTTGAGACTCGGGTTATTGAGTATCAGACTGGCGGAGCACTTTCTTGGGATTAAAAACTCTGGGTTTAACAACCCTGAGCCTAAGAGACTAGGGCTAACCCCCACATAGAAAAAACTGAAAAAGGGATATAAAGACACATCCCTTTTTCAGAAACACACAGGTTCACATAGCAACTACCCGCCCTATCAGCCACAAAGGAGGTGTCTGGTAAGTAGTGATAATAAAAACCCGATGTCGATTCAGAAACCCACCACTCCACTCAACCATACATAATTGATTGCGACTCCAGCCCTTAACTTACTCTTGACTTATTTATCACTGGCTCCGCCGTTACGGCACAGTAAAATTGCCATCCTGATAAGTCACCAGAAAGTTTTCCTGATCGGTATTTTTGATAACAGCTTTTGCGATGGCGGGGTTAAGTTTAAGCCTGACTAGCTGGGCAATATTTCTAGCGCCATATAAAGAGTTGTAATGTTGGGAAATCGCTTTCCTCGCGGTATCATCGAGCGCTACTTTAGCGTTTTTTTGGCTTAACCGAAGGTTTAGTTTGTTGATCTCCAGAGCTACGATATTGTCTATATAATCACGTTCTAGTGGTTTAAAAACAATAGTCCGCTCAATACGATTTAGAAATTCCGGATCAAAACTCGCCTTCAAAATAGGCTCAACAATATGCCAGGCTGTTTGTTGTTTTGACACATTAAAAGGCAGCCAGTGTCGCCATGTCTGGGCTTGCTGCTGCTGATGAGCCGCCAATTCTCTCGCACCAAGATTACTGGTCATAAAAATGATGGCGTTACTGAAATCAACTGTTTTTGTTCCGCCTGACAATTGTAGTACGCCAGTATCTAAGATATTGAGGATGCTACGAATAACTTCTTTGCTCGCTTTTTCAATTTCATCAAACAACACAATACCGGGTTTGCTGAAGCTACCTTCAATGGCTTCGGCGTTAAACAGGGTATGGCCTTCTTTGCTGCCAACATAACCCGGCGGGGCGCCAGTCAATGCTGCAGCATAATGTTCCTGCGCCAGGGTATTCATATCGATACGGCATATTTGATTAGCATCACCCAGCAACGCCTTGGCCAATACTCTGACCGTTTCGGTTTTTCCGACCCCGGTAGGTCCTGAAAAAAAGTTTACACTCAAAGGGCGGTTGCGGTCGGAAAAATCGGCTTTAAGCACATAGAGCATATCGCTCATGGCCTCAATCACAGCATCCTGCCCGATGATATGGTGTTTTAGCTCGTCGATTACGGTTTCTGGGTCAAAGGTAAAGCGAGAGCCGCGGGATGCTTTTGCATCAAAAATACTGCGAGCGTTGATCTCCTTATTTTTCGCTAAACGGTCATTCAAATAAGGCACAAGGGTGCTCCAATGGACAAGGGTTAACACTCAAAGGGCTTAGCGGTGCACGGCTTAAATTACACGGCTAAGCCAGGAGTCGATATTTAAGCTTCTTTTTCTTTACCTTCGTGAGGTAAGTTACCAACAGGGCACTCAGCAGTACCTATGGTTTTGCGGGTAAATTTCTCGACATCGTCGCGGGTTTTTTCCGCATCCAACACCCAGCTGCGATAAAAATCGAAAGGACAATCAGCCACGCCTCTATCACCATCACCAGAATTGTGAATGCCGGTATAACCGCGGTGGAGTAATTTAAATAAGTGATTTTGCGATTGGTCGTTGGCACGGGCATCACGTATTTGACTAACCGAGAGCTGAGCATACTGCACACCCATATCCTCTTCACCACATTCACCCAGAGTACGACCATCGAAACCAATAATAGAGGAGTGACCAAAATAGGAGTAAACGCCGTCAAAGCCGGTGGCGTTGGCAACAGCAACATAGGTGTTATTTGCCCATGCCATAGCTTTAGCCATCATGATTTGTTGCTCTTTAGCAGGGTACATATAACCCTGACAGCGAACAATTAATTCCGCTCCCTTCATCGCGCAATCTCGCCAAATTTCTGGATAGTTGCCGTCATCACAAATAATCAAACTTATCTTCATACCCTTGGGACCTTCGCTGACATAAGTGCGATCACCGGGATACCAGCCTTCTATAGGACACCATGGAATGCACTTGCGATATTTCTGTACAATTTCTCCTTCATTATTGATCAGCACCAATGTGTTATAGGGGGCTTTGTTGGGATGCTCTTCGTGGCGCTCTCCGGTCAAAGAAAACACCCCCCAAGTGTTAGCAGCTTTACAGGCAGCACTGAAAATAGCAGTTTCTTCACCAGGGATTGTTGCTGCGGTCGCCATCATCTCGTCATTGTCATACATAATACCCATGGTGCTGTATTCAGGAAATATCACCAAATCCATACCAGGCAGGCCAAGCTTCATACCTTTTATCATCTCGGCAATATTATTGGCGTTTTCTAACACTTCAGCTTTGCTGTGCAGCCGGGGCATCTTGTAATTGACAACAGCTACGCCGACAGTATCAGCACTGCTGGATATATCACCATGTCTCATAATTTGTCTCCAAAAGGGTAAAGGCTATGAAATAAAATTTAAAAACGAATCCATTAATAGATGCAGATGCAGGTTTTAGGCCAGATAGACGATCATCTAAAAACCTACGGTGTCACCGCCTTAAGATATGTAAAACGCAGGGGAAGCGGACGGTACAATGATGGCAAGCTTCTAAACCTGCAGCGGCCTATGACTCAAAATGATGCAAAAGATTAAAATATGCCGCTGCAAAGAACCGTTAGGGAGCAAGAAGGGCTAGCCGGGAATAACACGACAGGAATAACTAAAAAACTAAAAACGAAAACACTAAGTGGCAGACACTGTAAAACTCTGGAGAGTAAAGAAGAATTGCTTATTGGCTCACTGTTTTAACCATGCCAGCTCTCTACTGAACTGGCTACGACTTATTCTTCTACTCTAACTCTACCCATCCTTTAATCGGCTCTATATAGACAAACCTCGCCTGCAACGCGACCACTTCCCGCACATCGCCGTGGCTGGGCGGATCGTAGGACTCAAGACCCTCCAGTGCCAAATTGGTGGCCATTGGCGGTTTAATGTTTAGCTGCCTATGAATCGAATCCAAATGTAATTCCTGTTCATCCCAGACCATACCTTGACGCTCGACGGGCTTGTCAGCATGTTGATCAGCGAATACAAATACCGCAGAGGTTCCCGCCATTTTTTTATAGTGCATTGCCACCACCTCAGTTATCCATCCATTTGAAAGAGGGTACTGCCACTGTGAAAACCACACACTGATCTGAGTCAACGGTCCTAACTATAGACTGGCATATTTAAAATTATACTAGAACTTCCCCCACTGTAAGCCAGGCTGTCAGGAGTTAATACGATTTCGAAATAGAATACTTTTCCGTCATAGTGATCTTGTATCGATTATAGTGCCAAGCGCTAAAATGAGCGTTAGAATAAACGTTCAAGCAGAGACAAGGCTAGTCACACCGGGAGAATCAAGTGGGAATATTTGAGTGGTTAAACAACCAGTTGCTGAAAATGGAATGGCTGTTTTGGCTGGTTCGTGTTTTAGTTGAGGATGTACTAGGTTTGTCTATGGCCACCGCCACTGGAGCCAGCGTTCACTTTTTCATCTACGATGTTATTAAAATATTCATCTTGCTTGCCGTGCTTATTTTTACCGTGTCATGGGTGCAAAGCTACTTTCCACCTGAACGGACCAGAAAAATATTAGGCACAATGAAAGGCTTCAAAGCGAACCTGGCAGGCGCATTAATGGGCACCATTACTCCCTTTTGCTCATGCTCATCTATTCCTCTATTTATTGGCTTTACCAGTTCAGGCCTGCCACTTGGCGTAACCTTCTCATTTTTGATTTCTTCACCATTGGTTGATTTAGCATCGGTAATTCTATTAGCTAGTATTTTTAATTGGTCTATTGCTATCGCCTATGTGGTTGTGGGTTTAGTTCTCGCAGTCATTGGTGGCACTATTATTAGCAGGGCAAATATGACCCGCCATGTTGAATCCTTTGTATTACACAGCCCTGTACTTGATATTCCACAGGTCGAACTCACCCGAAAGGATCGTTTTGACTACTCAACAGCGCAGGTCGCTGATATTTTTAAGCGAGTTTGGCTGTATGTCTTGATTGGGGTAGGGATAGGTGCGGTCATACATAACTGGTTACCGGAGTCTTGGATTACGACGGTGCTTGGCCAAGATAATTGGTGGTCAGTGTTGGTTGCCACATTAATAGGAGTACCAATGTATGCCGACATCTTTGGGACTCTACCTATTGCTGAAGCACTAGTTGGAAAAGGCGTAGGACTTGGAACTGCATTGGCCTTTATGATGGCCGTCACGGCGTTATCACTACCTTCACTTATCATGCTTAAAAAGGTGATAAAAATGCCGCTGTTAGTGCTTTTTATCGGAATTGTCGTCTGTGGCATTGTTATCATAGGCCTTGTTTTTAATGCGTTTGCCTACTTACTAATCTAAAGAGGATCTTGACTATGAAAATAAAAATTTTGGGCTCAGGCTGCAGCAAATGTAAAGCCCTGACAGAAAACACCCAGGCAGCACTGACACACCTGGGATTAGAGGCAGAAATCATCAAAGTCACCGATTTCGCCGAAATAGCAGCCCATGGTGTCATGTCAACTCCGGCACTGGCGGTTGATGACAAAATTGTCTCTGTGGGGAAAGTGTTGCAAAGCTCAGAGATAGAAAAGTTACTGCGGTGATAATCACCATCACCACAGTTAGGTAGTTTTCCCTACACGGCTAAGTACATGAGCGAATTATATTAGGCACTGCAACCCATTAAGCTTGGTCTTGAATAAGCTCAACTGGCCAAGAGGGATTAAGCAATGTTAGTACTATCAAGAAGATTAGGGGAAACTTTAATCATCGGTGACAACGTCAAGGTAACTGTTTTAGGTATCAGTGGCAATCAAGTTCGTTTAGGTATTGCCGCACCTAAAGAAGTAAGCGTGCACCGTGAAGAAGTGTACAACCGTATTCAGGACGAGCAGGACAGCCCAGAGACTCTAGGAAATACTATTTGAAAACTTTCGAATAGCGTAATAAAAAAGGGCCAACTGATTAGTTGGCCCTTTTTAGTTTTTGCGGCTAGCACTAGGCGGTATTACAAATGCTGTACCTGACCTATCTCATATTCCACATCGCCACCTGGTGTACGCACAACGACAACGTCACCCTCTTCCTTACCCACTAACGCGCGAGCAATCGGTGAAGTCACTGAGATTTTACCAACACCTACATCAGCCTCATCCTCACCCACAATCGTGTAGGTAACTTCTGCATCGGTGTCACAATTAATAATCGTCACTGTAACACCAAAGATCACTTTGCCCGTATAGGGAATAGAAGTGACATCAATAACCACACTGTCAGCGAGCTTACCCTCGATTTCCTGGATACGGCCTTCGCAAAAACCCTGCTGCTCTCTGGCTGCATGGTATTCTGCATTTTCCTTTAAATCACCATGCGCACGTGCTTCAGCGATAGACTCAACAATACGCGGCCGATCTTTAGTTTTTAAACGAACAAGCTCTTCGCGTAATTTAATTTCACCCGCTTTAGTCATTGGTACCCGACTAATACTCATACTCCCTGCCTCCCGTGCTCGTCCTGCAGACGACGCACTACTTTCTCTGCCTTATTAATGCTGATTGCTTCGCAAACCGCTTCGGCACCAGCCAGTGTAGTTGTATAAAATACCTTGTGTTGTAAAGCTGTGCGTCTGATCGGTGCCGAATCAGCAATAGCACGGCGACCCTCCGTGGTATTAACAATTAACTTTATTTCACCATTTTTGAGACTATCTACGATGTGTGGACGCCCCTCAGCTACTTTATTCATTAAACTAACTTCAAGTCCTGCAGCCGTTAACACTTTATGCGTGCCGCGAGAGGCTGTTAAAGAGAATCCTTGAGCTGCTAATTTTTTGGCCACCTCTAACGCACCTGGCTTGTCAGCATCACGCACACTGATAAAGGCCTTACCCTTAGTCGGAATTATCTCACCAGCTCCCAACTGCGCTTTGCTAAAAGCTTCGGCAAAGGTTGCTCCCCACCCCATCACTTCACCAGTAGACTTCATTTCTGGCCCGAGTATTGGATCGACACCCTGAAACTTGTTAAACGGGAAAACCGCCTCTTTAACACTGAAAAATTTTGGAATGATCTCTTTGGTAAAGCCCTGCTCCGCAAGGCTAGTACCAGCCATGCAACGTGCAGCAACTTTTGCTAAAGAAACACCAATACATTTGGATACAAAGGGTACCGTTCTGGATGCACGCGGATTTACCTCAATTACATAAATTTCGCCATCCTGTTCGGCCAGCTGTACGTTCATCAAGCCACATACACCTAATTCAAGGGCCATTGCCTTGACCTGCTGGCGCATTTTATCTTGCTGCTCTGCCGTCAAAGAATATGGCGGTAAAGAGCACGCTGAATCTCCAGAGTGCACACCGGCCTGTTCAATATGCTGCATGATTGCACCGATGACCACTTCTTTGCCATCAGATACTGCATCTACATCTATCTCAACTGCAGCATTCAAAAAGTGATCAAGCAACACCGGCGATTCATTAGAAGCCTGTACCGCAGATTTCATATAATGCAGTAATTCTTCTTCACTATATACAACCTCCATCGCCCGACCACCCAAGACATAGGACGGACGTACAACTAGCGGATAACCAATAGCCTCTGCCGCGGCAACAGCCTCATCGGTTGAACGCACAGTAGTGTTAGGCGGCTGCTTTAATCCCAGCTTTTGAATCATCTGCTGGAAGCGCTCACGATCTTCAGCTCGATCGATCGCATCGGGCGTGGTACCAATAATAGGTACACCCGCCGCCTCAAGCGCACGAGCCAGCTTCAACGGTGTTTGACCGCCAAACTGTACAATCACCCCTTTAGGGTTTTCTTTGTGTACGATCTCTAACACATCTTCTAAGGTAACCGACTCAAAATATAAACGATCAGAGGTATCGTAATCGGTAGAAACCGTCTCTGGATTACAGTTAACCATAATGGTTTCATAACCGTCTTCACGCATCGCCAAGGCAGCGTGAACACAGCAGTAATCAAATTCAATCCCTTGACCAATGCGGTTAGGACCACCACCAATAACCATAATTTTATCTTTGTTGCTAACGTCCGCTTCGCACTCTTGCTCATAAGTGGAGTACATATAGGCGGTACTGGTAGAAAACTCAGCAGCACAGGTATCAACACGTTTATAAACTGGTCGAATATTTAAACCGTGGCGGTATTCACGCACACTTTGCTCAGTTACTTTGAGTAAGCTGGCCAAACGCTCATCAGAAAAACCTTTACGCTTAATTCTAAATAGCGCGTCGGCATCAATATCGTGTAATTTTTGCGTTTGTAGCTGCGCTTCGGTGTTAACCAAATCTTCAATTTGCACCAAGAACCAGCGATCTATTTTTGAAAACTCAAATACTTCATCAATGCTCATACCAGCACGGAATGCGTCAGCCACATACCAAATACGCTCAGGACCTGGGTTGATTAGCTCATTAATCAACCGGTCGCGAGAATCTTTGTGCTTCACATCAAGTTTGGATTCGAAGCCAGACGAACCGACTTCGAGCCCACGCAAAGCTTTTTGCATCGACTCCTGGAAGGTGCGACCAATTGCCATTACTTCACCCACTGATTTCATCTGGGTGTGTAGGTGCGTATCTGCCTCAGGAAACTTTTCAAAGGTAAAACGAGGGATTTTGGTAACCACGTAATCGATAGTCGGCTCAAACGATACTGGCGAGTTACCACCAGTAATTTCGTTTTGCAGCTCATCCAGGGTATAGCCAACCGCCAACTTGGCAGCAACGCGGGCAATAGGAAACCCAGTAGCCTTGGAAGCCAGCGCAGAGGAGCGACTAACCCGTGGGTTCATTTCAATGATAACCATACGACCCGTTTCCGGGCACTGACCAAACTGTACGTTTGAACCACCCGTTTCAACACCGATCTCACGCAGTACCGCCAGAGAAGCATTACGCATCAACTGGTATTCTTTATCCGTGAGCGTTTGTGCCGGTGCAACGGTAATCGAGTCGCCGGTATGCACACCCATCGGGTCAAAATTTTCAATCGAACAGATAATGATGCAGTTGTCGTTTTTGTCACGCACCACCTCCATTTCATATTCTTTCCAGCCAATCAGCGACTCGTCGATCAGCAGCTCATTAGTGGGCGACAGGTCCAGACCACGCTCGCAGATTTCAATAAATTCTTCGCGGTTGTAAGCGATACCACCACCGGAGCCACCCATGGTAAATGAAGGACGAATAATAGATGGGAAGCCCAGCTGACCCTGCACTTGTAAGGCTTCTTCCATGCTGTGGGCGATAGCCGAGCGCGGGGTTTCAAGGCCAATACGTTTCATCGCCTTATCAAATAAGTCGCGGTCTTCAGCTTTATCGATGGCTTCTTTGGTCGCGCCGATCATCTCAACGCCGTACTTTGCCAGTACGCCATGGTGATCCAGGTCTAACGCGCAGTTCAAAGCGGTCTGGCCACCCATAGTCGGCAACAGCGCATCAGGGCGCTCTTTTTCGATGATTTTCTCAACGGTGCGCCACTCTACTGGCTCTATATACGTCGCATCGGCCATAGCCGGGTCGGTCATGATAGTGGCTGGGTTGGAGTTCACCAGAATAACACGGTAACCCTCTTCTCTTAATGCTTTACACGCTTGCGCGCCAGAGTAGTCAAATTCACAGGCCTGACCAATAACGATGGGGCCTGCGCCGAGAATCAGTATAGAGTTTATGTCGGTTCTTTTTGGCATGGATAAATCGATCCGAAGGTTAGGCGTTGTGTGACAATACCACCGCAAGACTCGCTCACGGTATAACGAAGCTCTGGTAGCGGCTATTATCTGTCGAGAAATTCCCTACCGGGCACTTACCTTTCGAACAATAGCCGTTACCGTTTACTCACTCAAGCCTTATAGACCTTAATGAGTTCAATAAATTGATCAAACAGTGATCCGGCTTCCTGCGGGCCTGGGCTCGCTTCAGGATGTCCCTGGAAGCCAAAGGCTGGCTTATCAGTAAGGCGAATACCTTGCAACGAGCCATCGAATAACGACTTATGGGTCGCACAAACATTCGCTGGCAAGCTAGCCTCATCCGCAGCAAAACCATGGTTCTGGCTGGTGATCATCACTCGGCCAGTTTCAAGAATTTGTACTGGATGGTTAGCACCGTGGTGACCATGTTTCATTTTGATGGTTTTTGCGCCGGAGGCTAAAGCCAGCAGCTGGTGCCCCAGGCAAATACCAAAAATCGGGATTTCAGTTTGCAAAAATTGTTGGATCGCCGCTATTGCATAAGTACAAGGTTCTGGATCCCCAGGGCCGTTGGATAAAAAGATACCATCCGGGCTCATCGCCAACACATCAGCGGCAGGCGTTTCAGCGGGCACTACTGTCAGCTTACAGCCACGATCGACTAACATCCGCAGCATATTGCGCTTAACCCCATAATCGTAGACAACTACGTGGTACGCACACTCTTCATCGTTATATTGTTTGTAGCTTTCACCGGTGTACTTGTCACTAGGTAGCGACCAACTACCTTGCTGCCAGTTATAGGGCTCCTTAGTACAAACCACCTTGGCCAGATCTAAGCCTTGCAAACCACCAAACTCTCGGGCTAATTTTAGTGCCTCAGCCTCATCGATGGCGTCACCCGCCATAATGCAACCGGCTTGATTGCCTTTATCTCGCAGGAGACGCGTGAGTTGACGGGTATCGATTTCAGCGATACCAATAATATTGTGGCTAACTAGATAGTCTTGCAGGCTCTGCTGGTTGCGGAAGCTGCTGGCCAACAACGGCAGGTCGCGAATGACTATGCCTGCAGACCAAATTTCAGCCGCCTCTTCATCTTCGCTATTGGTACCGGTATTACCGATATGGGGGTACGTAAAAGTGATGATTTGCTTAGCGTAAGAGGGGTCGGTGATGATCTCCTGGTAACCCGTCATCGCCGTATTAAACACCACCTCACCGACCGAGTGTCCGGTGGCACCGATAGCAATTCCTTTAAAAATACTACCATCCTCTAGGGCCAATATGGCTGGTACAGTCAAGCAAACCTCCTATAAGAGTGGCGAAAAAAAGCTGGGGCGGAACCGGTGGAGCAGTATTTACAGGCCGTAAAAAAGCGAGATGAAGTAACAGCCTCATCTCGCTTAATAATTTCCCCTCTATATACCCGTAGCAGCTGTAATATTGGCCAATTCGGGTGGGGTTGCCGGGCTGCTGAACACCGGTGTAACTTGGCGGCAGATTGTACGCAAACATGCTGATGCTGTCCACCGAAAAAACGCCACCAAATAGCAGCATTTTGCAAATATCTTCACGCTATGCTGCGAGGTGTGCCCCCCGAATCGCACGTACTTAGGAGCATGTTAGTAACCGCAGGGAAGAGCCTGCCCCACCGGAGCCGCCCAGAACACTAAAACTCATCGAGCCGACAATCACAAAAACGAATTAAAATCACCCTGCCACGGCATCTTTAGCTTCAGTCAGCACCACTCGGCCCGACCCCAGCAGCAAACTGAGCCAAATATCAATGCAAACCTTGAGAAATGCGCGCTAAGGACGAGCAAATCGGTGCTTGCGCCGGTAAGGAAACACATCACCCACCACACCATTTTTGATTTGCCGCTGCAGACCAGACCAAAAATCCGCCTCATACAACTCAGGGTGTAATTCATCGAAAGCCTCCCTAGCGCTGCGATTACCAGAGAAAAACAGCCTAAACTCCTCAGGAAACACATCCAGCGGTGCCACATTATACCAAGGTTGCCCAGCCAACTCCTGCTCCTCGGTCATTGGTTGAGGCAAGGTGCGAAAGTTGCAATCCACCAGCGGGCAAATCTCGTCATAATCATAAAACACCACCCGGTTATGACGAGTAACACCGAAGTTTTTAAGCAGCATATCCCCAGGAAATATATTAGCCGCGGCCAGCTGTTTGATGGCGTTACCGTACTCATCCATCACATTGTAGGTTTGCTCCTGCGTAGCCTGTTTCAAATACAGGTTTAGCGGGTTCATCCGTCGCTCTACATAGACATGCTTTAAAATCAACGCATTGCCCTTGACCTCTAACAGCGAAGGGACTTCTTTTTCCAGCTCAGCTATCAACTCATCGGAAAAACGACGACGATCAAAGGCCAGATTATTAAACTCCTGCGTGTCTGCCATGCGCCCAGCCCGATCCCAGCGTTTTACTAATTTATATTTATCTTTAACCTCTTCCCGAGTCATGTCTTTAGGGGGCGTAAATCGATCCTTGATGACTTTGTATACATAATCGTAGGATGGCAGGGTAAACACCAGCATTACCATCCCCTTAATGCCCGGGGCGACAATATACTGATCGCTGGTTTTGGCAGTATTGGCCACAGTGCTTCGAAAGAAAACAGTTTTTCCGTGCTTACCAAAACCAATAGCACTGTACAGCTCAAACGGTTTTTTTTGTGGGATGATGGTTTGCAAAAACTCAACAATTTGTGACGGCACCGAAGCATCCACCATAAAATAACTGCGCGTAAAGCTGAACAGCTTACTGACATCGTCCGGGGAAAAAAGCACCGTATCCACGTACACCGCACCTTTTTCATTATTTAAAAAAGGAAAAACAAAAGGCAGCACAGCGTCATCAACAACAATACGCCCAACGAGATACGCCGCCTTATTACGATAAAACAGAGAGCTTAATATCTGTGCTGTTACTTGCTCACCGCGCTGTATACGCGCACCGAGCACGGCCTCCATCCGCCCCACTACACGACTAACATCCCGATCAAAATCTTCAAAGGGAATATTAAACCGCGTATCTTTAAAGATGCTTCTCACCGTCGAGGCCATATCCATGGCAACCGGATACTCGATAAAAATAACTTCGTCATTCAAACCTTTGGGCAACAGATCTGGCGTTTCTATAAAAGCATGGGCATCGCGAATTTTTTCATGCTCAAACACATAGCAATATACCGAATTAAAAAATGTTTGTGCTATCTCATAATTACTGTGCGCCTCGACCAACTGTGCATATTCTACTTTTGCCGCACGCCACAATACGCGATCGCCCAACAAACCACCCACCACATCTTCAGCCAGGCTGGCAACATGCGCTACTTTTTTTTTGTACATATCCAAACGCTTACCCATGGCTGCATGCACCAGCAACCAATCCGCGGATTCAAAACGGGCCTGAGCAGCCAAAGTGGTATTTTGAAAGTCACCAAAAAAGGCATCAAAGCCATTCAAAATAACTTTAGCTAATCGCTGTGAATTACTCATCCCCATTTAGCACACGCCTTTTTTGCAATAACTTTGGATAGAGGACCCACCCTAACACCCATCACCCTTTAAAAATATCAGCCAATAATGGCAGCACCTCAGGCTGATTAAGGTGAAACATCATTGTCCCCACATGACCTTTGTCACCCGCCTCTTTCCACGCCTCGGCACGATCACGAATTCTGTCGGCAGGCCCCACCAGAGCAACTGCGTCAACAAGATCATCGGGGACAGCGGCAACCGCAGCGACTTTATCACCGGCCAAGTATAAGTTCTGAATACGCTCCGCCTGCTCGCCATAACCCAACGAAGTCGCATAACTGGTATAAAAGTTTTTACCCTTTGCGCCCATACCGCCAATATACAACGCCATATTCTGCTTGATTGGTAAGCGACACGCATCAAGGTCATCCCCCATCACCACCGCCACGCCGGGAGCAACATCAAAATCTTTTAAGGATTTACCGTTGCCAGCCTTGGCAAAACCTTTATTCAAATGCGGCTCAAGCGCGGTAAACTTTTCAGGTGGCATCCAAATCGGAAACACTCCGTCGGCGACCTCGGCAGCACAAGCCAGCCCTGCTGGCGTTATCGAGGCGGTATAAATAGGAATAGACGTATCTGCCGCCATAATCGATTTAAGCGGCTTACCCAAGCCGGTAGTACCTGGCCCATAATTGGGTATTTGATAAATCTTGCCGTCAAACTCAACAGCCGCTTCACGCGCCATGATGGCGCGCATGATTTGAATATATTCGCGGGTGCGAGTAATCGGCTTATCATAAGCCACTCCGTGCCAACCCTCTACAACCTGTGGCCCTGAAGCCCCCAAGCCTGCAATAAAACGCTGCTGGGATAACTGCGACAACGTCATCGCGGTCATCGCCGTCATCGCCGGAGTACGCGCTGGCATTTGCATAATGCAAGTACCCACTTTAATTGTTTTTGTCTGCGCTAAAATCCAAGTCGCCGCCGACACCGCATCCGAGCCATAGGCCTCAGACGTCCACACCGAGTCATAACCCAGAGCCTCTGCCTGCCGCACCAAATCAATGGGTAAGTTAATATGCTTGCCCGAGTAGCCGAGTATAATGCCTAATTTAATCATGATGATATCCTTTTATTTTTATGGCCAATTATTTTACCTATCGACCGGTTAATTGATTGATTCAGCGGGTTTCCACAATGCTTGTTCTGCAATGATAACACCACTGCCATCGGCATAAATATACTGCCCAGGCTTGACACAAATCCCTGCCACCTCTATTGCCACATTAACTTGCCCCGCACCACGCTTTTCTGTTTTACGAGGAATAGCACCCAAAGCGACCACACCTATCGACATCAAAGCGATTTCTTCAACATCGCGCAAATAACCGTAGAGGACAATACCCCCCCAATTATTCTCCATCGCCATAGTAGCCAGCTTATCACCCAACAATGAACGCCTGGGTGAAGCACCTCCATCAATGACCAGAATCCGCCCCTTGCCTTCTGCTCTAAGCATTTCACCCACTTTAGAGTTATCTTCAAAGCACTTAACTGTGACCACCTCTCCACCAAATTGGCGCACTCCGCCAAAATGACTAAAAACAGGTTCGGCTACCTGTACCAGATCGCCATATTCATCACATAAATCAGGTGTTGAAATATTCATACAAACCGCCTGGATAAAAAATTAATTAAAACAAACAATCGAAATTGAACAACAGCCACGACAATTAAACAAGCCCTAAAGAACCAGCGCCAACGACTATTGCGCTCACTGCGCAATACAGCAAAAGAGATGATCAAGGAGGCAGCCACTAAAGCGATAATCCACCATCAAAAAAGGCGGCCGAAGCCGCCTGCAAATACCGGGAAGGTATTCAAACTTTTAATCACTCAAAGCATTAACCAAACTGGTTCATGGTGTTATCTTCGCCAGAGGCTTTCAACGCCTGCTCACCGGAGAAATACTCTTTGTGATCATCACCCATATTTGAACCAGCCATGTCCTGGTGCTTAACACAGGCCAAACCTTGGCGAATTTCTTTACGCTGTACTCCGGCAACATAAGCCAGCATACCCTCTTCACCAAAATAACCTTTAGCTAGATTATCGGTAGACAACGCTGCCGTATGGTAAGTTGGCAGTGTAATCAAGTGATGGAAAATACCTGCCTCACGTGCTGCATCAGCTTGGAACGTGCGAATACGGTTGTCTGCTTCGATCGACAACGGAGTTTCATCATAATCAACACTCATCAGACCGTCGCGGTTGTAAGCAGTAACATCTTTACCTGCAGCCGCCCAATCATCAAATACTTGCTGACGAAAGTTCAGCGTCCAGTTGAAGGAAGGTGAGTTGTTATAAACCAACTTAGCATTTGGAACCGCCTTGCGGATCTCATCAACCATCGCTCCAATCTGACCAACATGGGGCTTTTCAGTTTCGATCCACAACAGGTCGGCACCGTTTTGCAAGCTGGTAATACAATCCAACACGCAACGCTCTTCACCCGTACCGGCTTTAAACTTGTACAAACCGTTAGGCAAACGCACTGGCTTAACTAACTTACCGTCTTGCTTGATTACCACATCACCTTCATTAACATCATCGGCACTATTAACAGGAGTGATTTCTAAAAACGCGTTATATTTATGCGCCAAATCGCCAGCTGATGTCGATACCGGGATTTTCTGAGTCAGGCCAGCACCCAAAGAATCGGTGCGCGCAACGATAACGCCATCATCCACACCCAGCTCTAAAAATGCGTAACGAACTGCATTGATTTTAGCGAGGAAATCTTCATGCGGAACGGTTACCTTGCCATCCTGGTGACCACACTGCTTGGCATCAGATACCTGGTTTTCAATTTGAATACAGCAAGCACCCGCCTCAATCATTTGTTTCGCCAATAGATAGGTAGCCTCTTCGTTACCAAACCCAGCATCAATATCGGCAATAATAGGAACAATATGTGTCTCATAGTTATCTATTGCATCTTGCACTGCCTTGGCAGCTACTTCGTCACTATTGGCGCGGGCATCATCTAACTCATGAAATAAATGACCCAGCTCACGGGCATCCGCTTGACGCAAGAAGGTGTACAACTCTTCGATCAAAGCAGAAACAGAAGTTTTTTCATGCATCGATTGATCAGGTAAAGGACCAAACTCAGAGCGCAACGCGGCAACCATCCAACCAGAAAGATACAAGTAACGTTTATCGGTAGTGCCATGGTGTTTTTTGATTGCCAGCATTTTTTGCTGACCAATAAAACCATGCCAACAACCCAGCGATTGAGTGTACTGAGCACTGTCTGCATCGTAGTCAGCCATATCTTTACGCATAATGGCTGCGGTGTACTTGGCGATATCAATACCGGTTTTAAAACGGTTCTGAGCGCGCATTCGAGCGGCTGACTCAGGATTGATCGCATTCCAAGTACCACCCTGTTGTTGGCGAAGGGTGGCTACGGCGTCGATATCCTTACTATAATTTGACATGGTAAATCCTCTAAAGGGCAGAACAGTGATTTGATGAACACAGCTTATGCCCCTCAGGATAATTTATGAAGTTTATAGTTTTTATTTTCGGCATTCATTGCATGAATGTAGGGTTTGGTAATCACACTAATATGCCGCCACAACCGCACTACCCCCTCCAGCAAGCCTATTCGGGTAGCAGTTATAATTAGTTATAGCAAAAACTGGAAAACCACACTGAATCACGATAATTTATACTTTTTTAAAATGGCATTTATTCAATGAATATATCGCGCGTTGACCTCAACCTGCTTGTGTACTTAGACGTACTCCTGCGAGAAAAAAACGTCACCAAGGCTGCTGATCAGCTGGGCATCACTCAACCTGCAATGAGTAATAGCCTGCGCCGCCTGAGAGATTTGTTCAATGATCCGCTACTCATTCGCACCAGCCAAGGCATGACTCCGACCGAGCGGGCACTGGAGCTAGCCCCGCAGATTCGTGAAATTTTATCCGGCGTTGAAAAAGCCATACAGCCTTCCGCCGAGTTTGACGTAGCTGAAAGTGACCGGGTATTCCGCATTATGGCCAGCGACTATGCCGAATCCACCATGCTGCCAGGCCTGCTCACCGCCATACGCCACATCGCCCCACACATTCGTCTCGATATCCTCACCCCCAGTGATGTAACTTTTCAGGATGTAGAGAAAGGTAAGATCGACATGGCCATCAACCGCTTTGACTATCTGCCACAATCCTTTCATCAAATGAATGTGTGGCGAGACAACTTCACGTGCTTGATGAGTAACGACAACCCTATTTTGGAAGACTTCACCCTCGACAGCTACTTGGCAGCCCAGCATATCTGGGTCAGCAAAACCGGCATGGGGGTTGGCGTAGGCATGACCCCCGGCGACACTCAACGCCTCGGCTGGGTAGACGAAGCGCTGGCCGACATCGACAAAGCGCGCCATATCCGCGTATTTACTCGGCACTATCAAGTAGCCGCACTGTTAGCAGAGCAGCCAGATTTAATCGCCACTCTACCCCGACAAGCAGCACTCCTGCATACCCGCCACGGCAACCTCACGATCAAGCCACCGCCTTTTCCCATCGTGCCTATAGAGTTGAAAATAGCCTGGAGCCCATTACTGCACCACAACCCCGGTCACACCTGGATGCGCCGATTAATCGTAGAGGTCGCCCAAGACATTATGGCAAAAACCAAAAGCGGCCACTGACCGCCATTCACAACATGAATACTCAAAATGAAAGCTATAACCTAGCAAAATCCAAGGGGTGATTGTAAGATTCTTGGCACTATTGTCTATCCATAGCTTATGTCACCGAACGCAAAGGATTAAACCATGACTCAGCGTATCCAGCAGGGCGGCCTGCAGATTGCAGAACAACTCTACCATTTCATTAATGATGAGGTCGCCCCCGGCACTGGGATAGAACCCGCCGCATTTTGGCAATCGCTAGAACAAATATTGGACGATCTTGCCCCCAAAAACCGCGCCTTACTGGCGAAACGCGATCAGCTACAAGCCGCTATTGATAACTGGCACCGCGAGCATCAAGGCCCGCACAACCCCGTCGCTTATAAACAATTTTTAACTGAAATTGGCTATTTAGTGCCCGCAGGCGATGATTTTGATATCAGTACCGCTAGTGTAGAGCCAGAGATAGCCCTACAGGCTGGCCCGCAGCTCGTCGTACCCATCATGAATGCGCGCTTTGCGCTCAACGCCGCCAATGCGCGCTGGGGCAGTCTGTACGATGCACTCTACGGCACCGATGTTATCAGCGAAGAAAACGGCGCTGAAAAAACTGCCGCCTACAACCCGGTTCGGGGCGACAAGGTAATCAACTATGGCCGCGAGTTTTTGGACAGCGCCACCCCCTTGACCCAAGGCTCACACCATAGCGCCAGCCAATACAGCGTGAAAGACCAGCAATTAGTCATCACCCTCACCGATGGCAGCACCACATCACTCGCAGATCGTAGCCAGTTTGCCGGTTTCTGCGGCGACGCCGCGACACCTACTGCCATCTTGCTCAAACACAACCACTTACACATCGAAATTCAGATCGATCGCAACCATCATATCGGCCAAGGTGATAGCGCAGGGGTAAAAGACATTGTGCTCGAGGCGGCCCTCACCACTATTATGGATTGTGAAGACTCCGTCGCCGCTGTCGATGCCGAAGATAAAGCCCTTGCCTACCGCAATTGGCTAGGTTTAATGAAAGGCGATTTAACCGAATCTTTAGAAAAAGGCGGTAAAACGATTATCCGCAGTATGAATCCGGATCGTAACTACACCGCCGCCGATGGCAGCAGCTTTAGCCTCAAAGGCCGCAGCATGTTGTTTGTCCGCAACGTTGGCCACCTGATGACCAATTCGGCTATTCTAGATAAAGACGGCAACGAAATACCCGAAGGCATTCTTGACGGTATAGTGACATCCTTTGCCGCCATCCACGACCTGAAAGGCAGCAATCCATTTAAAAACTCCACTGCGGCCAGCATCAATATCGTCAAGCCTAAAATGCACGGCCCTGAAGAAGTCGCCTTTACCAATGAGCTTTTTGGCCGTATTGAACAAGCGTTAAAACTGCCTCGCAATACACTTAAAGTCGGCATTATGGACGAAGAGCGACGCACCTCTGTCAATCTGAAAGAATGCATCCGCGCCGCCAAAGAACGTGTGGTTTTTATCAATACCGGTTTTCTTGATCGGACCGGCGATGAGATTCATACCAGCATGGAAGCAGGTGCCTTTGCCCCCAAAGCACAGCTTAAAACCATGACGTGGATCGGTGCTTACGAAGATCAAAACGTTGATATAGGCCTGGCCTGCGGCTTACAAGGTAAAGCACAAATTGGCAAGGGCATGTGGCCAGAACCCGACAACATGGCAAAAATGATGGCTGCCAAAATTGCCCACCCTAAAGCTGGCGCTAATACGGCCTGGGTACCCTCACCAACCGCTGCAACCTTACACGCGCTGCACTACCACCAAGTTGATGTACCCAGCCAGCAGGAGCACATTAAGCACCGGCTTCGAGCTAGTGTAGACGATATTCTAACGATTCCCCTGCTGGGCGAGCAGCAGCTCAGCGCCCAAGAGATACAAAATGAACTGGACAACAACACCCAGGGAATCCTCGGCTATGTAGTCCGCTGGATTGACCAAGGGGTAGGTTGCTCTAAAGTACCCGACATCAACAACGTAGGCTTAATGGAAGATCGCGCTACCCTGCGGATCGCCAGCCAGCATATTGCCAACTGGTTGCGCCACGGTATCTGTAGCAAAGAGCAAGTACAGGAAACGTTACAGCGCATGGCTGCCATTGTTGACCAACAGAATGCAGGCGACCCCGCCTACCATAATATGGCTCCCGGCTTTGATGGCATTGCCTTTCAAGCTGCCTGCGAGCTAATTTTTGAAGGCGACAAACAGCCCAACGGTTATACCGAGCCAGTATTACATCGCAAACGACTGGCGTTAAAAGCTCAAGGATAAGCCTTCAACTGCACAGAAAAACCACTCATTTGATTACAGCATTGCTGCCAAATGGGTGGTTTAATCACATTAACCCACTCTCAAAGTGGCATTTAATTTAACAAATCCCATCCTAAGTATTTATTCACCTCACAAATACCATTAAGCTTGCCGACTTTTTTCGCTCGGCTCTCCCCTCTGCCCAATAACAACGCGACACTTTAGGATTAAGGGTTTCCATGAAACTGCAATGGCTAGGCATCCAAAGCGCCCCAAGCTCTGACGAACAAGTCATCGCAACTATCGGCGGTATCATCAGCATTATCGCGGTAATGGCAGTTAGCTATCTATTGCTAGGCACTGAGGGCACCATTGCAATTGTGCCATCCATGGGCGCATCAACAGTTTTACTGTTTGCCGTCCCCCACGGTACCTTGTCGCAACCCTGGGCCCTTATTGCCGGTAATCTATGCTCCGCAGCTGTCGGCGTAAGTTGCGCCTTATTAATCCCCAACACCATCATTGCCGCAGGCACTGCAGTTGGTTTAGCCATTGGTGCCATGCATCTTTGCCGCTGTATTCACCCACCCGGCGGGGCCACGGCACTGGTAGCCGTTGTCGGTGGTGACAGCATTCAGCAGCTAGGTTACAGCTACTTATTAATGCCTGTATTGGTCAACTGTTTCATTATTCTTATCGTGGCACTCATTTTTAATAACTGCTTTGCCTGGCGACGCTACCCCCTTTCAACCATGCACTACCACCCACACCCTCCTATAGGCCAAGCAACGCCCCTACCTATTGAGTCGATACAATATGGCCTACGAGAAATCGGTGGGGTAGTAGATGTCGCCCCGGAGGAGCTAGAACAGATATTCCTCGCCGCACAGCGCCATCAACAGCAACGTACCGCACAATTACTAGACGTTGAATTAGGCGGGGTTTATAGCAACAACCGCCCAGGTAATGCATGGGCGGTGCGCCAAGTAATCGACTATGCCTCCCACCCCGACCCCAGCAAGGCACTGATTATTTACAAGGTATTACAAGGCGCGCAAAAAAACTCCACCGACAGCTGCACCCGCGAAGAATTTGCAAAATGGGCAAAGCAACGGGTGCGCCCCGCAGCTAAACTGCCTGACTCTAAATAAGCAGCCTCTCAGCAACTACAGGAGCCCGCCCTAAACAATAAACGGCGGGCGACTATCAGCCATTAATTGATTCAAACTCTGCTGCGCTTGCTTGGGCTTGCTTAAATCCTGCACCTCTAGCATCTCACACTCATCCCCCACCATTTGCTCGATAGTGACGGGGTAATGTCGACAATCCTCCGGACGATCAAGATAAATATCACAACTGTATCGGTTTTTATTAGGCTCTTTACGCAACCACGGACACAGCGCTAATCGTTGCTTACTACTCGGATCAAACCAGATCTCGCCATCGCGCACATAGTCATGAATCTCGGGGTTAAACAACTCCCAACCTTCGATATCAGCTAGCGATGCCGACAAATCACCATCGCTGTATTTAATGCAGCACTTGCCGCAGGAATTGCACGCCTTCAAAGCTCAGCTCCACCTATATGTGTTCAATCTATAACCGCACTTTACCCAAGCAGAACAAGTTTGCAAAAACCTAACCCCAGCCTGGCCATAAAATGCGTATAATCACGCTATTCAGCCGCCTTGACCGGCCATTTTTAATTTCAACAACCAAGCCAGATTATGACTAAAAACTACGCCTGTATTGGCCTATTCAACCCCAAAACCCCCGAGAATGTTGGCTCAGTGATGCGCGCCGCTGGCTGCTACGGTGTCAGCTCAGTTTTCTATACGGGCAGGCGCTACGATATCGCCCAGTCATTTTGTACCGACACACAAAAAGTGTACGAAGAAATCCCCCTCATCGGTGTCGAAGATCTAAAAACCATTATTCCTTATGGCTGCGTACCCATCGCCGTCGACCTGATCGAAGGGGCAACGCCGTTACCGGACTTTAAACATCCACCACGCGCATTTTACATCTTTGGCCCCGAAGACGGCACGCTTAAAAAAAGCATCACCAAATTTTGCAGCGAGACCATCTACGTACCTACCAAAGGTAGTATGAACCTCGCCGCCGCCGTTAATGTTATTCTTTACGATCGTATGGCTAAAGGCGATAACTATGCTTTTCACCACAAACTGCCTGTTGCCTCAACACCAGAACCAGCCCGGCAGCCATCAACCACACCATCACAATTGTCACCCAGCGAGCTATCAGCATGAGTAATAACCCCGAAGTAACCATGTCACCCCTTTGCCAGGAAATCGAGAGCAATGGTCACACTGTTAGCGTTAACATCTACAGCGATGGTAAAGGCCAATGGATTTTGGACGTGGTCGATACAGACAACAACTCCACCGTATGGGAAGACCCGTTCAAAACTGATCAGCAAGCACTGGATGAAGTGCTCGACACCATTAAGCAAGAAGGTATTGAGTGCTTAATCGGGCAGGTATATACCCTCGACGAATAACCCCACCGCAGTTTCGACAGCAAACGCCTTCTTCACCGCTGATCGAAGTATATGCTCAAGGGATTGGGCAAACTTAAAACAGACAGCGACTGTGCAAGCTGATGCGTTGACCTGTCAACGGATGATCAAAGGATAAATCGCTAGCATGTAACAGCAAGCGCGACGCCTGATGCTGCGATCCACGCGCATGATAAAGATCGCAGCCCAATATCGGGTGGCCAAACTCACGACTATGTATGCGCAGTTGATGTGTTCTTCCGGTAATAGGCTCAAACGCCACCCGACTATTGTCACCTTCATATTGCAACAGCTGGTAGCGACTCTGCGCTGATTTACCACTTGATGAGCAGATTTTTTGATAAGGAAAATTGTCTTTATCCTTGGCAATGGGGAAATCGATCACCCCTTGCTGAGCACTGATGCGCCCCTGCAAAATGGCAATATAGGTTTTCGCCACCGTGCGCGCCTGAAACTGTGCGCAAAGTTGAGCATTCACACCTTTACTCAAAGCCAATAGCAATAGACCAGACGTACCAAAATCCAGCCGATGCACCATTAATGCCGCAGGGTGACTCTGCCGAATCCGATAATGTACAGAATCTTTATTGGCAGGGTTCTTCCCCGACAAACTCAGCAGCCCGCTAGGCTTGTTAATCACCAGCAGCTGCGCATCTTCGTAAATGATGTCAATCTGTTCATGGCAAGGAGGCGCAATAAAATCATCACCCATATTGCTGATAGTTGTGCTCAACGCTTTACCCTTGGCAGCTCAATTAAGCCCGCAGCTTAGAGGATTTAAACCATGAAGTCTCGCTCGACAACTAAGCATCATTAACGACGGTCACTGCACTGATCTAGCCATGGTGGCATGCTTGTAACCAGTGGTGGAAATTTTCTTTGAATCTTGATCCACCAAGTCTACCTGCCAAATCAATAAGTCAAAAAGAACCAATCATCACCTTGGCCACCGTCTCAAAAAAGTCATACCGCATCTGTACCCTGTAGCTACCCAAGGGCAGGCACTGGTGCGGCAGTGCTGAAATTGACTACTAATCCGTTGCAGCACAGATAAGATTTGACAGATAGTTGCTTGCTCATAGAAATATGTTGCTCCTATGACATATCTGCGTATAGCTTTAGGTAGAACTTTACAACAGGTTGATTTTTTTTAGTATTTAGCTTAAATGCAGGGGTTATGTACGCTCTTAAACCTACCTTTGGTATATGTTGTAGGGGCAATGGAATAAACTGTTAAAATTTCGAACCTTTATAAAATCGTGGCATCTTAAACCTCGTGTCACAACGCAAGTATTCGGCATCAGGGATTGTGCTAATTTTCACATATTCGTTTGTTCGCTCTGGTGCTAGCCAGCTCACTCTTTTCCATTAGTGAGTTTGGTGCGCTGTAATTTTAACACGCAACCACATCCTACTTTGTAACGCAAGCAAGCCAAGGATTAACTGGGAAAATCAATCTATACCCCCCAAAAAAACGAATTAAAATATATAAAAGGAAATAACTTATGCCACTGAGCGCAATAGTAAAAACGGAAGTTAGTGAAAATATTGAAAAATACGAAGGGCGAATCCCGCATTTATATTTGGACACAGTCGGCAAGGTCACTGTCGGCATAGGCCATATGCTGCCAAACAAAGCGGCAATTAGCGCTGTTACAATGTACAAAAAAGGGGCAAACAACCTGCTTGTATTAGCGACTACCACCGAAAAATATGCCGAATACGATTCGATAAAGAAACGCCCCTTTGGCAGAAGTTACGGAGCTGCCTCTTTTAACAAATACACCACATTGATAATGGAAGACGCAGATATCGATGCACAGCGTGACGAACATATACTCTCATTTTACAAAGAACTTACAGACTATTACACAACCGCTAACGGCTTCACTACAGCCTTTGATACCATGCCCATCGATATACAAAAGGCCTTGTTTGATATGGTGTTCAACCTAGGCATTACCAAACTCAAAAAACAATACGTCAAACTCAATGGATTTATTAAATCAGAAAAATGGGATGACGCTGCCAAGCAAAGTAATCGTGTCGGTATTTCACCGACAAGAAATAAATATGTATTTGACCTCTTTAAAGCCGCACACAACAAAAATACCAAAGCACTATAAGGAGATGATCATGAAACCAAAAACTTTGCTCTGCACTCCCTTTATTGCATCACTTTTCGGCTTGTGCGCGTGCCAAGTTACAAACATAAAACCAAAGGAAGAAAACCAGGAGCCGCGCTGGTATAACGTAAATAATTTTGAAAACCTTGATTCTATGGGAGGCAGTTATTACGACTTAGAGTTTGATGCTACCTATTCAGGTACTGATGGCGAGATGGTTAAAGTTAAAAACTGTTTAGAGGTATCGTCCTTGGGCGATGGGAAAATTTCTGAAAGAGAGTTTGCACGCTGGGATTTACTTAAAACTGACTGCGAGGCTGCAATGAGATTTTATAATGCACCGAAAACTGCTGTTAGTTACTGGCCGTCTATATTCGATTTATCACTGCTCAAAATGCTCCCTTCTACATCTATCCCTTACCTAGGGGGCCAAGGCTTAGATAACCGCACAGGGAATTTGGCCAAGCATGAATCAAACCTGACCTTGATAGAATCAGGCAATCATAGTGTTAAAGTTTCTTATGATGAAATGGTAGTAAATTATGTAGAGGTGGCACGAGGAGACTTCAATCGTGATGGCTATCAAGATTTATTTGTACGCATGGACTGGTATATTGAGGGCACCTTTGGTGATGGTAACGATTGGGTGGTATTCACCAAGATATCTCCCACTGCCGCACCAATGATGTTGTGGCGAAAATAGCATACAACACAGCAATACTTGTTTTTTAAACTCAGTCCAGCCTAGTTAACAAATATTGCCAATTTTTTATTAGAGCAGAGCCTGTAACTTTAACTCTGGCTATTGACCTCAGCCACAAAGGCCTCGGCTGTTGGACTATTATGAAAGTAACGCTCCAGCAGTCGCCCGCCTTCAAAAGTGTAGGTTTCTATACTAGGGACAAAGCTTCCTGGCTGTGCAAGGCGGTTATTTTTTACGTAACAAGCCACTTCATTACCATTAATCAGCACGTCCACCAGCTCAATGGCGATGTGACCGCCCCAGTCTGCACACATTTTACGCAGAGCTTTATAGCTGTCGTTGATTTTTGGTGCCCCCACAAACTCAAAGACAATGCCCTCCGGCGCTATTTTTCGATAAAGATCCTCCAATTCATCGGTTTTCGCCTCGTTCCACAACTCAACTTTTTTAGTAAGGAATGCACGAATAGTCGCTTCATCAAGATTGCTCATTGTATCTCCAGTAGGCCGTCAAAAGACGGCGATAATATATTGCAATAACAACATCCTAGGAGGATGTTTGTTACGCAATCGTTTTGATATTTATCTAGTTGCGCGGGTTGATAACCTGTAAATCCATATTGGTAAGATACGCAGACTGCCCACAGCCTTGAAGAATAAAATTTTGTCGTTGTAGCCAGCGATGAAAATATCTTACCAACTGTCGATCTTGTTGATCACTTGCTGTTTTAATAAAATCTGTCAGGGCTATCTCAGCCTGTTCAAGGCTGTCGAACGGCCTGCCCACTATCTTCGAGATATCTTCGAGGGTGGCCATCATAATCGAGCGCCCGTAACGATTACTGCGTTCCATAAAACGAGCCAAAGATAGTGTTTTACTTTGTTCATAGTGCTGATTCTCATCACCCGCGGGCATAGAATCAATAGCCGCCACTAAATGATTGCCCGCAGCTGTAAATGTTAACGGCAAGGGCTCTGGTAACGCCACGCCACCTAACTCAACCCCCATCACTTCGGCAATAGCTGTGATTGCCCAGCGACTGGTGCCCACACTAAAACTGAGATAAGCCACATAATCGTCGTCAACACCTGGAGAAAAGGCTAAAGGCCACAACAAAAATCCATTAACAGCACAAAAGCCAGCCGTATGGTATTCAACACTGTGATGATCGATGGTATCACCGGTTAATGCCTCATACTGATCTATTAATGTATTAATATCGCCTAGTGGTTCAGTGCTATCACGCAAGCGCATCCCTGAAAACTCTGCCAATGGGTCACCAATGTAACCTACTTCAAAATCAATCAAGCCAGTCAACTTATCTCCATCAAATAAAAACTGACCAGAATCTGCTGTAACAAAGGCAGAGCGTTGGCGATGTTTAGGGGCATTATTCTTCACCCAGCGCCATATAAATTCCATCAAAGGAAAATGCCTGTCAGACATTCGCTGCCGATAAATTTTTTCGCATTGTTGATAAAGATTAAGTGCAACTTTTTGCGGCGAAGCCGGAGGCTGCAAACCAATCGAGGCAAACGCTTCAATGGGAATACGATGAATATCTGCCAGCACACTCACATATTGTTTCCGCACGGCTTGGCGAGCAACATCACTATCTGCTGTGGCTAAATTAATCTTCCCGGGGATAACATCCATCACAATGGCAACTGGATCATCAAGCATGCCATAGACATGCGGTACGGGAATACCATGCCGTTCGAGAACATCATGAATTTTAGCTTCTTGCTCTAGGCTTAGCGGGCCAACATAGTTCTGACCTTTTTCAGCGCGAACGTTGATACTGGTTAAGATTCCTTTTATTTTTATCGTCACATCCCACGAAGGACGCCAACGAGCTTGCCGCTTACACTCAACAATAAAGCTATCCGGAAATAGTTTCGCCAACCCCGCTTTAACTTTTATATCAAGTGAATCAGTAGCTAAATAATCGTCCATAGAAATATATTCTTTAAAATAGGAGAGTTAAATAATACAGTTATATAGATCCTATTATTTAAACAAGGTGCGAACACCTTCCGGCAAACCAATAATAGCGCCCTCACCTTGCTGGCGAACAATGTTGGCAAGATCCATATATTCTCTCCAGGAAATAATTTGATCCTTATCATTAAAATCAAATACCGCCATCACTGGAATATCGATCCAGCCACTTGCAGTTTTGGCCCCATCAACACGCTCGGTAAACACACTATTATCTGATGAACCTATACGCAATATAGTGCTACGATTGGATTCATACATCGCCATCATAGCTTGTATTTCACTACGAATAGCCGCCTTACCTTTTATTGCCGGTGTAGTAGGAACAATCATGATATATTCGGCATCTTCGGCAATGTCAGCCATGGTATTATCAAGATCTTCTGGCCACCCGGTAGCTACCGTCGCAATTAATTTTTCAATAATTTGTTCTTGATATTTCGACATAGTACACGCCTCAGGTTTTTAATGACTTTATAGTAAAGACTCACCCTGGAAGTTGGCAACCACTGGTACTATTGTCGAGAAGCAATCAAGCATTGCTCAATGTTGTTTTAGACATAAACCCACTTAAGTATAGGTCAGCCCACCTTGCTCTCGAAATTGCTGCGGCGTCAACTGCACCGCCTTACGAAAAGCAGCAGTAAATGCCGCTGCATTTTGAAAGCCGCTGAGATACGCAACTTCTTTAATTAATAAATGGCGGTCGAGCAATAAGGCTTTCGCTTTATTAATTCTCGAATCAGCAATAAATTGCCTCAAGGTTTTACCCGTAGTATTTTTAAAGCTGACTGAAAGCTGCCGTGGCGGCAAATCACAAGCTAACGCCAAAGTGCTAAGCGATGGTCCCGCGCCTGTAGACGACTCTATCATATCGCTTAGGGTATCAATTTGAGCCGCACTTAAACACGCATCACTGACCGCTTCATTAGTACCTAACTCAGGAAACTGGCGACGTATTTCCAATGCAATTAAAGTCAGCAAACAACCCGCTTGCATTTTACTGGCAAACCCAGGAGCTGAAGTTTCTTGTGCCAAACGCCTAAGTAACATCTCCATGTACGGGTTATCAATATCGAGTGTTGATTCCAGCTCAATATTTTCCCACCGCCAATCAAAACCACCAACCAAGCCCAATTTCGACAGATTAAACAGGCATGACAGCGTTTTTTGGCTACCTGTAGTCCAACTTGTTTCCAGCGACGCCCTCGGCGGAACAACTAAAACATTACCCAGTTTTTTTAATCGGTTATTTTTATGTTGCTGAGGATAACGCCCTAAAATATGCTCTACGGGATAATATAATAACTCGACAAAACAATGATCCTTGGGGCTAAATAAACCTTCACCAGGCGCAGTCCAGTTAACATCATAAATGGTAATATCATAGGCAGGATCAGATAACCTACCTTCTATTTTAGCGTCCATAAGAGGACTACGTGCTTCAAAAGCCAGATTATGAAGCGTTTGCATAGTAGCGTTCCTATATAGGAGCATTCATTTCGTTAGCCGTAACAACCAACTCGAACCATGCTCAACAATCATGCCAGTTCGATAGTAAGTTACACATCGATACAATGATAAGACTTGCCCGCAAACCATGCTGCCTACTTGATAGACTCCGTTATTGTTATGGAGGATTATTTCACTCAATTGTAAAATACCCATGGCATGCATCAGCAATCGATGACGTTGCCTCAAAGCAGTATAATTGTCAAAGCAAACATTGATTCGTTGGTTGGACTTAGCCACTACCGCGAACCCATATCAGGTAGTGACTTAAGTTTTCAACGACCATTAACACCAAAACGATAGCGCGCAGTCAGCCCATAAACGCGCGGATCGGTATAGACCCCTGAGCGAACTGGCATTGAGGCGGTCGATAAAGAACTGCTGATAACAGCGTCTTCGTCTGCCAAATTACGCACATAAATGCCTACATCCCAACTTGATCCCGCCACTGAATTCCAGTCCGCACGCATATTCATCAAACCATAAGAGTCAGTTTCATATTCTGTAAAGGTCAGCGAATCTGACCAGAAATAATCAAAATTTAACACCACCTCCCCCAGCTCTGAACTCATGGGCAACACATAACGAACATTAGCGTTATAACTTAGTTTCGGCTGATAATTGAACGGGATCTCATTAGCGCCATTGACAAACTTCCATGCGACTGACGCATCAGGGGTAAACTTATCAGTTTTTTGATCCAATAACGTCGCATTAAGACCAAAACTTAAATTATCTGTAGGCATTACTGTCAATTCCAGCTCCCCGCCCTGAGTAATGGCATCGCCAGCATTGATAAGCAATACTGTCAGGTTAGGATCATTAGAGCTGTTACAGTCACCATCCGGCGAAGATGGTGTTACCGGGTTTAATGGATCACAGTTAGGTAGTGTTTGCACACCGTTCAATGTGTACTGTACATCTTTTGATATGGCGTAAAAGTAGGACGCATTTAAACGGCCATGAGTTTCACCCAGCTGCCAATCTGAACGCAGCCCTACCTCAACATCAATCACTTCATCGGGGTCAAAAAACTGCACCGGTTTTAAACCGTCACCGAAGGCGGGGGTATTAATACCACCGGCACGATAACCTTTACGACTAGCAGCATAAACGAACACATCGTCGTTGACCTGATAATCCAAACCAATGATCCAAGTATCAGCCGAAGAATCTGTTTTTAGGTCGGCGACAGTACTTGCCACCAATCGCGAATCATTAGGGCAGTCTTTCAACCCAACCCCATAGGGAGCGGCATCTTCTCCTGCACCCGCGCAGGTTGCATAATCATCCTTGGTATAGCGGTAGCCTATATTAAACGACAAGCCTTCAAGCCAAGCCCCTAAATCAATCGATATATTCGCAAATGCAGCCCTACTGCGCTGCTCATTAAATGAATAACTAAAACGACCGCTGGTAGAAAAAAAGAAGTCCAAATCCGAGCCATAAGGCCCCTGCGGCTCGTCAGTGAGGTAAAACCCGCCCACCAGCCAATCGACTTTGTCATCGAACGCTTTACCTTTTAATTGCAGCTCATTACTGAGCTGCTGATTGGTATAAACATTGTGCGAAATAATAAAACCCACTGTATTACCAAAATCACTTTCATAACCAGGAAAACCATCCGTATTCACTTCATTAATCCATTCTTGTTCACGGTAACCTATGATATTCGTCAAGGTAGCACCGCCCAACTCGATTTCAGTACGGTTATAAAAACCTTTAATATCAACATCACTGCGAGGCTTATAGTCGCCATAATCGACCTTCCAGGGGCCTAGTTGTTGCTGCCTGTCTGCGGCAGCTATCGATAGCGCTTCAAGACCCGGACCGTACAAAGAAACGGCCGCCGTTGTTTCAATAATACGCGGCGCATTTCCGCTTTGCCGTTGTTTGCGATATTCATAGATAAAAGTATTTGAAATACTCTCTGTTGGATCCCACAATAACGAAACACGAATATTATCAGAATGTAAATCATCCAGGTCATCGCCAGTACCCACGTTCTCAATCAAACCATCCCTGCGATCGAAATAGCCGGCCACCCGTAAAGCCAGCTTATTGTCGACCAAAGGGACATTGACCATCCCCTCAAGCGTGTGCAAGTTATTATTACCCACACTGGTATCCACATAGCCACCAAAATTATAATCCGGCGACCCCGGATATACTAAAATAGCACCGCCAGTAGTATTGCGGCCAAACAAGGTGCCCTGCGGCCCCTTTAGCACCTGAACACTGGCAATATCATAAGCGGGTACCGAGCTGGCAAATGTCGGCATCGGCACATCGGCAAAATAGGTTAGAACCCCTGGTTGACCGGCGCCTGCCACTGGTCGCCCCTGGCCACGAATTGAATAGATTGCATTCTCCTGCGGGCCACCACCGCCCATAAATAAACCGGGTACGGTATACATCAGGTCTTTTAATAATACGATAGACTCTTCCCGTAATCCTTCGCTACCGAAAGCCTGCATGGTGACGGGAACCGACTGACTGTCTTCCTGACTACGGCGCGCACTCACCATCACTTCTTCTAACATTTTGGACTTACTGACGTCTTCAACAGCCAAACCGGAAACTGGCAGAGTTAACAATAAAGGCGTAAATATTAAAGCTGAGTTGATTTTTTTAATGATTGCAGTGGTCACAGTTATTTCCTTTTTTTATTAGCAGTGATCAAATTAAATATTGCTTTTCCCTCGATTTATTTTTCTATCATAATGCGTCTATAGTCTCTTTCATTTCCTCAAATGACAAACCATGGTTTTTCATATTTGAATACAAATCTAGATATTCACGCCACGTACAGATTTTTCCTTCATCATTAATTTCAAAAACAGCTACTAACGGAATAGGCACCCACTTTTGATGACGCAATGAATAGTCAATTCTTTCGGTAAACACCACATCACCACTACTCGCGACATTTATAATTTCATGGCGTTGATCTGCGACTTTGGTTTTCATGACTTCTAAGGCATCTATAATCGCCTCTTTACCGTGGACCGATTTTATTGTCGGCACGACCATTTGATAATACGCATCGTCGGCCAATATTGATAAAGCCTGCCGCAAATCCGCTGGCCAGCTTTTTTCAAACTGACGAATAAAATCTCGCGCTAATTTTTCTTTATTCATAACTATATCCGTTTGATGATGGGCGCTACCCCTTACACAACAACAAATTAATTTATGCAATTTTTTCGAGTGTTATTGGAATACCATTAAGCACAGCATTGCCCGAAGCTTCATCGACCATTCGCCCAGGACTGAGTTGATTAATATTCACTCCGGGATGCTGTTGGGCGACATGTAAATGTTCAGAGCTGTGATGCCCCCAGCCATGGGGTAAGCAGACAATGCCTTGACGTATCTTATTGGTTATTTCAACAGTGGCTGTCACACGGCCGCTTTCACTAGCGACGACCACCTGGTCGCCATCGCTAACAGCAGCCGCTGTGGCATCCAGAGGATGCATTTGTAAGGTACAACGCTCTTTACCCCGTACTAACTTATCAATGTTGTGCATCCACGAATTCATTGACCCCAAATGCCGACGACTCACCAACAACAAACCCGTACCATCCTGTTCATCGATAGCGCGATTCAAACGGGGTAAGTCGTTGATAAAGTGAGAATGAACCAGCTCAATCTTGCCACTCGGGGTGCTGATCGCCGCCGCGCCCTGGGGCTTGGCGTGTCCGAATAACAAACCATCGGGCGCATCTTTAAAATGCTGAAGGGTTAATCCATTCGGATTTTCACCCAAACGATCACCAAAGGGACCTGTCCTGATGCACAAATCGAGAATACGTTCAGGGCCGTTCTGAGGCATCAACGCAAAAGCATGGTCCTGCTGAATACCCACCTGATCACACATTTGAGCAAAATATGCATTATCTATTTCATTAACATCAATCTCAGCCGAAGTCTTGCCACCCAAAATGGCCCCCAGCCTTGCCATTACCTCCCACTCTTCTGGCCTATCTAACGGTACAAATGTAGCTGGTGAATAGTGACCACCACTCGTCAGACACCACGGCCAAGCCCAAACATCCCAGTGCGGCTGCTCCAATAATGACGGGCTGGGCAAAATAACATGGGCATGACGAGTCGTTTCATTGATATAAATATCCAAACTGACCATACACTCTAATTGTGGCAGCGCCTCCTCAAGCCGCTGCGAACCTGGTGTACTTAATACCGGGTTAGAAGCCAGTGTCAGCAACGCTTTAATCTGCCCCTCTCCAGCCGTGTCGATCTCTTCTGCCAAACAAGAAGCGGGATACTGGCCGAGTACACCGTTGACACCACGCACCCGTATCGGCGGTGCAACAATAGGGGCATTCGATGGATAAGGCGGAGTTAAATCAAGATGCGGGGCTACCTGCGTACTCCACATCGATCCTCCCACACAATCAAGATTGGCCGTCAATATTGCAATAACGTCAACTAACCACGAAGCCAAGGTGCCAAATGCCTGCGTACATGTACCAATTCGTCCATAAATAGCCGCTTTCGGCGCATTGGCAATCGTTAAAGCCAATTGCCGAATTTGCGCAGCCTCTAAGCCACAGAAATCAGCTACCCGTTCCGGGCTGTATTGTTCAACCAGTGTTTTTAATTCATCCACCCCCTTTAACAAGGGTTCCAAATGGCCGAGTTTGACTTTATTTTCGGCAAACAAAACATGCGCTACTGCAAGTAATAGAGCAGCATCTGCACCTGGTTTAATCGGCAACCACTGGTCAGCCTGTTGCGCCGTCTGAGTTTTTACCGGGTCAATAACAATGACTTTGCCACCGCGCTTACGCAAATCGCGAATTCCTTTCATTGCATCGCGATGAGCAAAAATACTGCCCTTAGAGGCTGCAGGATTACCACCCATAATGACAAATAAATCACAATGATCGATATCGGGAATAGGGATCTTCCACATATTTCCAAACAGGATATGGCTACTTAAATTTTTGGGCAATTGATCGACGGTCGATGATGAGAACATTCGCTTTAACTTAGCCTGCTGTATTAACAGCATCATATAACGGCTGGAAGAAAAACCTTTACCCGACATATTGCCCATGTATGCAGCAAAAGCATCAATGCCATATTTTTTACGAACGCCAGCAACCAAGTATTCAATACGCTCAAAGGCTTCATCCCAGGACGCTTCACGCCACTGATCACCCTCGCGAATCATCGGCTGCTTCAATCGATCAGGGTCATGATGCAATGCACCTAATTGCGTGCCTTTTGGACAGACATGCCCTTGACTCCAAATATTATTTTTATCAGGTTGAATTTTGACAACCTGATCGCCCTCAAGAGTAAGATTAATACCGCACATCCCTTCGCAAAGCGGGCACACACGTCGAGAAATAACAGCAGCATCTTTAGCTTCTGAAGATTGAACAGTCATAGGCAGCTCTATTAATCTATTTATTTATTTTATTAATAGCAGTAAAACAGCTATACCAATACTGAGCAATGGACAGGCCTATTGCCCAAATACAAACGCTATTGTTGAAATTCCATAGGCATAAAATGAAATATATCAATAGCTTAATTGGGGGGGAAGGTACGTATAAAGACAGAGAGGAATGCCGCAATGGTTAAGGCACATGTAAAAAAGGACGGGGGCCACACATTGAAAAGGTTAGTTGGTTATTTTAGCCTACCGAGAGGGAAATGATTAAAAATCATGAATCAAGGACTTACCCTCTGACCCACGACTCTGAAGTGTGCCACTGAGATTCGGATCATCTAGTTAGCATTGCACTGTGTATTACTGATCGCCATTATGTCTGTTATCTGCCGGATTTAGCAGTATCTCAACGTCACCAAAAATCAGGCATAGGTAAAAAATTATAGGCCATCATACAAAATCGACTAAGACCACCAGGAAAGCTAACTTTATACTAAGGCCACTAAACAAACTTAACTCTGTTGCGGCCGTCACTCTTAGCCTGATACAAAGCATCATCTGCCGCTTTAAGTAACGCTCGTGATGACTTACCGTCATTTGGCACCATCGTAGCTCCCCCTATACTAACGGTTACATACGGACCAACTTCAGACTGCTCATGCAAAAGCCGTAATTCTTCGACTCGCTGCCGGCATCTTTCCGCCAGTAACTCAGCGCCCTCATCTGTTTCAGGCAACAACATCACAAACTCCTCACCGCCAAAACGTGCGACTAAATCCGCAGGACGCTTACCTGAATTTAACAATGCATTGGCTACCTGCTGTAAACAACTATCACCATCGATATGACCATACTGATCATTATATTTTTTAAAAAAATCCACATCGATCATCAACAAGCTAACAGGATGCTTACCACGACTTGCTCGCGACCACTCACGCTCCAGGCTCTCTTCAAAATAACGCCGGTTAGCAACATCAGTAAGAAAATCGATGCGGGATAAACGATCAAGCTCATGATTAGCTCTGCTCAGCTCATCAGTTCGCCGATTAACCAGTGCTTTAATAACTGCTGTCCGCCATTGATAAAGAAACACGATAAACGTCAATAGCAAAGTAACGACACAGCCCAAGACCACGACCACAAATTTTGCTTGTTGATATTTTGCAGAATAGTACGCATCCGTGGGAATGATGGTCATCTCCCAATGATCCCCACCCGTTGCAACCAAGCTGTCGCTAGAATCCTGAACCGAATCAACGACGATCAAATTGCCTTCTGTGGGGGAAGTTTCAGCGACAATCTTTCGGTTATCACCTAAGCCTTTGGCCAGAGTGATTTGTAGTGTATTAGTATCAAAAATAGCCTTAAGACTCTGCTCCAGGTCATACGGGCTTAGCTCGTCAACACCCGTCACTCTCATCATCCGGAACCATCGATCTATATTTTCCTGTAACTCTCCATCCTGTACACTTTTTACCCTCGCCTCAATATAGGCGCCGACATTGAGCGTAACAACTATGCCTGACAGAGCAACCAGCAAGGTTATAAAAAACTTTCTAATCATAAGTTATTCCTGGTGTTGCTCCTTAGCCATCAAAGCCCGGAGTTATACTTGCTTATTATAACTAACCGTTTTCCCTAAATACTACGCCCTCTGCCGCTTAATCTTCGTCACCTCAAAGCGACCATGGTGGAATAAATTCCACTCTACGTCAGCAACATGGCTTTGTAGGGTAGTTGACCCACCAATTAAATCAAAAAGTTCTGATGTTATCCGAGGTTATGCCAGCCCCCTCTATAATGGGTGGCGTAGTTTAAGCCCCAACACCAAAAACATAACCTACAGCTGCCGTCATTAACATTGCCAATACCCCCCAAAAAGTAACACGGCTCGCTCCTTTTACAACCGATGCGCCACCTGTTTTAGCCGCCAGCCCCCCCAACAACGCCAGCCCTAACAGCGCTATTGCTGCAACCGTTGGAATAAGCTGCTTGCCAGCAACAAGCCAAGTAGCGATCAAAGGCAAAGCCGCTCCGGCAGAAAAAGTTGCTGCTGAGGAAAGCGCCGCTTGAATAGGTCGCGCCTTAATATGCTCAAATATTCCCAGCTCATCTCTAGCATGCGCAGCTAATGCATCGTGGGACATCAACTGACCAGCGACTTTTTCCGCCAACAGCGGCTCTACTCCTCGCGCTTCATAAATCTTAGCAAGCTCTTCAAGCTCAGCAGCATAATCATCCAAAATAGAATTTTTTTCCATCTCCATATCTGCATTTTCTGTATCTGCTTGCGAGCTAACCGAAACATACTCACCCGCGGCCATAGACATCGCTCCAGCCACTACGCCAGCAATACCTGCCAGTAAAATATCACCGTGAGCAACACCTGCAGCAGCAACACCAACAATCAAACTTGCAGTTGAAACAATACCGTCATTAGCCCCTAATACTGCTGCCCGCATCCAACCGACACGGTGTATTTTATGATCCTCTACGTGACTCATAATCTGCCTTTTTATTGATGCTGTTATTGACTAATAATACCGCTGCCGGCTCCACCTGCCCACCGTTTCGCAATACCACCACAAAAGCCTTACCTAACAACATTCTAAATAGCATGTAGCCGAGTGACACAAGATATTTCCATTAACCGGACACCATCACTGGCGCTATCATATCATCCAGATCAACGTAGTGACTGCAGTTACGTCCCGCAGCTTTGGAAAGGTAGACCCCCCGATCGGAGCAGGCAATCAATGCGGCGGCAATATCCGTTTCACCGCCCTCATCCAACTCTGTTGTAGGCAACCAGCAACAAACCCCAACTGACAAAGTAATACTAATCTGACTACAACCACTCTCTTCCGTCGCATGGTTTTGAATTTGTAGTCGGTCGATTTTATGGCGGATACGCTCGGCTATTTCCATCGCCCGTTGCCGCCCACAATTAGGTAATATCACAGCGAATTCCTCACCGCCGTAGCGACAAACATGATCGGTTTTACGCAAGAGCTCGCTAATCGACTGCGCCACATCTCGCAACACCTTATCGCCCATAGGATGGCCGTAACTATCGTTCACCCGTTTAAAATAGTCCAAATCAACAAACAGCAAACTTAAAGGGTCACCATTGCGGGCCGTCCTTGATACTTCTTTATCCAGCGCCAAGTGAAAAGCACGCCGATTCTTCACTTTAGTTAAAGCGTCATACATGCTCAGCCGGTGCAACCGCTCCTGATTGACTGCATTTTCTAAGCAGACTGACACAATTGAAGCAAGATGAGCAATGAAATCTGTCGACTTATCGTTAGTAAACCGTTGATACCCCAAAGCACCAAAGTGCAGACTCCCGATCAATACACCTTGACGGATCAAAGGTAATAACGCTGCAGAGCGTAATTTACGCTGGCTAAGCAGCGGCAACTGCAAAGCATCCCGTGTCGACACCAAACGCACCGTCGGCTGCTTACTGTAAATTTTGCTGATTCGCGAAACATCTTGTAGCAGATATAAACCAGGTAGGGCCAAACACTCTTCGGAGAGTAATTCTTGCAGTGTATGCTGGGGGTCATATAAGCATAACTCCACGCAATCTAGCTGGAAATAATCTAAAGTACTGCGTAGTAACATATCCAGCAGAGGCTCTAAACCACTTTGATCCAATAGCTTTAATTCAAATTGCTGGTAGCGCCGTAGAATCTTCTCATTTTGGGCAGCTTTATGAAAAAGATCTTTCACTGTACTGGCAAGATTATCGAGGCGACGGCGGGGTAACGCTGCAGACTTGCGATCAGATCCCTCCGAATTACGATGCACCCAACACTCCTGTACTCACAGCTAATAAGATAGATCAATAAGAATGGCGATAAGTATAGCCCAAAATTTACCGCCACTTAGAGGGCTAGCACAAGCTATCTAATAATTTAGCCAATGGTTGCTCATTGGCTTTTAAACGGAGTATTTCTAACAGTTTATCCTGAGCCCCAAACCGCGCCGTATCGTATACCTGAGGCAATGGTTGCGGAGACCTCACCGACAAGACCGGCTCTGACGTGGTGACACAGCTCACTCCCTGCGCAGCAACCTTGACCGCAGCACTATCGGCAACTTCATCGATAACGGCATCAGCCTCTACATCTGCAGCCATATCACGTAAGGACAGGACATTATCAGGCAGGTTAGGGCTAATTGCAGCCCAGGGCCTCACCCTGTCGGCAATAGCCCGCAGCAAATGATCATTGCGCTCGGAAGCCAAGGTGAGAGTCTCTACCAATTGAATAATATCGACGGGGGATTTTTCATAGTGCTCAGTAAACGCTGTTACCGAGTCCTGTAACATCCTCTGCAACAGTACAGAGTCAACACGCCCCTGCTCTATCATCAATAAAATCCTGGAACGCAGCTCAGAGAGATAATCATTCTCTTGAGTCGCTGCAGATACCAGAGAGCCCGCACTTGGCTTAGTATCGACTAGTGTAGATGATGCCCCCTTAGCTTGAGCAGACACATCAGTTTGTCCACCCCTGTTATTTTTACCCGGCTGCGCATTATCACCTTTATGGTTGCCATGATCCTTACGGTCACAGTGATCTTTGCGGTATTGACGCTGCCAAAAGTCGCTAAACAAGCCTTTTGAGGGCAACGCTGCAGTGGCCTTATCAATATCACCCGCCAAACGCATAAAACTGCGACTAGAAGGATCCGTATCGGGAAACATCGCCACAGGGTTTTGCAACACCACCGCAGCACGCATACTTTCGTCGAGCAAAATATGCCCGACATAACCACACTGCACGTCTACATATTTAGCGACCGCCGCCGCAAAACGATGAAAGACCTCCTTGGCCTGCCCCGCACTGCGACACATATTAACAACGACATGGTAATGAATACTGCCCTGACGGCGCTTGAGTAATTTAATTAACGAAAAAGCATCGGTTAATGAGGTGGGTTCAGGTGTAATTACAACCAATGTATGGTGGGCAGCGCTGATAAAATCCAGAGTTGATTCTGCCACACCGGCAGCAGTATCAATCAAAATAAAATCGAATTGACTTTCAATACGCGACAATTCTCGCGTTAGACGTAGTTGTTGACGCGGGTGCAAGCTGACACACTCACTGATACCGTTAGCCCCAGGGACTATCTTCAAACCATGAGGCGCATCTAGCATCACCTCCTCTATGGGTTTGGTGCCATAAACAACGTGCTCAAGGTTAAACTGCGGGCTAATACCCAATAAAATATTAGCGTTGGCCAAACCGGTATCCGCATCGAGCAGACAAACCCGGGCACCCGTTTTGGCCAGAGAAATCCCCAGATTGACGCTAATACTTGATTTGCCCACTCCGCCTTTGCCACTGCTGATGGCAATAACTCGAGGATGGGCCAGCATACTCTCCATATTTAACTGCGCCTCGTGCACCGAAACCCCTCCTGCCATCCCGCTTACGACCGCGTCAACGGCCATATTCTCACCGTATTCACGGCAGCCAAGACAAAATATCGCCCAAGCAAGCCTTTATTGTGCGACATTCACCCTTAACATCCCATATCACCACAAATACCGTTCGCTTTTCAAGCAAAAATTGGCCGTCATCGACACTATTGGTTACACTAAAGCGATTATACTGTCTGTGACACAACCTGCAAAAAGCAGCTACACTGACTTTATAAATATTTAAGCAAAAACAAAGATACTGGGGAAAATAAGGAAACGGCAGCAGGGGCAATCATTTTCTAGTTTTTACCCTGCAAGCTATTTAGCTATTACTAATAAACTATGGGCCTCGGAGTGGGAACAAAAACAGCTATCAACCAGCTACCGAGCTTACCGCAGGTATTGGTAAAGATCCTTGACGCAATACAAAGCGATGATGCTGACTATCAGCGCATTGCCGATATCATGCGTCATGATACTGCCATCACCGCCAAGCTACTCACTGTAGCCAATTCCAGCTATTACGGCCGTACCGGCCGCTGCGACAGCATTGAACGCGCCTTACTTTATTTAGGTATCGACGCAGTAAAAACCATCGTTATCACCATATCCATCAAACAACTCTTCGCCAACTTCAATCAACAGCACAGCCAATTTATGCAGCCCTTTTGGCGCCGCTCCTTGATTACCGCCAACTTCGCCAAAGTACTAGCCACGCTAACCAGCTATTCCGCACCCGAAGAAGCCTATTTGTGCGGATTGCTAACCGATGTAGGCCAATTAATACTACTCAGCGACGAACAGCAGCATTATTTAGAGTTATACACACAATGCCACGATGACCAACAGCTCCTCGCCGCCGAACAGCTACAAGGCTTAAATCACTGCCTGCTAGGCGCCGAGCTCATTGATAGCTGGAACATCCCCGGCTTTATGGCCGATGCCGTGCGCTACCACCACGAAGCTGAACACCTGCTACTGGATGCCCATCATCTAGTAAAAATTATCCATTTAGCCAGCACACTCAGCATCAATGGCACCATTAGCGATCAGGCGCTAAGCAGCGCTAATACACTATTTGGCTTAAACGAAGCGCTAACCAAAGAGCTACGCAACCGTATCAATGTCGATGCTGATCAACTGGCGCAAAGCATGGGTATTGATATCGACGACACCGAAACCGCGCAGCAACAACACCATGAGGCTCGACTGCAACTGGGACAAAGACTCGGTGATTTTACTGAACTGGCACACATCAATACGGACTTGCGGCTGGCAAAAACCCAAGCCGGTTTGCAGGAGGCAGCCCAGCGAGCACTTTTTCTCACTTTGGGCGTTTCTAACAGCGTACTTTTTCTACTGGACCAGGAGCATAAGCTGCTCTATTCACAACCTCCGATCGCTCCCCATGAGCAGGCACCAGCCTTAGATTTTCGCCTCCCGCTCGAGCCAGGCCGCAGTCTAATTTGTGACGCACTACTCCTTAATCTGCAGCAATCCAGCCACAAGATCAGCGAACCACTCAGCATAATAGACCGGCAAATACTGCGTTACTGCCAGTCAGATATTTTAATTTGCTGGCCCCTTAGGCTCACGGCCGCAAGCAACGACGGCAGTGACCAAGACATCGGTGTACTGGCTTTTGCCACCACCGAGCAACAATTGGAGCAATTAGAGCTGCGAGCAGCGCTGAGCAGTAGCCTGTGCCGTCATATTGCCAGTGCTATTGCCAGCTTCCAGCAACGGTTCGACGCGATTGAGCAACAACAAAGCAGCGCTGAGCTATACCAGAAAACCATCAACGAAGCAGTTCACGAAGCCAGCAACCCCTTGAGTATTATGCGTAACTATCTGGAAATGCTGCGCATCAAATTGGGTGATAACCATAGCGCCAATGACGGCCTAAAGCTCATCAGCGAAGAAATTGACCGAGTTGGCAACATCTTATTGCGCCTAAAAGATCCACAACAGACAGCAACCGATCCAAGCTCACTGCATGCCAATGAAATTATTGAGGGTATCGCACATATATTCTCCGGCTCGATCTGCGCTACTCGGCAAATCACCCTGGAGCTCAAACTCGACCCTCAACTGCACGAGATTAAAGGCAACCCTGAGCACTTAAAACAAATTCTAACTAATTTATTAAAAAACGCTTGCGAAATTTTGCCACCAAACAGCCGCATTGTGGTTAGCAGCGAAGCATCGGTGAGCGTTAGTGGCCGAGATTTCATTAGTATCTATGTAGAGGATAATGGCCCAGGAATACCCAAGGATATAAAGCAATCACTTTTCAACCCAGTAAAATCGACTAAAGGCAATAATCACTCAGGTTTAGGGCTTAGCATCGTTAAAAACCTGGTCGAAGACATGGATGGCTCAGTTGTTTGTCGCAGTAGTAACCAAGGCACCCAATTTCAAATTTTATTGCCTCAATAATTCTATCTATTGCAACTAAGCAATGATCGAATAAATGATGACGGAGCTATCGATGACCGAGCAAATAATCATAGAAGGCTTGCTGGCCAAGCAAAATGCGTTTGACCAAAAAACCGCTAGCAATGAAGCAGCTAATCCAGCCTCGTCATCCACCCAGCCCAATGGCCGCATCCTCTTAGCTGACGACGACCAACGGATGCTAGATAGCTTAAGCTCACTATTACAGTTATATAATTACCATGTAGAGACTGCTCTCGGCGGCCAAAATGCCATCGACAAGCTCTCAAGCAATACTTACGACTTGCTATTACTCGACCTAAAGATGCCACAGGTATCCGGCCACGATGTGATGAGCTATATGTCCAGCAACAATATTCACACCACAACGATTGTGGTCAGTGGCGAAACAGCACTCGAAGATATCAGTAAGGCACTTCGCCATGGCGCCTATGACTACCTAAAAAAACCTTATGTGCCCGAAGAGCTAACTGCTACCGTCAACAATGCAATGCGGAAAAAGTTACTGGAAAACTCCAATCAACTAATGCAGAGCCGCCTAACTCAATCTGAACGATTACACCGTTTTATTGTTAACAATTCACCAGATATTATTTTAATTTTGGATAAAGCGGGATGTTTTAGCTTCCTCAATTCCAAGATAGAAAACCTGCTCAATTATCCTCGCGCCGAGCTGATCGGCCAGCATATTTCTAAAATCATTGATGACGATGACCTGGAAAAAGCCAACTACTTTTTCGACCACGCTATCAGCGTTGGAGGGGATGTTCAAACCATTGAGCTCCGCTTAAAATCTAAAGACGCCGGACGCAAAAAACGATATATGGAGTTATCACTATCGACTATTGGCGAAACCGACCAAACCGACAACAGCAACAATACAAGTCAACGCTATCGTATTTACGGTACTGCCAGGGATATCAGTGAGCGTAAAGAAGCCGAAGAATTCATTAACTTTCAGGCCTATCACGACTTACTTACCCGGCTCCCCAATCGTGCTCTATTTAAAGATCGTCTGGGTGTCGCCATCACCCAAGCGCAGCGCAATCGCACCCAGCTAGCCGTCATGTTCATCGACTTAGATCGTTTTAAAATCATCAACGACTCCCTTGGCCACACTATCGGCGACCGATTACTTCAATCTGTCGGCCAGCGACTAGAAACCAGTATTCGCAAAGGCGACACTCTATCTCGTTTTGGCGGTGACGAATTCACTCTGCTACTACCCGAAGTAAAAAGCGCCGACGCCTCCATTCAAATTGCAGAAAAAATACTCTCCGATATTAAGAAACCCTTTCAACTGGGCAAGCATGAAATTTATATCGGCGCCAGCATCGGCATTGCAATCTACCCCGACTCTGGCACCAACATGGACAGCTTAATTAAGAATGCTGACATCGCGATGTATCGAGTTAAAAAAACTGGCAAAGATGGTTACCAGCTATTCAATAGTGAGATGCATCACGCCGCTACTGAACGTTTGATGCTCGAACAGGATATGCATAAGGCCATTGAAAATAACGAATTTGAGATTTGTTACCAACCACAAATCAATACTGCCACGCGGGCTATTTATGGGGTCGAAGCACTGATTCGATGGAATCACCCCACACTCGGCCGCCTCTCCCCAGATGAATTTATTCCAGTTGCCGAAGACAGCCGCCTGATCGTCGAAATCGATAAACTGACCTTGCGTAACGCCTGCCGAGAAATACTACAATACCACCGTCATGGCATGCCACAACTCAAGCTCGCCGTTAACTTATCCCCTATACTATTGGAAAAGGACGGTTTTATTGATGATATTTTAGACATTATAAAAACTGAAAATTTCCCTGCACATTTATTAGAGCTTGAGATTACCGAAAATATTTTGATGAATGACCATCAAGATATTATGCAAAAGCTACTCAGACTGAGCCACGAAGGGATCAACTTAGCCATAGATGACTTTGGCACCGGTTACTCATCCCTCAGCTATTTACAAAAATTTCCTATAAACACACTAAAAATTGATCGCAGCTTTATCAACAGTATCAAAAGCAGCAATGACGAAGCCTGTATCGTCAACGCTATCGTATCCATGGCTAAAGGTTTGAAGATGTCTATTATTGCCGAAGGCGTTGAAAACACTGAACAGCTGCATTATCTACATACATTGGGCTGCGATATTGTGCAGGGTTTTCTTTTTGGCAAAGCCAGCAACTTGGATCAGGTAATGAAACAATTCAATAGTGATATCGCCTTACTAAGCAACACCGCCACAACGAACGTAAGCGCCAAAATATAGTACATTAATCCTAATCACTCTGCCGCCACTTGGTGAAAACCTGCTAGCCGTGTCTCAATGGCACAATAATAAAATGATATCGGTTGCCAAACTCGGCACCAAACCCCACTATTTACCTTGCTCAACACGCCTCCTTGGCACTGCCTGCACTCATAGGATAAACATGTACAAACTACTTAAAATATCCGGCGCCTTTAGCTATCTGGTCGTAGTCTTCCTCAATGCCTTTGTCGACCTTGGCCACAAAATAACCATACAAAATACTATTTTTAAAGTGTACGACGGCAGCACACAAATTATTCTTACCGCGATTGTTAACGGCCTAATTCTGCTACCTTTTATTTTGCTCTTTATTCCTGCCGGTTTTATTGGTGATCGCTACCCCAAAAATCGAGTGATGCGCATTGTCGCCTGGGGAGCCGTAGCCATCACCGCGGGTATTACGTTTTGCTATTATCTTGGCTGGTTTTGGCCAGCTTTCGGGCTCACCTTTTTATTAGCAATGCAGTCCGCAATTTATTCTCCCGCAAAATATGGCTACATAAAAACACTATTTGGCAAAGAGCATATAGCTGAAGCTAATGGACTGGTGCAAGCCGTGACGATTGCTGCCATCTTATCCGGAACTTTTGCCTTTTCAATTTTATTTGAGCTTCTCTTTCCCGCCGACAGCGGCAAAAGCAACGGTTTAATGGCAATTGCTCCCATCGGCTGGATATTGGTCGTCAATAGCATCTTTGAGCTACTGATGGCTTATCGATTACCGGAACTCGAACAGGGCAACCCGGAACAAAAATTCGATCGACACGAGCACCTCAGCGGCCGGTCTATTATTAAAAACATTAAACCTATTGCCTCCAACAAAGTAATTAGGCTGTCGGTAATTGGTTTAGCCGTATTTTGGTCGGTAGGGCAAGTTTTGTTAGCCGCCTTCCCCGCATTTGCAAAAGCAACCCTAGCCATCAACAATACCATTGTGATCCAGGGTATCCTCGCTGCCACCGGTATCGGCATTGCATTGGGCGCTACGCTCGCAGGTAAATGGTCTCGCGGTCATATTGAAACTGGAATAATCCCTGTTGGTGCCGCCGGCATTGGTATCGGCTTGTTACTATTACCGCAAATCAGCTCTACTACCGGCCACTTTTTTAATTTTTTGTTTATCGGCACCATGGGCGGGCTATTTATTGTACCTCTCAATGCCCTGGTGCAATTTAACGCCAAAGACCATGAGCTCGGCAAAGTCATCGCCGGCAACAACCTCATCCAAAATATCAGCATGCTGGTTTTTTTAATCATTACCGTGCTGTTTTCGCTCGCCGGCATTGATAGCTATATCTTATTGATGATGACAGCAGCAGTCGCCATTGTTGGTGGCATTTATACTATTTATCAATTACCACAGAGTTTAATCCGCCTATTATTAGCCGCTATTATGAGCAGACGCTACAAAGTGGACGTGCAAGGGATTAAAAATATTCCTGCTCAAGGTGGTGTATTGCTACTTGGCAATCATATCAGCTGGATTGATTGGGCAATGATACAAATTGCATCACCCCGCCCAGTCCGATTTGTTATGCTCAAAGATATTTACCAACGCTGGTATCTAAAACGCTTTTTCAAACTGCTGGGTTGCATACCTATTGAACAGGGAGTACGCAGCAAAAGCACCTTAAAAATTATCGCCCAGTTGTTAGATAATGGCGAAGTGGTTTGCCTGTTTCCTGAAGGTGCTATCAGTAGAAACGGGCATTTAAGTGAATTCCGCAAAGGTTTTGAGCGCGCTTGCAGTATGGTGACCAGCGATGTCATTATTGTGCCATTTTACCTACGCGGCTTATGGGGTAGCCAATTCTCCCGCTCCTCCGACAAATTAAAAAGCCTGCGTCATAGCAGCCTATCAAGAGATATCATTGTCGCTTTCGGCAACCCTCTAGCAAAAGACACTACCGCTGACGTATTAAAACGCCGCGTATTCGACTTGTCCATCACCGCCTGGCAGCAGCATATTAAGGATTTACCTACCATCCCCAGCGCCTGGATCGATACGGTGAAACGCAATGGCAACAGCTTAGCCATTGCTGACACGCTTGCCGAGCCGTTGTCCGCAACACAGGCACTATGCGCCAGCATTGCCTTTGCTAAAAAAATAAAGGCCATCAGTCAGGAACAAAATATTGGCATATTATTACCGACCAGCACTGCAGGGGTAATCGCCAATATGGCCACCCTGTTATGCGGAAAAACAGTGGTCAATATCAATTTTACCGCCAGCAGCACAGCGATTGAGTCCACCTTAGAGCAGGCAAATATAAAAACTGTATATAGCTCAAAGCTATTTATCGACAAGCTTAAAACCACCAAGGGTATTGATTTACATACAACCTTGGGGCAAACAAAGATCATCTACATGGAAGATTTAAAAGCGAAGATCAATAAATTTCAGCTATTACAGCTATGGCTACAAATAAAACTACTCCCTACTTTTTTGTTAAAATTTTTCTATTGCCACGCCAAAGACCCAGAGCAAACCGCTGCGATTCTTTTCTCTAGTGGCAGCGAAGGCAACCCCAAAGGTATTGTGCTGAGTCATCGCAATATCATGGCCAACTCAAAACAGATTTCTGATGTATTGAATACTCAGGGTGATGATGTAGTCATGGCATCACTGCCGTTATTTCATGCCCTGGGCATGACCGTTACTCAATTTATGCCGCTAATAGAAGGCCTGCCTATGGTTTGCCATCCAGACCCGACCGATGCAGTCAATATTGGCAAAGCGATTGCCCAATACCGAGCGACCATGCTCTTTGGCACCTCCACATTTCTACGGTTGTATACCAAAAGTCCTAAGGTCCACCCTTTAATGTTTGATAGTTTGCGCTATGTTGTCGCCGGTGCGGAAAAACTCAACCCACAGGTGCGACAAGATTTTATGCTTAAATTTAACAAGCCCATCCTAGAAGGCTATGGCGCAACTGAAACAACTCCAGTCGCCAGCGTCAACCTGCCCGACATGCTCGATTTAAATTACTGGACCGTTCAACGGGGTGGCAAAGAAGGCTCCGTTGGCATGCCGCTGCCAGGTAGCAGCTTTAAAATAATCGACCCCGATAGCGAGCAGGAACTACCCACCAATCAAGCGGGTATGATTGTTATCGGCGGCAATCAGGTAATGCAGGGGTATCTTAATAACCCCGAAAAAACCGCTGAGGTGATCCGCGAAGTCGACGGGCAGCGCTGGTATATCACCGGCGACAAAGGTTATATTGATGAACAAGGTTTTTTAACCATTATCGACCGCTATTCACGTTTTGCTAAAATCGGTGGTGAAATGGTTGGGCTTAGTCATATAGAGGAACAGGCCTATTTAGCCATGGCCGCCATTACCAGTAATACCCCAACAAACACCATTGAAAAAAGCGACAATGATAATGAAATAGAGATCGACTATGAGCTGCTTGCCACAACAGTGAGCGATGACAAGAAAGGGGAGATCGTCGTTTTACTCAGTACCATCTATATTGATCAAGTCCGCCTAAGAACAACCATGCTAAACAATAACTGTACTGCGCTGATGATTCCTACGCGGTGTATCCAGGTTGATGCCATCCCTAAATTAGGCTCAGGGAAAACTGACTTTAACCTGGCGAAAAAATTAACCTCCGAAGCGGTGAAGACCGCCGCCAACTAACTTTCTTGCCCGCGCTTAAGCTCAAACTTAAGTGCAGTCACGTTAGCGCTCTCCACGTCTGCTGGCGTAGGTTTTAGCACTGCACCAGTAGCCTGTTGATTCTTCCTTTGCTGCCAGCTTTGCTCTATACGCAGCGGAATAAAAATAATCAAGTCATAGCCATGCACTAACAACTTACCGCCATGCAACGCTAAAGACCCCAGCAAGCGTAAACATAAACCCAATCCATGGCAGAGCAATTGCAATAAGCTCCCCGCCACCGGGCGGCAAGAGTGCAACATATACTCCATCGGGATCATCACCAAAGACAACATCAACGGCATCACCACCCCCAGCCCAACAATCAGCAGCTGCGACACACCGGGCATGTCACCACTAGCCGCTACTATCGGCGCGCCGGACAAAGCCAGTGCCTCCAAGGCAATCAACGCAAACAATAAACTACCCGCGGTAAAGATAATGGTTTGCCTGCCTCGGCGAGTCATCGCCGATACCAATGGGAATAAATGGGTAATCCGTAAACTTTCTGAAATTAATGTCGCAGCCACCAGAGTCATCGCAATATGCAGACCAGCCACCACAGACGCCAAAGGAATACCTTCCATTTGCCAATTCGGCAGCAAAGCTAACAACGGTTCATTGAGTAATCGCCAGTTAATCCAGGCGGCACCTAAGCCAACTATCACGAAGCACAACGACGAAATAAAACGCATCAACATCGACGACATAATACCTTGGCCAGATCCTACCGTGAGCATTTCAAACTGCCCCATATGTTGATCGACCTGAACCAGACGCTGGCGTAAAGCCTCGATATTGGTATCGATATGCTGCAGCATTTTACTCAACTTGCGCCACTGCTGGCGCAAACCCGACAGCACTTTGTGGCGAGCAGCAACCGTCCAGCGGTGTTCGCGCAAAGCATCACGCTGATGTTGTTGCACGGTAGCATGCATATCTTCAAGGATTTTACTGATAACCTCAGTATTACGACTGTCATCATTGAGGCATGATATTGCCTCCACCGCTGTCACCCATTGTGGCGACACTTCGGGTATCAACGCACTCTCGGCATAGTCCTCTTCAATAACGGTTAATTGCTGATTTATTTGCGCTGATAACTGCTGATAGCTAGATAAATCTCGCTCGACGATTTTTTCTATGCGCATAAACCGACGCTCTAACTGACGCTCCATCAAGGATTCAGCCAGTGCTCTGGTAACTTCGTGGTTACGCAAACGGATGCGCTGCGCCGACCGCAAACACGCCTTAGAGGCTAAACGAAACTGATTATTCAGTAATTTTGCGCTACGCAAAATCAACTGATGGGCTTGGCTGCGGATAAAAAACATCAACACCAGCGTCAATACCGGCACGGTAATCAACGACACAAGGGGATAGTCTGACCAGCTCAGCATAATGTGCATTCCTTACAGGGAGTTTGGTAGCAGCGGAGAAAATTCAGAGCCTCCAGCAAGATAGACCTCACTACCACATTTAATAGCTAACGCTTTTGTACCACGTCACCCCCCCCCTCACCAATAGCAGAAACCCGGCAACTGTCACAAACCCGGCAATTAAAACAATAAACTTTATGATTTTCAACAACTTAGGAAATAAGAGCAGAATAGCTTTTATTCTAATATTATTAGCGCCGAGATGATTAAAGAACAAACAGCGTCAGTGAAGCGAGCCCCATTAGCATACCCTAAGACGCTACCGCATAGGTTTTTATCCATTGAGAAAACTGCCGTGCTTGTCCTGTTATGCTTTTATCGGGACGACAAAAAGTCTCGGTCCAAAAATGGCTTAAACCCTCAGCGTCGTCCGCCGCCGGCAGTGGATGATCAGTCTGCAAGTAGATAGCCCAGGCGATCGCGGTGCTGTAAACCAGGTTGGTTTTAAGCTCCAGGTCGGGCTGCATAAGAAACTGACGCTGGCTGGCCAAACCACGAATGCTACTGGCAAGCTCGGGGAGATAAGCCAAGTAATCATCCCAGACCGAACGATGTTGCTCAGAGCTAATTTGATAAATCCCGATGCCCTGCGCACGCTGGCAAAAAGGGTCAAAATCTGACTGCTGTGCAGCGGTACCCAATAATAAGTGTTCAGCCGCCAGACAGTGAATACCCAGGTATTCAAGTGTGGGTTTGATCACGTACTGGGCCAAGTCAGCGGCGCTAATACTCATAAACTCGTCCAAGCCTCCTGGCTTTCGCCAAGACTGTTTATCACGAATACAAAAAAGTCGTTTTTATACCACTACCAAGCTGTTATCCAATACCGGAATATGGCCTTCTTGCTTGTGTGGGCAGTCACCTTCTATTTAGACCTTAATTCACACAATATCCAGTTTTTTCTTATCTTTTAGGCTGTTATAGGACTTTGTTTACTTAAACTATAGACTAATCAGCTAATCGGCTGAAAAGCCACACTTTGTCTAACTCTCTTCTGATTAAATACCTCGCAGGGCACCATCCAAATTGATACCGACATCCCTCATTCGCGCTAATTTATAACGCAAAGTGCGGGGGCTTATGCCTAATTTTTCCGCGGTATTTTTGCGTGAACCTTTTTCATGGCGCAAGGTATCGACAATGATCTCAAACTCACGTCGCTGTAAATCTCCTTCCAGCACATTGCTACCCGCCAAAGCTTCAGCCACCGGCGCTGTATCACCCGCTGCCGCCGTCAACAAAGACTCAGAACTAACGCCAGGCACCACCTCAGTGTTGCTAAGGGAGGTATTGAAGGGGTCCAGACGTAGATGAAAATCGGATATCACCGCGCCCGGCTGCATAATCAACGCGCGCTGCATCACATTATCCAGCTCTCTGACATTGCCCGGCCAGCGGTGCTGATGAAGTGCTTGCGTGGCGGAGGCATCTAAATCAACCGGTGGCCGCCCCATTTTAATGGTGTGCATTTGCAGCAGTTTTTTCGCCAGCGGCAAAATATCTTGCGGACGCTCACGCAGCGGCGGCCACTGCAACGGGAAAACACTCAAACGATAAAACAAGTCCTCACGAAAGCGACCGGTTTTAACTTCCTCGGCTAACTGGCGGTTAGTAGTAGCAATAATCCGCACATCTAGGTTAATAGTTTTACGACCACCCAAGCGCTCTACTTCACGCTCTTGAATCACCCGTAATATTTTGGCCTGCAAACCAATATCCATTTCGGATATCTCATCAAGCAACAACGTGCCACCATTAGCTTGCTCAAACTTACCTGGGGCACTGCTATAAGCCCCAGTGAACGCGCCTTTTTCGTGACCAAACAACATCCCTTCTAGCATATTCTCAGGGATAGCCGCGCAGTTAATCGCCACAAAAGGCTGCTTGGACCTTGGTGATTGCTGGTGTATATAGCGAGCGAGCACTTCCTTACCGGTTCCGGACTCACCACAAATCAACACAGTAGAATCGGTCTCCGCCACCCGTCTGGCCAACTGCAATAACTGCTGACTGGACGGCTCTGCCGCTATTGGCTGGTCATTTTCGTCAGGCGTAGCAAAACCCACATAGCGGCTAACCGTCTCCACCAACAACTGCGGCTTAAACGGTTTCACCAGATAATCCACCGCGCCATTGCGGATAGCCTCTACTGAAGCACTGACGCTGCCATAGGCCGTCACTAATAGCACCGGTAGCTGGGGATAAAGCCGCCGGATCTCTTTGAGCAAACCCAAACCATCCATCGCGCCCATATTGATATCCGACACCACCATATCCAATGTCTGGTCGGCCATTAACACCAGCGCCTGCTCTGCGCAATCAGCCTGCACTACCTGACATCCGGCAAGCTCAAGGGTATCAACCAGCGCTTCGCGTAAATCTCGATCGTCTTCAACCACCATAATAGTGGCATTAAGTTTTATTGGGTTATTTCTCATCGTCCAGACCCCTCGGCTAATGCTGAGCTACCGGTGATCCTGTTATCTGCAACCATAACCGGCAAAGTTAATACCGCCGTCGTACCAACGCCCGGCCGCGAACGCAACTCAAACTGGCCATGGTGAGCGAGTACAACCGATCGAACCACCATCAGCCCAAGACCTGTACCCTGGGACTTAGTGGTAAAAAATGGTTCCTGTAAATTCTTTAACACTTGCTCGTTAATACCATCGCCATTATCAGCGATGCGTATTTGTAGCTGTTCTGGTGTTATTAGCTCCGCCGTAATATTCAGCTCAACAGCTGCCGACTTAGATTGAATCGCGTTATTAATCAAATTCATCAAGGCACCAACCATGCTCTCGCGATTACACTGGATCAGCACCTCACCACAGGGGTTATCAATACGATAGCTGGACTGATTACTTTGCACAGCGACTTCCATCGCTGCTTCCAACTCTGAAAAAAGCTCTTTTAGCGCAATGCTACCGGTAAGTTTTACGTCGCCTTTAACGAAGATCAGCATGTCTTTGACCTGTTGATCCAAGTGTTGCAACCGAGAGAGGATTTTTTCTGAAAAACGCTGATTTTGCTCGGGGGTTAGCTCCGATTCACACAGGTGCCCAGCGTATAACATCGCTGCCGATAAAGGCGTGCGAATCTGATGCGCCAGCGACGACATCATCCGCCCCATTTCCGACAAACGTCGATGACGATCCAATCGGCGCTGTAATTCACGAGTTTCGGTTAAGTCGGTAAGCAAAATAAGCTGACCGGGGCCGCCTTCCAATGAGCGCGTCACCATGCTGATACGCCGCCCATCCTTTAGCGAAATCTCATGACCATCATCCAACTGCGGAGCAAAACAGCGACTGATAACATCGCGCCATACCTCTCCCAATAAAGGCTCGCCCAAAAAGTCCAGCGCAGCAGGATTACACTCCGTCACCAGCCCAGTGCTATCTAGCACCACAACACCGGCAGGCAATAAATTGAGTAAACTTTCAAGTCGCTGGGTAATGCGCTCTTTTTCTTTGAGCTCCTGTAAGCGCTGCTCTGCAACCTGGTGCAGCTCTTGGTTTAGAGAACCTACGCGCTGCTCCATCTCCTGATAGGTTTCGGCCAACTGCGCCGATACGCTGTTAAAGACCTCAAACGCTGACATCAATTCTTCGCGGCTACGCGCAGCGCCAGCTAACTCCTGTCCTGCCACAAGGGTAGACGATGACTCAGCGGCGACAAAGTCCGCTTGAATGGTTTTTAAGGCTGAGATAGACATTTTCACTCCAGCTTGGGGAAAATCGCGATTAACTGCCATTACCCGCAGCAATAATCTTCAATATTGCTAAAGAGAGGCCCTATAAAAAGTCACTTATTTGACACTCAATTTGGCTTTATAAAGCTATTGCAAACACTGTGCCCATTTTAAAAACCTGGACAAACAACAGCTTAAAAAACAGGCGACCATGTTGATAGCTAATTCAATAAGCTTTGGCGTTGCAGATGGTTAAGGTGGGTCAGATCCACCTTACGATTGAGACGAAGAGCAAGAGGGGTTTATTTATCAAATGTTGAAGTTGCAGGACAAACATTAATTACGCTGCAAGTCATACTTGCGCATTTTTTCTACCAGTGTCGTGCGGCGAATTTGTAGTTTTTCTGCTGCGCGGGCAACCACACCCACACTGTCATCCAGCGCTTGCTGGATCAAACTGCGCTCCAGGTTGGTCAGGTACTCTTTTAGATCGATACCGTTTACCGGCAATAAGGCGGTGCGATCCATTGTCGCAACAGTGGGCATGCCATTAGCACGGGCGGACTCGGGAATAATTAAATCTTCATCGCCAGCATCCACATGGCGAAATTTCTTCGGCAGCTCCTGCACCCCAACCACCCCGTAGGGATGTAATATAGCCATTCGCTCAACTAAATTAGCCAACTCCCGAACATTACCTGCCCACTCATGGCGACAAAGGGACATAATAGCCGCAGAATTAAACCGAATCGAACCGCGCTTTTCATTTTCTAGCCGAGTAATTAATTCATTCAACAGCAAAGGAATATCCTCAACCCGCTCACGCAAGTGTGGCATTTCGATGGGGAAGACATTCAGCCGATAGTATAAATCCTCTCTAAACCCGCCATTTTTGATCATATCTTCAAGGTTGCGGTGGGTAGCGGTAAGAATACGCACATCTATCTGGATAGTTTTATTACCACCTACTCGCTCAAAACTACGCTCCTGCAACACCCGTAATATTTTGACCTGCATATCCAGCGGCATATCGCCAATTTCATCGAGAAAGAGCGTGCCACCCTGCGCCATTTCAAAACGGCCTGCTCGGCTGGTCACTGCGCCTGTAAAGGCACCCTTTTCATGGCCAAATAACTCACTCTCCAATAACTCGCGGGGAATAGCTCCACAGTTAACCGGCACAAAGGGTTTGTTGCGCCGGCTAGAGTTGTAATGCAAGGTACGGGCAACAACCTCTTTACCGGTACCCGACTCACCAGTAATTAATACCGTGGCATCTTTATCGGCAACCTGGGCAATCATCTCGCGTACTTTTTGCATCTCGCGACTGGCACCCACCAAGCTTCGAAACAGTTGTGTATCACGCTGCTGTGCCCGTCCAGCGTTGATATCATACTGCTCACGATACACCTGAGCTCGATGCAGGGAATCCATAAATTTGTTATAGCTGGGAGGAAATTCCAACTGGGCAATCACCTTATGGCGAAGGTCCATAGACTCAACTCCATCAAGATCATGCTCACCAATCAGAATAATGGGGCAGGAACGATCCCAGTCTTGCGCTTCTTGCAGGCGCTCTTCCAAGCAAAATCCAATACAGTCACCAAAAACCAAGGTCCTGATTTGACGAGTATTTTTCTTAGCCTCAGGGCTGGTAATTAGGGCAGTCCATGCCTCACAGGTATAAGTGACCGGGTTTTCCCCCAAAAAATCCAAGATTACTTTTGCATCATGTAGACGCTGCGCATTATCATCAATGACGATAACGTTGTTTTCTTCCCACATCTGAAGTCGAGCCCTTGTAGACGAATATTGCGAGCTTACTGGCGCTATTCATTATTATCCGCAGAATACGTTTGAACGCCAACACCCTGTTATTGACCCTTTGTTGTCGACACTCAGTATAGACAAGTTTTTCCAGTATGGGTCAATTTTATGACACTTAACGAAAAGCCAGCAAAATCCTACGCAAATTAATTGGCGCTTACACGACTGCCGCCGATTTAAAGTTATACAATTAATCACAGGGGAGAAAGGCGTGCGCCGCTAGAACCAGCAGGAACACTGGGGTTGGCCACTAAAAACGGTGGATCGAGACCCCGACAAAACCCTATTGCCAACCGCAAGGTAATGAAACTTGTCCACCATGGCCACTGTTGCAAACTTACATAGAATTACCACAGGATAGCTGTCTCAGCCAAGGGCCTATCTCTTGAGCAGGCATAGGGCGGCAGTAATAATATCCCTGCACCTCATCACAGCCCAGCGCGCGGATCACCTCAAGCTCCTGCTCTGTCTCCACTCCCTCTGCCACCACATTAAAACTAAGCCCGTGGGACAACCCTGTCACCGCAGCAACAATCGCTGCTTTTTCAGTGCCCATGGCAATATCCTGAACAAAGCATCGGTCAATTTTGATGGTATCAATAGGGAAGCGCGTAATATAACTCAATGAGGAATACTCCGTACCAAAATCATCCAGCGATATCGATACCCCTTTATTGCGAAGCTCAGCGATAATATCGCTGGCATGCGGGTCCGACATTAATACACCTTCAGTTATTTCTATCTCAAGGTTTACCGCATTCAAACCCGCACTACTCAAAGCAACATCGACCACCTCGTTCAAGTTGCCTTCTTTAAACTGCCGCGCCGAAACATTAACTGCAACACGAACATCAACCAGCCCCTCATCAAGCCACTGTTGATTCTGCTGGCAAGCGGTATTCATAACCCACTGCCCGATCTCAACGATCTGCCCAGTCTCCTCCGCAATGGTAATAAATTGATCGGGAGAGACAAGCCCCTTCACCGGATGAAACCAACGAATCAGCGCTTCAAAACCTTTCACAGAACCATCTGCGAGGCATATTTTGGGCTGGTAATACAGTTGAAATTCGTTATTTTTCAGCGCTTTACGCAGATCGGTCTGGATAGCTAAATGGGCAGAAACCTTTTCTACCAGGTCACCACTGTATTCGCGGATTTCGTTGCGCCCCTGACTCTTAGCCTCATGCAAGGCCAAATCAGCTCTTTGCAGCAAGCTCTCTGCCGAGCTACCACCCGACTCTGAATAAGCAATACCAATACTACCAGTGACAAACAGCTCTTGGCCTCGGTATAAAAAGGGTTGTTGAAAACCTTGCCGAATATTCTCCGCCAGCGTGGTTACTACCCGCTCGTGACGACTCACCTCATTTAACACAATGATAAAATTATCGGCCCCAAACCTGGCCAACATATCACGAGATAAGTCATACAATATTGGGTTCGTTGATACCGACAAACGCTCCAGATAGATCGATATATCAACACCGCTGACCAAACTACTGAGACGCTCTGTCAACTGCTGCAAGACAGCATCACCAGCACCATGCCCCATCGAATTATTGACACGATTAAATAAATCTAAATCGATAGCCAGCATAGCCACAGCAGCACCGGCCATATGCGCCCGCGGAATACACTGATCAACATAAAGTTCAAGCAACGAATGATTAGGAATATTGGTTAGCCGGTCACAATAGGCTAAACGCAAAATCTCACTCTCCGATGTTTTGCGCTCAGTCACATCCATACAGATACCAATAACATGCGTACTGTCATCAGCCTCACCCTTTACAAGAGTGGTATGCACTTCAATCGTGCGCACACTGCCATCATCTAAAACAATCCGATGCTCAACTCTCGTTTCTCTCTGCCCCTTAACCGCAGATCGCAACATCTCAACCAAATACTGCCGGTCATCAGGATGACATCGAAGTAACAACGCATCCTTATCTTTAACTTCGGCATCTAATTCAAACCGATACAAACGGCGTAACTCATCAGAACAATTAAACTCGTGCGTTTCAGCATTAAATTCCCAATGACCAAGCTTGGCAACTTGCTGTGCACCTGCGAGAGATTGCTTGCTAACACGCAGCTGATCTATAATTTCACGAGCACGAAGTAAATAACGGATGCGATGCACCAGCAGAGAGTGCTGTATCGGCTTAATAATAAAATCGGTGGCGCCTACCTCGTAAGCTCGATCGATAGAACCAACATCATCAAGACCAGTCAACATGATGACGGGAATATAAACACCCTTGGGGTGGGCGCGAAGCTGCTGACAAACCTCAAAACCGTCAATATCAGGTAATAGACCATCCAATAAAATCAGACTAGGTTGATACTCAAGCACATGGTCGAGCACAACATTGCCGCAATCGACAGCAACAACGTCAAAACCCGCATTACGTAAAACCTTACTGACCAATTGGCGCTCAACGGGGTTATCTTCCACCACTAAAATAGTGACAGCTTCCCTTATTGAGCCAGCCGACTCGCTCTTCTCGACCAAGAGTGTTTCCTCATTACCACGCTTTAACGAGACCTTGCCCTGTCTTGGTCAAGCATCCCAGCGCTTCTGCACTGCTTATTAGAATTGAATCTATCTTAGACGATTGCTTAAGGCTGCGCGAACTGAATTATTGTTAAAGCTCTAAAGCTGCCTGTTGGTATGCCTAATCTAAAAAGGCCCAAGCCCACCGCTGGACTTGGGCCTTTTTAGATCAGACCACCAAAACCGGTGGATTTTGACCCACCAGAACTACGCAAATGTATTACGCAGCTTCCTGTGCAATTTCATCCCAACCCGACTTGATGGTTTTCAACAGCTCTGCGACTTCGTCTAATATGGTCACATTATTGGTCGCATTGGCTTCCAGCAGACGACCTTCCATATAGCTATATAAGTCGTCAAGGTTAGCAGCCACATCGCCACCAACCTCTTTATTCAAACAACTGCGCAAGCCAGCCACGATAGTGATAGCTTTACCAACGGCCTCACCCTTAGCGGCAGTTGATTGCCTTAACATAGCCCCTTTAGCCTCAGCCAAACGCTGTAGCGCGCCCTCCATTAACATCTGGATTAATCGATGCGGCGAAGCCCCCTCCACACCAGAGTTGGTATTAACTTGCCGATACTGAGCTAGACCTTTCTTTAACATGGCAAAATTCCTGAATCGTTAACGCTATCGGTATCAAATGACGCCTATAGTGCCGGATAAAATCCAGCCTACGCCAGCACCTTTATATATTGGCACCTTATATTTATCGGTCGACCCTGCAATTCCTTTAATCAAAGTTCAAGTTATTTTCCGTTTGATCGATAACAGCAATAGAGCCGATCTTGCTTGGACCATCAAGCCTGGCGGCTTAAAACCAAAATACGTAATTATCCCAAAAACCATAACCACAAGTTCTATATAAAAAAGCTAAAGGTATCAAAAACAGTGCCGATAGCTTTATCGAAGAGAACATAACGGTGTGGATATCACACTACAACCAACGCTCCCACAGGCCTGAGCCTTCCACGGAGCCAAGGAGTTAGAATAATGGCACAGGTAATTAATACGAACGTTGCGTCACTTGGCGCTCAAAACTCATTAAACAAGTCACAAAACAGCCTGCAAACCTCTCTGGAACGCCTATCTTCCGGCTTGCGGATTAACTCTGCAAAAGATGACGCGGCGGGGCTTGCCATCACTCAGCGGTTTACCTCGCAAATACGCGGTCTGGATCAAGCAGCACGTAATGCTAATGACGGTATCTCTATCGCCCAGGTAGCTGAAGGGGCGCTGGATGAATCAGGTAACAACCTACAGCGTATTCGTGAGTTGGCAATCCAATCTGCCAACGGCTCTAACGGTGCCGGCGAGCGTAAAAACTTACAAGCGGAAGTATCGGCGTTGATTGCTGAAATCGATCGTAACGCTAGCACAACTCGATTTGGTAGCCGCTTATTACTCGACGGCAGCTTCGGCTCACAAGATCTTCAGGTTGGCGCCCAAGCTAACGAAACCATTAGTTTATCCGTAGGTGATGCCCGTGCAGCAGCACTGGGTAGCAATACCTTAGTAGCTGACGGCACCGTAACTGGCGGCGTCACTGTTGCTGCAACAGCCCCTGGGGTAACCGGAGTCTTAGTTGAATCCGACCTTACTATTACCAACGGTAACGGCACCTCAGCTGCTATCAGCTACGCTGCCAATTCATCTGCAAAAACAATTGCTGACGCCATCAATGCTAAAACTGGCAATATCGGTGTCACTGCTACTGCAAGCAATGCCACAACTCTCGGCAACTTAGGTGCCGCCGGTACTGTTAGCTTTGCCTTAAATGGCTCAAACGTTTCTGCAACTATCGCTGACACGTCGGATCTTTCAGCACTAGCCGCTGCCATCAACGGCGTTTCTAGCAGCACTGGAGTTACCGCAAGCTTTGAGACTTCTGCAAACAAATCAGAACTGACGCTTACCACCTCTGATGGTCGCGATATTGGTATTACTACATTCGACAATACAGCAGCTGCAGCGGGTGACACCATTGACTTTGGTGGAAGCACGCTAACCGATGGTGCCGCAGCCACTGCCAATGCCGCCAAAGTTGGTACAGTTTCGTTATCAAGTAGCAATGGCGCTATCACAACGACTGCAGCTAATGCGGACGTTTTTGCTAATGCGGGCACCAACAACAGTTCTTTTTCATCAGTACAAGATATCAATGTTTCAACTGCAGCTGGCGCGCAGGACGCTATCAGTGTTGTCGATGCCGCTCTGGATACCATCGCCTCACAACGTGCAGATTTGGGTGCGATTCAAAACCGCTTACAATCCACTATCTCCAACTTGAGCAACGTATCTGAGAACGTATCGGCTGCGCGGTCACGGATACTGGATGCCGACTTTGCCACTGAAACAGCGAACTTGACTAAAAACCAGATTCTGCAACAAGCAGGTATCTCGGTACTATCACAGGCTAACTCGCTGCCTCAGCAAGTACTGTCTTTGCTACAGTAAACGCAAAAACCGGGTATAATAGCCCCTCCGGATTTATCCCGAGGGGCATTCTTACCAACATGATGTAAAGGTCAACAACCATGCTTAACGAGATTGTTAGTAGTGGTATTCAGCCAGCAGTAAAAGCCCAGGAGACCAGTTCTACTGCAGCCAATGCGCCTAAGCCTGACGAAGCCAAGCCAAACAGCTTAGCTGAACAGCAAGTAGCAGCGCCCAAGCCACAGGAACTTCAATCGGCCGTCAGCAAATTGAATGATTACGTTCAAAATGTTCAACGAACACTGTCATTTAGCATTGAGGAAGGAACTGGATCTACTGTTGTCAAAGTTTATGACTCTGAAACTGAAGAATTGATCCGGCAAATACCGGCGGAAGAAACCATCAAATTGGCAGCTTCGATTGAAGACTATCACGCCAGTTTGTTTATCAAAGAACAAGCCTAAACAAAGCCTCCAACTATACGGGGGCTTTTTTGTAGTTGTTATGGCACGATATGTGCTGGATTCCAAACAGCAGCGCAATACGTCAGAATATCTTATTAGCGCCACTGATTTAACTTCCATCTTTGACTTTAGCTCAGTGAGAGCAAAGATACGGTACAAATTGACACCAGTGCTGAGCCAAAGAGCTTAGCTAAAGGTAAAACATTATGGCTTCTATTTCTTCCATAGGCGTGGGCTCCGGCATAGACCTTGAGAGCCTAGTCAACAAAATTGTTGACGCCGAACGTGCACCGGCAGAAAACCGGCTAAACTTAGCAAAAACCCAAGCCGAAGCACAAATTTCTGCCCTTGGTAGCCTACGCCTCACCATGAGCGCCTTTCAAGACTCTCTTGAGGATCTTAAAAAGGCTAGTTTTTTTGGATCTCGCAATGCCAGTTCCGGTGACAGCAGCTTGTTTACTGCAACAGCGGGCAGCAGCGCCGACTTAACCGGTTACTCCATCGAAGTTTTTGAGCAGGCCCAAGCCAACAAAATAGCCTCTGCTACTGACTTTACCAGCCCTGCCTCTACCGTAGGCAGTGGCACTTTGACCATTGGCTTTGCAGCAGGTAATAGCTTTAATGTGAACGTTGCCGCGACCGATAGCATTAGTGATATCCGCGACGCCATTAACTCCGCCACTGATAATGTCGGCATCACCGCCAGCCTGATTACCGTCGATGCCGGGGCTGGTGATGGCTCAACGGTCAGTAAGTTTGTATTTACTTCCAACAATACCGGCGCCGCAGGGCAAATTGATATCAGTGTTGCCGATGATGACCTCAACGATACCGATAACAACGGTCTGTCACAGTTTTTTTTCGATGGTAGCCAACCGCTCGATGCAGGCAACCAATTTGACGAGGTCAGTGCAGCTCAAGATGCACGTATTGCAGTAGATGGATTCACCGCTTATAGCAGTACCAATACATTCAGCGAGGTAATTAACGACGTCACCATTACGGTATTAAAAGGTGCCGACGATGTACTTGACCCGCCTTCTGCCGGCTTACGCATAACTGCCGACAAGTCCAAGATTACTGCTGCGATAGAAACTTTTGTCGCAAGCTATAACGAACTGGCAACCGTTTTTAATGCGCTGACAGATTATGATTCCATCAGCAACACATCAGGACTGCTGACTGGCGACTCTAGCATCAACGCCTTAGAAAGCGGTATAAAACGTGTTTTTTCCGATGTAGTCGACGGCGCCAGCGGCAGTTTAAACTCGCTAGCCTTTCTCGGCATTGCCACCAATCGCAATGGATCTATCTCTCTGGATAGCGACAAGCTAGCGGATGTTATCACCAATCGCTTTGATGACCTTGGCAGCCTCTTTGCCAGCGAAGATGGCGTTGCCACCCAACTTGACTCATTGCTTAATAGCTATTTGAATTCAGGCGGTGTATTCGATAACCGCAACTCCAATCTGACAACAACACTGAGAGACATTGAAGATCAACGAGCCGACTTAGACTTTCGACTCAACGTAATTGAAGAGCGCTACCGCAGCCGGTTTTCTGCACTGGATATTTTAGTCTCGCAACTCAATTCAACTGGAGACTTTCTTTTGCAACAACTCGATGCGGCAGCAAGAATTGTCAATCGAGATAACAGCTAAACAGTGCTGACTCAGGGCTATATTATGAACCATGGAGTCTTGTTTAACTCGCCAAAACCGGTGGCTCAAGATCCCTGCAAAGATAGCTATAACGCCCTCATCCTCGGTAACTTTGACACCAGGCAACACCCCTAAAGCCAAGAGCAGCCATGACACATAATCTCGACAAAGATGCTAGCTGGGAACATATTATTGAGCTGTCCGACTCAATGCAAAAAGATGCTGCGCAGGAAGACTGGCACGCCGTAGCCACAGCAGCGGTAACACGCCATCAGCTTGTAAATCAGCATTTTGAACAATTTCCAGTAGGGCCGGCAACCGCTGAATATTATTTCAGCCGCCTCAATACATTCCTCGCCAACGAGCAAAAATTACAGCAGCTCGCTAAGCTCGCTCGTAAAAACATCATGCGCTATGGGGTAGAAATGCAACAAGGGAAAAAAGCTAGCAAAGCCTACTTAAGCTCTACTAAAGCCGGTCGGTAAAGCTAAACCGCCTATGATTGGCATACAAAAACTAAATAGGCGTCACAAGAAATTAAACAGCGATAAACCACTCACCTTAACGTAACTTTGCTGCGCCGCCTCAAGAGCAAAAGTCTCATTGGTCAACCGAGTCAACGCCTCAGCGTAATCAATATCACGCAACTCAGAAAGCACTTGCTCATTAACCAGCTTCACGCCTTCATGCAAATCTCTCACGCTGTCCAGGGTATTTTGTCGAGCACCAATTTGCGCAATTATCCTCGACATATTGGTTTCAGCATAAGTTAAGTTATCTAAGCTATCAGCCAGCAATTTGCTCCGTATTAATGAATCCTCTGGAGAATCTGTCAGGTTTTTTAAGCCCTCGGATAATTTTGCTATCGTGGTTAAAACGTCTTGAGTCTGCCTGGAATCAACGTAAAACTGGTCGCCAGAATCCGGCGTGCCCGTTAAAGTAATCGACCAACCTAGATTAGTAGTATCCGGTGAACCCGGCGTAGGGTCGATGGTGTTCGCATCAATAGTCATTGGACTGCCGGTATGGGGAATCACCGAGGCATTGATAGGGGAACTCAGTACTCCGTCATCAAAAAGATCACTACGGCTATAAATGTTGTAGCCATCTGCGGAAAATCCATCAGCTATGGTTTCATAACGGACAATATAATCATCCAAAGAACCAGTACGCTCATAATTAGTCATACCATCACTTGCATCGATAGTATTGTCCAAGCTGCTGGCAGTAATAGCGGTCGCGGAGCTATTACCTTCCTCCTCGCTGGCACCAATCAACTTTTGGTCAGTTTTAATATCAACAAAAATTGACTGGCCGCTATCATTAACCGGAAGCAGTGTTGAACTGGCTATTTTTACCATCCGCTGACCATCATCACCATGATAGACATACTGACCAGTACTGCTTAATTCAAAAGGGGCAACCTCACCCTGATAGCCAGCGAAGATATATTCGCCATTAACATCACGGGTATTCGCTAAATCCAGCAGCTCACCCAGCCGGCTATCCAGCTCTGCCGCCAAGCCCTGACGCTCCGATTGCGTTAGCCCAACACCACCAGCTCGTACGGTTATCTCTTTTACTCGCACCAATATATTGGATACTTGCTGTACCTGGTTTTCTTCAAGCCCCAGCCGACTTTCTGCCGCATCGGCATTTTTAACATACAGGCCCAGCTGCGACAGCTCTTGATTAACCTGAACCACCCGCGCCGATGCAACCGGATCATCCGCAGGCGTGGTAATACGACGCCCTGTCGCAACTTGCTCCTGCGTTTTAAAGGTTTGCTGCTGCAGGCGCAAAATACCCTGCACCCCGGAATTAAAACTCTGCAAAAAAGAAGTACGGACTGCCATGCTACTTGCCCTATCTTACCGTCGCGATCAAGGTATCAAATAATTGTCGTGCAACACTAATGACTTGAGCTGCTGCATTATACGCTTGCTCGAACTTGATTAAATTGGCTGCCTCTTCATCAAGGTTCACCCCGGACATTGAATCCCGACTTGATTGCGATTGCTGTAACAGTGATTCTGCAGCATCGCGACTCAGCTGCGATTTTGCTGCGTCCGAACCCACTTTACTTATCAAGCTACCGTAAGCGTTCTCAAAACTGGTGCTGCCGCCATCCAGGGTATCTTTGGTGCGAAGCGCACCCATAGCGACGGCGTTACGATTATCGGAGGAGCCATTTTGGTTAAACCCAATGGTGAACTCATCACCCGCTGCGGGTATACCACTGACCACTGTTTGAAAACCAATATAATTAGCATCGCCACTGTTGTCACCAAAAATACTGTTTTTTTGCCCTGGGATAATAGTGCCACTAAAAAGCGGCTGGGGAGCAGCGGCGTCGGTATTCTGGTAAACCGTATACGCTGTAGCCGAGGTGAATCGAATAAGCACTTCACCAGCCAACTCCCCGGGTGACGAATAGAGTGCCGGGGTAGGCGCGGGGCTAAAGTTAAGATCGCCATCATCAACAAGAGCCAGCATTTCACCTGCAGAAATCGAACCTTCACCACTGTTACCCGTCTTGGCATTAGTTACCACTGGGCTAGCATAGGCCAGATCTTGCACCCGAGTCATTTCCACCGCCATATCTGCGCCGCCATTGCGAGTTGGCTTGATATAAAACCGGTCACCTATGGCCAAGTTACTCTGAGTGGTTACAGGAATATCAATAGAAAAACCATCGACCTCCAAACTCTGTGCAGCGTTATTACCATTAATAATCGTCACCTGATTATCACTGGTTCTAATTAACTGATAATCAACGCCACCAGTACCGTCGCTGTCGATGATATTCAACACATAATCACTGGTGGTTAACTGGGCAACATCAGTGATGAGTATATCCATAGAATCAACAGCTTGCCCGGACACATTAGAGTTCCCGGAATCGATACTGATACGCTGTGATAAAACTGAAGGGGCATTAATATCCTTAAATATATTGCCACCCAGATTGCCGTCCAAATCGACACCTAGTGAATTTTGTTGATTTAAGGCATCGGCCATACCCATGGCCAGGCGCCCCATTGAATTGAGCGCCTCACCGGCCACATCATCACGAAAGTCTATCAAACCACCCAGCTTACCGCCGGATACAAAATCTGTAATAGCTTGCGTTGCACCATTTTGATTAATAAAAGTGATATCAACATTACCCGAACCATCTTTACTGGTAGCGGTGCCCATCTGTGCGGCATTACCACCAACGACCAACGGCAAACCATTGCCAATAAAAACATCCATCGCACCATTATTATCAATCGTTGAGACGGATACCAGCTCAGATAGCTGCCTAAGCAACTCATCCCTTTGATCCAGCAATTGGTTAGGCTGAGAGCCGCCGCCACGCGCCATTTCATCTGCGATTTTTACATTAACATCAGCAAGACTAGCTGCCAGCGAGGAAACTTGCTGGGTCAGGGAAGTAAGCTGATTATTAACTGACGCAACCTGTTGCTCAACTTGAGAAGTTAAATCATGAATACGCTGGGTCAAGGCTTCAGCCTGGCTGAGTACCACTTGGCGCGATGGCTCTGACGTAGGGTCTTGGGCACTGGCCTCTAATGCTGAAAAAAAACTGTCAATAGCTGGCCCCAAACCACTCTGCTCATCGGCCAACAATGAATCGATTTGATTAATATTGGTGGTGTAAGCATTAAGGCTATTAAAGCTTGCCGTATCCAAGCGGAGACGCGTCACTAAAAAATCATCCACCATTCTGGTGATGTCCTGGACAATAGAACCATTGCCCACATAACCGCCACCGCGTAACTGCTCGGGAAGTGTGGCCGTTTCTACCCGCTGCCGAGTGTAACTAGGCTGATCAGCATTAGCGATATTATTACCCGTTACCTGTAACTGGGTTTGGCTAAGGTTCAAGCCGCTAATACCAATACTTAATAAAGACATAATTTTTTACCGTAGCAAGCTGCTAAAAATATTTGTTCGCTCATCACTGAATCAATCAGCCTTGTTAGTCTATCTGAGCAGCCGATTGAAGCTCTTTACTGTTTAAAATACGAATAATTTTTTCACTGTAATCCGGGTCGGTCGCATAGCCGGCCTCGCTTAAGGCACGAGCATAGGCTTCAGAATCTTTTGCCTTTAGCGCTTGCTCATAACGGGGACTGGTTTTAATAAAGTCTACGTAGTCATCAAAGCTATGCTGGGGCGAATCATAGGCACGAAACGACGCAATCTCTCTCACTGCGGTACCATTGCGCACCTCCAGCGTTGGTACCGAAATACTATCCCCCTGCCAGCGACTATCCGCTTTGATATTAAATAAATTAAAGCTGGTTTTATCGCCAAGTCCGGTTATTTTTTTGCCCCAACCTGTCTCCAGAGCGGCTTGTGCAATTAACACCGCAGGATCGACGCCTAAGCTATCGGCGGCACTATCGGCCATACCATAAAGCTGTTTGACAAACGCTTCGCTACTACCATCAAAAACCATATTGTCTTCAGCTTTGCTGTCAGTATCGGCTGTGTTAATGAACCCGTTTGTATCCGCCGCACTCATGGCTGTGACAGCCATCTTGCTGCTGACAGCAGGCACAACCCCGGCATAATTATTTCGTTTCGCTAAATACCCTGTAACCTCAGTATTGGCCTCAGGCTTTTCAACTGCACCAAAGCGCTGCTGTAATTGGCGCACCATTACCTCTGCAACACCCATGCCCCGACCCTGCGATAAAGACAAAGCCAGCTGGTCGTCGTACATATCCTGATACATATCACCTTCGTTGCTGGAAAGAAAATTCCCCTCAGCAAAAACATCATTGGCAGCGCGCATGCTTTTCATCATCATACGCACCATCATTGACTCAAATTGCTGAGCAATTTTATCTAGCGCCTGACCTTTATCCTTACGCCCCAACTCGCGAATTGAATTCAAGCTATTCAGGTCGGTATAGGAATCCGCGCCGCTGGTATTATTAACTGTACTAGAATTAATCACGGTAATAGCCTTTGCTTAAATAACAATGAGATCAGCTTGCAACGCACCTGCTTGTTTCAACGCTTCAAGTATTGCCATTAAATCTCCCGGCGCAGCACCTACCTGGTTGACCGCCCTAACAATATCACTTAGCGATGTAGTCTCAGCTAAACCCCACATCCTGTTAGCCTCTTGGGTAATACTAATATCTGATTGCGGAACAACCACGGTATTACCACCAGACAGTGCATTGGGCTGACTCACCTCTGCAGTATTAGAAATCGTGACCGTCATACTGCCATGGGTTACCGCACTAGCTCTCACTCTGACATGCTCACCAACCACGATAGTGCCGGTACGCGAATTAATAACAATACGAGCGGGTGCCTTACCTGGATTAACCTCTATGTTTTCTAATAGCGACATAAAGGAAACACGCTGATCAGGATTGATTGGGGCGGTAACATTAATCGACGCTGCGTCGATAGCCTGTGCTACATCAGGCCCTAACAATTCGTTGATACTCTCTGCAACTCTTCTTGCGGTAGTAAAATCAGCGCGATTTAAGTTAAACGTTAGAAATGTTCCGGCAGCAAAACTATTGGCAATGGTACGCTCAACGATGGCACCATTAGGGATACGCCCAGCGCTAGGGATATTCACCGTCACTCTTGACCCATCCCTACCTTCTGCACCAAAACCGCCAACTAATAGCTCACCTTGGGCGATTGCATAGACTAAACCGTCAGCGCCCTTCAATGGTGACAACAACAGACTGCCGCCGCGTAAACTTTTTGCATTACCAATCGAAGAGACTGTTACATCAATATTTTGACCCGGTTTAGCGAAGGGTGGCAGCGTCGCATGTATCGTCACCGCAGCAACGTTTTTTAACTGAAACGTTGTTCCTGCCGGCAGTGCAACCCCTAAGCGCTGCAACATCGATTTAAATGCCTGTGTGGTAAAAGGTGTTTGTGTTGTTTGGTCGCCGGTTCCATCCAGACCGACAACCAAGCCATAGCCGATTAACGGATTATCACGCACGCCAGCAATATCAGCGATATCCTTTAAGCGCTCACCATGGGCTGCACCGATAAAGCCACACAGCGCCACCGCCAACATAATCTGGCGCACAGCTAGCAGCACATTATTGCGCCATAGCGAGCTAATGGTGATATCTAAAGCGTTTAAGATTGGCGTTTTCATGGTGTACTTCTCAGTAATAACTTGACGACTAAAGATTGCAAACATAGTGACTAAAATGGCCAGTAGGCACTATTGAAAAATCGCGATCCCCAGCCCTGTTTATTGGCATCGGCCAAATCACCAGTACCACTATAAGTAATACGCGCATCAGCCAGACGTGTTGATAAAATCGTATTATCTGGCTGTACGTCCTCTGGGCGAATCAGCCCACGAATACGAATAAATTCTTCACCACGGTTTAACGTCATCCATTTTTCACCCCGCACAACCATCAAACCATTGGGCAATACTTCAGAGACGGTTACTGCAATACTACCGGTCAAGCTATTGCTCTGATCGCTATTGGATTCACCCTTTAGCTCGCGATTTTGTGCCAGCTGGGTTTCCATACTGTACTCACCCATACTCGGAATAACGCCCAACACCGGCCCTGCATCAACACTGATACCAGTCTCCTTGGTAATTTCAGTATCCGCGGTTTTACTGGACTGGGTACGCTCACTCAAAATAACCGAAATAATATCGCCTACCCGTGTTGCTCGACGATCTTCAAAAAATGAAATCGAGTAATCAGGACGATAGATTCCACCTCTGTTAGGACTGGGTATTTCAGCCGATGCGGGTATAACTGGCGCGTAGGCCGCATCATCCGGCATTGGCTTGGAGCCCATGCTGCAAGCTTGCAGCAATGCAAGTAACACCAGCCAAATGCGTAAACTGACATATTGAATGACGCGGTTAACTGACGACACTCTTTCAACTCTAAACATGTTATTCACCTGATCTTTACAGATTTTGTGAGATGTATTGCAACATTTGATCCGCTGTAGAAATAACCTTTGAATTCATTTCATAGGTTCGCTGAGTGGTGATCATACTGACCAATTCTTCCACCACATCGACGTTGGAATTTTCTAGGACACCCTGCTCCAAACTACCCAGCCCTGAAGTACCCGGAGTAGCTTGCTGAGGTGTACCGCTAGCCGCTGTCTCGACAAAAAGGTTTGAGCCTATCGCCTGCAAACCAGTGGGGTTAACAAAATTGGTTATATTAATGGTGCCTAAATTTTGTGCCGCAGGATTACCAAGTACAGTCGCCTCGACAATACCATCCGAACTGATAGAAATCTTTTCCGCATCTTCGGGTACAGTAATACTGGGCTGCAGTAATAGCCCGCGCGCAGTTACAATTTCGCCATCAGAATTAATTTGAAACTGACCATTACGGGTATAGGCCGAGCTGCCATCCGGCATCAATATTTCAAAAAAACCACGGCCATCTATCGCCAAATCCAATGACTGTTCAGTGATTTGTAAACTGCCCTCAGTAAACTCTTTTTGCGTACCGATAACTCGCACCCCGGTACCAACCTGTAAACCCGATGGTAGCTGAGTATTTTGCGAAGACTGCGCGCCTGGCTGGCGGCGAATCTGATACAGCAGATCTTCAAACACGACACTGTCACGCTTAAAACCAACGGTCGCAGCGTTCGCCAAGTTATTAGAAATTGTTGCCAAGCGCGTATCTTGAGCACTTAACCCGGTTTTGCTGATCCACAATGATTGATTCATTACTGCCCCCGTTTACGGCTTATTTTTACTGCTTACTTTTATTACTTGCAGCCAATACTTACTGGCTGCGTAAAACCTGTGTTGCTGCACTGGAATTTTCTTCGACGATTTTCATCATTTTGACATTGATCTCAAATTGCCGAGCCAGCGACATAATCTGAGTTAGTTCATCTACCGCGCTAACGTTACTGGATTCTAGAAAACCAGATTGCAAACGGATGCCAGCATCGGCGGCTTGCACCTGACCATCTTTGCGACGGATTAAACCATCACGGCCTTTTTCTAAATCAGCATAATCAGGCTTTACCAATTTGATTCTATCTACAGTAGCCAACACCTCAGCAGCCTGCCCCTCGGGGCGAATGGTGATAGTACCGTCTGCACCCAAGGTAATACTGTCTGCTGGTGGCAGCGCGATAGGCCCGCCGTTACCCAATACCGGCAAGTTGTTGCCGGTCAGTAACTGCCCTTGTGGATCAACCTTTAAAGAACCTGCACGGGTATACACTTCACTGCCGTCAGGCGCTTGCACCGCTATCCATCCATCGCCATCAACCGCCATATCCAAATCACGGCCAGTCTCTATAAGAGCCCCGCGATTAAAATCAGTACCGGGATTCTCAGCCAAAGCATAAGCACGAGTGCTGAAGCCGTCACCGTAATAAACCCCCATGGAGCGAGCCTGTGCAAAGTCGGATTGAAAGCCGGTTGTATTCGCGTTAGCCAAATTATTGGCATGAATAGCCTGCGCCGACATAATGTTCTGACCGCTGCTCATGGCGAGATATACTGCTTTATCCATCGTGCTCTCCGTTCCTGGCGCCTAAAATACCAGGGTGTAAGTGCCAGGGCTTGAGTGCGGAGTGTAAGTGCCGTACCCCTGCTACTCGTTGCCGCTTTTGCCTGTTTTAACTGTTATTTGCCGCTTTATTAGCCGGTAACTCCTTATAGTTAGTACGAAGCAATATAGGTGCCAACTCAACCAATACTGGCAAGTCAAGACCCACGCCACTAATCACGAGACGAAAAAAAACCGCAGCAATAAAGCTGCGGTTTTCTAATCAACCCAATATAACTATTTATCAATAGGCACTCGCCAAAATAATTACTCGCTATTAGCGAATATTGATAATCGCCTGGGTCACAGTATCGGCAGTCTCAATGGTTTTAGCATTAGCCTGAAAGTTGCGCTGGGCAATAATCAAACGCACCAACTCTTCCGACAAGTCGACGTTAGACTCCTCTAGTGCGCCCGATTGAATCGCCCCCAAAGTACTAGTTAACGGCGCACCAATAGCCGGCTCACCAGACTCAAACGACTGCGCCCAAGAGGTCTCCCCCAACGGACTTAAACCCTGCTCATTAGGGAACGACGCCATCGCAACCTGACCGAGAATTAGCGCCTCACCGTTAGTATAACGAGCATATACCTCACCGGTACTATTCACCTCCAATCCACTCAGCTGACCTGTAGCGTAACCATTTTGACTGACGGAATTTAACGCAAAATCACTACCAAACTGAGTTGAGTTACCAAAATCAATAGTAAAGTCAGAAGTTACCGCAGTGCTAGCAGCGGTAGAAGATTGGTTCGCACCCTGGGGGTTCCAGTTATCGATATTTAAAGTCGGCGAACTCAACAGCGTGCCATCGGTGTCAAATACTACAGCCAGCGGACCACCACTGAGAACATTTTCTAAGGCACCAGTACTGTCCGGAATATACGCATGCATATTCCAAGTATTTTCGACCGCTGTTTTTTCATAATAAACCGACAACACATGCGAGCCACCACGGCTATCAAAGATTGTTAGTGACCTAGAGTTATTAAAACTATCAGCATTATCAGGATCAAAGGGGGACACGGTGGGTGCTTGAGCCCGGGCATCCAAGTTAAGCCCAAGACCCACTTTTGTCGTAGGCAATGGCGGCAAATCACTCACTACCACCTGCAAAGGCCTAGGTGTACCACCTACGCCAGAACCACTGGTCGTTGGTAAAAAGCCTTTCAGCTTTGCGCCAGAGTTAGTGGTAATGAACCCCTCCTCATCCAAACCAAAGTAGCCAGAGCGGGTATAAGCCTGCGCCCCTGAAGCCTCCTCTAACACAAAGAAGCCTGCGCCATTAATAGCTAAATCCAAGCTATTATCAGTGAATGCAATGTTACCTTGATCAAACTGCTGGGAAATTGAATTCACCAACACACCACTACCAGAAGAATTACCCCCACCACCAACCAGCGAGTTAGCATACACATCGCCAAACTCCGCTCTAGAGCGTTTAAAACCGGTTGTACTGGCGTTGGCAATATTATTACCAGTCACTTCCAAATCTGTATTGGCGGCACGCAAACCACTGAGCGCTGTATTAAAAGACATAACCTACCCCTTTATTAGTAGCCATACTACCTATAAAAATTAACTCAAGCCCAGGTAAAATAGGACTATAAGATTTCTTTGACCCCTGACAACGGCACACTGCCCACACCGGCAACGTTCAACGTAACCACACCATTGGCAGCAACCGAAACACTATCAACATTGGCACTTAATGCCGTATTAATTCGCACGGGTTCTCCCTCAAGAATCGCCGTTGCCTCAAAACGATATCGCCCTGCGGGTAATTGCTTACCATCAGCATCCACTCCGTTCCAAACAAAAGTAACATCGGCCGCATCACTAGCACCCAGCTCGACCTGAGACACTAACCCACCAGCACTATCGTAAATATTCATTCTTAAATCATCGGTACTTTGCGGTAACTCAACGGTACCGGCAATCACGCCACCCTCACCCAAATAGGATGTTTCGGAATCAACCTTAACGAATCGACCAACCATCGAAGAAGCTTGTAGCGCCTGACTGGACTGAAACGAATCAACCAATCCGGTCATACTGCCATTCAGCTTATCCAAACCCTCAACCGAGCTGAATTGTGCCAACTGCGCTACAAACTCTGAATTGCTCTGTGGATCTAGCGGGTTCTGATTATTCATTTGAGTAACCATCAACTCCAAAAAGACATCCTGCCCCATCTCATTACCGCTCGAGGTCTCGGACGCATACTTTTCCCTGGTACTCAGGTTACTAATAAGGCTTGATGATATTTCATTCGCCATGGTCTTATTCCATCTATTGCAATTTTTCTTAACCAGCCTCACATTCAGGCTAGCCGCGTTATTAAATCTTTACTTGCACAGTCATATAACTACACGGCCCATGGAGCTATACCTATTTTTGGCTTATATTAGATGCTGGCCCAGGCCCCCGAATCACTGACCTAAGGTCAATACCCGCTGCATCATAGTTTTTGCCGAGTTCATCACTTCAACATTGATCTGGAAAGACCTGGAAGCCGAAATCATATCCGCCATTTCTTCCACTACATTGACGTTGGGGTAATACACATACCCCTCTTCATCAGCCTTCATATGGTTCGGCTCATAACGTCGCTGCAGTGGCTGCTGCGACTCAACAATGCCGCTCACCCTTAGACCCATCGCCGCATCATCCCCCACCGTGGGCATAGAAGCGGAAAAATCATCACCCATTAAATCCTGTCGCATGGTTTCAAAAACAGGGTGACGGGCACGATAAACCTTATCGACGTTGCTATCCGCCGCCTGCGCGTTAGCAAGGTTACTGGCCGTAGTATTTAGCCGTATACTTTGTGCAGACATACCCATGCCCGCAATATCAAACACTCCACCCAGCGACATTAGGCTTCTCCTCGAATAGCGTTACTCAAACCTTTAAATTTACTGTTCAACATCTGGAAGCTGGCTTGAAAATCTATTGTGTTTTGAGCAAATTTACTCAACTCAACCTGCTCCTCAACGGTATTACCATCCAGTGAAGGCTGCAGTGGGTTGCGATACATTAAATCCGCCTTGAAGGCGCTATTTGAGCCGCCGATATGGCCACCCCTGGTAGCCGCCATCGGCATAGTAGAGGCGCTCATCTGACCTTTTAATACGCTTTTAAAGTCGATATCCCGCGCTTTAAAATTAGGGGTATCTGCATTCACCAAATTATTAGCCAGCACCTCAGCCCGCTGGGCGCGAACATGCAGCGCTTGCTCATGGATACCTAATGCAGCTGAAAAGTTAATCGCCATTGCATTTACCTTTGCTTCAATTGTCACGGTGTTGAATCAATATCGCTGGCTAAACATGGCCGGATATTTTCGTTACATGAAATCTAGCAAAGGGCGTGCCACTATTTTAGTGCATTGATATTAAAGAAGTTTTTATATTAAGAGAGCAAGAAACGGCAAGTAGATGCCGCCCCGAAGTACAAGAACGGCAAACGAGCGGCAATACCATAACGAAGCAAAACAAGAGAGGTGTTATTAACGCGCTAAAAGCGCCTTAATTTAAATAGCGCGATAAATAATACCAGGATGACATTGCACCATCTCATAATATTCTTTAAAGCCAGACAAGCCTTCAGAGCCGCCCAGAACTAAATAGCCGCCAGGACGTAAAGCACTGTGTATACGCCGCAAAATGTCCATTTTTAGCTCAGCTGAAAAGTAAATCAACACGTTGCGGCAAAATACGCAGTCGAACTTACCCAGCAAAGAAAAACTATCCATCAAGTTAAGCGCCTGAAAACGCACCCGCTGACGCACCTCCGGCTTAACCCTCCACATATCATCCACCGTCGGCTCGAAAAAGCGCTTTAAACGCTCATTGCTCAAGCCCCGCCCCAGAGACAAACCGTCGTACTCTGCCGACTTACATCGCTCCAGCATAGTCCGCGATAAATCCGTCGCGACGATCTCCACTGAAGACCTCAAACCACCCATGTTTTCTACTCTATACTCCTCCAGCATCATGCTCAGCGAATAGGGCTCCTGCCCTGAGGAGCACGCAGCAGACCAGATACGCAAACTACCACTGCGCTCTTTTTGCAGCTCTGGAATAATTTTATTTTTAAATATCTCAAACGGGTGAGAGTCACGAAACCATAAGGTTTCGTTAGTCGTCATAGCATCAATAACTCGCTCTTTTAAACCCCGCCGAGAGACCTGTTGCATCCTCTGCACCAGCTCTTTAAGGTTAGATATACCCTCTTGAGCCAACAATTTATTTAACCGACTTGATACCAAATACTGTTTATTATCACCCAAAATTATGCCACAAGCATCTTCAAGGAAATCTCTAAAAATAATGTAATCTGCCGATGAGCTAGCGACCATTACTAACCCCTGCAACAAACTTTTTACCCAATCCCTCACAAAGCTCTTTATAAATCTCTTTATAAACCCCAATAGCAGACAAACTATAACTAAACGGTACAACCATAAAGACTAATCCAATACGATAAACACAAACAAAGTGCGACCAATAAAAACACCTATAGCCACCTGCTCACAACTCAATAATCTATATTATTGATTAGCTTCTTCAATTAACTTGATTCTATCGGCCACCATGGATGCCAATTGATCGGGATTAAACTTAGCCAAAAAATTATCCGCCCCAACTTTTTTTACCATCGCCTGGTTAAACACACCGCTCAAGGAAGTATGCAAAACCACATGCAAACCGGCCATCCGAGGGTCAGACCTTACCGCCGCAGTTAGCGTATAGCCATCCATTTCTGGCATTTCAATATCTGAAATCATCACCAGGAATTTTCTAGGAACATCCTCCCCCTGATCAGCAAGATTTTGCAAGTACGTCAGCGCTTGGCGACCATCGTTGAGTATGGTTGTTTCCACCCCCACGGTTTCAACACAGCGCTTGATTTGCTTCCTCGCTATGGCCGAGTCATCAACAATCAAAACGTGCAATGACGCCGCAGCACGCTTCACTTCATCATCCAAAATCCCACCTGATATCTCCTCTCGCATAGGCGAAACTTCAGCGAGGACTTTTTCAACATCGATAATTTCAACTAAATTACCCTCAACTTCGGTGACCGCCGTTAAATAGTGCTCACGGCCTGAGCCCTTGGGTGGCGGATGAATTTCTTCCCAGTTCATGTTCACAATACGCTCAACGCCGCGCACCAAGAACCCCTGGGTAGCTGTGTTGTACTCAGTAATGATCACAAAGCCACTAGCAATATCGTCCAAAGCTCTCCGGCCAATGGCTAAACTTAAATCTATGATCGGTATAGTGCCACCACGAATATGGGCAATGCCGCGAACAACTGGGCTGCTTTGCGGTAACATCGTCAGCTTAGGGCACTGTAATACCTCTTTCACTTTAAACACATTGATGCCGTAAATTTGCTTGCCCGCCAAACGAAACAGCAACAACTCAAGGCGATTTTGCCCAACGAGCTGAGTGCGTTGATTCACACTCTCCATAACGCCAGCCATAGGAGTCCCCTAATAAATATCTCAATTAAAAATTAGCTACCGCCAAACGGCCACAGCCACAACTACAGGTATAACTACAGGTATAACTACAGCTAGCCTAGTAACCATAGCGCAGAGCCGTAAATACAGATTTTCCGGTCTATAATGGAGATCAATGCACCGGGCATGGTTTTTGCTTTGATTAGCCTTAAAGGCTGATCGCCGACAGAATCCCGACACACTTTACTTATCTGTTATCTATCGGCTATCGGCACCAAGCCAAAACAATTTAGCTGTTATGCATAAAGCATAGGTCAAGTTTATGATAGTTCGTAGTTTTTTACTGCTTTATAGCGTTGTCTTCACGCTATCCAGCCCCTTAGCCACCGCCAGCGTCACTAGCTCAGATATAAAAGCCAGCGTCAGCCTATTTATGGATGGTTATATACAGCAACTGCAGGAAAGCTACGGCGACGAGGTACGCATAGAATACCACATTCGCAGCTTAGACCCCCGATTAGCCATGGCCGACTGCCCTCACAAACCTATCTCGGAGCTAAAATCCCCCAACAGTATAGGTAACATCAATATTCGCGTGAGCTGCCAACAAGGGCAACCATGGTCGCTATTTGTGCCGGTTAGTGTCGATCTATTTCGACCTATTGTTGTGACCACACTCCCTACTGCCAAGGGCTCTACATTAACAGCATCCCAACTAGAGCTGCGGGAAATGGACGTAAGTCAAATTAACGGCAGTTATTTTACCCGTATTGAAGACGTCACTGGCAATCAGGCGAGCAGACCCTTAAACGCCGATAGTGTCATAGTTGCAGGTTATATCGAGCCACCACTGCTAGTCAAAAGAGGCGAGTCAGTAATGATAACCGCTAAATCCGGCGGGCTTTTAGTCAAAATCTCTGGCACGGCACTGGCTGATGGACATCTTGGCGAGCAAATAAGAGTGCGGAACAACCAATCCAAGCGAATTGTGGACGCGGTAGTAGACGCGTTAGGGCAAGTTGTTATTCCACTTTGAGAGCGATAAAGGAGGCCTGTAAAACAACTCGATAAGAGCCCTGAGGCCATTAAAACCAGCCTCTTTGTGCTAAAGTTATTGGTTATATTGCCGATAGCTACAGTGATTGTTCTTATTATTTGCCAACAACGTTTATCGCTAAATTAATGGATGCCCAAAATGGTTAAAAATATCAATGGCTTAGGCGGGACACTCCCTCCTAAAACGAACACTGAGCAAAGCGGCAAGCAAGCCGCCTCAGCCGAAAAAACCGCCACACAAAGCTCAGCGCCAAACACTATTGCTGACGACGTACAACTGAGCAGTGGAGCAAAAACGCTACAGACACTAGCAGCCAAGGTAAACAGCCTGCCAGACGTCAATGTAGAGCGCGCCGAACAAATTAGGGCCGCGCTGGAAAGGGGTGAATATCAAGTCGATGATTTGGTATTAGCCGATAAAATCATGAATTCCGAAGCGCTCTTTGGCAAATAGAGCTCCTCGGTAACGCAGCATCGATAAACCCGGCAACTGAACGATCAGAGGTATCCATCCATGTCACAACATCAGATTTTGTGGTCTGAACTTGAACAGACCTTTAACCACGATATTCATGCCACCAGCCAACTGCTGGAGCTGTTACAACAAGAACGGGCTGCATTGGAAGATCGTCAATACGACCAGTTCCAGCAACTTCTTGCACATAAACAACAGCTTCTCACCGAACTGGAAACCCACGCCCTAGCCCGTCAGCAACTGTTACAGAAAGCGGGTTTCAATGACGAATCAAGCACATTAGAGGCTGCTGATCACCAAGCCCCCCAAGTAGCCAAAGCTTGGCGCCAGCTTCGTGAAGAATGGATTCACTGCCAACAACTCAATGAAGTGAATGATCGCATCGCCAAACGAACTCATATAGTCGTCGGTCAAATGCTGGATTTACTACGCGGAAAAACCACCCAGGACGAACTCTACACCAGCAAAGGCAATACCAGTAACGCAGCCAGCGGCCGTACAATCACCAACGCCTAACAACCCGAATAATAGCTCAGCTTTACTGAGCTATTATTCGTCATACAATAAAAACCCTTACCCAGGGCGAGCATTTCTCACTTATTAACAGTAGCGCTTTGCAGACACGGCCAATACAATACTTCCATTATTTTCACTTAACACCAATACCCTAATAGCGCTGACTTATGCCATAAGTATCCTCGCGGTGTGGATCTTGATCCACCAGTTTTGGTGACCAATAAATAGAAGGCCTACGGACAGCCCCATGACGCGCAAACCTTACCCTCGATTACTACTTTTATTAGCCGCAATACTCATCATGCTAAGCCTAAGCAACTGCGGCGGCGGTGGCGGTGGCGGTGGCGATAATGACACATCCAGCAACCCTGTTACCGCTCGCATCAGCCTCAGCAAAGATAACGACAGCCCGATCATCGGCGCCATCCGCTTTGACGGCAGTAGTTCGACAGTCAATGGCAGCACCTCCATCACCGCCTATCACTGGAGCTTTGGCGACGGTGTAACCGCAACCGGAGCCGTTGTCAGCCACGCTTACGATAGCAGCGTCAAGCTAAAGCCCTATACGGCAACACTTACCGTTACCGATAGCTCAGGCAACACCAACAGCGCCAGCATCGCTACAACGTATAATGTATCCGGAACTATTGCAGCGGCGAGCAACAGCGCTGTCGACATTGACGTGAATGACCCCTCACGACAAAACAGAGCAACGCTGGGCACCAATTTTGCCACCAACAACAACCCCTCGGAGGCGCAGCGACTACCCAACCCCATTGCGTTAAACGGCTTTGTCAGCGCCAGTCCATCCGGCCTTCCTCCTGCTGGTAGTAGCAATTTTGCCACCGACGCCGACTTCGACGATGTTTACTCTGCTTATTTGCTACAAGGTCAATTTGTTTCAGTACGAGTTGCTAATTATAAACATCTACAACCCCGCGCCAACGACCTCGACCTGTATCTATATGACGACACCCTCACTCAAGTAGCCACTTCCTTTCCTTTAAGCGCAGAATTTGAATCCGTTGCAGTACCCGCCGATGGCGAATACTTTATTCGCGTCGCAGCCTATAGCGGCATCAATAAATATATTCTCAATATCGATAACAATTCTTTGGTTAGCGGTATCCAGGCCTACGGTAACTTTGCAGACGTTATTCCCGGCCAAGCCATTGTCAAACTGAAAGCACCTGCCATCATCAATTCAGCAAACGGCTCCGGGACAAGTCTAGCTAGCAACTCAACAGCCGTCGCTACAACTAAACTCCAGCCACTAACGCCACTGCATGGCCTAGCCCATCACGATCACTCCCGCTCGACGTTGATGCAATTTGACCTTGCTGCAGTAACCACAAAACTAAACTCCACCAAACAAACAGCGAATAACAGCAATCGCTTTGAAGAAAAAAACCCTGAATTAATAGCAACCTTACACCACATAAAACAACTTAATTTACGCGACGATGTTGAATACGCCGAGCCCAACTACCGTGTCAAACCATCGCTCATACCAAATGACAGCTACTACTCCTATCAATGGCACTACCCACAAATCAACCTGCCGCAAGCTTGGAATATCAGCACTGGTACTGACAACCCTCCCGTTATTGTTGCCGTTGTAGACACCGGCGTCGTTTCCAACCACGAAGATTTAGCCGGCAAACTAGTCGCCGGTTATGATTTTATTCGCGACACAACCGTTAGCCGAGATGGCGACGGCATTGACCCCTACCCTGAAGATGAAGGCGATAACAGTGACAGCTCACCTAGCTCGTGGCACGGAACTCACGTCGCTGGCACCATAGCAGCGGCAAGTAATAATAATCGTGGCGTAGCAGGTGTATCGTGGGGCGCTAAGATTATGCCCATCCGCGCGCTCGGTGTTGGCGGTGGCAGTAGCTACGACGTGATACAGGGTATTCGCTACGCCGCAGGACTGAGCAATGACAGCGGTACTACCCCCTCTAAAGCAGCTGACATAATTAACCTGAGCCTGGGCGGCAGCGGCTACAGTCAAACGAGTCAAAACCTATTTAACCAATTACACGACGCCGGCATTATCGTAGTCGCAGCCGCCGGTAACGAGAACAGCACAACACCGGACTACCCCGCCAGCTATGACAACGTAATTTCGGTTAGCGCGACAGACCATAACAACAACCTTGCTCCCTACTCTAACTTTGGCAATACAATTAGCCTTGCTGCACCGGGTGGTGATGCCAGTATTGATCGCGATAGTGATGGCTATAATGACGGCATTTTAAGCACACTGTTCAACGCCGAAACCGGTCGTGACAATTACGCTTTTTACGAAGGCACATCCATGGCCACACCCCACATTGCCGGTGTAGCTGCACTGATGAAAGATATTTATCCCCGCTTAACCGCCACTGAATTTACCAGCAGCTTGCAAAACAACACCCTGACCAATGACGCCGGTGAGCCGGGCAAAGACCAGTTTTACGGTTACGGTATTATTGATGCGCTTAAAGCAGTGCAACAAGCACAAACACTAGCCGGAGGTACAATAACTGGTAGCATTAGTGCCTCACCCAACAGAATAGATTTTGGTCGCGCCTTAAATGCCCAACCAATAACATTATCCCGATATGGCAACAGCCCGCCTGAAGTTGTTGGCTACGCCAAAGCCAATAGCTCAACCTGGCTAAACATCGACAATAGCAGCGCCAACATTGACGGCTCCGGAGAATACACCCTGACGGTCAACCGCGACACACTCAGCGACGCCATCTACAACGATACGATTACCTTCACACTGGACAATGCCACCACAGTCGATATACCCGTATCCATGCAGGTAAAAACCTCCAGTGATCTTGATGCTGATACAGGCTATCTTTATATATTATTACTTGATGCCGATAGCTATGAGACCATCGCTCAATTTAGCGTCGACGTAATTGACGGCGAATATCAGTACAATTTCAATCACATACCCTTCGGTGAATACGTGATCATTGCAGGCTCTGATATTGATAATGATTTTATTATTTGCAACTTGGGCGAAAGCTGCGGCAACTACCCCACCAACGATCAACCACAACGGATTATTGTTGATGGCAATATAGAAAACATTGATTTTTTAGTCTCGATAATGACCGACCTTATCAGCAGCAGCAATAATAAAACTGCAAAAACTGCTGGTTTTAAACGTCATATAACCACAGTTGCCAACATTTCCAAACGGCTATAACAAGAGTATATTTCTCTAGGACAAAATCTGCCCCGCAGAGTACCCTAGATTTAAACTTTCCCCCTTACTAAAAAAACATCACTCAGGTCACTTCGCAAAGCCTTCCATTAATCACAGTCTATGCCACACATCGACAAAAATAAACTTACCGCCAATACGTAGATCACGATCATACTTTCAAGCTTAATCATCCCCTGTGCTTAGCGGACACCTCGACTATTATTTTATTTTTATTGCACTCTCATGGATTAATTTTAGCGCCACTAGAAGACCCATAAAAACCACACATAAGCCTGAATCCTCAGACTTTCGATTGGAACTTATCGCCAACAGAAGACAAAAAGAACAAGGCATCCAACCTAATACTCAATGCGTAACAACTGATAAATATCAGATATTATATTAAGCTTTTCACTCAGAGCTTTCGAGTGTGCACCACTAAGGTATTCGTAACCCGCGGCATTACTAGACATTCTTGCCATACCAATCATAACAAAACAAAGTCTTTCAGCCATAATTTGCGACATATTTAAATTATTGATCTGAGCGTCAGTAATTATTTTTATCATCGACAAGTGATGATGACGTGCGCATTGTTTCTGTAAAAAAACCAAGCGCTTTGACAACTGATAACTTTCCATAGCCATAATACGGTGAAACTCAGGATAATCAGCACAAATCTCAACTAAGCTAACAACCAGCTGCCTTAGTTTATCTAGCGAAGAGTACTGCTCCGAGGCATTAAGGTCTTTAATCTGCTCATCAAAACGTTTTGCAGCTTGTTTAAGTGCGGTTTCCCAGAGATTTTCTTTGGAAGAAAAATGATAAACCAACAGCGGTAAACTGATGCCCGCATTGCTTGCAATATCTTTCATTTTTGCCCCCTCAAAACCATATAGCGCAAACGCCTCCAGCGCTGCTTTTATTGCGCGCTGCTTAATTAGTTCAGATTTTTCATTGCGGGTTGGCAAACGCTTAATTAAAGGCTCAGCTGCATTACTATTTACTGGCATGAAGTTAATCACTCATATGTACAAGGTAAAAACCTAAAACCTATTACATAATCAGCCTCTAGAACCGGCTAAATAACATATTAGGTATCGAGTTTTACACGGACAATACCAGCGAGACTCGATTTTATCAACTGATCAAAAAGCAAATAAACTGTATCAATACAATAGTTGACTAACTAGTTAGTCAACTATATGATCGATTTCGATGTGTACGTTACAGGTAAAAAACCTACTCCCAATGACACACTAATAATGATAAACAGGGGCTACCTCTACTATGAAAAAAATATTTTTACCACTCTGTCTAATTGCCGCCACCCCTAGTGTCGGCATGGCACAAAACAACCACACGGTCATCGAAGAGGTGACTGTTTCCGCCCGAAAAATCAATGAAAACGCGCAGACTGTGCCCATCTCAATTTCAGCCTTATCAGACAACAACCTAAAAAACCAGTCTATCCGCAATTTCAATGATGTTCAGGCACAAGTACCTAATCTATTTTTACAAACCCACCCATCAGAACCACAAGCACTGTCATTGTCAATTCGCGGTCAGCGCCAGAACGACATCCTGCTTACTCTTGATCCTTCGGTCGGCATCTATATCGACAACCTATACTACCCACGCACCATGGGCTTGAGTGGCGCACTAATTGATGTCCAGCGCATTGAGGTCCTACGTGGACCACAAGGCACGCTGTATGGCCGCAACACCACCGGTGGCGCCATGTCAGTATTTACCCAAAATCCCAGCGATGAACTTGCCAGCTCACTAAACTTAAAAGCAGGCAATTTTGGTTACACCGAAGCTCAGGGCGTAGTTAATATACCCTTGACTGACTCTCTTGCTATGCGCCTAGTCGCACAAAAATCTGACCGCGATGGCTATGGTGAGGATCGCCGCGGCAGCGACCTACAAGATGAAGACAATCAATATTTCCGAACTAAATTTCACTTAGAAATAACGCCGGATGCAGAAGCCTCATTATGGGGCTCGTACCAGAGAAACAAAAACTCTGGCGACATTCGTAAACTGGCTTATATTGCCCCAGTACCCAACCTAGCTACTCTGGTCGGCAGCATTTCCGAGAGTATCACCCAACAACAAGCTTATAAGATCCTCAACAGCTATACGGAAGGCGACACTTATAAAACTGATGGCACCTACCCGAACGGCTCAGACTTTGAGGGCTCAACTATCGGTTTTGACTTATCCGTCAACCTAACTGAAGAGCTAACCTTTCGCTCTATCACGGGTTACCAAAAACTCGACCGTTATAACACCCAAGATGGTGACGGCACCCCTTACGAAATCGTCGCTGCAGTGAGGGCTACCGACGCAACCTATTTAAGCCAAGAGTTTCAGCTGCTGGGTGAGAATGACTCACTGAACTGGGTTACCGGTGCCTATTACGGTATAGAGAAGGGTACTGAGTACAACGAAAGCATTGTCCTTCCTGGCATTAGCGCTGCCAGCCCCACAATTTATGAAGGTGATGTTGAAAATATATCCTATGCCTTATTTGGCCAGACCAACTGGCAATTCTTACCGACTTGGAGACTAACCCTTGGCGCTCGCTATTCATGGGATGAGCGCCAGCTCGACGCCAATAATAGCGATACAACAGGCTGCCTAATACCAGCTCCTGGAGCCTTGATCGCCAATACCAATAACCCAGGCCAGTGCCCACGACGCTTTGCAGATAACTACTCAGATCTATCATGGTTGATCTCAGTAGATCACAACTTATCCGATAACATTATGATGTACGGTAAAGTTGCTTACGGCTACCGTACTGGCGGACGTAATATGCGCGGCACTAAAACCATTGAATCTCTAGCCGCCTTTGAACCAGAAACAGTAACCGAATATGAAGTCGGGATAAAGTCAGAATTTTATGACCGGCGTTTAAAAGTCAACGCCGCTCTGTATTTTGACGACTACCAAGATATTCAACGCTCAACTTCTGTTTCTAACAGCAGTGGCGGTATTTCTACTCGCGTGGATAACGCTGCTTCCGGGACCATCCAAGGCTTAGAACTGGAACTTAATGCACTGCTCACCGATCATTGGAATGTCGCCCTAGGTCTTGGTATCTCCAACACCCAGTATGACGAATTTAATGCCTTGGCCGCCGACGGTGTCAGCATTCAGGACCGATCGGCCGAAAGTTTTGGCGTACCGGAAAAATCAGCCAACCTAAGCACCCGCTACACCGTATCAACCGGCTGGGGTGAAATGGCCGCGCAACTCGATTACCAATGGCAGGACGAATATCTGACCGTGCCAGAAGTACCAACTAAAACACCACTAACCCAGGGAGATTTCGGACTACTCAATGCACGTATCTCGTTCGGTGTGGAGCGCTGGGGTACCGAAATTGCACTGTACGGCAAAAACCTGACTGACAAAGAGTATATTGTCGGTGGAGGTAATGCCGAAACATCGCTGGGTTATACTTTTATCATTCCTGGGGAGCCACGAGTTTTTGGCATTGAAATATTGAAGCGCTTTGGCGACATCTAACAGCGTAACTGCGGTTGTTCCAACTCGTGTGGAGCAACCGCTTAATTTATCAATAAAAAGCACCTGAGGATTGCGCCATGAATAGACCTCTCCAAAAACCCGCCTGGAGCGCTGCCAAACCGGAAGAATTGACCTGCTATAATGGGCTAATTGGAAATATTAAAAATCCAGCACCTTATTTTTTTGCCGAATCAATGCCTCCCAATATCGAACTAAGACTTAAAAAATTCCGCGAAGCCCAGGCTATCAACCCAACCATTGCCACACTCTTACACGCCGAGGGAGCAGCAATGATGCAACTCTACTCGGCGGCCACATTAACAACCTCACTCCCGATGAGGAATTTTTACCACTTATATCCACACCACAAAAAACGGCAACATGATCAACGTATTATGACCAAAAAATGGAACTGCACCCAAGCAACACCCATAATTACATCTACTTGACTCTTCATCTATACTTTAGATGCACCAAGCACAACTACCCACAATGCAGTCGGTGAGCAAACTCACCCGCCGCCGAACTAAAACACTCCAGTTTTTATTAAGGATAACCGTATGACCCATAGTTTAGAAAAAAACGCTCTCGACACTCTGTTCACCACTGCGCGCTCTTACAATAATTGGCAAGACCGCCCCATTAACGATAACGTAATACAGCAACTTTACGAACTACTTAAATGGGGGCCAACCACCGCCAATACCTGCCCAGCTCGGTTTGTTTTTGTACACACTGAAGCCGGCAAAGAAAGGCTAAAGCCTCATATTAATGAAGGCAATCTCGACAAAACCATGTCCGCGCCCTGCTGCGTTATTATCGCTTACGATACCCGCTTCTTTGAACTGATGCCCATCCTCTTTCCGGACCGTGACTACGCCTCAGCATTTGCTGATAAACCGGATTTAATTAATGAAATATGCATGCGTAGCTCATCACTGCAAGGCGGCTACTTAATCATGGCGGCCCGCGCACTCGGCCTTGATTGTGGACCTATGTCGGGATTTAATGCAGCCTCACTCAATGCCGATTTTTTCCCAGATAACCGATGGCAGGCCAATTTTTTATGCAATATCGGCTATGGTAGTGACGAGGGATTGTTTCCACGCAACCCACGCCTCGACTTTGACCAAGCCTGCAAGCTGCTATAAAAACGCAACCAACCCCAAGGCGAGCGTTTTGCTCCCCCCCGTACCGTATAACAGGAGTTTTTAATGAAGCAAAACGAAACGCCCGCAGCAATCACATATAGCGAGCAAAGCAAAGTTAAAATCATTTCAGTTTTAATGCTAGTCTATATATTTAATTATATGGACCGAGTTATTTTTGCCTCGGTAGGTGAAGCTGTTAAAAAAGATCTTGGCCTATCTGACTTGCAGTTAGGCCTGCTCGGAGGCTTAGCGTTTGCTGCTTTTTATACCTTATTTGGCCTACCTCTAGCGCGGATTTCCGAACGAGTAAATCGAGTTGGGGTCATAGCGGTCTGCGTGGCAGTGTGGTCAGCAATGACAGCACTGTGTGGCACTGCCACGGCCTATTGGCAATTACTGTTATTCCGTATGGGTGTTGGTGTTGGCGAAGCCGGTTTTACCCCAACTGTAGTCTCCTTAATCTCGGATTATTTTCCTCCCAATCGTCGCGCCACTGCTTATTCTATAATTATTCTTGCTGTTCCCATCAGCTCATTCATAGCCGCATCATTGGGTGGATGGGTCGCCGAAAATTATGGTTGGCGCATGGTCTTTTATATCATCGGCCCTCCTGGAATGCTGCTGGGCTTATTGGTATGGTTTACGTTAAAAGAGCCGCCCAGGGGCCACTCCGACGGCAAACTCGACCTCGAAAGAGTTCCATCTTTACTGGAGGTACTCAAATACCTCAGCCAAAAGCCCGCTTTTATTCACCTAACCATGGGCGCTGCGCTCATTGGCTTTGTCGCCTATGGCAATAATTTTTTCCTCATGCCTTTTCTAGTGCGTAACTTTGATCTTGATCATGCTCAAGCAGGAATGCTGCTCGGCATCGTTCTCGGCATATCAGCCACAATTGGCACCCTATCTGGAGGACTGTTATCAGATTGGGCTGGGCGTCACAATATGCAATGGTACGCTTGGCTACCTGCTGCAGGCTTAATCGGCTCTTGGCCGTTTTATATAATGGCCCTTCTACAGAAGGACCTCACCACGGCCATAGTCTTGATGATTGCCGGCAGCATCACATTTTATGCCTTTTTGCCGACCACACAAATAGTGACCCAAGGCTTAGTACGACCAAAAATGCGCGCGTCCACCTCAGCACTACACGGGCTCGCTTCAGCGATGCTAGGGCTTGCTGGCGGGCCAGCTTTTCTAGGTTATTTTAGTGACATTTTTACCCAGCGTGCTTTTATCAAACTCAATGGCAACGGCCTTTATACCGAACTGTGCGAAGCATCAATTATGTCTGCCGATCAAATGGCGCACTGCTCTACAGCTACTGCCGAAGGTATCCAATACGCCATGATCATCGCCTCTTTCGCACTTCTCTGGGCTGCGGCACACTATTTACGGGCAGCAAAAACACTCAAGGCAGAAGTTATTTCACCGTATATCCAAGCGACTAATAATAGTGATCACCCATAATTATTAATTAACCTAGAGCGTGGTTCGTCAATGAGGGACACTGTTGATGAGCCACGCTTTTCACCGTTACTGACGCTGCGTAATAAAAACTAACTGCTCAATAGCCTCGACGGTTTTTTTAACCTCGGTAGCGGAAAATAAATTCTTTCTAGCGATTTTTTTAAATTCAGCCGCCTGCGAAGAAATCGTCGCCATACCCACAACCGCATGCAGTAATCGCTCAGGGTCAATTTTACAAACACCGCCTTCTTGCTGCGCATTTTTGACAATTTCAATCATCGTTTTATGGTGCCTTTTAGCAAATCGATTACATAACCAATCAAGACGCGGTGAGTCTTCATGGCTTTCCAGTAACATCAAACGGTGAAACTCCGGAAACTCCGTACTGGCTTTCACCAAGGCAGTAACAACCTGTCGAAACCTCTCCGTCGCAGAATCTTTTTGTTTAACCAATTCCTTAAGCCTAGCGTCAAATTGTTCAACAGCTTTTTCGATAGCAGCTTCCCACAACGTATCTTTATTTTGAAAATAATAAACCACCAGTGGTACACTGGCATTTGCCAATTTCGCAATCTGCGGCATACTTGCACCGTCAAAACCTCGACTGGCAAACAACGTTAAGGCGGCGGTAATAATTCTAGCACGTGCCTCTTCCGCTTGCAGCTTGCGAGTTTTCGAAGGAGGGATTTTGGCAACAGCCACCGATTTCACTTTGGGCACACCCAGCGCTCCTCTAGTCAATCCAATAAAAAGACATATAAAGACATAATTAAACTATAGACGTCAAGCACTGCGTTAAACCAAAAGTCTACCATCAACGCTCTAGAAAAAATTACTCCCCCCCTAAAGCCAGACTTTAACAGGTCGACTTACCTACCCTAGGCACAAGCATGCCAATTAACAATGGCCCCACTTCCAGCCGGCATATAACAAAACAAGCTATTACCCTCCAGCCACGATTCCATGGCTAAGATTGACTTTACAGCAATACAAATATACAGTTCACTTACCAACTAATCAGTGAAATTCTTATTTAACAACTGCTGATGAAATGACTAACCCACATAAAAATCAAGAATACCAAGCGGAGTATTTATAATGAAAAATAAAGGCAGCGCTCCACCAGCCATTAGTTGGCAAGCTATTGCGCTGTCCACAGAAGTTGTCAAGGATCACCCTATTGCACGCCGAAATTTAAATAATGAGTATGTCTTGTTTAGGAACAACAATAATGAGATATGTACACTAGAAAATCGCTGCGCACATCGTCGCGCGCCATTATCCCTCGGTAGAATCACCCCGCAAGGCGCCATTCAATGTCCGTACCACGGTTGGACCTACGAAGGACGAAACGGCAACTGCATACAAATACCCAACTTATCTACGTCTGAAACGATTCCCCAATACCAGGTATCGAGCTTTATCACCAAAGAACAGCACGGCCTAGTCTATCTCTGGCAGGGAGATTCAATATCGGCTAGCGACAAACCACCGACGAGCTTTTCTCTTGACGCCAAATCATTAGCTGGTGAAGGCCATAGATTGATAACCCTGAGCCACCCATCTGTTATCGATACCTTACTCGACAGCCCATCGCTACTCCTCAAGATAGACCAAGTTACACTGATTGATAACCACTGGATGGGTGAGCCCACTTTTGACGGTAGACAGTTGACGGTGGAAAGGGTCGCCGACTGGACGCGGCTGGCAAAAAAGCGTCAGCGAATTGCCAGTGACTTTCCACTCATATTACGTATCCAGTTAGATATCCAAACATCAGTGGCCTGTATTGAGCTTTTAGATGAACAAAATACCCCCCTCGTTAAAACGTTGTTTGCCTGCCAAGCCGTTACACCTGTCGTTACAGCGGTCTTTTGGCGCTGGATTAGACCCACCATAAATGAAAAAGCCTATTCAAAAATTGCTTACTCTACCTATAAAAAAACTAGCGTTGCTATCGCGGAACAGGTTGACCCATCAGCATTACTTGCAGTTCATCCTTATATTTCATCCGTGCTACACCACAAGATTAAACCAGCCAGCGCTCTAGACCGAGCGCGCATTGAGGTAAGTCAATCATGACGGTCATCAGCACAACTCATGGTATCAGTGCTAGCAGTGAGATCAGCATTCCCAACAAACAAGCACTGTGGGAGCCGGGGAAGTACAGCTTACATGACGCTTGGTTTCCGGTCGCTCATAGCCGCAATATCAACACTCAAATCGTCCGGCGCTTTGTCCATGCCCAGCCCATTTTTCTCTGGCGCAAAGGCAAACAACTACAGGCCAGCGAATTTCACCCAGCCAACCTGAAAAAACAACGCCACCAAGCTGGCCCCTTTACCGGCGGAAGCGGGCACTACCCAGTAGTAGATCGGTATGGTTACGCTTGGGTCTGGTACGGTAACCCCGAGCGGGCCGATATAGAGCTAATACCCGATATACCGTTTATTTCTTCGGTTCGTGGCAGCCCAGCCTACGCCAACCTTAATAATTATTTTCATTGCACCTACGAGCTGGTACTCGAAAACATTCTCGACCTAACTCACATCGATTTTGTCCATGGTAATTACGGTGGCACCTACGAATCAGAAGACGATAAGATCGCAGTCAAATCGACTTCCGAAACCATTACTATGATCCGTACCACAACCAAACGGCCGACGTCAGAATATCAAAAGAAAGTTCTGAGTATTCGCGTACCATATCAGGATGTTACGTTTTTTACGCATGTTTTTATTCGTAGTGGTTTATGTTTTTTACACGCTCATTACAGCGCTGCACCGTCTATGCCACTCATGCAAAACAACACTCCTGAGTCACGTTTTTTAACCCGAGTCGATAGTACGTTCGGTGTTGAACAATGCGACGATACCAACTACCGGCATGCCTGGCCGACCACGGGGCCAATGGTAGCGGCACAAGACGAGTCCATGCTTAATCCACAAAATCCACGTTATATTTTAAAGCAGCCAGCTCGTGATATGAATACGCGATTTGATACGGCCGGCTTATTATTTCGTCGTCGCTTTATGTCACTGGTCGAACGTCAGCAACAAGGTGATTTTTCATATTTAGCCGATACTGCCGATGGCTCTGACCTAGCAGAGGTTCTCAATGTTAAGCGGCTCAGTTGATTAACTTAAAAAATGCAACAGCACCACTGAGCGGCCCCAAAACTACGACATCAAACACTACTAGCCCCCTCTAGTTTTTAGTCGTCACTTTTGTGCTTACTGAGACACCAATCTATCTTTGATCCAAGTTTGGCACTTTTAGCCCTCGGGTTAGTTGAGGTGATAATTGTTCAAGCTCAGAGGCAAGTTCAAGCCACCAATCATGATAGCTACCGACCCACAACTCCTGACAACAATACTGTAGCGAAGCAACCGCTTGCAAACAATGCTGCACCAAGCGCCGATGAAAAACAACAAACTGCTCGGCAGCTAACACCGGCATTAATCGCGTTTTTACCCCACCTGCCACCGGCGCTTTAATAAAAATCAACAAGTAACAGTCAAATTTTTATTTGACATAAATTCTAATGATTATAATAACGTTTAAATAAACGCTGAGGGCTCACCCCTAAAAAGAACTGCAATCGCAGCATCCACATTAATAACACGGTTTTAACAATCCCCTTTTTCTCCCAACGTCGACTGGAAGTCACCACTGGAACAGGCCCAATAAACGGGCGAGATTGCTTGCGTAAACTTTTACTCAAGGCAACATCTTCCATCAAAGGGATAGCAGGGAACTGACCTGAAGCATTAAAGGTTGAGCGACGAATAAACAAACACTGATCACCCGTCGCTACCGACGTTAACCGCGAACGAATATTAATCGCCCGCTCAATAAGCCGAAACAAAAAATGCCCGCCACTTAGTCGCAGAGGAAAAAAACCCCAATCCAGATCCAGGTTTTGCAATGCATGCAAAAAACCTGCAAGGCCTTCAGGCATATATGTATCCACATGCAAAAACAGCAACCACTGCCCAGCAGCATGGTCGGCACCGGCATTCATTTGTAGAGCACGCCCCTTAGTAGACACGACCACACGATCAGCCAGAGGCTGGGCGAGCGCCACCGTATTATCCGCACTACCGCCATCGACCACAATCAACTCGCAGCCCTGCTCCCGTAGCCTTTGCAAATGATATAAAGCCGCTTCGATTACCCCACTTTCATTTAAAACAGGAATAACAATACTTAAACCAACCTTATCGATCGCTGCCTCAGTCATTTAATGCACCACTGCAACTACTGCCGCCACCAGCGGTACAACCAAAACAATGATCACCAACAGCTATTTCATTAGCCACTAGATCGCGATCTAACAGTTCAGATAAGTGCGACTTACTACCACTGCCATCATACAGCGGTAAATCCAGCATTTGATTAAAATCGCAGTCATAGACATACCCCTGCCAATCAACACTGATCAAATTGCGACACATCACCGTTGTCAAATTCGCCTGGCTGAAGTTGCGTTTCAATAAATCCATATAGTTATTAAATTCGCCGTGCGACAAAAGCACACTACCAAAACGACTGATGGGCATATTGGTAATAGTAAACAGCTGATTAAAATCGATATCAAAACGGGTTTTTAACTCCCGCTTGTAATCAGCTTGCAACGAAGATTGCGGCGGCGGCAGGCTTGCACCAACCGGGTTGTAAACCAAGTTGAGCTGCAGCTCATTATTGCGACCATAGCCCAGCTGATTCAGCTGCTGCAAGGCAACAATACTGCTATTATAAACGCCTTTACCGCGTTGCTTTTCAACATTTTCCTCCTCGTAACAGGGTAATGACGCAGTGACAACAACCTGTTGCTCGGCAAGAAATTGCGCAAGATCCTCATAACCAGGCTCTAATAAAATAGTCAGATTACAGCGATCGATCACCTCGACACCCCGCTGACGAGCAGCCCTGACCAAATAACGAAAATGCGGGTTCATTTCCGGCGCACCACCGGTGAGGTCAATCAGTTTTATCTGATGCTTATCCACATAAGCCAAAACACACTCAATGGTTTCCAGCGTCATTAATTCCTTGCGGCCAGGACCGGCATTTACATGGCAATGCACGCAGCTTAAGTTGCACAGATAACCAAGACTCAGCTGTAGAATGTCGAGGGTGCCTCGACGAACCGGGGGGAAATCAGTAGCTAATAACAGTGGTCGACTATCTAACATTGTTTCTTTCCAAACGATGAATTCAGCATTTAAAATGTACAGACTGCAGGAATCAAGAACTTGGATCGAACCAAAAACCAAGCGTATAAATTTTAACTCTAGCCAATATAGCGACAATACTGCACAATTTAGCCAGACTTAGCGACTATTTTTACGCTGAGCCAAATCCATTCCCACATAACCTATACGCAAATAAGCACCCCTATGGCTAGCATTGAAACCACGCCCTCCGGCAATATAACTCAGGATTACTTTCTCAGCTGGGAAGACCTGCATCGCGACACCCGCAACCTTGCACAACAACTTATTGACCTCCATCAGGGGGCTATCCCTTGGCAGGGGATTATCGCGATTGCTCGCGGCGGTTTAATTCCTGCAGCCATCCTCGCCCGCGAGCTAAACCTGCGCGTGATCGATACACTCTGCATCGCCAGCTATGACCATAATCAACAGGGCGAGCCCGATGTGCTAAAAAGCATCGAGGGAACCGGCACAGGCTATTTATTAGTCGATGATTTAGTCGATACCGGCATTACTGCAAAAATAGCCAAGCAACTTTTACCAGAGGCATTCTTCGTGACCCTCTACGCCAAGCCTGCCGGCACCCCCATGACCGAATTATTTATCAAGCAATTCCCGCAGGATACCTGGCTGCATTTTCCCTGGGACCTGACACACGATAACGGCAACTATAACTACAGCATTCCATTGGCGGAACAGCATCAATCGTAGTTCAGCGTTCCGATTAAAAAGATGATCAAAACATCACCAACTAAAAAGAAAAACTCTCCAGCTTTGCACCGCCGCGATTATTCTTTTAGAATCGTGCGCACACCAAACCGCCCTTAGCTCAGCAGGATAGAGCGTCCCCCTCCTAAGGGGAAGGCCTCAGGTTCGAATCCTGAAGGGCGGACCATT